>MWSE01000009.1_pt2 | contig 79055 bp, 84 predicted proteins | sample 1021931 | NCBI WGS metagenome assembly MWSE01 (sample SAMN06338154, study PRJNA374545) | mollusc metagenome | biome: marine bay; material: sediment; isolation source: gill 28 cm from animal B | host: Kuphus polythalamius | place: Philippines: Mindanao | collected 2011-09-12 | reverse complement strand
CTTGTACTCGGGGCTGGCCGCATACTTGGGCTCGGCGAACATGCTGTGGTGTTTGCCCTTGATTTCGTCGAGCGTGTAGCCCAACGCATTGAGGAAGTTGTCGTTCGCGTGGCGGATCGTACCGTCCATGTCGAACTCGATGACCGCCTGCGACTTGCTGATCGCCTTGATCTGGCCCGAAAAATCTGCGTTGAGCAGCTTCTGCTTGGTTACGTCCGTAGCGTACTTAACGACCTTGATCGGATTGCCGTCCGGATCGCAGATCGGGTTGTACGAGGCCTGAATCCAGATCTCTTTACCGCCCTTGCCGATGCGCTTGTACTCATCGCTGTCGAACTCGCAGCGCCCCAGCTTCTCCCAGAACGCGCGATATTCGGCGCTGGCGGCAAGCTCGGGCTCGACGAACATGCTGTGATGACGACCTTTGATTTCGTCGAGGGTGTAGCCCACGGCGTTGAGGAAGTTGTCGTTCGCCGTCAGGATGGTGCCATCCATCTCGAACTCGATCACGGCCTGCGACTTGTCGATGGCCTCGATCTGGCCGAGGTGATCGGCGCTCTTGAGCTTCTGTTCGGTGACATCGGTGGCGAACTTCACGACCTTGACCGGGCGACCGCTGTGGTCGAACACCGGGTTATACGAGGCCTGGATCCAGACCGAACCGCTTATATTCGCCGGTATCGAATTCGCCGCGGTTGAGCTTGTCCCAGAACGCGCGGTATTCGGCGCTCTCTGCATACTTGGGTTCGGCGAACATTCGGTGATGTTTGCCTTTGATCTCGTCGAGCGTGTACCCCACCGCACGCAGGAAGTTTTCGTTGGCGTGAATGATCGTGCCATCCATCCGAAACTCGATGACGGCCTGCGACTTGTTAATCGCGTCGACCAATCCTTTCATATCCGATGCGTTGTAACCGCCGTTGGATCCGCCGAAAGCCGAGAAAAAGTCAGAAAATCCCATATGTCGTCATCCTGGTTCGCGTGTTTGTCGTGAGGTCGCTCGCATTTTCGCGCGCGGACCACAAGCAAAAGCGACCGGAACTCCCCAAGCTTGAGCCGAAGAAGCTTTTGCTTCCCATAGGAATTCCCGGCCGGCGTGCTTGCAGGGTTGTCGGCCGATTTGAACCGGAATTAACCCGACAAAGTGACCGTATTTTGGCGTGCGGAAAACCCGGCTCTGGAATCAGATCCCAAGAAAACGGAACGCCGCGCGGTACAGCGCGCTTTCCGGGTCGATCAGGCCGTTGCTGGCGATCAGGGCCACGCACGGTTCGTCGCCGTCCACGCTCAGTTCGTGGACCACCGACGGGTCGTTTTCGGCAAAATCGCCGACCGCAAACCGCGCCGAGCGATCCAGATACGAGCCCTGCAGCACGACGACAAACTCGTCGCCTTGATGACGATGCCGGGGGAGTACGGTACCCGGCTGGAAACGGAAAAGGCGCGCCCAGGTCCGGCCTTGTTTGAAACCGGGGACCACAAACTGTTCGACCCGGTTCGACAGGCGCTTCCAGGCGATGTCGTTGAAATCATGCCGCCGAATGGCCGATGTGGCTGCTGCGTCGGCGCCGGGCTCTTGTCGCTGCGACTGGGCATCAGCCGGCATGGCCGTGATCCGCTCCCTGGTTTTCTGCAGACAGCGCTCGGTCACTTCATCGGGCACAGCCGTCGCATCGTGCTCCTCGAGCAGCGCGCCGCCGACCGCGGTATCGAACAGATGGGTTCGCGTGCACTGGTTGCACTGGCGAAGATGCTCGCCGACCACCAACGCCAATGCCGGCGCCAGGGTGCCCGCTGCATAGGCCAGGAGGGTGTCGCTACTGGGATGATGGCGAATAGTCATAACTCGATACGCAAAGCTTTTCGCAACCGCTCGAAGCCGAGCCGGATACGGGATTTCACGGTGCCCAACGGAACCGCCAGGCGGTCACTGATCTCGGTTTGCGACAAGCCGTCCAGATAAACGAGCTCGAGCACGGCAAACTGCTCGGTCGACAAATCCTTCAGTCGGCCGACAATGTTGACCGCATCGATCCGGATCTCGCTGGTGTCGCCGGTGCTTCCGAGTAACGTGGGCAGTTCTTCCAAAGGTTGCGCAATCTCCCTGCACTTCTTCAATTGATCGATCCGCAGGTTGCGTGCGATCGCGAATACCCAGGTGCTGGGCGCACCCAGGGTTGCATCGTACATGCCCGCCTTCTGCCAGACGCGCGTCATTGTATCCTGCACCAGTTCTTCGGCAGCCGCGTCATTGAGCCCACCGCGCCGCATGTAGCTGAACAATTTCGGGCAGAAGTAACGAAACAGCTTTTCGAAGGCGTCTTCGTCGCGCGCTGCGCCAACCGATTGCAACCATTGCGCAAGCACAGCCGGTGGCACACCTTGCGTTTCCCCGCCGGGATCGACCTGCGCCTGTCCTGTGGTGTCGTTTGTCATGGGTCTTGTTTTCCTGGCCCGGCCATTGTCGACCACGCATGTCTCGGCATCCTCTGTGATCTCGGCGCCGGCATGCAGATGCACACCGGCACCGAAGATCACGGGTCTTTACGGTTCGTCGGACCCGCATGCGGCGTGGCCGCGTACGGAAACACCTGGTTGTAGAGCTGATCGTTGGTATCGATGTTGTCGCCCACTACCGTTGGTGTGGCATATGTCGGCCCGCTCGCCAGGGCGGTCAGCGCAATATCGACCACATCATCGCCCAGCCGTCTGCCGTTCGGCCAGCCGCTCGATTTTGCCCTGCCCTCATCGGATACCGCGATATCGCCGCCGATGAAACCGAGTCGATGAAACTGCGGATCGCCCGCCAGTGTGACCGGCCCGGTGGTGGTGTCGACACGCAGCACGTCGGGCAGAAACACCAATGACAGGTCGCTGCGCCCTGAGTCTTGGATCGTGGTGCCGAATACCAGGTTCAGCAGGGTCGCCAGTTCGGGAGAGTCGGCATAGATGCCGAACTGGGCGGCGTCATTCTGCGGACTCGTCCGATTGAAATTGTCCTTGTCGGCAATCGATACCAGTACCTCGTTGAACAAGGGATTGCCCATACGATTGACCTGTACCCAAGGCCCACTGTTGACCGCCTTGCGATCCGACCGGAGGATGCGGATGCGCTGGCGACTGACCGATGCATACACGCCGACGCCGGTGGCATCGGCAGCCGCCGGCAACGCCTGGCCGAGCAGGTCGGCGAATGCCGCGGTGTATCGCTTGGGTTGCAACTCGCTCAGCGGAATCTGAACGGCGTAGGTCAGCACATTGAAGCCCTTGAAGCCATCGACGCCGTTGCCATCCTGTCCGAGGCCATCGGTCGGATCGCCATTGTTGTCGATGATGCGCCCGTCGAGCAGATCGAAGATCGCCGGGGTATCGGCGTAGAAACCGTCTTCGCGTGGCCCGGCGAACACGGCCTCACCCGTCGACGTACCGAACAATGTCTGGCGCGTATAGCTGTCGAGTTCCGACAGAAAACGCGCGCCGGAAACCGCTCGGCCGTCTTCATCGTTGTAGTCCGGGGTCGTGTTGGCGCCGACATTCGGCGGCGGGGTCAGCAGGCCACTGGCGATCTCCTGCGATTGACCATTGCTTACCTTGGTCACGCGGTAGGTCTGCGTATAGTTCTGCCGGGCGCCGCCCACGGTATCGATCGGGCCTGTTTCATCGCCAGTTCCGTAGGCCAGAATCGTGTTGTCACGCTTGTAGCCGTCGGTTACCGACGAGAATCGGAAGTCGTAGCGCGTTACCGTATCGCCGGTGGTCGGATCGGCGATATGGATGCTGTAGCGCGCATCGTCGGCGAATCGATCGTAGATCACACCATCGCCCGGCTCGGAGAACGGTCGCACGTTGGCGATGACATTCAGCACCTGCTGCGTGGGATCGTCATAGCGCCTGCCGATGAAGGCATAGACATCGGTCAGGTTCGCCTGCGGATCCTGCTTGATCAAAGGGGCATCGCTGTGACTCGCGGCACTCGCGATCTGCGATGACAACAACGCAATCGATGCGCTCAAGGTCGTGCCAACGATATGGCGTAGAAGGCTCATGGGTTTATCTCCTCTGTTGTTCTGGGTCGACCGGCAGCGCTATGCCGACGTCCCCGTTCTTGATTTCAGGTGGCTGTAGCTCAGCATGCCGAGGCCGCCGAGCATCAAGGCGAGAGTGGCCGGAACCGGCACCTCACCGGCACCGACCACGCGCGACACCACGTTGCCGACGAATACATCGCCATTCAGGTTGAGCGCGGTGTAGCGGGTAAATGCCTGCCCAGGTCCCGCAGTGCTGTCGAAGCTGAATGGGCCGATAGTCAGACCCGCAACGAAACCGGCGGTATCGGACAACAGGTCGACGATGCCCAGGCCGGGGTCGTAGCTGGCCAGAAACCCGGCCGGCGCGGTCAGCGACGAACCGATCAGTGGATCGGACAAGGGGGCGTCGTCCAGCGATACGACCAACAGGTCGTCGATCGGATCGTCGTTGAGGACGGAAACATCGTAGTGAAACGAAGATCCGTTGTCGGTGACCAACGCATTGATCTGCAGCGCCTGGGCGTCCAGCGACAAAGCGATCAGCACACTTGCCGGGATCAACAGTCGCCCGCTGCTGCGTGGTTTCAGTGAGAGTGATTTCATGTCAGTGATTCCTCTGTTTGATCTTTTGTTGAATTGCTCCGCTCTCGCGTGGCGGCGCGGTTGCCGTTGCTGTGTGTTGTCACCGTCATAGCGTGATCAACGCGACATCGAAGCTGCGTTCGACGAGCCACACCGCGCCGATCGCGGCGATTGCGGCCGAGCCAGTCTGCAAACCCAGCCGCCGGTACAACGCGCTGTGCCGCACCCAGAACGCGATGGGCAGAAACACCGACACGACAACAAGCTGACCCAGTTCAACACCGAGATTGAAACCGAACAGGTGCACGAGCAGGCTCGAGGTATCCGCGCCCGAGTCGCCGAGGGCCGAGGCAAAGCCGACGCCATGGATCAACCCCAGTGCGAATGCCAGCGTGGCCGGCCGCAGCGGTAGGAACGGGCGCAGGTTGTGCAGCGCGCTAACGATGACCGTCAACGCGATCGCCGACTCCACCCAGCGGCCCGGCAGGCTGATGATGTCGAACGCCGTCAGTGCGAGCGTGAACGAGTGGGCGATTGTGAAGGCCGTGACGATGGCGGCCACTCGCCAGGCCGTTGCTCGAAAGTCGTCCACGCCGCGCCATTGGCCGTTGCTGCGTACCAGGACGGTCGGCAACATCAGCGTGCACAAAAACAGCAGATGGTCGAATCCGGACGCGATATGCCGGATGCCGTCGTTCACCCGGCTGAAGAACGGCGTGTCCTGTATCGGCAGGCGATCGTCGCCGAACGTCACTGACGGGTTGTCCGGCGATAGCACCGTCAGCTTTTCTCCCGCGGAAGTCAGGGTTCTGAGCAATCCCCGGTGCGTCGGATCGATATCGGACAGCAAACGGTACTCAAGTTGTTCCGGGGCTTGGCCCGCACAATCGACCGCCGAGGTCAGCACGCCGTACGCGCCGTCGGCGTGGTCGGCAAGCTGCAGGCGCGTCTCGAGCAGCCGGCATGCGCGGTGTGCCGTGCGCAGCGTCAGATGCGCAGCGGCAAAGTTGCCGATGTCTGCCGACCGGCTGACCACCTCATGCCAGGTCAGACGGCCGTCGCCATCATCGAGCCCCACGCCTGTCTGTAGATCGCGCAACGCGATATCCCAGCGCAGCTGTGGCGTTGCCCGCGTCAGGTCGAGCGTGAGGTAGCTGTCGCTCGGTTTGTGCGCGTTGGCCGGCTGCCCGGCGAGACAGGCGACACACAACACGCAGAGCACATGAAAGAACTTTCCGCCCGGCACGCTAGGCATCGTGGTCACCGCGCGCTAGCTGACGACGCAGGTCCACCAGGCGTTCATCGACATTGCCGACCTGCGCAAGCCAGTGCAGCGTTTCACGAACCGCAGCAGCATCTTTGCCGGCCAACGCGGCCGCCAACAGGATCTGGGTATCGGCGAACTCGCGCTGTTCACGCCAATTGCGCAACGCCAATTGCAGCGCACGCTGCGGGTTGTCGAACAGCAGCAGTTCCGCCATCGCCGCTTCGCGCAGGTGTGAGGCATCGCCGCGCAGATGTAGCGCCTCGAAGTAATCCGACACCTTGCGCTGCAGTACCTCCGCCTCGGCGCTGTCGATCTGTCTGGCGGCAACGGCCCGTCGGAGCACCAGCAACGGCGGTGCTGCGTCCATGTCGGTGATCTCCATGACCCGGTCGGGCTGCTGGCTGCGCAGAAAGAGATCCGCCAAGGCGATACGCGTGCGAATGTCGTCGGGGTCACGCTCGAAGGCCTGCATCAACAGCGCTTGCGCAGCGCCGTCATCGCCATTGATCTCTGCCAGCTCTGCGAGCAAAGCCAATGACCAAGTGAGCAGCGGTCGGTCATGTGAGGTCGCCATGCTCAAGGCATCGCGCAGCTCGCGATAACCTTCGGCGGCGAAACCCGTCTGTCGCTTGGCACCGGCCAGGCATCCGGCCTTTGCCAGCTGCCCGTACCGATAAGGAATGCGCCGGCACAACGCCAACGCCTGATCGCTCTGGCCGCGAACCTGATGGATCACGGCCTTCATCAACAGGGCCTGGCCATGTGCGGGTTGGCTGGCGAGGATTCGGTCGAGTGTCGCGAGGGCCGAATCGAAGTCGTGCTGCATCTGCTGCAGGTCCGCCTGCGCGATCGACGCCGCGGTCGATGGGTCTGCAGTGCTTGTTGCCTGCTTTAATGCACCGGCGGCCAATCCAAGATAGCGCGCATCACCGGTTCGACGCCCCAGATCGATCAAACGTCGCGCCTTTGTCAGCGCGCCCGGCCGGTCGGGCGTCACGCTGTTGTTGTGTCGACCGAGCGCCGAGGCAGTCGCTCAACCACCTGCTGCGGATCATCCGGCGTGTAGGGTTCACCCGCCTCGGCGCTGCCTATCGCAACCGCCAAGGCCAACACCCAATAGCGCCCAATTTTGTAACCGTCACCCCGCGGCATTGTTCAGCCTCCTGCTGCGTTTACAGCTAAATACGGATGCCGCGGGAATTCGGATCACCGGGACGGAAAATTTTTCGTCCAGCCCGGCCTATAAATGATAATTAAGTTTAAAAACGCACCATAACTATCTGTTTTTATGGCGCGCCCATCAATTGGAAGTAGGCTGAATGGCCGGATGGCGGCTCGAAGAGACCCGACCTCGACGGGTCGGGTTCAGGTTCGGGGGAACGGGTGTAGAGCGGATGCCGAGATCCGGTCAGTTGCCGGATAGCTTCATCGCACCGATCTCGCCCTGCACTGTCTGCAACGCAAACTTGAGCAGATCGCGACGTTTGCGGCTGGCGAGAAACTTCGCGCCGAGGCGGAAGAACACGTTGTTGGTGGCGAAGTATTGGCTCACCAGGCCGTCGAGCACCACCTTCAGCCGGTCATCTAACTGGTCTTCCAGTTTCTCGGCATCCCGTTCGGTGTAGTTGGGCCAAGGCAACAGATCGCAAGGCTCCAAGGCGTCGCCAACCAACGGGATGATCGGCAACAGACGCTGGCTTTCGCGCATTACCGCATCGCCGGTCGTGCGATCTCGCACGCAGTACTTCTGCTTCATCTCTTCGTTGTCGGCCCAATCGGCAAACAGCGGATTGGTCTCGAGCAGCACGAAATGGTCCTTGAGAAACTTTTGCGCGTTGCGCCGCCCGAGAAAGAAGTCGTGCTCGCGGAATTCGCGTTTGAGGAATCCGCCGAACCCACCCAGCGCCCCGCACGCAATCGGATAGCGTGCATTGTCGCGGCTCGGTGCCACCATGAAGCGCGAGTAGTTGCGTGGATGGGCGGCCAGCATCAGTTCGTCGGGTTTGAATCGCGTCTGGTTTTTCAGCGCGTTGAACAGCGCCATGATCTGCTTGACCAGGTCGGGCGTGGTGCAGTCATAGTCGGGACGAAAGGTCGCTTCGCTTGGGAAAGGATCGATCATGACCACAGCCTTTTCCGCCCGGTCTCCTTCCCTGGCATTGCGGCCGGACGACCCCGAGAGAATCCGGCGCGCCAGCTCCAGCGGCTCGTTATTCATCACGCCGCCATCAACGCACAGAAACTCGTAGTTGAAGTTTGGATCCAGCGTCCCCCAGTTCACCGGGATGCTCTCGGCGGATATGCATTTCACATCGCCGTCGTTGCCACCCCCAGTGAGCGGCACGGGCCACTTGCGACTGCTGTAGAAATCGGCTTTGCCCGGCTCGTTGAGGGTCAGCGACAGCTTGCGCGGCACCAGACCGATCGGGAATGCGCCGGAGGCCAAGGCCGAGGTTTTCAACAAGTCGGTAGCGGCATTGTTCTTACCCAGGTCCTTCCACGCCAGCGGCGTGACATCCGAATCGCCGATAACCCCGCTATCGTTCACGCACACATGCACATAGTCGGCATGCAGAAACATCGCGTGGTTACTATCGAACGCGCCGGCCAGCGGTATGGAGTACGGCACGCCGCGCAGATTGGTAACCGTCAGCAGCAGGTGAAAATCATCGGCCACATACGGGCGGCGCTGTTCGCGCGGCGTCACCGTCAGGCCGACGTCGGCAATCTCGCGCAGCACGGTCGAATCGAGTAGAGAAACAATCTTGGCGGAATCGTCGCCGATGTCGCGCGACTTCAACAGGTGTTCAATATCGATCTTGTCGACCCAGGCATCGAACAGCTTGTTCTCGCTACCATGCCGGTCGGCGATGTCTTTGTTCTTCATCGCCGGCTGCGATGATCCCAGATACCCGGCTGCCAAAGCCGCCGTAATTCCCCCGGCTGAGGCGCCGGAGAACGCAGACAACTTGACGCCGTGATTCGGTACGGTGTTATCGCCCGCCTGCTTTGCGGCATACCAGGCATCGAGCGCCTGCACGAAGAAATCGATAACGCCTGCGGTGTACGCACCGGCAGACACGGCCCCTGCACCTACGAGACCGATCTCGAAAGTGTTCTCTTCCATGCGGCTTGCCCTCCCCTTGTTCGGCCAGCCAACGGCTTATTGGTTTTAGATTTGGGGGAAAGTAAGCCCTGAAATGTTAAATTGTGCAAGCCTGCCGGGGCGATCAACACCGGCTACCGATCGGCAACTACCACGTTTCTACCGTCGGCCGACACCTCGATATCGATCTGTTGTTGCCCCAGGTTGCCGACGAATTCATAGCCGGTCACCTTCATGCTTTTCGAATGGCTTGCCTCGATGAAGACCGGTTTGAAACCAGGCAGCTTTCGTTCGATGGCCTTCATCACGGCGCCCGGTACCATGTCGGCGTCAAACTCGATCTCGATCTCCTGCACCTTGCCTGATTCGTAGATATCGAATTCCACCTTGCGGCCGTCTTTCATACGCCCCTGCAACTCGTACACGAATTCACCGTCGGCCTCGGTTTCGGTGTTGGCACTCAGCAGCGTCACGTCATCCATGCGCTCGTGAACGGTCTTGACAACCAACTCAGGCACCGCACTGAGTGCGACAGGTTTTTCTTCGCCGGCGAATGCCAGCACCGGAATCAACAAGATGACGCAGCAAGCGGCAACTGACGTTCTACGCAGGCACATGGGCTCCACCTATTTGCTGTTCGCCGAGTCGCCGCTGAACAGGTCGGCGATTTCGTTGCGCAGCGTCTTCCAGAACGCCTGCAGGTTCGCGTTCTTGTTGTTCAGGTCGTCGAGATACTCTTCGAGCCGATCGATCGCCGCATGCTGCTCGCGCTCGTTCTCTTCCTTCAATTGAGCCTTCAGATGCAGCAGCGTCGCCTCCATCTCGTCGACCTGTTGCTCGAGTGAATGCTTACGCGTATTGAATTCATTCATTGGTTTGACCTCGACTCACCAACCCATGGCCTGACTGGCGCCGATCAGCACCAGCGGTGTGACGAAAAACACCAGCCCGATATACAGAGCGACGTATAGCTTGCGTTTGACCGCCAGAGCGGCAAGCCCTTCTGCCGCCCACACCGGGATCTGGCGAAGAAACGGAAGCCCGTAGATCACGATTACCCCAAGCACGTTGTAGGCGAGGTGAACGAACGCGACCTGAAGCGCAAACACGGCATTGGCGCCGGAGATCGCCGTGGCCGCCAGCAGCGCTGTGATACAGGTACCGATGTTGGCGCCGAGCGTGAACGGATAGACCTGGCGCAGTGAAAACACGCCGCTGCCGGCCAGCGGCACGATCAGGCTGGTCGTGGTTGAAGACGACTGCACCAGCACCGTGATGGCCGTTCCCGAAAACAGGCCGGCGATCGGTCCACGGCCGACGGCGGCATGCAATATCTCTTTCGCCTTCCCCACCATCAGGGTCTTGAGCAACTTACCGATGTAGGCGATCACGAAGAAGATCAGACCGATGCCCAATACGATCAGGGCGACGCCGCCAAGCATCTCTGAAAGACCGATGCTGCCGAACGTGTCGTGCAGGAAATTCACCGGCGGTTTGACCAGCGGCTTGATGAAGTCGAATCCATTGACCGACATGGAATCGCCACCGAGCGCCAATGTCGCCAGGTATTCTCCGGTCTTCTGCAAAAAACCGAACATGATCTCCAGCGGCAGGAAGATCACGACGCTGAACAGATTGAAAAAATCGTGAATCGTGGCTGCCGCGAAGGCCCGCCTGAATTCCTGGCCTTGACGTACATGACCGAGGCTGACGATCGTGTTGGTGATGGTGGTACCCATATTCGCGCCCATGACCATGGGGATCGCGATCGAAACCGGTAAGCCACCCGCGACCAAGCCAACGATGATCGACGTGACGGTACTCGACGATTGAATCAGTGCCGTGGCAACCGTGCCGACGACCAACGCCGTGAGCGGGTTGCTGGCGAATGCAAACAGCTCTTTGGCCTGCTCGCCGGCGGCTGCCTTGAATCCGCTGCCGATCATGGCAACGGCCACCAACAGCAGATAAATCAGGCCCACGATCATCAGCCATTGCGACCAATTCGAAGAGGCGGTGGACGGTGAACGTTCGGCTATGGTGGTCACGGTCGGCTACTCCCTGCGTTGGCTCTGCCAAGGCTTATTGCGGACGCGTCTACGTCGATCGCGGAACAGTCTGCCGTGACCTTGTGACGCTTTGATTACCCGCCACCATTGCGAGCCGGTGGCACAGACCTTGCGATATCAGCTACGACCCCCCGGGCAACTCACCCGGGCAGGACGAAAAATTCAGCTAACAAACACTGAGGTGAACCATGAACCGAGTAACCATTCGCAAGATCACAATGTCGCTGTTTGCCGCCGTGATGGCCTTTACCGCGCTGACAACGCTCAGCGGCTGTAACACGGTGGCCGGCGCGGGCGAAGATATCGAAGCGGCGGGCGATGCCATCGAGAACAAGGCAGAGAAGGAAAAGAGCTATTGAGTTGATGGGCGGGCCTCGCCCGCCCTCACCTTCGCAGAGGGATTAAGTTGGATATCAACCACTCGGGAAACCACACAGCTTCAAATCGACCACTTCATCGATCACTGTTCATGTCGCTAGTGGTGGCACCTGTTTCAATCACCAGGGCCAAGTTTCAACATCGACATTCGCCCCCCACGTAACCAGCGCACTCCGCCGATCGATGCCCGCCGCGGTACTCGACTTCAGCAGCGCAACCACCTTCATACCAAGGATTGGGGCTTCGCGGTCAGTGCCATTAACACAGCGATGAGCATGCCTTTGCGTTCAATCTCCCATCCCCTGCGGGCCGCGCGAAACAGTCACATCGCCAACTGAACGTTCCAGTACCCGCCTGCGCTGCAACCACAACACCACCAGCGAACAGATACCGGCCCAGGCGGCGCCGGCTGCCCATCCGGCGACCACGTCGGTCGGCCAGTGCACGCCGAGATAGACACGACTGACACCGACCAACACGGTGATCAAGGCAGCCATGGACAGCACGTATATCTTGATCAGCCGACGTGGTCGGGTGCGCGCAATGATGGCGCCGAGCGTCAGGTATACGACCGCCGAGTTCATCGAGTGAGCACTGGGAAAGCTGGCGGTATACACGGTCTGGCCATGCGGCAGGAAGTCCGGGCGCGGCCTGTCAAAGCCTGCTTTCAACGCCAGGCTTAACAACAAACCGGTGATCACGGCGAACGCCAGAAATGCCAGGATGCGCGGTTGGCGTTCGAGGACAAAAAAGCCGGCGACGATCAGGGACAACAACGTCAGTATCGTGGTGCCGCCCAGCGCCGTCAGGTCGCGTACCGCTTGTTCGAACCATACCGGGCCCAACGGGTCGGTGACATCACCGGGTTCTCGAAATGCCTCCAGTATTTGAATCTCGATACCGCGCAGATCGTCAGCGTTGGCCACCTCGGCGGCTTCGGCAAACAACCAAAGACAGCCGGCGACCGCGAAAAACAACACCAGAAACCAGATTTCATCGGCGCCCGGCCGGCGTCCCAGTATCCTCTCAACAACACCGTCCACGGTGGCGACAATCCGTCTCATCTCAAGCCTTGTTCCTGTGTACATCTCAACGTCGCCGCGGCGACCTCATAACAGGCGAATGTGCAAAGGCTGCGCCAGTGCCACCGGCCGCCAGAACGCGGAACGCCATTCTGCGAATTATCCGCATCGGCGCGCATGGCGGAACGGCGGTTTATCGTCCAGACTTGAGTACAGATACGCACCCCGACGGCTGTCAGTTCCGGCAAAGCCTTACTGCGACGAGCCATGCAACACCAAGGGTTTGCTCGCTGGGCGCGTTCTGTATAATGAACATTCATTACAACATTAACCTGGCACAGATCAGGGTCTTTGAGGGTTCTGCACCCTCTGCGCACGAGAGTTAGACAGAGGAACAATGATGGAGTTAACCACCGGCAAATCCCACGCCGGCTTGGTCACCGATGCCATCCGCGGCAGCCGTTCGGGAACCACAGCCATTAACGCCCAGGTCGTCGAGTCTTGGAAGCGCTGCTTTCACGACTACGAACTCGATCCTGAGCGCCGCCCGGAACCGATCCTCGTCGATCGACGGGAACTCAAGGAACGCCAGGAACATCATTGCAATCTGCTGCAGATCGCGCGCGCAGAGATGTCCAATCTCTATCAGCAGGTCGCCGGATCCGGCTATGCCATTTTGCTCACCGACCAGGACGGCGTGGTGCTGAACTATGTCGGCGACCCGATGTTCACCGGCACCGCATCGCAGTCTGCGCTGCAGACCGGCGCAATCTGGTCGGAGCGCACCCAGGGCACCAACGGCATGGGCACCTGCCTGGTCGAAAAGCGGCCGCTGATCATCCACCAGGATGAGCACTTCTTTACCAAGCACACCGGGCTGACCTGCTCGGCCGCGCCGATCTTCGACCCAACCGGCGAACTGGTTGCGGTACTGGACGCTTCGAGCGATTCGCGCCGCGCCCAGGAGCACACCATGGTGCTGGTCAACATGTCGGCCCAGCTCATCGAGAACCGTCTGTTCCTGTGCGCCATGCGCGATCATTACATACTGCGCTTCCACAGCCGCCCCGAGTTCATCAGCACGCTGGGCGAAGGCGCGATCGCCTTCGACGAGAACGGCCGGGTCAAGGCGGTCAACCGCAGCGCCCTGTTCCAGCTCGACAAGCCGGACGTCAAGAGCGTGCTCGACCACTCGCTGGAAGACCTGTTCAGCATCCGCGCCCAGGCGGCGCTCGACAATGCCCATCAATACGCCGGCTCCAACCGTCCGCTGCACGATGCGCGGCAGGGCCGCCGTTTCTTCGCCAGCTTCCAAGCGCCGCACCGTGAGTGCGAGAACGGCCACCAGCGGCTGGGAACAACCCGTCGCAGTCCGGTTCTGCGCGGATTGGAAGAGACCAATACCACGCTCGACTCGCTCGAGTTCGGCGACGCCCGGATGCGGCGCAATGTCGAGCGCGCCAAGAAGCTGCTCGAGCGCGATATTCCGTTCATCCTGCTCGGCGAAACCGGCACCGGCAAGGACGTGTTCGCCAACGCGGTTCACCGCTCCAGCGACCGCGCCGACAAACCGTTCGTCGCCGTCAACTGCGCATCGCTGCCCGAATCGCTGATCGAGAGCGAACTATTCGGTTACCGGCCCGGTGCCTTCACCGGCGCAAGCCGCGAGGGTTCGCGTGGCAAGATCGTCCAGGCGCACACCGGCACGCTGTTTCTCGACGAGATCGGCGACATGCCGTTGCACCTGCAGGCCCGCCTGCTGCGCGTGCTCGAGGAACGCGAGGTGATCCCGCTGGGCGGCGAGACTCCGATCAAGGTCGACATACGCCTGATCAGCGCCACCCATAAAGACCTTAAGCGGCATGTCGAGGAAGGCAGCTTCCGCGAAGATCTCTACTACCGTCTCAACGGCATCAGCCTGCAGATGCCGCCGCTGCGCGACCGCGAAGACCGCCTGGCCCTGATCAAGCACCTGCTGAGCAAGGAGGCCGGCGGCGATGACGTGACGATTGAAGAATCGGCACTCGCCCTGCTCGATCAATTCGAGTGGCCCGGCAACATCCGCCAACTGCGCAATATCCTGCGTACGCTGATCGGGCTATGCGACGACAACTGCATCCGGGTAGACGACCTGCCGGACGAGATCTTCCAGAACGCCGACATCGAGGATGGCGCACCGCAACTGCGACCATCGAATCCGCTCGATATCGCCGAACGCGATGCGATTTTGCGCGAGTTGGAAGCCGCTCACTGGAACGTGACACGCGTTGCGTCGAAACTGCGTATCAGCCGCAACACCCTGTACCGCAAGATGAAACGCTTCGATATCCGATCGCCGCGTTAATCGCAGAACACCGCGAATCGACGGTCGGCGACATGCCTTGGTGCGAGGTTTGCTAGTCTATACGGCGAGTCTGTCACTAGAGTAACTCTCGATGAGTCGTTTCGCTGTGCGCGTGAGTCCGGGCGAGCTGCATTTCAATGCCGCGCACTTCATCACGTACCACCAGACCTGTGAAAACATCCACGGTCACAACTTTCACGTAAAGCTCGAAGCGCGCGGCAGCAATACCGCCGATGCCTTCGTGATCGACTTCGTGCTGCTCAACCGGCTGGCCGCCGGCATCTGCCGTGAATTACATGACGGCGTGCTGGTGCCGACCGAGGGTGCCGATATCCAGGTCTCCGAAGTCGATGGTGACATGATCGAGATCCGCAGCTACAACAAGCGCTACATCCTCGCCCGTGAAAGCTGCATCCTGCTCCCCATCCCCAATACGACCGCAGAGATGCTGGCGCTGCACATCAGCAACCGCCTGCTGGAAACGCTGCGCAGCGAAAATGCACTCGGCAACCTGACGACGCTCGAGGTCGCGGTGGAGGAAGCCGACGAACAATGGGGCATCTGCGCACGCGAGATCGGCCATGACTGAGTCGGGCCGCATCGCCTGGGCGATCACCGGCTCGGGGCACTATTTGAAAGAGTGCCTCGCGCTCGCCGAATCATTACCGAATCTCGACCTGTTCCTGAGCGAAGCCGCCGCCGAGGTGCTGCATGCCTACGGCCATCCGTTCAAGGACCTCAAGACCCGCTTTCGTATCTTTCGCGACAGCACGGCCAGCGCGCCGCCCGTCGGGCTGTTCTACAAAGGCGTCTACGATCTGCTGGTCGTGGCGCCCGCCACATCGAACAGTGTCGCCAAGATGGTGTTCGGCATCTCCGATACGCTGGTGACCAATGTGTACGCCCAGGCCGGCAAGTGCCGGGTACCGAGCATCGTGTTCGCCTGCGATGTCGCGCCGGCGATGGAAACCGAGGCACCGAGCGGTACGGTCAAGGTTTATCCGCGCTCCATCGATTTGCAGAACACCGAACGCCTCAAGGAATTCGAATACACCAACGTGGTGACGAGCCTGGACGAACTGCGGACGGCGTTGTCTATCAGCGAACCGTGTCGGAACATCTCCTCTTTCTGACCGGCACCCTCGCCGGCCCATCGCTACGCCGCGTGTTGCAGGATATGGAGTCCGTCGACTTCACCTGGGAGGTGCGCGAACTCGGCCTCAAGGTAGCCGCGCTGATGACCGGCGACATGATCAAACGCCGCCTCGAAGATGCGGGCACTGCCGACCGTGTGATCATCCCGGGGCGTTGCCGCGGCGATCTGGACGACCTCTCGCAAACCTTCGGCGTGACCTTTGAGCGCGGACCGGAAGAACTGCGCGACCTGCCCGAATGGCTGGGTCATTCGGGCAAGCCCGTCGATCTCAGCCAACACGATGTGCTGATCTTCGCCGAGATCGTCGACGCGCCGCAGATGTCGATCGACGCCATCGTGGCGCGTGCTCAGCGGTTCCGCGACGACGGCGCCGATGTCATCGACCTCGGCTGCCTGCCCGGCGAACCCTTCGCGCATCTGGCCGACAGTGTGCGATGCCTGAAGGCCGAGGGGTTCAAGGTCAGCGTCGACTCGATGCAGGAAGACGAACTGCTTGCCGGCGGCAAGGCCGGCGCCGACTACCTGCTCAGTCTCAATGAACACAATCTGTGGATCGCCGGCCAGGTGCCTTCGGTGCCGATCATTATCCCGGCGGTTCCCGGCGATCTGGACAGCATGCAACGCGCGTGGGAGCAACTGCGTGCCGACGGGCGGGCCTGCCTGGTCGACCCGATCCTCGACCCGATCCATTTCGGTTTCACCGAGGCGATCGTCCGTTACCACGAGACCCGAAAGCGCATGCCGACGGCCGAGATCATGATGGGGGTCGGCAATCTGACCGAGCTCACCGAGGCGGATACCTGCGGCATCAATGCGCTGCTGTTCGGCATCATTTCAGAACTGCATGCCAAGGCAGTGCTGACCACCGAAGTGAGCCCGCATTGCCGCTCAGCCGTGCGCGAGGCCGACCTGGCGCGACGCGTGATGTTTCGCGCACGCGAGGAACAGACCCTGCCGAAGCGTCTGCACCCCGGCCTGACCGGGCTGCACGAGCGCAAACCCTTTCCCTATTCGACCGCCGAGATCGACGAAGCGGCAGCCGCGGTCAAGGACCGCAACTTTCGTATCCAGGTCAATGATGACGGGGTGCATATCTATAATCGTGAGATGAAGCAAGTCGTGGCCGACCCGTTCGATGCTTATCCGCAACTCGGCGTCGACGACGATGCGGGCCACGCCTTCTACCTCGGCGTGGAACTCGCCCGGGCGCAGATCGCGCTGCAGCTGGGCAAACGCTACACGCAGGACAACCCCCTCACGTGGGGCGCGGCGACGCCGCCACAGAGCGAGGACATGACGCAATACACCGAGGCCGCATCGACCAAGAAGACGAATCCTTCGAAATGATTGGCCCGGCTCTTGCTCAAAGCTATGCATCATGTCCGCAACCGACGATAACACCACGATGAGCCCTGCTGTGAACGGCCGTGCGACGATCGCCTGCCCGTTTTGCGCGCTGGCCTGTGACGATTTGTCACGGCCGGTACACAACACCCCTTTGTCCACTGAGCAGATCCCATGCCGCAGGGCCGTAACGGGGTTCAACACCGCGCTGTCGAACGGCCAAGCGCATCCACAGATCAAGGGTCGCGATTGCACGCTCGACGAGGCAGTCGAGCATGCCAGGCAGTTACTGCAGAACGCCCGCCTTCCGGTGATCCACGGCCTGGTCGGCGATCTGCAGGACTGCCGCGCCGCACTGCACTTGGCAGCCTGTTTCGGCGGCGTGGTCGATCACCGTTCGGGCGACACCATCGCCGAGCAACTGAGCGTGCTGCAGGACAGCGGGTGGCAGATCACCAGCCTCGGCGAGGTACGCAACCGCGCCGACCTGATCGTCATCGTCGCCGACCGGCTCGACGAGACCCATCCTCGATTGCAGGAGAAGCTGTTCTCGGCCAATGGTCGTCTGCATGCAGAGCAACCGGCCGAGGTCGTCACGCTCGCCGATAAGCGGGTATCGATCCTGGGTGAAGTACGCGCCCTGTTCCACCAGCGTCCGCTGCCCGATGCCTCCGAAGACGCCCGACGCCTGCACCGCAAGATGGCCGACGCACGTTATCCGGTGATCCTGATCGGCGCTGTCGACAACGAATCCACAGAACTGGTGCTGCGCGCCGCAAGCGGCCTGGTACGCGACCTCAGCCATGAACAGCGGGCCGCACTGCTGCTGCTCGGTGGTGATATCGGCAGCGTGTCGGCACAGATGGTCGCCGCTTGGCACAACGGCTTCGGTATCCGCACGGCGTTCAATCGTGGCTATCCGCAGCAAGACCTGCAACGCAACGCCGCGGCGCGCCTGTTGGCCGACGGCGAAGCGGACCTCATGGTCTGGGTCGGCAGCCTCAGTGAGCAGCGGCCACCGGCGGTCGAGCAGCCCACTATCGTGATCGGTCATCCGGCAATGGCGTTCGCCGACCAACCACCGGAGGTCTTCCTGCCGGTCTCCGTACCCGGCGTGCAGCGTGCGGGTTTCATCCATCGCGCCGACGGTCTGCGGATGGTCCCGCTGACATCGATCGTCGACAGCGGTCTACCAGGTTCGCTGGATCTGTGTCGACAGATTGCGGCCAACCACTTCGCGAACGGTGTAGCCGATGCTGACTAGACTCACGGGCGGTCGGGTGTTCGACCCGGCCAACAACGTCAATGGCGAAGTCACCGATATCTGGTTTCGCGACGGCCTGATCTGCGAACCCCCGCAAGATCCACGCGAGGCCGATGCGACGATCGATCTGCGCGGCAAGATCGTGATGGCCGGCGCAATCGATATTCACAGCCATATCGCCGGTGGCAACGTCAACACCGCACGCGCGCTGCTGCCCGAACAACACCTCGCCGAACGCGCACGTTATGCGCGCCTGCCGTTCGCCGGCGCCAAGTGGTCGACCTTCGACACCGGTTATCGCTATGCCGAGATGGGATTCACCTTTGTGGTCGAGCCTGCGGTGTTGCCGATCAACGCTGCGCAGGCGCATGCCGAACTGGCCGACATCCCGATCATCGACAAGGCAGGCTTGGCGATCGTCGGCAACGACGACTTTCTGCTGCGCCTGCTGCGCGATCGCGCCGATCCTCAGCAGGTCACCGACTATATCGGCTGGGTCATCCATGCGACCCAGTGCCTTGGGGTCAAGGTAATCAACGCCGGCGGTGCTACGGCCTTCAAGTTCAATCAACGTCACATGAGCCTCGATGAAGAGGTGCCGATGTACGGCGTCAGCTCACGTACGATCCTCAATGCCGTGCAGCGCGCCGTGGTGCAGCTGGGTATCGCGCATCCGGTGCATGTCCATTGCAACAATCTCGGTGTCGCCGGCAACGTGCAGACGGCGTTGAACACCATCGACGCGGCCGACGGTCTGCCGATGCATCTCGCCCACGTACAGTTCTATGGCTACGGCGATGAAGGCGATCGCGGCTTCTCGTCCGGCGCCAGTGCGCTGGCCGACAAATTCAATGCGCATGCCAACATCACGATGGATGTAGGCCAGGTACTGTTCGGCCAGACGGTGACGATCTCGGGCGACGTATTGCGCCAGTTCGAAGCACGCGGCATCGCCAATCCGAACAAGTGGGTGATCTGGGAGAGCGAGGACGGTGGCGGCGGTATCGTGCCGTTCAAGTACCGCCAGCGAAACTTCGTCAACGCCCTGCAGTGGGCAATCGGGCTCGAGCTGTTCCTGCTGGCGGACGATCCGTGGCGGTTGTTCTTCACCACCGACCACCCGAACGGCGCACCGTTCACCGCCTACCCGGAATTGTTCCGGCTGTTGATGGACCGCGACTACCGCAACCGTTGGCTGTCGGATATCAACGCCGAGGCCGCGGATATCTGCCTGCTGCGTCATCTCGACCGCGAGTACGATCTCAACGACATCGCCATCATGACGCGCGCCGCACCGGCCAGGTTGCTTGGACTTGCCGACCGCGGCCATCTTGCACCCGGTGCCGTCGCCGATATCGCGGTGTACGAAGAACAGGACGACAAGGCGGCGATGTTCGCGCGTGCGCACCTGCTGTTCAAGGACGGGCAGAAGGTCGTCGAGCACGGCCGGGTCACACGCAATTATTTCGGCAAGACGCATGCCGTGGCGCCCGAATTCTCGACCGACATTGAACGCTCGATCGGTAACTATTTCGATCGCTATCATCTGGTCGACATGGAGGCCTTCAAACTCAGCGGCGATCAGATGCAAGAAACGCTCGGCAGCGAACTCGTGGTGCATTGAGCAGCCCGATGAGTGAACGGATCCACGAAATACTGCTGGTCACACGCAACGAAGACGGTACGGCGCACATTGCGCCGATGGGACTGCGCCAACGCGGCACGCAGTGGCTGATCGCCCCGTTCAAACCATCGCGCACGCTGGACAATCTGCTGCGTGAGCAACACGCCAGTATCAACACGACCGACGATGTACGTATCTATGCGGGTTGCCTGACCGGGCGACGCGACTGGCCGCTCGAGGCATGTGACGAGGTGCCCGGATGGCGGCTGGCCGGTGTACTGGCACACCGCGAGCTGAAGCTGGCGAAGGTCGAGGACGATAAACAACGTCCGCGCCTGTTTTGTGACGTTGTCCACGAGGTCAATCACCGTCCGTTTTCCGGATACAATCGGGCTCAAGCTGCGGTGCTTGAACTCGCGATCCTGGTGAGCCGTTTGGGTATGTTGTCGGCGGATAAGGTCGACCGCGAGATCGAGTACCTGAAGATCGCGATCGACAAAACCGCCGGTGATAAGGAACTCGAAGCATGGCAATGGTTGATGCAGAACGTAGAGGCGCACCGCAAGGATTGTGCATGACCGGAATGCTGGCCAGCGTCTGTTCGGTCGACGAAGCCACGCAGGCCTTGCAAGGCAACGCCGACCTGATCGACTGCAAAGACCCCACTCGCGGGGCGCTCGGCGCACTCGACACCGAAACGATCCGGCTCATCGTGGAATACGTCGGCGGTCGCCGTCCGGTGAGTGCAACCAGCGGCGATATTGCGTCCGGCATCCACCAGTTGCGACGCGCAATCAGCCGCATCGCCGACTGCGGCGTCGACTACGTCAAGTTCGGCGTGTTCAGCGAGCAACAACTGCGATCGCAAACCGCCGTGATCGGCGAACTGGCGCAGCGACACCGCTTGGTCGCTGTCTGCTTCATCGACCGCTTCGATCCATTACCGCTGTTATCAATGCTGGCCGACGCTGGCTGTGCAGGCATCATGCTCGACACTGCAGACAAGCATCGCGGCCGACTGACCGAGGTCTGGCCGCTCGCCAAGATTCGTCAGTTTGTTCAACGTGTAAACGCACGCGGTCTGCTGTGCGGTTTGGCCGGCGGCCTGCGTCGGGACGATATCCCCCAGCTCTTGCCACTGCGGCCGGGCTATCTGGGTTTCCGCGGTGCGCTGTGCCGAGGCGAACGTCACACGGCGGTGGATGCACAGGCCATCGCGGCGGTAAGGGATGCCATCCATGCACACGAGGCGCCGCACCCGCGCGACAACCTGGCGGTGAATCAACTGTGATCTGCCCCGACATCCGTCGGCAACGTCTCATCATCGAAGGATTCTACGAATTGCAGACGGTGGACGAGCACTGCGTGCGCAATTTCCTGGCGGGACTGACTGACCACCTCGGCATGACCCGCATTGCCGAGACACTGGTATTTTCGCCGGACGCCGTCAGCGATCTGCATCATGGCGTCGGCGGCTTTCAGGCGTGGGCGGAATCCGGCTGCTCGCTGTATACCTGGTCGGCCTCGCGCTTCTTCACCCTCGATGTGTACTCATGCAAGGCCTTCGATGTCGCACGCTGCGTCGACTTCGTCTGCACCCAGTTCAATGCACAGTCGTTCGAGGTTCGCGAAGTCTGAGTAGCGCTTAACCGACAAGCCTCATCGCGGGCCGGTCGAGGGTGTCGAGCACATGATCGAGTCGCGCGCTGTCACTGCGATTTACCAGCAACACCGGACACGCCAAGGCGGCAATGAATCGATCGGCTGCCGCATCGATCAATCCGTCATGTTGAAGATCGGCAAGCGGTTTTGCCGGGTCACTGAGTGGTGCGGATTTAACCAACAGCACACCATCGGCCCCGAGTTGCCGAGCCAACCAGAGAGCGAGACTGTCGGACGTCACCGACCAGTCCTGGGGAACATCCGGTGCCTCGCCCGCCATCGCCTCGGGAAACCAGACCGGAATCCGCTTGGCCGACTGCGCGGCTTGTAGCGCAGCGACTGAATCACAACCGACGAAATCCGGATGCAAGCCGCACATCAACTCACCCATCTGGCGCATAGCCGTTAGCGCCATGCGATGCGCAACCGTGTCGGTGAAGCGCCAGCGCGACTGTGCTGCCCTCACCTGATCCGCGAACGGCCCACCGCCGGGGACGACAACGGATTCGTGCTCGGAATCGGCCAGGGCTTGCAACCACTCCACCAGGTATTGCGAGTCGAACAGGCTGCCGCCGAGCTTAACCACCCACATCGGCAAATCGTTCGCTCTGCAACAGACGCAGCATGGCCGCCGCCTTGTCGAAGGTTTCCTGGTACTCGGCATCGACATCGGAATCGTGCACGATGCCACCGCCGGCCCAACAGCGGATCAGGCCCTGGTTGTAGACCAGGGTCCGGATGGTGATGTTGGCATCCATCGCGCCATCAAAGCCGATGTAGGCGATAGAGCCGCAATAGAGACCGCGCCGGTTCGGTTCCAGCTCTTCGATGATCTCCATCGCGCGGATCTTCGGTGCGCCGGTGATCGAGCCGCCCGGAAAACAGGCACGCAACAACGACATCGCGTCTTCGCCCTGCGCCAGCCTACCCGTAATCGTACTGACCAGGTGATGCACCGTCGCATAGCTCTCGACCTTGAACAGCTGCGGCACCTTGACGGTTCCCGGTTCGCATACGCGACCGATGTCGTTGCGCAGCAGGTCGACGATCATCAGGTTCTCGGCCTGATCCTTGGTGCTGTTCGCCAGTTCCTGTGCCAGCGCCGAATCGCCCTCGGGGGTGTCGCCGCGTGCGCGCGTACCCTTGATCGGCCGGGTCTCGACGGTGTCGCCATGCAGGCGCAGCAGACGTTCCGGCGACGAGCTGAGTACCTGCCCATAGGGCGAGTTGACGAACGCCGCAAACGGCGCCGGATTCAGTCGGCGAAGCTGTTCATAGGCATGCCAGCCGTCGCCCTGGGCCGGCGCGGCAAAGCGCTGGGCGAAGTTGACCTGGTAGCAGTCTCCGTCGCGTATGTATTGTTTGATGCGTTCAAACGCCTTGCCGTAGGCCGCGCGATCCATGTTCGAGCGTACCGGCCCGGTGATGCGGAAAGGCGTGGTATTGGCAGGCGATGCGGGACGCCGAAAGCGTTGCAGCAACGACCACCAGTTGCGCCGGGTGGCAGGGTCCCTTCCTTGTCCGACCAGCCAGCTCTGCGCGCGACGGTGATCGACAACCACAGCCCAATCGTAGATACCGATCGCCATCTCCGGTAGCTGTTCGGCATCTGCAGCCAGTGCCGGCAATCGCTCGACACGACGCCCCAGATCGTAGCCGAACCAGCCGATGGCACCGCCACAAAACGGCAAACCGGTATCGTTGCTTACCGTGTCACCCAGCAGCTCGCGCACCAGGGCGAACGGATCGTCGCGACGCTCGCTGATGCCGTCTGCCGATTCGATGTGCGTGACATCGCCGAACGTCGCCAAGGTTATGTACGGATCGGCTGCGAGAATGTCGTAGCGTCCCGACTGGGTCATCGGATGGCTGCTGTCGAGAAACACCGCCCACGGGTGATCGGCGATCGCAGCGAACAGGCGTGCGCTGTCGCGATGGTAAGGAAGCTGTGTCAGCAGGCACATGCCATAGGCTCCATCATGCCGAGTTTGCCGACCGCAACCGCCGGCGCGCAGACTGAGATCTTGTCATCCGACGGGTCCAAACCCGGCAGATCCTGAATCGGAATGTACGTGCGTCCGGTGAGTCCGGCCAGTCGCTCGACCAGGAACTGGCCGGCACCGGCACCCACCAGCGGGTAGTCCGCTTGCGGGTTGCGACTGAGCTGACGCCGTAGTGCCTTGAGCAGGCTGTCGGTATGGCGCTCAACAACAAATTGTGCCGCCTCGGTCCAGGCCACGATGCTGCCATCGGCCAGATCACAACCCACCATTCTTGCCAGACGACGCATGCTGGAGCTTACGCTCTTGTCGCGACCGTCCGCCGTCGGGTGCAGATCCACATCCTGCGGCAGCGCGCCAATGATCCGATAGGCATCCGCCATAGTCGCGAAGTGCTCATTGGCCGTGGCCAGCCAATCGCCGGCGAACGGTATCTCGTTTACCACGGCCATCAGCGGTGTGCGCACCACGCCCGAATACACCAGCTCGCCGCTGGCCAGGCGCGCTTTGTCGCTATAGCCGCGGCAGTCCAGGTCACCATGGCGGCACAGCACCAGGTCGGTCGTTGTACTGCCGATATCGACGAGCAAGGCATCCGGCACACAGGCTGCGACAAACTTGGCCGTCGCCATCCAGTTGGCCGATGCGATTGCCGCCACCTGCCCGTCCACATCGCGCGCATCAACAAACCCCTGCTGCCCGGCGAATACCCGAATCAAGGCTCCGCGAAACCGCTGCCGCACCAGGTCGACAATTTCGACGACGCCCTGTGCCCGGTCGTCGAACAGGTCGGCCAGCTCGGCCGTCATCGTCAGGTAATGCGTGCAGCCCTTCAGCGACACCTGTTGTTCGATGTCGTCGATCGCACGTTGCAGGGTATCGAGCCCCTGCCAGATCGGTGTCGGCTTTTCGATGACCTTGCACAACATGCCGTCTGCGGTGAAGCAGGCAAGCTTGAGGTGGGCGCCGCCGATATCCCATCCAACGACGTTCGGATCAGGCGACACGGCCCATCTCCAGATCGACGTGTACGCATTCCCGCTGCGGGGGTATCGCCTCGAGATGTTCGGGATTTTCGCTGAGCTGCAACAACATGGCCGCTACATTTTCGCCGATTGACTGGCTCAATCCAACATAAGAGGTCGTCAGGCGGGGATTTACCTCGAGAATGACAGGGCCATTCTCACTGATGATCAGGTCGATACCCACGTAGCCCCACAGGCCGGGGATGGCCCGGCAGACCTGTTTTCCCAGCTCCAGCAGCTCCGGACGTGAACCCTCGTAGCCGTTGATGATGCAACCCAGCAGCAGGAAGCCGTCGTCGACCTGCGCGATCCGTTGCAGGTTGCAGCCGAGCAGGCAGACGCTGGTGTCGCCCACCAGCAGCGAAAGGCTGCCCGATAGGCCGGGGACATGCGGCTGCACCAACCAGGTTTCCGGTTTGGGCTGTTCCAGCAAGAAGTCGTACAGAGCGCGGTCGTCGCCGAACAGGTGGATGTCCTTGCAGCCGACACCGTCATCCGGCTTGACCACCAAGGTCGGCAGCGCCACACCGGGAAACTCATGTGCGCGCCAGCTCTGCACAACCGGCAAACCGTGCGCACCCAGGTGTTCGATCGTACGCTGTTTGCTCGCGGTCAATGCCACTGCGCTCGGTCGGCTGTTGAGCAGCAATTTGCCCGCGGCCTCGACATCGTGACACAGCGATTCGAGTATCCCGCCGGTTTCGGGCGCAATCGGCAACACGGCATCCGCACGTTGCAGGCACGCCGCCCAGATCGGCCCCCAGTCATCGTCTACCCAGTGCACCTCGAGCGGCAACGGCGGCAGCGCCAGGCGGCGATCGCGACAGATCATGACGTCGACATCTGCAAGCGCCGTGAGATCACGCACCACGGCGGCCAACATCATGTCGCCCTCTTCCGTCAGCCCTGCTACCATCTTCTGGCCGGCAAAACCGCCGCCGGTCACATATTCAAAGACAAAGACCCGCATCGCATCTCCTTGATCGTCATCCCTGTCATCGATCTATCCAACGGCTTCGCGGTACATGCCCGTTACGGGCAACGCGACACCTATCAACGGTTGCGCAGTCCGTTGTGCGACGACGGTGATGTCCCGTCGTTGGTACGCAACCTCAGCGAGAGGTTCGGCTTTCTCCTTTGTTATTTTGCAGACCTCGACGCGATCAGCGGCCACGGCGACAACCGTGCACTGATCGAGCAAGCCCTTGGCGAACACCCGGCGATGCAGGCCTGGGTGGATGCTGGATTTCGCAGCGCCGCCGGCGTCGAGCAGTTTCGTGGCGATTGGCGTGCGCGCCCTGTCGTCGGCACGGAGAGCTGGCTGGCCAATCAACCGCCACCGCGCGACAGCGTGCTGTCGATCGACAGCCTCAAGGGACGGTATTGCGACCCTGCCGGGCTGACCCAGGCCGCGCCTGAGGATCTGCCGCAGGACTTGATTCTGATGAACCTGGACCGTGTCGGCAGCGCGAGCGGTCCTGATCTGGGCCTGTTGCAACGGTGGCAGTCGCAAGCGCCCGGCCATCGCTGTTACCTGGCCGGTGGTGTCCGAAATGCGCGCGATCTGGAACAGTGTGCCGCAGCCGGTGCAAGCGGCGTGCTGGTCGCCAGCGCGCTGCATGACGGCAGCTTGCGCGCGAACGACGTGCAACGGATCACCTGACCTCATTGCCGGCCACTGCCCGCAAGGCCGGTCCTCCGGCTATCAGGCCTCGTCTTCGACCGTCATGCGGATCGATGCGGTCGAACGGATGCAGGACGGGATCGGACCCCTGCGCCATGCAGGCTTCCAAAGTCGGCCCCGTGTAATCGCACCACGACTGGGTCGTTTCATACAGACGCAACGACGCCAGACCGGGGAGATAATCGATCAGACACTCCCAGATATGTACGCACAGCATCTCGGTACTCGAACGCCAGGCGAGTTCGGGCGCAGCATAGTTCAGGTTGTGATGATCAAAACGATCGACGACCTGTTGGTTGACGACCCGTTTCAGGTAGCCATAGTCAACGACGCAGCCGGTGACCGGATCGATACGGTCGCGCACCTCGACATGCAGGACATAGCGTCCGCCGTGCAGATTGGAACACTTGGCCGGATGATCGGTAATGAAATGTGCGGCATCGAAAACCAGTTCCTTGCTCACACTAGTGACCGGCGTGGTTTGATGGAATCGCTCCCACGCCGACGGAATCTCTTGCAAGCGCGACGCAAGCAACGCCAACAAGGCATCGGCATCCCGCGGCTGTTTGCTGCGCAGCAGCCGGCCGCCGGCCATCACCGCGTCCAGGCTATGGCTTGCAATGCCGTGCTCGCGCAACAGGGTTTCAGCAACCAGCTGGGCATGTTCGACATCGTCGAACGGCATAAACAGGTAACCGTTGTGCCATTCAGCCTGATGCGCAAAATAGATCGCCAGGCAATCGAGAAAATCAGGCGGAGGCTCGGGCACCGCCCAATGACGTGATCCTTTCAGGTTCGCCGTCGGCACCCGCACGCAGTTGCGCGCAACGACCCGGTGGGTATCGGGACTGTAGGTGTAGTCCTGACGGAATTGAAAACCATAGTCGTGCAACTGTTCGCGCAACCACAGCAGCATGTCGAGTCGTCTGATCTCTCCGCGGACTTCCGAGAACTCACCTTCGTTGCAGATCAGGCCGGCCCATCGCAGACCCTGCAACGCGGTGCGCGCTTCCTCACCCGGACAGGCGCGCGGCGCATCGTATGCTTCAACATCATCCGCCTGATTGATCTGATCGGCATGCACCACCAGGTCCAACGGTAGGCAGTGACGGATTGCATACTCCTGCAGTGTCAATCCGCTGCAGGCGATCAGGTGCTCGTTGTCCAGCCGATCACAATCGGCACCACATTCGAGGCATTGCATGGCAACCTCCGGTCAGGCGGAACCAGTGGGGCACGAATGCCCCACTGCGCTGGGATCAGGAATGGGCTGCGAACGGATGCTCGTTGCTGCTCTTGCCTGAAATGACCTCGTCCGGAGTCGGCGTGCCGGCAACGGCGCGCTTGATCGACTGCTTGGTGGCCTCGTAGTTGTAGTCCTGGATCTTGGCGTCGTCTTCCGCTTCCCAGTGGATGAACACACCGACGCAAATGAATACGTCATCGGCTTCATCTTTCGGGATGGTGCCATCTTCCAGACAATCGGCGACCGCCATGGCGACACCGCGCTGAGCCGGGCCAAACATCTGTACCGCTTGCTTGGCACCCTTGATGGTCACTTTGTTGAACATCATCGTGTGCGGCTTACAAGGCAGGTTCGGTGCAACCACGGCCAACAGCGATGTGAAACCATCTTTGTTGTTGACCAGACCGTTGCAGAACGCCGTCTCGGCGGCCGAACCGCGCGGCCCCATAATCAGGTCGATGTGGGCAACTTCGTTACCGTCACCGACCAAGGACTCCCCTACTAAGGTTTGCGTAATCACTGCCATTTCAATTCTCCTTCGTCATTGTGGCGTGTCGATAGGCGTGTCACCGAGGCGACGGACGGCTTTGGTGCCCACGCTTCAATCCGGGTCGCCCCGGCTTCTGGTTGTACCTGCTGTTGCAGACGGAAAATCACCAGCGCCGCAACACACAAGTCGGCGCTGGTTCCTGGGTTCAGCCCTTCGCTTTTGAGCTGGTTGTCGAGATCGATAAGCACATGCAATGCAGAAGCACCATCCGGTGCCTCGGCGTAGTGGCGGCGCGCACGCTTGGCCAGTTCGCATACACGCTGCGCTGCCAGCCTGCCCTGTTTGCGCCGGATATGGGTATCCGGCGTATTGGCGAGCAGGTAGAGGAACAGGTCGGTCACCGCATGTTCAAGGTCATTGTGATTGCGCAGCGAGCGCACCAGGTAATCGACATAGTCGTCGAACAGGGCACGAAAACCCGAGGCATACAAGGCGGCTATCACATCATGTCCGGCGGCGGCGCGCATTGCTTGCAGGATCGTTGCCGGCGGCGAATCATCGTTTACGTCATAGGCATCGACGTCGCCGAGCCCACCGGGCGATGCCACGCGAATGGCTTGATAGAGCGCTGCGCAATCGTCCTGGGTACTGTCCGCAATGATCTGCTCGACAGCTGCCGAGAGATCGCTGTCCGGATGCTGCAATCGTGCCTGCAACAGCGGCGCACACAACAACACGATGCCTAGGTTGGTGTTGCAGGCCACCGCTTCGCGCGTTGCGACCACTGCATTGAGAATGCGCTCGCCAAGCGTTGATTCCGGTTTCGCCAGGATGGCAGCGCTGACGGCGGCGCTCAACAGAAAATCGCCACCCTGCATGCCATGACCCGGCGACGACAGCGAGACGTTGCCCGGCTTCAATGCCTTGACGTCCATCACGCAGGCTTCGTAGTAGATGTTCGCCAGGGTTTCGCTGCTCGGCCGAGTCACTGCGCGACCCCGTTGCGGCAGGTCGCCGCACAGCGCGCGAGAAGATCGTCGGCGAGTAATCCGGCGATGTCGATATGGGTGGTCTTCTGCAAGCCGTACCATGCCGGAATGCTGTTGACCTCGATCACCCACCAGGTGCCGCTCGCATCCTGTATCAGATCGACGCCGGCATAGGACATGTCGAGACACTGTACCGCCGCCTCGGCGAGGCGTGCCGGTTCGCCTTCGGGCAGCGCTGCATGGCAGGAACCGCCTTGTGCGACGTTGGCCAACCAACCGGGTGCCGTGCGCCGCATCGCCGCCACCGCTTTGCCGCCGACAACGAATACCCGCCAATCGCAGGCGTGCTGCAGATCCGCACCGACGAAGGTCTGCAGGTACCAGACGTGATTGACCTCATCCGCTGATGGCAGATTCTCTTCGCTCTCGACACGCTGAATGCCGATACCCTGAGAACCGAACAGCGGTTTACAGATCAGCGGCGACTCCGCACGCGCATGCTCGCGCGCAACCGTTTGCGCCTGCGCTTGATCGCGGCATATCCAGGTCGTCGGTACCGGCAAACCGGCCATCTGCAGGCGCATGCTGGTCAGGCTCTTGTCGACCGAGCGCTCGATCGCCCGGCCGTCGTTGTAGACGACCACACCGAGATCGTGCAATCCGTGCAACACGTTGAGGTAGAACACGATCTCTTCGAGGCTGCCGCCGGGCACACCACGTACGAACACCGCATCGGGCAACCGGTTTTCGAAACCTTCAAGGCATAGCGTCGTGCGATCGTCCAGACGAATCTGCGCATCGGTCAACGATACCGTACGCGACTGCGCACCCCTGGCGGCGAATGCCTGGCGCAACTTGCAGCCATGCCAGCCCGGCTCATCCGTAACGATGGCAATGCGTAAGGTCATTGGGCGATTCCGAATGCCGTGGCAAGCAGCGCATGATCGATCGATCCCGCGCGGAAGGTATTGCCACTGGCCATATTGGTCACGCTCACCCGGGCCGGGCTGAACAGCATCGGGTCAATCTTGAAGAAGTCGTACTCGTAGGCCTTGAACACCTCGGCAAACGGTCGGCCGTAGTCGCGCGACGCACTGCTCGGCAAGGCATCGGCCAATGCACGCACATCGTCATCCTGCGCATCCACGTACAGATGCACCTGACCGCCGAACAGGATCGCATCGTTGGTGCGGCCCATCGCCGTGACGAAGTCGGGTGCGGGCGGCGGCAAGGGCGCAGAGCCTACGCCGTCGACGACGCGCGATAAGGGAAAATGCAGTTCGTGCACCTTGTGCAACGCCACTTCGAGCACACGGGCCACCACCTGGGTGGTGCCGGCGAGGCTGCGCGTGGGTGTCAGTATCAAGGTCAGCGCCTCGGCGGCAACGCCGCAGGTCGCGGCGATCTTGTCGGCGAGTTCCACCGGAGGCAAAGCGTCGACCTCCAGGACCAACACCGTTCTGTCGGCGCTTTCATCCAGATTGAGTTCGTCGAACAATTTCTCTTTTTTGGCCAGTATCCGCGCAGGCCCCGAGCCCAGCGCATGAAATGCCTGCTTGCCTTCGCCGTGCGACAGGCTCCAACCGGCATACTGACTACCGAGACAGGCCGACACCGGGTCGGTACTGTGCACGCACAGATTGGCTGCCCAGTCTTCCACTGGACCGGCGGCACTGAACGAAACGCTGCCCAAACCACCCATGCAGATCTCGGCAATCCGCCGCCCGGCCTCGACACCGCCGACGCAGTCGATGCCTGCGTCCACGATACGCGTGCCGTTGGCAAGCTGCTCGACACGGACGCGCAGCGCCGAGGCATCGGCGATCAGCGCATCGCTCAGTTCAATGCCACGTTGGTTGATCGAAGACATCTGACCCGCCATATCAGGCCGCCGCCTCGGAATGGCTGACAACCTGGCGACGGACCTCGTGTGCAAGCCGGTACAGCTCACGCCGTACCACCGCCTCACTGCTCGCTTCGGCGTGCACCGTGCACAAGGGCATGTCCGGGTGCAGTTGCGTTCCGGGAGGCGGCAGATCGGTCACCCCTTGCGGCCACTCGAAGGCCGCCAAGGAACGTGCGTGTTCGCAATACATCACCTGCATACCGCGCACTCGCCGATCAAAGGGGAACTCCTCGGGCAACTCGCCTCTGCAGGCCGCAAGATGTGTCTGCCACCCGCCATCGGGCAGAACCTGTTCGTACAACTCGAGGGTTGCCGGCGGGCGCGCGTTGATATCGAGCAGCAATGCATGGTCGCCGTCGAGTACGAAGTCGATGCCGTTCACGCCGCGCAAGGTGAGGCTCTTGGTCAACCGCTGCGCCGCCAACACCATCGCCTCTCGCGCCGCCTCGGGCGGACGCAGTCCGCCGATCGCCGTCGAGAAACGGTAATCGCCGGCTGCGGCATCATTGACCGTCAATCGATTGAATCCGATCACCGCAACATCCCGGCCATCGGCAGCAAACAACAACGACCACAAAGGACCATTGATACGCTGCTGAAAGTACCCACCGGGCTCGCCACGCGGCACAGCGTTGGCCGGCTTGATGCCGACACCGCCATAGCCACCCGCCGGTTTGAACAACCAGTCACTGGTGTCTTTGGGCGCAATCGAATGTGTTTGCGGATAGGCGATCGCCAGGGTGTCGAGCAGGCGGAACAGCCGAATCGGGTCGGCCAGCACCTGCATCACCTTGGCTTCATTGCCGAGCATACCCGGCGCACGGCGATGCAACTGGGCCAAGACCTCCGCGTCCGGCTCGAAGCCGCTGGTATACACCCATGACAAGGGACTTGCCGGCGACTGTTCGAGAATCAACGGTTTGAACGCAGTGGCCAACGCCGAAGCCGTCATCGCGGCAGCCTGCACCGCGCGTCGGCAGGCCGCCTGCATGTCGATATCGTTGAAGGCATCGATGCCAACCACCGCATCGCCGGCGGCATACGCCGACTGTGCGAGGTAACGCACGCTGTTGCCGATGATAACGGTCGTACCCTGCGGGTCGGCGTCAGGCTTGTGCACGTGCCGTTTCCAATGCTGCGAGAAAATCGAGATAGACCGGTTTGTCGGTTTCGATCATCTGCACCAGCAGCGCCCGCTGCGTCTGGTACTTCACGTTGCCGACTGCCAGTGCGCCGATACCGACCGCTCCGTTCGACATACCGGGTACTTCGCTGCCGTCGTCCATCACGCCGACGCCGGCAATACCCTCGGGCGGCACCGCGTTCACATCACACAGCACCTTCACCCGTTGCGCAGCGGCCAGGTGTTCTTTCTTGAGAACCTGCACGCCTGCCTTGGCCGCGTTGAATGCCAGATCGGCTTCGTTAAGCAGGGCCTCGATCTTGGAATCGGAACTACCGTCGGCGCCCTTGATCGACACCGCGTAACGTTCGTTGCATTCGTCGGCGATTCTTTGCGCTTTGTCCAGACCTTCATGACTGACGATCAAGGCATTCGCGCCCGACTGTTGCGCCATCATCGCCGCCGTCATGCCGACCGGGCCGGTGCCGCCAAACACCACGGCGGTCTTGCCAGACAAGGAGTCATCGGTGAGCTTTCGATAGTGTTTTTCGGCACAGGCGATCATCGCGGCGGCGGTCGTGAACGCACCGCTGGGATCGGCAAAAACCGACACCTCGAACGGCGGCACCATCGCCTTGCGCGCTGCGTCCAACATATTCATTGCCGCATGGATATCGCGCCCGCCAAGAAACAGGCCGGTGCGTTTAACGCCACTGGGACCACGCGAGAAAATGGCATCCTGCGTGAGTGCTGTTACATCACCTTCGCTGATACCCGTATAAGAAAAGCAGTGATGCCAACCCGCATCGACAGCCATGTTCACGTCGAACGGGCTGAGATTCTCGGCCGGGGTCAGCATGTGCAGAATGGTGGGTTTCGACATCGTTAACGCATTTCCTTACGAACATCCAATGCGGCTTGCGCCGACACCCGACTACAGGTGTTGCATGCCTGGGTCACGCTGAAACGCAACGGTGACAACTCGCCGTAACGCTGGCGGGCCTCGACGAGCATGCGCAGTGCGGTTTCGGCATCGGGTAACAGCACGAAGCCGGTCGGCCCCCATGAGCTTTGACCGACGCCGCTATAACCTGACTGCTCTGCCCAGGCCAGCGCATCGGCAACCTCGGGGCTGGTGAAGCGCCCGCCCTGGGCCGGCGCGAAATGATCGCCGACCAGGCGTTGCAGTTCAGCGATACCGTCGCATACTGCGGCAAACCGTTGCTCCTGCACCCCAGGCAGGATCTGCATCAGGGTCAGATGACACAGGTGGGCCGCCAGCTCGCGTGGAAACGGGTCCAGTCGACGAAACGCGTCGACCTCCTGTTTACCGTGCAGGCCCTTGGCGCGCGCATCCATAATCAGCAGCACACGCCAGTCCTCGGGAAACGCCAGGCGCGCTGTGACCGGCGGTACCACGCCATCATCGCCGACGCCGCTGTCGACCAGGAACCCGCCCTGGTCGAACGCGCCGATGCCGATACCCGAGCGCTTGCCGCGCTGCATGCGCGACGCGATCTCGCGTGTGGAAAGACCGAGACCGTACAGCGCCGATACCGCATGTCCGACAGCCAACGCCATCTGCGTGCCCGAACCCAGGCCCATATGATCCGGTATCGCCGAATCGACCACCACGTCGACGCCCTGCGACAGGTTCATGCTGTCGAGCATGCGCTGCGCGAAGGTCTTGGCACGCTCCGCAGCCGGACCGTCGGCGGTCACCTGCGCTGCGTGGCGAACACGCAGGCGGGTGCGAATGCCTTCGATGCTCAAACCCAGGCTGCCGAACCGCCGCCCCAAAGACCCACTGACATCAAGGAAACCTAGATGCAATCTAGCCGGTGTGTCGACCAGTACGGCTTGCGGCGGACCTCGGTGTTTCCATGCGTGTTCCATGCGAGGGTCGATTGCAAACCCCATGCCTGCTTGCGAAAACGCCACCTGCGGGCACGATTCCGATTTACTAGTACGCTCTCTGCGTCTGGATTGAGTCACAGTGTCACAATCAGTAAGCGCGCCCATGACAATTGCTTTTTGCTGTCACATTCGCGACCTTACCGCCTCCCCTTAACGCTGGTAGACAAGTCGCCGCGGCACAGCTCTTGCGTAAGCCAGTGCCTGCAATTTCCAGGGATCATACATGGAGCTCAACGGAGTCACGATCGAAGATACATTCGCCGAAGCCTTCGGCATGAAGGCGACGCGCGTAATGATCACGGCAAGCAGTCTGCGCTGGGCGCGAACAGCCGCTCAAACCATGACCGGATTCGCCACCTCAGTCATCGGCTGTGGCGTCGAGGCCGGCATAGAAGCGGAGTGGCCGGAAAGCGCAACACCGGACGGCCGGCCCGGCGTGAGCGTACTGCTGTTCGCCATGTCATCCAAAGACCTGGCGAAACAACTGGAACGCCGCGCGGGCCAATGTGTGCTCACCTGCCCCACCACCGCCTTGTTCGCCGGTATGCAGGGTGACGAGAAAGTACCGATGGGAAAACAACTGCGCTACTTCGGCGACGGTTACCAGATCAGCAAGCTCATCAACGGCAACCGCTACTGGCGCGTGCCCGTGATGGATGGCGAGTTCGTCGTCGAAGAACATACCGCGCGCTGCCCGGCGGTGGGCGGCGGCAATTTCCTGGTGCTTGCCCAATCACAGTCACAGGCACTGACGGCCTGTGAAGATGCGGTCGACGCCATGCGCCGACTGCCGAACATCGTGTTGCCGTTTCCGGGCGGCATCGTTCGTTCCGGATCGAAGGTGGGTTCGAAGTACAAGGCGCTGATGGCATCGACCAACGATGCCTATTGCCCGACGCTGCGAGGTCTGGTCGAGTCCAAACTCGACGCTGACACCCACGCGGTGCTCGAGATCGTGATCAACGGGATCGACGAACAGGACATCAGCCAAGCGATGCGCGTCGGTATCGAGGCGGTGTGCAAACGTGGCCGGGACGACGGCATCGTCGCGATCTCGGCCGGCAACTATGGCGGCAAGCTCGGCAAGTTTCATTTCCACCTGCACGAGGTGATGTCGTGAAGGTGACACTCAGACAACAACAACCTTCCGCACAGCGTATCGATATGCGCGGAGTTACTCCCGAACGTCTCGCCGGCCTGGACGAAACCGAACTGCAGCGCATCGAGCTCTGCAGCGGTAAACGTCGCCTGGCGCTCGGCGACGTGTTTTCGGTGTCGACCGAATCCACAAGCGACGATGTACTCGAGATCGTGCCGCTTGACGACCGACTCGACTTCCTCGGCGCCGGCATGAACGCCGGCACGCTGATCGTGCAGGGAGATGCGGGTGACTATGCAGGGCGGGCCATGGGTGGTGGTCGGCTCGACATCCGGGGCAATGCCGGCGATTACGCCGGCAGCGCTTTGGTCGGCGGCGCATTATCCGTCACGGGCAACGCCGGTGACTTTGTCGGCGCACCGATGGGCGGTGAAAGGCGCGGCCAGCAGGGAGGATTGATTTATATCCGGGGCAATGCAGGCGAGCGTGCAGGCGAGCGTCAGCGGCGCGGCTACTTGATCATCGAGGGCAGCGTCGGCGAGTTGCTTGCCCACCGCATGATCGCCGGCACCGCGTACGTCGGTGGCCACGTCGGCCCCCTCGCCTGCCACGGTATGCAACGCGGTAGCGTGGTGGTGCACGAGGTACCGGTCGGGCTGTCATCGACGATTGCCGGCAACGGCCACTGCGACCTGCCCTTTGTCACGATGCTGCTCACCGAACTGCAGCGATTGACCGACGGCGGCTTGCCCCTTGGCAACGGCAGCCAAGTCACACAGCGATTGCTCGGCGACCTGGCCGAGAATGGTCGTGGCGAGATCCTGGTGGTCAGTCGGGCTGCCTGAGCGTCCCTGCCGGCGGTCAACGACCGTCGGCGACTGCCGGCTCGGCGTTCATCAGCGCTTGCAGCTGCGCCAGCATCTCTTCACTGTCCCATTCACGTTCACCGATTGCACTGGCGATGATCATGCCTTTCGGATCGACCAGAAACGTGGTCGGCAGCCCTTCGACCTGCCAACCGCCAAGGTCCATATGTTCGTCGACGACAATCGGAAAATGCAGCAACTGCCCTTTGGCGAACTTGTCTGCATCCTCGAGACTGGGACCCACATGGATCGCCAGCATGTCGAAGCGCGGACTCTTCAGTTCCTGGTAGGCGCCCTGCATCGACGGCATCTCCTGGCGGCAAGGCGGACACCACACCGCCCAGAAATTGACCAACAGGTAGCGCCCACGGAAATCGGCCAGACGGTAGGTTTTGCCATCGATCCCCGGCAGTTCAAAGGCCGGTGCCGGCCGCGGCTGTTCGAGGCGGTCCAACAAACCCTGGGCACAGACGATACCGCTGAACAGCGACAGCAGACCCAATTGCAGCAATCTCTTAATCATCGGCAAGCTTCTTGTGCGCCCAGTGTGGATCGTTCTTGGTGATATCGCCGACCGGTGCGGCGAAGGCATCGGACACGATTGTATCAACACTGTCGCCCGTCAGGCTGTGCAGGAACGCAAGCAAATCGTCGATCTCTTCATCGGCCAATCCCAGCGGCCGGATGCGCGGGTCCAACAGCTCATTTTCGACCCCGCCGTCGTTGTAGAACGCGATCACTTCACGCAGCGAGCTCATCGAGCCATTGTGCATATAAGGCGCCGTCAACGCGACGTTGCGCAGGCTCGGCGTACGGTACTTCCATCGATCGTGCGGGTTCTGGGTCACTTCGTAGAGACCGACATCGGCCGGTGCCGGCTCGGAAACCTGATCGATGATGTCGCGGTCGACCTCGATCTCGACACCCGGCGCGACCAATACGCGCTGCTTCTTGCTACGAATACCCATGGATTCACGATAGCCGACGCCGGTGTTGTGCAGGGCGTTATCGGTGAACAAGGCATGCTCGGATTGCACCGAATGACACGATGCACACCCGGCCTTGCCGGTGAACAAGGCAAACCCGCGCTTGGCGGCCGGGTTCAATGCACCCAGGTCACCGCCGAAATGCCAACGATCAAAAGCAGAGTTGGCCGAGACCAGCGTGCGCTCATACGCCGCCAGCGCCATGCCGACCGTTTCCATGCTCGGCCCTTTGCCGTCGAACGCGGCTTCGAACAGGCCCGCATAGTCGGGCGTGCGGCGGATCTTCTCGATGACCGCGCCGATCGATGGATTGGCCATCTCGTTGTGCGCCAACAGCGGCGACCAGACCTGCTGTTCGAGCGTCGTCTCGCGGCCGTCATGGAACAGCTTCGTCAGGTAGGCGCTGTTGTACAGCGTCGGTGTGTTGCGCCGCACGCTACGTCCTTCAAACCCGACCGCGGTCGCCAGCTCGTTGCTGGTAAAACCCTGTTCGGGTACGTGGCACATGGCGCACGAAAACGTATCGTTCAACGACAACCGTCGATCGAAGAACAGCCGCCGACCCAGCTGGATCCGTTCGCGCGTCAGCGGGTTGTCCGCCGGCTGCGGAACCGCCGGCAGACCCAGAGGCGGATTGGATGCGAGTTCGAACAGGTCGGCCTCTTGACCACGGCGTTGGACCAGATCATGGCTCGCCGTCTCGTAATCGGCCGTTTCATAGCCACGCTTGTCATCGCCGGGTTTGGATAGGGTCGCTACCGAATTGTGCGCCATGCGCCCGTCGGCACGGGAGCTGTCCGGCAGATTGAGCACCGTCTTGGCGTCGTTGATCAACAGGTCCGGATTGAGAAACGATACGCTGTAGATGTTGCGGATGCGTTTCTCGGGGTCGATCAGGAACACGCGCAGGATATGCGAAAAAGACGGCATCGGTTCGCCTTTGTCGTCGATATCACGGATCACCGACTGACCATAGCGCTCGAGAATCGGTTGCAGTTGTTGCTGCGACTTCGTGGTCAGAAAACGCCAATCTCCTTCGGCTTGAAAACCGGAACCGTACAGGCCCATCACGTCGGGCGTGTCGTACGTGGGATCGAAGCTCAGGCTGACGATACGCAGACGCTCGCCGAGCTGCGGGTCGTCCCTGAGCTTCTGAATAACCCGGTACAGCACCGCGGTTGCCAGTGGGCAGCCGTTGATATCGCTGCAGGTGCTGTAGATGAAGCTGAGCAGCACGACTTTGTCGTCACCGAACAGCTCATGCAGGCGTTGCGGTCGGCCGCGTGCGTCAAGCACCTCGCCGTCGGCCGCGGGGCCCAGATCCGGCAAGGCATAGCTGCCGGCCTGTGGTGCATCAAACTGGGAGCTCGTATAGAACGGCGCCAAAACCTGTTTTTGCGTGTCTTTGTGCTCGTCGGTCTCGCCGGCTGCGTGTGCCACGCCCGTCAACAACAGCCACGCGAGCACAACAGCGCACGTCGAAGATATCGATCGCATATCGAATGTCAGCGAACAGGGCCGGCTGCGCCGCAGTGCCGCGCAGCCGGGCCCTACGCCTTACTCCTTGGCCGCCAATGCACGACCGGACGGCGTGTCGTCCTTGTGCTTGGCATACAGTGAATACGCGCCGAAACGCATCTGGTGGGCGCGACCGAGTTTCTCAGCGGTGAAGTCTACGCTGAACTTCTCGACCAGCTCGTTGCCGTTCCACTCGTAGGCCTTGAAGAACTGCTCATTGTCGTCACCCTTCTTGTCCCAGTTGGCGAGCAACGAGGAGGTGAAGTACACGCGCTGCCCATCCCAGCTCGATGACGCCATGTTGACCTGTTTGCCGATCACCTTTTCATAGACCTGCTTCGGCGCGAACGGGTCCGAGATATCGAACAGGCGCGCCTTGCCGTCCATGAAGGTATCCACCCACAGGTGTTTGTCGTCCGAGCTGATCGAGATATCGACCGGCAGCGGCACTTTCGATGGATCGCCGATATCGGCCACGGCCTTGGCCTGCCACTCACCGGCGTCATCTTCGTAGATCAACCAGATCTTCGAGGTCAGCGCCGTGGTCGTGAAGCAGTAGTTGTTGTTGGCGCCCCAAGCACAGCGTAGTTCGAGCGGTGCTCCGGGCACATCCAGTACCTTTTTCGCCTTACGCGTATGCAGATCCCAAACGACCACGGTATTGCCGAAGCGTTTCATGGCCTCCTTGTCCTGCAACATCTTGCCGAAGTCCATCATGTAGTTCGACCAGCCGGTGAACGATGAAGTGACCATCAGGTTGCGTCGCGGCAGTGCCCTCACGTCGTAGCCGTAGCCGTCGGCAAACTGACCGCTCTTGCTGGCGCCGCCGAGATTGGCGTCGGTCGGCATCCAGTGGGTCGCCACGAACTCGCCACCGTTGGTGTACTCGACCAATGCCGTGCGGCCACCATGGTCTTTGTTGTTCGACAGACCGGTGATCATCATCCGGCCGGGCAAGGCGTAGGTGGTATGCGGTCCGACCACGCCGCCGCTGGCCGAGACGAAGTCGGTGACGACCTTGTGCAGCTTCGGTTGGCCCGGATCGCTGTGAACATCGAAGATGAAGATCTTGTTCGTATCCAGGCCGCCGGCCCATAGATAGCGGCGGTCGTCGGTGAAGCCGGAGTGGTGAGCTTCGTTGCGCCCACCGACCGACAAGGTGTGAACGACCTTTCCATAATTCGGCGACTTTGGATTGACGTCGACCGTGACCAGTTTGTCCTGTCCGTCGCCCAAGCCGTCGACACCCAGGGTCCAGACGTAGACGAAGTCTTCCTGGCCGACGATCTTCGCCATGTAGGGTGACATGCAGGTTTCATCGGCGACTGCCTGCGGCGCCAACGATGTGAATGCCGCGGATGTGGCAATCGCCAGGGCCAGCGTGCTGCGGCCCAATAGATCTCTCAATGCGAGACGCATTTTTGTTCCTCCCAAATCGATAAACGTTGCTAGCTGTTACCCGACCTGCATGGCCGTGCGATCCGCCAAATGGGGCAACGCGTCTGCATGTATTTTTTTGTGCGCAGACTAGCCATTTGAGTGCAACGAAAGTGCCAATCTTTGGAAGTGAGAAATTCCCTAAACGGAACAGGACGGATAAGGGCACGCAAAAAGTTGGCACTGTGCCGCCCCGGTTACAGCCCGCAATCGGGTTGCTCAGCACACGTCACAGTGTCGCTATCAGGATTTACGCTACTGCGCGTCGCCAAGGGTGGCACCAAAGCTGCATCCGACAGCCACAGAGGTACTTCAGGAGTTGTCGTTGGCCATCCCATTTCGATTTTTTTCTATGGTGTTGATGGCGACCGTGTACAGCTCCGCCTGGGGAATCGGCGGAGACTTCACGCTGACCCGCGACGATGGCGCTGCGTATCACCTGAGCGACTCGCGCGGTCACGCCGTGGTCCTGTCGTTCGGCTACACCTTCTGCCCTGACGTCTGCCCGACCGGGCTGGCGACCATCAGCGCCGCCCTCACACTGCTCGGCGATCGCGCCCGGCAGGTAGACGCTTTCTTCGTCTCGCTCGACCCGGAACGTGACTCGCCGGCAAAGCTGCGCGAATACACCGGGTTCTTCCACGAGCGCATCCACGGTCTCACGGGCAGCGCCGCCGAGCTGGATGCGGTCGCGAAACGCTACCAGGTCAGCTACCGCTTCGTCGGCAAAGGCGAATCCGAACGCTACACGCTGGACCACAATGCCAACACCTTCGTGGTCGATAGGCAGGGGCAACTGGTGCGTATCGTTCCCTACGGCATGCCCGCCGAGGCGCTGGCCGATGCGGTGGCCATCGCCCTCGCCGACCCGGCACCGCGCTCGCATCACAACACCGAAGCCGAACCGGCCCAATAACATGTCAAGTCATCCTTCCGCCAATCACCGCTGGAACAACCATTGAGCTCGCTAAAGAAAAAGCGTGCCGCTCGGCCCAAGGGCCGTCAGGCGCATGCCGAGGATATCGAACAGGTACTCGTCTATCTCGGTGACGAAACGCCACGCCGCGATCGGCTGATCGAATACCTGCACCGCATTCAGGACGACGTCGGACACCTGCCTGCGGGTCTGCTGGTTGCACTGGCCAAGGTCATGCGACTGGCGACCGCCGAGGTGTACGAGGTGGCCAGCTTCTATCACCATTTCGATGTCGTCAAAGACCCAGAGCAGGCCCCACCGCCTTTGACAATCCGGGTCTGCGAGTCGGTAAGCTGCGAACTGGCAGGCGCGCGCGAATTGATCGATGCACTTACGCGGACGATGGGCGATGGTGTGCGTGTACAAGCAGTCCCGTGCGTCGGGCGCTGCGAACAGGCTCCGGTGGCGGTCGTCGGCACCTGCCCGGCGGGCGAAGCCGATGTGTCCAAGCTACAGGGAATGGTCAGCGATGGCCGCACCAACGATGAGCCACCGGCCACGGCAGTCGACTACAAGACCTATCGCCTGAACGGCGGCTACACCCGCTTGCAGCGTATCGTCGAAGACGACAGCCCCGAATCGAAAGAGGCCATCATTGCCGCGCTCGAGCATGCCGGTCTGCGCGGTCTCGGCGGCGCCGGTTTTCCCGCCGGCCGTAAGTGGCGGATCGTCAGTGGCTATCCCGGACCACGCCTGATGGCGGTCAACATCGATGAAGGCGAACCCGGAACATTCAAAGACCGCTACTACCTCGAACGCGATCCACATCGTTTCTTCGAAGGCATGTTGATCGCCGCACACGTGGTCGGTATCGAAAAGATCTACGTCTACCTGCGCGACGAGTACGCCGGCGTGCGTGCCCTGCTCGAACGCGAACTGGATGCACTGCTGGCATCGCCACCGGTCGCATTGCCGGAGATCGAACTGCGACGTGGCGCCGGCGCCTACATCTGCGGTGAGGAATCGGCCATGATCGAGTCGATCGAAGGCAAACGCGGCATGCCGCGTTTGCGACCGCCGTACATCGCGGAGCTCGGACTATTCGGTCGTCCGACACTCGAACACAATATGGAAACCCTCTACTGGGTACCCGAGATCCTCGACAAGGGCGCCGACTGGTTCTGTTCTCACGGTCGGCGTGGGCGCAAAGGCCTGCGCAGTTTCTCGGTCAGCGGACGAGTCAACAGACCCGGCGTGCACCTGGCGCCCGCCGGCATCAGCGTGCGCGAACTCATCGACGAGTATTGCGGCGGCATGCTCGAAGGTCACTCGCTGAAGGCCTATTTTCCAGGCGGCGCTTCGGGCGGCATTCTGCCGGCGTCGCTGGACGATCTGCCGTTGGACTTCGACACCCTGCAACAGCACGGCTGTTTCATCGGTTCGGCCGCGGTGATCATCCTGTCCGACAAGGACAGCGTGCGCCAGGCGGCACTCAACGCCATGCACTTCTTCGCGCATGAATCATGCGGCCAATGCACACCTTGCCGGGTCGGCACGGAAAAAGCCGCGGCGTTGATGTCCCGACCGGATTGGGATATGCCCACGCTCGAAGATCTGTGCCGGGTCATGGAAGACGCATCGATCTGCGGCCTCGGCCAAGCCGCGCCGAATCCCTTGCGCTGTGCGCTCAAATATTTCCCCGAGGAGTTTGCGTGATGTCCCGCTCCGCCCTTCCCGCCGACGATCAGATAGCCTTCGAGTTGAACGGGGTCGACCTCCTGGCGAATGCGGATGAAACGATTCTGCAGGCCGCCTTGCGCGCCGGCATCGAGATCCCACACCTGTGTTACAAGCCGGGCATGCGTCCGGACGGCAACTGCCGGGCATGCGTCGTCGAGATCGACGGTGAACGGGTGTTGGCGCCGTCGTGCTGCCGGTATCCGTCACAGGGGATGAAGGTCGACAGCGTCAACGAGCGCGCCAGGCATTCGCAACGCCTGGTGCTCGAACTGTTGCAGAGCGATCTCGATGCCACCCAGGCGCGTCGCCAGGATAGCGAACTGGACTACTGGAGTGAGCAGCTGCACGTCGCTGCACGGCGTTTCCCGACGCGCGAGCAACCGCAGGCCGACAACAGCCATCCGGCGATCGCCGTCAACCTCGACCTGTGTATTCAATGCACACGTTGTGTACGCGCATGCCGCGAAGAACAGGCAAACGATGTCATCGGCTATGCCGGACGCGGCGCGCATGCACGCATCGTGTTCGATATGGAAGACCCGATGGGCGCTTCGAGCTGCGTGGCCTGCGGTGAGTGCGTGCAGGCCTGTCCCACCGGTGCACTGACGCCGAGTGGATCGGTCGCGCTGCAAGAGAGCCAGCAACGCGTCGACTCGGTCTGCCCGTACTGCGGCGTCGGCTGTCAACTGACCTACCACGTCGCCGACAATCGCATCCTGCATGTCGAAGGTCGCGACGGCCCGGCCAACCACAGCCGGCTGTGTGTGAAGGGGCGCTACGGATTCGACTATGTCAGCCATCGCCACCGACTCACCAAGCCGCTGATCCGGCGCGAAGACGCACCCAAACGCGCCGAACTGGATCTCGATCGCGACAACCCGTTGCGCGATTTTCGCGAGGCGTCGTGGGATGAGGCATTGCAAGTCGCCGCGCAAGGCCTGCGCAAACTGCGTGACGAACAAGGCCCGTCGAGCCTAGCCGGTTTCGGCTCGGCCAAGGGTTCGAACGAAGAGGCCTATTTGTTTCAGAAACTGGTGCGTACCGGTTTCGGCACCAACAACGTCGACCACTGCACGCGCCTATGCCATGCCTCGTCGGTCGCCGCACTGTTGCAGATGATCGGGTCCGGGGCCGTGTCGAACCCGGTTGCCGATGTCTCGCAGGCCGAGGTGATCGTGGTAATCGGCTCGAACCCGACCGAGAACCATCCGGTTGCCGCCACGTTCTTCAAGAACGCCGCGCGTGCCGGCAAGAAACTGATCGTCATGGACCCGCGTCGCACCGCAATCGCACGATTCGCCGACCATGTGCTGCAGTTCAAACCGGATACCGATGTCGCGATGCTCAACGGCATCATGCATGCGGTAATCGAGCAGGGGCTGGTCGATCCCGAATTCATCGCACAACGCACCGAGGGCTACGAGAAGCTCAAATCGAGCCTCGATGCCTACTCGCCAGAAGCGGTCGAATCGATCTGCGGCGTACCGGCCGAAACGCTGCGTGAAGTGGCGCGCCTGTTCGCCACATCCAAAGGCTCGATGATCTTCTGGGGCATGGGCGTGTCGCAGCATGTACACGGCACCGACAACGCCCGCTGCCTGATCAACCTATCACTGATCACCGGCCAGATCGGCAGGCCCGGCACCGGCCTGCATCCCTTGCGCGGACAAAACAACGTGCAGGGTGCATCCGACGTCGGCCTGATACCGATGGTGTTCCCCGATTACCAGCGGGTCGACAACACCGCGGTACGCGAAAGCTTCGAGGCCCTGTGGGGAACCAGCCTCGACCCGAAACCGGGGTTGACCGTCGTCGAGATCATGCATGCGATTCACGACGGTGCGATTCGCGGCATGTACATCATGGGTGAGAACCCGGCGATGTCGGATCCCAACCTGAACCATGCGCGCGCCGCACTCGCGTCTCTGGAGCACTTGGTGGTGCAGGATATCTTTATGACCGAGACGGCGTACTACGCCGATGTCGTGCTCCCCGCCTCGGCCTTCCCCGAAAAGACCGGGACCTTCACCAACACCGACCGTCGGGTGCAACTCGGCCGCCAGGCGTTGAACCCGCCGGGCGACGCGCGCCAGGACCTGGCGATCATCATCGATATGGCGGAACGCCTCGGCCTCGACTGGCACTACCCACATCCGCGCGACGTATTCGACGAGATGCGCCGCGCGATGCCGAGCATTGCAGGCATCACCTGGGAACGACTCGAGCGCGAAAGCGCCGTGACCTACCCCTGCGAACACGAGAACGACCCGGGCGAAGAAGTGATCTTCACCGACGTGTTTCCACGCGACGGCGGCAAGGCCCTGTTGGTGCCGGCGGAGTTCAAGAACGCCGATGAACTGCCGGATACCGAGTACCCCTTGATTCTGATCACCGGGCGCCAGTTGGAACACTGGCACACCGGTGCGATGACCCGGCGGGCCAGTGTGTTGGACGAGATTGAACCTGTGCCGGTCGCGACATTGCACCCACAGCAGTTATCCGCCCTGGGCATCCAACCGGGTGATGCGATCCGCCTACGTTCGCGCCGCGGCGAAGTCACTGCGTTGGCCCGGGTCGACGACGGTCTTAACCCCGGCCAGGTGTTTCTGCCCTTCTGTTACCACGAAGCGGCCGCCAACCTGCTGACCAACGAAGCGTTGGACCCGGACGGCAAGATACCGGAGTTCAAGTTCTGCGCGATCCAGGCATCGCCGGTCCACGCATGAGGTAGCGACCGGTCTAGATCGGCGTTTGCCCGCAGACCGCCCAGGCGACATCGGCCGCCTGGCGGTTGGCCGCGATATCGTGCACCCGAAAAACCCGAACCCCGGCCGCCACGCCCAAGGCCGTGGTCGCGCAGGTGGCACCGACCAACCGGGTCGGATCGGTCTCGGCGCACAGACTGCCCATGAACCGCTTGCGGCTGGTACCCAACAACAAGGGCCGACCCATGGCGGCCAGCTGTTCGAGGCCCGCCAACAGCGCGAGGTTGTCTTCTCGCCGTTTGCCGAACCCGATACCCGGGTCGAGCAATACGTGGTCTTGATCGATACCGGCCGCTACTGCCGCGGCGAACCGTTGTTGCAGAAACTCTGTAACCTCGCCAACGACATCGGTATAGCTCGGATCCTGTTGCATCGTCGCCGGCTCGCCCTGCATATGCATCAGCACGATGGGCGCACCGCGTGCAGCGGCCAGTGCCAACATATCCGACGAATCGCGTCCTGCCGAAATGTCATTGATCATATCGGCGCCGACCTCCAACGCCGCTGCAGCCACCTCGGCGAGACTGGTATCGATGCTGATCATCACGCGCCGCGGGATCCTCGAGCGCAGCTCGCGAACGACCGGCACTACCCGCGCAATCTGCACCGCCGCCGGTTGACGGGCCGCGCCGGGCCGGGTCGATTCCCCGCCGATGTCGATGATGTCCACGCCCTGCCCGACCATGTCGACGGCGCGTTCCACGGCTGACGCGGTATCGGTGTATCTACCGCCGTCGGAAAAGCTGTCCGGGGTGACGTTCAGAATCCCCATGATCATCGGCGGTTGGGTGCGATCGCACCATCGGTGCCGGTGATCAGACTGACGCCCGGCGTCGCGACCGCGGCTCATACGGCCCACCTTTCAAGGCCCGTGGCGCGGACTACTGCCCAGCGCAGCATCCCCAGACCGACACGGCTGATGCTGGCGACGGCGTGAAACATCCGCCAGAATGCGTTCCAATGCACAAATTCTCCCAATGACATGGCGCCTGCAAAACAAAAACGAACACGTGCGAACATCATGCGTCGGCAAATCCTGGACGCTGCCTTGCACCTGTTCACCAACCGCGGTTATTTCAACACATCGATCCACGATATTCGACACAAGGCCGATGTCGCGATGGGGTCGATCTACAACTACTTCGCCGGCAAGGAAGCGATTGCCAAAGCGCTGTACGACGATCTGCTCGAACGCATGGAATCGGTGGTCGATACCGCTGCCGCGTCGCATGAAAAATCATACGATCAGGGCCTGGCACTGGTGACCGTGTTGTTCGAGTTGACCGAAACCGAACCGGAGATGATTGGATTCGTTCTGAACGCGCGTCATCGCGAGTTTCTGCCGCAGGAACCTTCCTTGTGCTCTTCCAAGCCGTTTTCCAAGATGCGCGACATCGTTGCCCATGCGATGCAGCGCGGCGAAATCGAGACAATGGATCCGTGGGTTGCCTCTGCCGTGCTGTTCGGCCCTGCGCTGCGCCTGATCTCACTCAGACTGGACGGCGTGATACCGACGCCGCTGACCGACACGGCGAGCGATGTCTGGCGTTCGAGCTGGAACGGTATCGCCGCCCACCTGGATTGATACCAACAACAGGCGCACCTGCATTTGGCCTGGGAAAGCGCCGCCGACCACCCGTTGCGGCCAGTACACGCGGCGCATTGAGGGGACGAGCTTTTCGCACAAGCTGCCCGCAGTGCGGAACAAGCAGGAGCCGAACGGGTCAATCACTCCATGGTGTGGCGTGCCCAGCCGCGTGGCGAATGATGAGACGATGCATTTGACCAGACGATTGCTCCGGATCCTGCTTTTGTGGCTGCTTGGCACCGGCTTGGCGCACGCACACGGTACGGCCATGGAGACGCCGCACGCCCGGGTGCAACTACTGACCGCATCCGAGTCAATCGCGCCGGGCGAAACCCTGTGGGCCGGCCTGCGATTCGACCTGATTCCCCACTGGCACGTCTACTGGCGCAACCCCGGCGATTCGGGCGAGCCGCCGCGTATCCGCTGGCAGCTGCCCGCAGGCTGGCAGGCCGGCGATATCCACTGGCCGGTTCCGACCCGCATCGATGTCGGTCCGTTGACCAACTACGGCTACGAGCACGAGGTGGTGTTTCTCGTGCCGATTACGGCCCCCGACGACCTGCCAAGCGATAGCGACGTTCAGATAACAGCCGATGCCACTTGGCTGGTGTGCAAAGAGGAGTGCATCCCCGAAGAGGGTCGCTTCACTGCAACCTTGCGATCGACCGCAAGTGCTGCCGCTCAGCAACCCGCGCAATGGGTAGCACAGGCGCAAGCCCGCTGGCCGACTCCTTTCAGTGGTGCTGCAGACTATTCCCTGCTGCCTGACGGCATGATGCGTCTGCGATTGCGCGATGCCGCGGCGAGCATCGAAGCGGTGAACGACCTGTGGTTTGCCTCCAACGAATGGGGACCGGTCTCGTCGTCGGCAAAGCAGACCTGGACGCGCGACGACGGCGACCTGGTGTTGACGCTGTCACCGGGTGACGGCCTGCTGCAACCCGAGCAGTCCCTCGCAGGTCTGCTCGTCGTCGAAGGCGATACGGCAGACGAAGTCCGCGGCTTTACCTTGAACGCGACTGCCGTGGCGCCGACACCTGTCGGCACCACAACCGACAGCGCTTCGGTGAGCCTGTGGCTGGCAATCGGGTTTGCCATGCTCGGCGGCCTGATCCTCAACCTGATGCCGTGCGTGTTACCGGTTCTGTCGATCAAGGTGCTGGGCCTCATCGGGCATGCCAACGGCGACGCCCGCCGGCACGGTGTAGCGTTTGTCGTCGGTGTGCTCGTCACCTTCGCCGCGCTCTCCGGTTTGCTGTTACTGCTGCGAGCCGGCGGTACGGCCCTGGGCTGGGGGTTTCAACTGCAGGAGCCGGCGGTCGTGCTTGGCTTGATGTATCTGATGTTGGCCTTGGCGCTCAACCTTTCGGGTGTGTTCAGCATCGGCAACCGTCTGATGGGCGCCGGCCAGCAGCTTGCCGACCGTCAGGGTATCGCCGGTTCGGTAGCGACCGGGGTGCTCGCGGTCGTCGTCGCCACACCGTGCACGGCACCGTTCATGGGCACCGCCTTGGGTTTCGCGATGACCCGTCCGGTCGGCGAGGCAATGGCCGTGTTTCTCGCATTAGGCGCCGGTTTTGCGCTGCCGATGCTACTGCTCAGCACCTGGCCGAGCCTGTTGAAACGAGTGCCGAAACCCGGACCCTGGATGGAGACGCTGCGCAGATTGTTGGCGTTTCCGATGTTCGGTGCAGCACTTTGGTTGCTCTGGGTTTTGAGCCAGCAGGTCGATGCGAGTGCGTTCGCCATGGCATTGAGTGGCGCGCTGTTGCTCGCATTCGCCCTATGGTGGATCGGACTTGCGCGTGAACGCCATAGGCAACGGGCGTTGGCGATGGCTACGCTGGTCGGCGCGATCATCTTCGGCGGCCTGGCAGCGCGGGAGGCTCCGCCAGACCCATCAAATCTTACCGCTGACGCTTGGAGCAGCGTTCGCGTTGCTGAGCTTCAACGCGAAGGCAAAGCCGTGTTCGTCAACTTCACCGCGGCATGGTGCATCACCTGCAAGGTGAACGAACAGGTCGCCCTGAGCAGCCCACGGATCGAGTCGGCCTTGCGCAAAGCCGACGTCGTCTACCTGAAAGGTGACTGGACAAAACGCGACGCCGCCATCGGCGCCGAACTGCAACGCTACGGGCGAAGCGGCGTACCCTTGTACGTCCTGCATCCGGCCGATGGCACAAACCCGATCGTACTCCCCCAGCTCCTGACCGAAAACCTGGTGCTGGAGGCGCTTGAACAACTGTGAAGGGAGATTGAACGCTATGTGGAAATCCATTGCCGTCGCCGGCCTGATTGCCGGCCTGAATGCCTCAGCATACGCAACCGCAACGGTCGGCGAACCGGCCCCGGAGTTCGCAGGAACCGACACGCAAGGCAAACAACACCGCTTGTCGGACTACCGCGGCAAAACCGTGGTGCTCGAATGGACCAACCACGACTGTCCCTATGTGCGCAAACACTACGGCAGCGGCAACATGCAGGCACAACAGAAGGCGGCAACCGACGCAGGTGTCGTGTGGCTTTCGATCATCTCGTCGGCCCAAGGCAAACAGGGCCATGTGCGACCGGCCCAGGCGGACGCATTGACCGAATCGCGCAACGCCTCGCCATCGTCGGTAATTCTGGATACCAGTGGCGACATCGGGCGTGTCTACGGCGCCAAGACGACACCGCATATGTACATTGTCAATGGCGATGGGACACTGGTTTACAAAGGAGGCATCGACAGCATCCCGACCTCCAATCCCGACGACATTGCCAACGCCAAGCAATATGTGAAAGTCGCGCTGGATGAGTTGGCCGCCGGACAACCGATCGCCGATGCGGTCACCCGGCCCTACGGCTGCTCGGTCAAGTACTGAACTGCTGGTTGCAACCGAGTGGGCCAAGCGGAACGTGCTGTAACGCTTGGCCCACTAGGCTTGCCCGGTAAGAACGTCGAGCCTGTCGATCGCCTCATCGGTGTGCAGCAGCAACGCATCGATCAAAGTCTGCTCGTCTACGTGCCAATTGAGGTCGCGATTCGACTGAAGCCTTTCACGCCACGCGCGCTCGTTCTCGAGTAAACGCGCAGCTGATCCCTCGGTGCCGTTTACCATCTGCATGAGGCGGTCGACAACCACGTGCAACTCCTGGGTTTCGGGATCGGCTGCCTTGGGGTGATCGTCGCGTTGGCGTACGCACTGTGCCAGACGCTCGACCAGTGCTTTACGCTGGCCGACGATCTGCTGCAAAGTGTCGCGTAGTCGCTCATCGATATCCGTATCGATCAGTTCGCGATAACGGACCAGCGTGCCGACCGCATTCTCGTGCAGTTCAGCCAGCGCCGTCTGCTCCTTGTCTCGAATGTGAAACATCACTCCCCCTTCACGCGGCATCTTCCATGGCGTTATGCATCACCGGTGTGATGACCCGCAGTGCGCGATGTTCCACGTTGAATCTGACAGGAACCGAGCCGACATGCTCACCGTCGGCCGAGACGGTTTTCGCTGATCCACCGGTGACCGTTATGTTGGCGCCCCGCATCTTGACGATAGCCCGATCATCGGGGGTCGCACCGCGCAACTGGGCGATCGTCCACACCTTGAACAAATGCCATAGCGACCGTGGGCGGATGGCGATCACGTTCAACTCGCCGTCATCGACCGCCGCTTCAAACACCTCGTGCCCACCACCGAACGATCGGCCATTGGCGACGGCGATCTCCAACCAACGTCCGCGGCGACGTTGACCGTCGCACTCGATAATCGCTTTGAACCCGCGACGGCGTTCGATCTTGGCCAGCAATGTCTTGGCATAGCTGAATCGACCCCACCACTGCTTGGTCTGTTGCTGTGCCTGCATGCTGATCTCCGACCCCAACCCGATGTGCGCCACATTGAGAAAACGTCGATCGTCGACCCAAGCTATGTCGACCTCACGCACGATGCCGTTAGCAATGGTTTCACAGGCGGCGTCCGCCTCTAACGGAATCTCCAGTCCACGTGCGAAATCGTTGCCGGTACCTCCCGGCAGAATGCCGAGTATGCATCCTCTGTCAGCACACCAGGCGGCATAACGGCTTACCGTACCATCGCCACCGGCGACCAACAGGCGGTCGTGTTCTTTGAGATCGGGCAGCGCTTCGTAGTCGCCGCTGTCACAGACCTTTGGCCTGACGCCGTGCGCCTCGAGCTGTTGCGTCCAGAAATCGGCATCTTGCGATGAACCGGCCGACGGATTGATGAGCAGGTAGTCCATAGGTTTCTGTTGCATAGTGTGAGCATTCAATATGTGTTGCCGAGAAACGTTCAGTCCAACCGACAGATTCGGGGCTGATAGCCCGACATCAGATCCTCGTACGACGACCGCTCAGGAAGAACACAATGGCGACCACCAGGCCGACGACAAACAGGATCCAGGCGATCTGCGTAGCGGTGCCTGCAACGCCGCTAAAGCCGAGCACGCCGGCGATCAGCGCGACGATCAAAAAGGTAATAGCCCAACCAAACATCTTCGTTCTCCGTTGCGCCGGTCTATTTGCCGGCAATACTCACTGTGCAAGCAGCGCGCCAGCGACCATCTGAGCGGCGCAACCAGCACTGCAGCGCGATATGTGACGCACGTGGGAGACGATAGGCGGATATCCACCACTGACAGGATCGATTTGAGCCGTGATCGGGCACCGTCGAACGGCGCAAAGCGAGGTGCATCGATAAAAAAAGCGGCCTTGTCCAGGGGACGAGCCGCCGTGACCGCAGCATCGAGTGGTCGTCAGTCCAGGATCCGCGCCAAGTGGCTGCCCGACTCCATGCGCTCGAGGATAACCTTGATGACCACCAGGATCGGCACCGTCAACAATGCGCCGATCACACCCCACATCCAGTACCAGAGCACCAACGATAGAAAGATCAACAACGGGTTCAATGTCAGCTGGTTGCCGAGTGCGAATGGCGTGACCACATATCCCTCAATCGTCGTGATCAGGAAGAACACCAGCGGAATCAACATCGCCTCGCCGACCGTGGGAAAGGTCAGCAGGGCGACGAATCCCAGTACCGTGGCGGTGATTACCGTACCCAGGTACGGGATGTAGTTCAGTACCCCGGCCATCACGCCCCACAGAATGGGGTTGGGCATATCCATGAGATACATCGCGAACGCCACGACAATACCCAGGCCCATGTTGATCAGTGTGATCGTGAACAGGTAGAGCGCAATCGAATTTTCGACCTCGCGCGAAACGATGACCGCTTTGCGCTGTTCGTGGAAATTGGGCAGTGCGTTGATGACATTGCGAAACAGGCGATCGCCCCAGCCAAGAATGAAGAACAGAAAAACCATCGTGGTGAAAGCCGCGATCGCCGCATTGGTCGCCTCGGCGATGATCTGGTCCTCTATGCCGCCGTTGCTGACCACGATCTCGGTTGTTCTGGCGGTAACGTCGCTACCCAGGTTGCTCAGCTTTTCGGTGGCCTCCTGGACCTCGGCGATAGGCTCTTTCAGCAACAGGATCCGTGTATGCAGTTGCTGCAGCGATTCGGGAGCCTCCTCCAGCCATTGCATCGCCGGGTCTTTCAGGTTGACGCCGACGAAGGTCAGCGATCCGGCAAATGCGCAAACCAGCAACAGAGCGGTCAACGGTGCGGGTACACCCACCTCACACAGTTTGCGTACCACCGGACGCAGAATGAAGCTGAGCAAAAACGCCGTCGCCAATGGCAGAAAGACGGGGCGCCCGAAGTACAGTGCAGCCATCAGAGCCAGCACGAACATGCCGGATACCAGGTAGCGCAACGAGCGCGACTCGCCCACACGCCGCACCACGGTCTGGTCGTCTTGACCAAGCTCCTGGTCATCGAATACTTCGCTGGCCTCGGTTGCCATTATTTTTACCTTGTGGATTTCGTCGAGCCGACCGCTATCCCCATGCGCAGTGTGTGCATTCAGCGCGTGCAGATAGCGACCGGCCGATCGGTCATTTCTTAAAGATCACGTATATCGCGTGAATGATGCCCGGCACGTAACCCAGCAGGGTCAACAGCAGGTTCAACCAAAAGTGTCCTTTTAATCCGACTTCGAAGAACACGCCGAGCGGCGGCAGCAGAATGGCAACAATGATCTTGATCGGGTCGCTAGCTGTAAAAGCCATTTCGTTTACTCCTGAACTACTCAAAACAGAAAGACATCAAAAATTCGTTCATCTCGGACGCATCTGAAGCCGTCAACGCGTGCGCCAATGACGCAGCAGAAACGCAGCGACGCCCACGGCATTCCACCCCAGAAGATGGCGCAGCCGGTTCAATGGGCGAAACACCCGCGCAGCCCTGGGCGTGTGCAGGCGCTGGCTGACAAACCCCGCGGCAAACGCGCCAAAGATGTTTTTTTTGCTACGTGCCGCCTCAGTCGCAGCGACGGCGACGTCCTCGCGGTGCAGCGCGTGCAGTGCCTTGAGTCGGCGTGCGCGGCTTGCACAGAACAGACGCTGCTGGCGGATCGAAGACATACGCCTACTCTTCCCGCCCCACGCTGTCCGGCCCGCGCGATGCGGAACGCTGCGCGGGATCGTCGCAAGGCGTCGGTTCGGCGAACAACACGTCGCGCGTGGCGCGGAATTCCAGGTTGCGACTGGCGACGCGAATCAGCATCCAGCAGAGACCACCGCCCGCGATACTGACGACACCGACACCAAGTGCGGCGGCCGGCAGATAGGCAGGGGCATCGAACAACCAAAAAAATGCCGCGGAAGCAAAGGCAATCCATGCGGACATACCGACCAACGCGAGGGCCAGCGCCAACCCGACGATCGAGGCCAGGCTCAGACCGGCGAGTCGCGCTTCGACGGCCGCCAGGTCGACGATCCCCGAAACCAGATCGATGCCCGAGCTACCCCACTGTCGAATCGACTCCGCGACCGACGGGGTTTGCCCGAGCCGGTCTTGCTCGGCGTCTGCTACTGAACCGGCTCTCATCGACGCATCAGGCTCGACAGCAGCACGCCGGCGCCAAAGGCGATAGCCAACGTCGCAAAGGGATGTTCGTGCGCGTACGACCGCGCCGTCTCAACCGCCTCTTGCCCCATCTCCTGTGCCCGGTCGCGACCATCGGTCGACTTGCGCCGCACCTCACCGGCCTTGTCTTTGAGACGGCGTTCCATATCGGCGGCCTGTTCGCCGACGCGATCGATGGTCTCGTGAGCCGCCTGGGTGAGGCGTTCTGAATAAGTGGAGCCGTTACTGCCTGCTGTGTTAGCCATGACGTTCACCTCGCTTCAGTCTGTGTCCAAAACATTCAGTGACTGTTGAGCAAGGCGCATGCCACGGCGAATGGCAGAGCACGAAACACGACACGGTCAGGCAGACAGCGGCGTGCGATGCGGGTAGCGGGCTACCGGCCCGCCAAAAATTGGCTGATTTACACCGATTCGGGTGGATTTGAATCCGCCATGCGTAACGGCAAAGCCGAAACGCATGGAATAGCTACAACAGCTGTCGAGATAAACGTGAGATGCGGTCGGACACCGTGCGGTTCTTGGCCGACGTCCGCAGCCACTCGATTGCCGGCGTTTGCTTTAGTGCACGCGGTCGACGATTACATTTCTTTGGGATTGCTCGCATCGAGCAGGTTTTCTTCGCCGCGCATGGCCTCTTCCTCCTCGACCTTTTCTTCGATCGTGCGGTCTGCGGATACGTCCTGCACTTCGGCAACATTCTGACGATCCGGGGCGACCGGTTCCGGTGCCTGATGCGTAGTTTCGGACAGGGTTGCGTTGGCGCTACTGCCGGCGGCGGTTGGTAAGCCGTCGGTGAACCGTAGCTTATAGATAGGCTCGGGCATCACGATGCCGGCGTCGTCGAACGCCGTTTTGACGGCGCGTATGGCCTCGCTGCGCACCTTCGCGAAACTGAACTTACGTTGATCGACCCAGGCAAAGATGCGCAGCAACACGTTTGAATCGCCAAGCGCCTCGACGATGACCATTGGCTTGGGGTCGGCTTCGACACCGGTTATGGTCGACAGCGTCTTGAGCGCCAGTGCCTGGGCTACCAATAGATCCTGATCGGTATCCACGCCGACATCGAACGAGAAACGCCGCTCCGGGTGACGGGTGAAGTTGGTGATCACCGCTTTGAACACCGCGGCATTCGGAATGCGAATGTGGTTGCCGTCCGGCGAAAGCAGGATGGTCGCACGCGACGTCAGCCGTACCACGTTGCCCTCGTGTCCGTCGATGTTGACGAAATCGTTGACCTCGAACGGATTGCGCAGGCTGAGCAGGATACTGGCGATGTAGTTCTCGACGGTATCGCGTACCGCAAAGCCAACCGCCAGGCCAATGATCCCTGCCGCGCCGAGGATCGTGCCGATCAGCGCCGTCGCATCGAGCAGCACCAGGGCGACCACCAGGCCCAGCAGGAAGAAGAGCATCTGGGTGAACTGGCCAAGCAGGTGTGCAATGAAAAGGTTCGGACTGATGCGTCGGTAAAGGCTCTGTCGACGCGACAGCCAACCGCCCGCCCACGAGAACAGTACGACGATGAAGATTGCAAACAATAGCAATGGCGCGCTGACAGCGATCGATTCCCCGAATGCAACGATCTTTTGCCAGGTGTTGCGCAAGCGGGTAGCGAGATCACGACTGACGGTGAGCTGGTTCTTCACCTCGACAACGCCTTCGACTTGTCGTGCAAACGCGATCGCGCGCTCCTCGACCGCCGCCGAACCAATTTCTCCGGTCAAGGTAACGACCCCGCCGTTCACTTTGATCCCGACGTCTTTCAACGTATCCAGTTCGGCGAAGATCTCTCCCAGGCGCTGGCGGATCTTGCGGTCTTGTTGTGCCGACGCACCAGTGGAGATGACGCGATCGATTGGCGGCTGAGATTCGGACACCTTGCCGGTAAGCAGGTCGGTAATCTCATCGGCGGCCGCAGCCCCGCATACCGCGAACCAACAGAAAAGCACCATCAATGCTCGACCTGAATGCCGCACGGGCAGTGATGTATCGCTTGTCACGCTGACGTATTGCTCCTGTGTTGCCGATAGCTCGTGAATCGAAACGCTATGCTAGCGTCTCCGCAGCATCCGCGGCACCTCGCCGCACCGAACCAATCAGCGTGCGGTAAAAAATGCGACTAACTTAATCCAAATCAAATTGCGAATCATTCTCACGAGGATATACTGACTGTGTCTTCGTTGTAGCCGGGTCGCCTGACAGCGACCGAACTGAAGCGAGCGATTTCATTCGTTGGATGACGCAAGCCTGTTTGCCCCGCCCGACATCTTGACCGCTCTCAACATTTCGGCAGAACACACTTGACCGAGGTTCTGCAGAAGACTGCAATGAAACGGTAATTTTCGAACCAAGTTACGACGCCAGCCAAGTCGGCAACAGCCTGTTCGCGTTGTTGCCCACCCGCCAGCCAAAGCCGTAATCGTTCCCACGCATTAACGGGACAACGGACATGCTGGCTCTGCCACTGCATCAACCCAACACGATACACGACCCGCTTGTGCACATCGCACAGTCGGTCGGCGTACTGATCGGTCGGACCGCCCATGTCTGACGCAAGCAATCAAGACAAGGCCCCATTCCCCCTGGCGATGGCCGGCGAAGGCGACCGCGTGTCGATCTTTCTGCTGCGCGGCGGCAAAGGCCTGGAGATGCGCCTGACCTCGCTCGGCCTGAACGTCGGCAGCGAACTGCTGGTATCGCAGCGCCAGGGCGGCAGCCTCGTGGTGATCCGCGGCGAGACGCGTATCGCGCTGGGCGCCGGCATGGCACACAAGATCATGGTCGTCAGGTGTTGATGCCCAAGCGCATCGAGGAGAAGCAATGATGACGAACAGTTTGAAAGACCTTTCAGTGGGTGACTCGGGTCGCGTCGTCGGATTCGGCGAAGGCAGCAAGGCCTACCGCAAGAAGCTGCTGTCGATGGGATTGACGCCCGGCGTCTCGTTCAGCGTGACCCGCTACGCACCCATGGGGGACCCGGTGGAGATCCGGGTTCGCGGTTTCAGCCTGAGCCTGCGCAAAGACGAAGCGGCCAGCCTGATTGTCGAGAGGCATGCATCGTGAAGAAGAAAATCATCGTCGGGGTCGTCGGCAACCCCAATTGCGGCAAGACCACCCTGTTCAATGCGCTCACCGGCTCGAAACAACGCGTCGGCAATTGGCCCGGCGTTACCGTCGAGCGCAAGATCGGCCGTTTTCGTTTTCACGACATCGAATTCGAACTGGTCGACCTGCCCGGTACCTATTCGCTCGACGTCACCGAGGATCACGTCTCGCTCGATGAGAAGATCGCGCGTGACTTCGTCGCCTCGCGTGAAGCCGATGTAATCGTCAACATCGTCGATGCGGCCAACCTCGAACGCAACCTGTACCTGACCTCGCAGATCCTCGAGATGCAGGTACCGATGGTGGTTGCCGTCAACATGATGGACGTCGCCGCCGAGAGTGGTCTGGAGATCGACGTCCCGGCGTTGGCCAAGGGCCTGGGCTGCAAGGTGATCCCGTTGACCGCCTCGACCGGACGCGGCGTGACCGAGCTCAAATCGACGATCCTCGACACCGCCGAGAAAGGCAACATCCCGAGCGCAAGCTACGCGTATGCCGCGCCGATCGAACAGGCCATCGGCGCACTGCTCGACAAGATCGGCGAGACGGCCACGCGGCGCAACGTCGATGCCCGCTGGCTGGCGGTGCGCCTGCTCGAAAACGATTCGCTGGCACGCAAGCTGGTCGACGCTCCCCTGCGCAGCGAGATCGAAGCACTGCAACGCACCACCGAAGAGGCACTCGGCGACGACATCGACATCAACCTCGCCGATGCACGCTATGGTTTCGTCAGCCAGGTCACGGCAACCGCGGTCAATCGCAAACACCAGGTCAGGCGCAGTGCGTCGGACAAGATCGACCGCGTGGTGCTCAATCGTGCCCTCGGCATCCCAATCTTTCTGTTGGTGATGTACCTGATGTTCATGTTCACCATCAACATCGGCGGATCGTTCATCGATTTCTTCGACATCTTCACCGGCACCCTGCTGGTCGACGGCATGGCCCATTGGTTGGAAGGTATCGGTACACCGGCCTGGCTGACCTTGCTGCTGGCCAACGGTATCGGCGGCGGTATCCAGGTGGTGGCGACCTTCATCCCGATCATCGCTTTTCTCTACCTGTTTCTTTCCGCGCTGGAAGACTCGGGCTACATGGCGCGTGCGGCGTTCGTGATGGACCGCGCGATGCGCGCCATCGGCCTGCCGGGCAAGGCGTTCGTTCCGTTGATCGTCGGCTTCGGTTGCAACGTGCCGGCCATCATGGCGACGCGCACCATGGAGCATCATCGCGACCGGATCATGACGATCGTCATGACACCGTTCATGTCGTGCGGTGCGCGCCTGCCGGTGTATGCATTGTTCGCCGCAGCGTTCTTCCCGATCGGTGGTCAGAACGTGGTGTTCGGCCTGTACCTGATCGGTATCGCGGTCGCCGTGATCACCGGCCTGGTGCTGAAGAACACGATCCTCAAGGGGCATACGGCGCCGTTCGTCATGGAACTGCCGCCGTACCATATCCCGACCGCCAAGGGTGTGTTGCTGCGTACCTGGGACCGCACCAAGAGCTTCATCTTCCGCGCCGGCAAGATCATCGTACCGATGGTGCTGGTACTCAACGTGCTCAATGCCATCGGCACCGACGGCTCCTACGGCAACGAAGACAGCGACCGTTCGGTACTCAGCGAGATCGGTCGCAGTATCACCCCGGTGTTCGAACCGATGGGCATGCATGAAGACAACTGGCCGGCCGCAGTCGGCATCTTCACCGGTGTGCTGGCCAAAGAGGCGGTCGTCGGCACGCTCGATTCACTGTACGGCGAGTTGGCGCGCAGCGATGCCGCCGACGCGGGTGAAGCAACGCAGGAAGCACCGTTCGATCTTGCCGCCGGGCTGAACGAGGCGTTTGCCAGTATCACGGTCAATCTCGGCGACGCCATGGGTATGTGGGGCGATCCGCTCGGCACCGACGTCGGCGACCTCAGCAGTATCGACTCGGCCGCCGCGGAACAAGGCGTGTCCACCGGCACCTTCGGTGCAATGGCCGCGCGCTTCGACGGCGCAGCCGGCGCGTTCGCCTACCTGCTGCTGATCCTGCTGTACTTCCCGTGCACTGCCGCGCTGGCCGCGGTCTATCGCGAGACCAATATGGGCTGGACCATGTTCGTCGCCGGTTGGACGACCGGCATCGCCTACATCGCGGCGACCATCTACTACCAGGCCGCCATCTTTGCCCAGCAACCGCTGGTGTCGGCCGGCTGGATCGGGGCGATGCTGGCGGTGTTCTTCGGTTGCGTGCTGTTCCTCGGCCAGTGGGGCAAGACCCACCTCACCCGGCTGCAGGGCCAGGCGCCGCAGGGTGCCTGAGCGCCATCCGCAACGGGGAGACACGCCATGATCCTGTCAGAGCTACGCGATTACCTGCAGATGCATCGGCGTGTCGCCCTCAAGGACATGGCCTACAGATTCGACACCGACCAGGATGCACTGCGCGGCATGCTGCAGAAATGGATCAGCAAAGGTCGTGTGAAGAAGCTGCCGACCGGCACGGCCTGCAGCAGCGGCTGCTGCAAATGCGACAGCGCATCACTCGAAATGTACGAGTGGGTGGATTGATACAGCCAGCCATGCTTTTACCTCATCAGGAAGCCTAGCGAGCAATGCACGAGATCAGCGATTGGCAACACGAACACGACTTTCGCAGTCGTGATCAACGACACTACGAACAGCGCACCCATTGGGTGATCGCGCTCACCAGCGTCACCATGCTCGTCGAACTGGTCGGCGGCAGCCTGACCGGCTCGATGGCACTGCTCGCCGACGGCTGGCATATGGCTACCCATGTGGGTGCGCTGGGGATCGCCGCCTACGCCTACCGCGTGTCTCGACGGCATGCCGCCAACCCGGCCTTCACCTTCGGCACCGGCAAGGTCGCGACACTCGGCGGCTTCACCAGCGCCATCGTGCTGGGCGTCGTCGCACTGCTGATGGCGGTCGAGTCGGTACGCCTGTTGTTCGAGCCGCGCAGCGTGCATTTCGAAGAGGCGATGGCCGTCGCGCTGATCGGGCTGGTAGTCAATCTGCTCAGTGCCTGGCTGCTGCGTGATGCGCCGCACGAACACCACCACCATCATGGCCACCACGACCACGATACACATCACGCGCATCACCACGACCACAATGTACGCGCCGCCTACCTGCACGTGATAGCCGATGCCATGACTTCGGTACTGGCGATCTTTGCGCTATGGAGTGGTGCGCGTTTCGGCTGGGTGTGGATGGATCCCTTGATGGGCATCGTCGGTGCCGTCGTGATCAGCCGCTGGGCGCTCGGCCTGGCAAAAGACAGTGGCAGCATCCTGCTCGACGCCGAAGACCACGGTCCGACGGGCGATGCGATCCGCCAAGCGATCGAGGCCGACAGCGATACCCGGGTTGCCGATCTGCATGTCTGGCGCGTCGGCCCGCAGAGCCTGGCCTGCATCGTATCGCTGGTCACCCATCAGCCGGCACCGACCGAAACCTACAAGCGACGCCTGGCCGGTATTGCGAACCTCGCCCACGTGACCGTGGAGATCAATCACTGCACGGCGGAGAGCTGCCCTGCCCGGCAAGGCGCGGGGTGAATGGCCATGTCTACCACTCTGCTCGTTACCGGCATCCACCGCGAAGAACTCGGCTTCGGCGACCGGGTGGCCGACCTGCTCGACCATGAACGGGTCGACGTGTTGCGCATTCCCGAAGGCATCTCGCATGCACGCCCCAAGGCAAACGAACTCTTTTATTACCGGACACGCCATCGTGAGATCTATCTGCAGGTCAAACAGCAGATCGGACGCGGCTACCGCCTGCTGATCGACCTGCACAGTGGATGCAGCGCGACCTCGCCATGTGCCGACATCTATTGCCACGACAACGCCATGCTGGCGTGCCTTTTGCCCGAACAGGCGGCGTTCGATCAGGCACATACGGTGCGCCTGGTGAAGATCGTCGAGCAGCAGGCCGGTGCATCGCTCAGCGAGGCCAGTATGCCGATTGCGCACACCTGGGTGCCGCGCGAGTTGTGGGACAACCCGGCGTTCACCTACGTCGGTCTGGAGGTGTACCTGCACGACAACGACGCGGGTGCGCCGCGCGAATGGCGCTTCGCCCGCGAATTGATCGACCACATAGAGGCATGCGCGGCGTGAACGATGAACAGCTGTCTTCCAATGAGTACCAACCTGCCATGAACCTGCAACCCTTCCTGGAACTGCGTCGTTACCTGCAGATCGTGCACCACGTGCCGGGGCGCATCCGTCTGCGCATCAAGCTGGCGCTGGTGAAAGAACTCAAGCGCGTGAACACCGGTGTGCTCGACGATGTCATGCAGGCCATCGACGGCATCAGCGACGTGCGCGTCAATGCTGCCGCAGGCTCCGTCGTCGTCAACTACCGCGCCAAGACCATCGCGCCGGACTGGTGGACGACCCTGATCGAAGGAGACGAGAACCAGGCCCTGTCGCTGTTGCAGCGTCTGATCGCGGCCAACCCGGCAGCGGTGTCGGCAGCGCAACAGACCTGAACCGATATGAATCACGAGGAATCGACATGGACATGAAACACCCCCATCCGCAAGGTGCGCCTGCGCAACCCGATGCGCAGCAGGCTCCGCCGAACGACCCGGGTTACGCGGCCAACCCGTGGCAACAGCACCACGCGCCGTACCACCCCGGCTGGGCAATGCCCTATTACGGCTACCCGTCTGCCTACATGCCGCCGGCGCCAGGTATGGCCGGCCCGATGCCGTATCAGCTTCCCCCACAGATGCCGGGCATCGATCCGTCAGCGGCGCAAGCGGCGAATGCAGGTTCGGCCAACGCCGATGGATTCGCCGCAGCACTCGGCAACATGGCCGACAGCAGCGGCCTGGGCATGCTCAAGAACCTGTTCAATCTCGACGACAGCGATTTCTGGAAAGGCGCATTGGTCGGTGCCGCGGCGATGCTGCTGATCTCCAACGAGGGGCTGCGCGATTCGTTGATCGGTGGCTTGGCGAAAACGGCCGAGGCGATGAAAAGTGGCTTGGGTGGCCTGGGCGACGACGACACCGACAACGAGCCGGCATCCGGCGAGCACACAACTGACGAAGAGGAGCAGCCCGCATGAACTATCCCGTACCGATGTCCCAGCCGGTGGCTAACGATCCCTGGCAACAACAACGCGAACTCAACCAACTGCTGCAGGCCGCCAAGACCGGTGCCATCGTCGGCGCAACCGGCGCCGCGGCGATCAATCTGCACAAACTGCGTGCCGATCAGACGGATTGGCCGTCAGCATTGAAGCAAACCGCCAAGGCCGGGCTGGCTGCCGGCGCGGCAACCGCTGCCGCCACCGCGGTCGGCCGCCTGTTCGTGCGTAATCCCGCGCTGTCGCTGCTGGCTAGCGTCGCCACCGGCACTGCCGTGATGTATGCCATCACCGCGAAATCCAAGGAGTCGCACGATGAATAACGGCTACTACCATCCCTACTACGCGGCCTACCCTTATGCTCCGCCTGGTACGCCACCCGCCAATGCCTACGCCTCGCCCACCCCGCCCAACTATGCACCGGGCTACGGCATGGCGTACGCCTATCCCCCGGTTGCCAATGCGCCGGCAGTGCGCAGCACCAACCTGCTGACCAACCCGCGCTTCATCAAAGGCGCCCTGATCGGCGCAGCGGTCGCCTATCTGCTGACCAACGAGAAGGTTCAGCACGCAACGATCAAGACGGCGGTCAAGGCCTGGTCACTGGTGCAGGGCGGTGTCGAGGAGATGAAGGAACGCTTCAGAGATGCCGAGGCCGAGTTGCATGCGGCCGACCAGCAGGAGTAAACCGTGGCCCTGTCGCCGACCACAATCGCTGCCTTGCATACCGCGCTGGACGACGAATACCGCGCACGTGCCACTTATCGAAGCGTGTTGCAGACCTACGGCCAGGTCGCGCCGTTCACCGCGATCGCACAGGCCGAGCAACGTCACATCGATGCGCTGTTGGCGCTGTACACAGCGCACGCTGTGCCCGCAATTGCGGACCGATGGCAGGCGCAACGTTTCGTGTTCGCCGATCTCGTCGATGCCTGCGAATCCGGCGTCGACGGCGAGATCGGCAACTACCGGATGTACGACGAGCTGCTGACACAGGTCACCGAACCCGACGTGCGCGACGTATTCATAAACCTGCGCAATGCCTCGGCCTTCAATCACCTGCCGGCTTTTCAACAGTGTGCCGCAGCGCGACGTCTGTACCCTGTGCGCGCACCTGCCGCTCGGCCAGGCATCTTGGCGGACAGTACACTGGCGCTGTTGGGCGGCACACTGCTCGGCGCAGGCCTCACCTGGTGGCTGCACAAGCGCAGGCAGACTGCGCTCGGCCGCGAGTAACGTATGGATATGCGCGTCGACAGCGGTGACAACGGGCTGAGCGTGGTTCACGAAACCGCGCATCGGCTGCGTCTGAGACTGCCGATGCTGGCCGATCCCCTGATCGATTTCTCCTGGCTGCAGACCTGGCTGGAATCGATCGCCGGCGTGACCAAGGCACGTGTCAACCGCAAGGCACGATCGTTGGTGCTCGAATACGATGGCTCGCCCGACTCGCGCGACGCCATCGTGCAGCCGTTGCGCGGCCTGCGTCGTGAACGCATCCCGAGCGGTGAAACGCAGCCCGACCAGGTCGCCGAGTTGGCGCCGATGCTGACCAGTGCCGGTCTGATGCTGGCCCTGCCCTTCATGTCGCCGCCGGTACGCCGCATCGCCACCTTTCTCAACATCAGCAAGATCCTGCTGACCGGTCTGGACACCTTCATCAACCGCGGCATCAAGGTCGAGGTACTGGATGCGGTCGCCATCGGTCTGTCGGCCAGCAAGGGCGAATACCTGACCGCCAACATCACCGACTTCCTGATGGAACTGGGCACCTACCTCGAGCGCAAGACGGAACGTCAGTCAAACCGCATGCTGCGCCAATTGCTGCGCCCCGAGCCAACGCTCGCGTGGGTCGAGCGCAACGGCGTACTGGTCCAGGTGCCCGACGATGCGATCAGCGCCGGCGAACGCATCGAGGTTGGGCCCGGCGAAAAGATCGCGGTCGATGGCCTCGTGCTCGACGGCACCGCCCTGGTCAACCAGGCGGCGATTACCGGCGAGTCGGTGCCGGTGCGCAAAGAGGTCATGGATCGGGTGATCGCCGGCAGCGTGATCGAGGACGGCCGCCTGCGCATCGAGGCACGCCATGTCGGCGACGACACGACCACCGCGCGCATCGCGCGTTTCATCGACGATTCGCTCGACAAGACCTCGCACACCCAACGTCTCGCCGAACGGCTTGCCGACAAGCGGGTCTACCTGACCTTGGGGACCGGCGGCCTGGTCTACCTGCTGACCGGCGAAGAACGTCGACTCGAATCGGTGTTTCTGGTCGACTATTCCTGCGCGCTCAAACTCGGCACACCGCTGGCGTTCAAGTCCGGGCTGTTCCATGCGGCGAGCAACGGCATCCTGTTCAAAGGTGCCGACGTGGTCGAATCGCTGGCAGCGATCGACACGGTAGTGTTCGACAAGACCGGCACACTGACGCGCAGCGAACTGCAGGTGACCGACGTGGTCGTGCTCGACGAACAACGCTGGCCGCGTGACCGCTTGCTCGCGGTTACCGCGTCGATCGAGGAACACGCCAGCCATCCTATCGCCCAGGCGATCGTGCGCAAGGCGCATGCCGAAAAGCTCAACCACATTGACCATGGCGAGGTCGACTACCTGGTGGCACACGGCATGTCGTGCCCGGTCAACGGTGACCGCCTGCTGATCGGCAGTCGCCACTATCTCGAAGAACACGAACAGATCCGTTTCGACGAGTTCGGCGCGCAGATCGCCGAACTCGAGGCTGCCGGCAAAACCATCCTGTATGTCGGCACCAGCAGCGAGGCGATTGGCCTGATCGGCCTGCGCGATACCGTGCGCCCCGAGGCAGCCGAAGTGTTGCGCCAACTGCGGCGCCTGGGCGTGCGCCACCTGGTGATGTTGACCGGTGACCATCGTCCCCGCGCACAGGCATTGGCCGACGAGATCGGTATCGACGAGGTGTTTGCCGAGCAGGTGCCCGAAGACAAGGCCAAGGTCATCGGCGATCTGCGCGCCGCGGGCCGCAAGGTCGCGTTCGTCGGCGACGGCGTCAACGACGGCCCGGCACTGATCGCCGCCGATGTCGGCATCGCCATGTCACGCGGTGCCGAACTCGCCCGCGCCACGGCCGACGTGGTGTTGCTCGAAGACCAGCTCGTGCTGCTGCCCAATGCGCTGCATATCGCCAAAAAGACCATGCAACTGGTCGCGGTGAATTATCGTGCGGCCATTACGGTTAATACCGGCGTGATGCTCGGCGCTGCACTGGGCTGGCTCAGTCCGATCAGTACGGCGGTCTTGCATAACGGCACGACGGTCGCATTGTTAATGAAAGCGCTGCGCGGGCTCGGTGCGCCCGGCAGCCTGCAACTCCCGGACGGGAGTACACTGAAAACCACGGTCAACGACCGTTAACGGAGGACATCATGCCACTTCCACTCATCCCCCTGGTAGCCGGCGCCGTGCTGGGCGGCCTGGCAGCTTACCTGTACAAAGACGAGAAGCTTAGACGCGACATCAAGCGTGCGGCCGGCAATGTCAGTGACAAGGTCAGCGACGGCTTTGACGAACTGCGCGACAAGGTTTCCGGCAAGCCAGGCAAAGCGGCCGACGACGAGGTCGTGGAGGCAAAACCCAAGGCCAGGAAAAAAGTCGTCAGAAAAAAGGCAGCCGCAAAGAAGGCGACTGCCAAGAAGTCCGTACGCCGCAAGGCGCCCGCACGCAAGAAGGCTGCGACATCGGCCGAACCCGAGCCCACCGGTGAGGCACCCAGCGACGAGGCATGACGCCTTGAGCCCGTCGGCGCGGCAACGCTATCGCAGCAACTGCCGCGCGTGCTTCGCCATATGCAGTCCGGCAAAGGCCACGAAGGCGATGCCGAATTGCGCATGCGGCTTTTTCTTGCCGAGCGCGATATAGACCAACGACGTAGCCAGGGTCGACATCATGCCGACCTTGGTGGCCCGGTTGAACTGTTTCGACAGCCGCGAACCGTTCCTGGGCTTGGCCTGCGGTTGCGGGCGGCAGATGGCCTCGATCCGGTCTTCGAGCCATTCGATGTCGGCCGCACGCTGATCGAAGTGCACCACCATGCTGGCGGCCGCGCCGTTGATGCGGACCTCAGTGACTCCGGCCAGCTGCCTGACCCTGGCCTCGACGGACTGCGCAATCTTTGCGGATTTCAAACGGTTGGAACGCACCCGGATGCGGCCGGCAACGGTACTGACGATCATAGGAACTGCTTGGGCACTTCGGTGAAAATTCTGTTGTTGCAAATCATAACGATTCGCAATAACGTGTCAAACAGATAAAGCGCAAGGTAATCGCCGATCCCCAGTCGGCGCTCGACATATTGACGCCCGACCATGACTGTTTGATTTCGGAGTCACGCCAATGAATGAGTATGTTCACCATATCCCCGGCCGTCTTCGTGTCCGCTCGAAGGCCTTGCGAGGCGCGCACGGCAACCACACATCGGTGTTGCAACGACTACGCGATATTCATGGCGTGCAATCGGTGCGCCTCAACCACAAGGCAGCATGCGTTACCGTCTGCTACGACCCGCAACAGACCTGCGCCAACTGTATCTTCGAAACCCTGGGTCACGCCGACAAGCCCCGCGCGGCAGAGAAGCCGAAGCGCAAGCCGTCTGGCAACCGTGGGCAGTTCGACATCGCCAGCCAGGTCGGCAAGATGGCGCTGAACGTGCTGGTGAGCAAAGGCGTCAATTACTCGTTGTCGGCGTTGCTCAGCAAGGGCGTCTGAAGCCGACGGACGATCGACGATGACCGAGTTCGGGATTGCGCGCATCCTGCATGTGCTGGGTGTCGTGCTGTGGATAGGCGGCGTTGCGATGGTCACCACGGTGATCATTCCCGCGGTGCGTCGCTTCAAATCGCCGCAGGAACAGGTCGCGTTCTTCGAGCTGATCGAACACCGCTTTGCCTGGCAGGCGCGTGTCACCACACTGCTCACCGGTCTCTCCGGCTTTTACCTGGTCCATCACCTCAATGCTTGGTCACGCTTTGCCGATCCATCGTACTGGTGGATGCACGCCATGGTCGCGATCTGGGTGTTGTTCACCCTGATGCTGTTCGTACTCGAACCGCTGGTCCTCAAACGTTGGTTCGCTGAATCCGCACGTCGTAACCCGACACAGGTATTCAAACGCATTCATCGCCTGCATTGGGTCTTGATGAGCTTGAGCCTGCTGACGGTCGCGGGTGCGGCTGCCGGCAGTCACGGCTGGCTTTGGTGGTGACGATCAAGCGCCGGTGTCGGCCATCGCCGGCGTCGTGGCGTCTCCCATCGCCACCAGCTTCTTGCCGTGCAACGCCGGATGCGGCACCACGTGCAACGGCAGTCCGTACACGCTCTGCAGCAACGGTGCATCGATGATCGTGTCGGTCACGCCCTGTGCCAGCATGCATCCCTGCTTCAGACAGACAACGCGATCGGCATGACACGCCGTCAGGTTGAGGTCGTGCAACACGGCGACCACGCCGATGCCGCGTTCATGTGCCAACCGTTGGGCAATCTGCAAGGTGCGTTGCTGATGCGCCAGGTCGAGCGCCGAGGTTGGCTCGTCGAGCAGCAGATAGCGCACCACGCCAAGCGGGTCGTCCCATATCTGCGCCAACACGCGCGCCAGGTGAACCCGTTGGCGCTCGCCGCCGGACAGGGTTGAAAAACGTCGTGTCGCCAGGTGCATCACATCGGCCTCGTGCATCACCTGTTCGATAATCGTCCGGTCGTGACCGCGCCCCGCCCGCTGGTGCGGCGATCTGCCCATCGACACCACTTCAATCGCGGAGAAAGGGAAATTCAGGTGATTGTGCTGTGGCAACACCGCGCGCTGTTGCGCCAGTTGCAGGCGGCTCCAGTTTCGCAAGCGTCGACCATTGAGGGCGACGCCGCCGTGTGTGGGAGCAAGATCGCCGCTCAGCAGTTTCAACAAGGTGCTCTTGCCTGCCCCATTCGGACCGACAACGGCTACGACTTCACCGGGGGATACCTCGAGATCCACGTGTTCGAGCAGGCAGCGCCCGCCGACTGCGAACCCCAGATCATGGGCATGCAGCGTCATACGCCGATCTCCTGGCGACGCCTGACGAGCAGCCAGATGAAGAAAGGCCCGCCCAACAGCGCCGTGATGATGCCGATCGGCAACTCGGCCGGCACGACCAGGGTACGCGCCAGCAGATCGGCAGACAGCATCAATGCCGCACCCAGCAAGGCGGACCCTGGCAGCAACCAGCGGTGATCCGGTCCGACGATCAAGCGCAACAGGTGCGGCACGACCAGGCCGACGAAACCGATGATGCCGCTGACGGCGACGGCGGCACCCACTGCGCCGCTGACCAGCAACACGAGCACGCGCTTCAGGCGTTGCGTATCGAAGCCCAGGTGGCCCGCCTCGGCCTCGCCCAACAACATCGCATTGAGCGCCGCAGCCTTGGCTGGAATGATCAGGATCGCCGCCAGCATCAACGGCGCGGCAAACAACAGCGATGACCACCCGGCGCCGCCCAGGCTACCCAGGGTCCAGAACGACAGCGTGCGCAGCTGGGCATCGTCGGCGAGATAAGTCAGCAGGCCGACACCGGCCATCGCGACGGCCTGCACCGCAACGCCGGCGAGCAACAGCGTCGCCACATCGGTGCGCCCCTCGCTGGTCGCCAGCCTTTTCACCACCGCGGTTGCCAGCAGACTGCCGACGAAAGCGGCCAGCGGTACAGCAGAAGCGCCCAACCACGCAATGCTGAACAGGGAGCCGCCCAACACGATCACACTCACTGCGCCCAATGCCGCGCCCGCCGAAACACCGATCAACGTCGGGTCAGCCAATGGATTGCGAAACAACCCTTGCATGGCCGCCCCGGCGATGGCCAATGAAGCGCCGACCAGCACCGCCAGCAGCGTGCGCGGCAGGCGAATCTGCAACAGCACGAACGCCTGCGCATCGTCCGAGCGCGTCGCATCGCCCCATGCACCGGCGATGATGTCGACGATCGATGCCGGCGGTATCTTGACCGCGCCGACCGACAGCGAAGCGACCACCGCCGTCAGCAGCAGCGCTGCCGACACGGCAATGCCGAGCACGGCGCGTGACGGCATGGCCCAATCGAAGCGCACGCGCTGCGCGATGGTCGCGGTGTTCATGGTGTATCGACCCGGCTGTCGGCCACGCGGTGCGCGTGCAGCCTGTTGGTCAGTTCGGCCAGGGCCTGCGGCGTGCGCGGCCCGAACCCGAGCAGGTAAAGCCCGTCGAGGGCGATGATGCGTCTGGATCTGCCGGCGGGTGTTGCCGCGACACCGGGCAACGCCAGCAGGCCATCGACACCACCCACCTGTTCGAGTGAGTCGGCGGTCGTCAGCAATACCTCGGGTGCCGCTTCGATCATCGCCTCGGCATTCACCGGCTTGTAACCGCTGTATCCGCCAAGCGCGTTGACGCCACCGGCCAGGCGGATGAAGGCATCGGCGGTGGTGTCGGTGCCCGTCGCCAGATGGTTGCCTTTGCCGACGCTCAGCAGAAACGCCGCCCTTGGCCGGTTGCTGAACGTCGCAACGCGTTCTGCCTGAAGATCCATCAGGCGCGCCAGTTCACCCGCCAGCTGTGCGCCGCGTTGCGGCACCCCGAGCACCCGGCTGACATGCAGCACCTTGCGCACCAAGCCATCTTCGGTGTCTTTGTAGGCAACCGTTTCGATACGCATGCCGCTTTCGCGCAGCCGCTGCAGTACACCCGGCGGACCGGCATCGTCACTGACCAGCATCAACGACGGCGTCAGCGAGGCCACGCCTTCTGCCGACAGGGCACGCTGATAGCCGACATTGGGCAATGCTTTGGTCGCGGATGGCCACTGGCTGGTGGTATCGACACCGACGACGTCGGCCTGTTCACCCAGGGCGTAAACGATCTCGGTCAATGCGCCACCAACCACGACGATCCGCCGCTCCTGCTGCTGGGCAACGGCGCGAACGTTTGACAGCAGCAACGCCAGGAGCACACCGACGACCAAGGTACTGTAGCCAAGTCTGAACATCGCACGTTCCTCGTAGAGTTCGTTTGTGGTCAGTTCGCGCCCGTATCGTCAGCGACGCGTTGGTGGCCGCGATCGCGCAGGTGGCGCAAGCGACCGAGATCGTCGGCATCCATCGCGTAGGCCTTGGCGAAGCCCGCCACGTAAAGGCCTCTTACCGGGGTCAATCGGAACAGGTGGAAATCGCGCAATCCACGCAAGGTGTCGATCAGGTTGCCGAACCTGAACGCGAACTGCTCCAACACCTGATCGAACTCGTCCCGATTGCGTTCGACGCGCTCGGCCGCGCACTGATAGCTGAGCCGCTTGCGTGCCAGCAGGTGATCCGCCTCGGCTTCGTTCTCGATGAACAATACGCTGGCGCGCCGATTGTGCAGCAGGTTGCAGGTATGCGAGGCCAGTTCGCTGATGAAGACATAGTAGTTGCCGTCGTGTTCGACATACGCGGCATAGCTGGCATCGGGTTCGCCGAGCGGGTTGACCGTCGCCAGTTGCAGGGTCGAAAAGCTGCGACGCAGCGCAGTGAGTTCTATCTGCACGTTTTCGAGTTCGTCGATCTGGGCGTTCATGGGTGAGATCTCCTTGGCTAAGCGGGTTGCTCGGCACTGTCGGCGACAGCGTCGGTTGTCGGTGCGCGCAGCGAGTTCAGCGCCAACTGCAGGGCATGCTGCGAAAAGCGGTCTTTCGCGGTGCGGATCGACAAACCACAGATGCTTGCGCCGCGGCTGTCGTAGGCGCGCACCGAGATCGCGTGGGTGTCGTCGCCACGTGCCGTCAACGCAACACGCGCTATGCCGTCCTCGCGCAGATGCAGGCTGAATGCCTTGTCCAGCACGTTGAACCAGGGGCCGGTAACGCAGGTGTTGCTGATTCTGCCGGCGTAGCGTTGCAGTGCGCCTGCGTTGGCCACATCGACCAGCACGTCGAGCCCGCGCTCGGCGGCAATCGCGAGCAATGTCGACACAGCGTTGGTCGACAGCGAGCGTTGCTGGTGGTCGCCGGCGACACCATCGCACGCCGCCGCCAAGCCGGTGGACAGATCTCCGGCCGTGGTCAACGCGACAGGCTCACTGCCGGGGCGCTGATCCTGGGCGCGAAAACGCGATACAAAGGCCGCGTATTCCGCACGATCGCTGCGATCGGTCAGATACACTTTGTGTACGGCGTCACCGACATGATCGAAGAACTGAATGCTGTAGCGGTTCGACGCTGCGGTGGGTTCGCACACGGCAAACGCGAACGCCCATTGCTCCAGATCGAGGCGGCGCTCGCTGCCGCCAAGTTCGTTCAACTCACCGGCCTTGCCGAAACCCGCCGCATAGTGGCCGGTCAGTTCGTGCACGGCCAGGTCGTTTCGCGTCAGCGCCATCACATCGCCGAAATCGGCGAACTGGGCGACCATTGCCAGCCAGTGGTCGGACAATCGCGTCGCGCTCTCGCCGCAGCCGAGCGATACCAGGTGCATCTCGCTGACGTCCAACAAGCGCGCGGCATCGCGGATGCGCAGCTTGGGATTGTCGTGTCGTAACCGGTACCAACGATCACGCAAAGCTTCGTGGACGTCGGTGTCGCAATCCAGTGCGCCTCTCATAACCTCATCTCCTGCTGTTGTTCGCGATACATGCATGTCGTCCATCAAAAGCGCATCGCGATCGACGCCTTGACGTTGCGACCCGGTCCCTTCAGCACCGACAAGTGCGGGCGATAGTCCTCGTCGAACAGGTTGTCGACGCCCAGGTCGATGCGTACCCGGTCTTTGCCGTTCCTACGCGGACGCCAGGTCAGCCCGACACCGTGCAGTTGATAGCTGTCGGTCGCCTCGATGCCTTCGGGTACGCGATCCTGATCGGACACGAACCGGCTTTTCCACTGCAGCGACAACGCATGTGCCGGCCAGGTGTAACCCACCCCCAGCGTGAGTTCGTCCGCAGGGATGCTGGCAAGCGGTTCATCGGTGGTGAGGTTGTCTCCGCGGGTCTGGCCATAGCCGACGTCGAGACGCCAGTTGGCCACCTCGTAGCCGAGCTCGGCCTCGAAACCCTGTAGACGTGCTTCGGTGACGTTCTCGAAATAGCTGACGCCGCCTGCCCCCGGATTACCCGGCACCGGGACGAAGGTGAAATTGACGATCTGATCGATGAAGTCGTCGACATCGTTGCGGAACACATTGAGCTTCGCCGACGCCCGGTCACCGTCCGCCCACAGACCGGACTTGTGCAGGCGAATGCCGATTTCCTTGTTATGCGCCTTCTCCGGCTCGAGATCGGTGTTGGGAACGAACAGGTTGGCGCATCCCGGCCCGCAGGTGAAATGGGTGCCCGATACGAACAACTCGCTGATCGCCGGTGCACGGAATGCCTCGGCGTACGAGGCATGCACCGACAACCAGCTGTTCACCTCGTAGCTCAGCGTCAGCTTCTTCGACAGCTCACTTGCCTCCTGCGATTCACCGCCAAGACCGTCCGCCTCGCTGCGGTATCGGTCCCAACGCAAGGCGGGGGTCAGGGTCCAGCGATCGGCGAACACCATCTCGTCCTGCACGTAGGCGCCCAGCACGGACTGTTCCGCGTCGGGAAAGGAATCGCGCGGTGCGCCGTTGCGACTGGCTTCGGCCTCGTCGTTGAAATAGTCGGCGCCTGCGATCAAGGCGTGCCGCACCGGCCCTGTTGCAAAATACATGCGGTTGCGTGCATCGATGCCATGCGTGACCACCTCGGTGTCGTCCTGGCGATCGTCGACCAGGCGCCGCTCGGTGACGTCGGTGGCGTTGCGGTAGAACAGCAACGATGGATGCCACAGGCCTGTATCGCCTTCGGCGTCGAAGGCGTAGCGCAGCGAGGCGTTGCGTTGGCGCGTCTCGCTGTCGACCAGATCATCCGGTGTGCCGGCGGTCTGCGGATTGGACGGCACCTCGCCCTGTTCTTCGTAACCCTGCAATGCCAGGCCCAGCGTGTGGCCGGTAGCGTGATTCCAGGTGACCTTGCCGAGATAAGACTGCATATCGAATGCCGAATGCGCCAAGGTGGTGTCGTCACCCAGTTCGACATCGTCGGCTTCGCGTCCGCTGACATCGACCAACACATCGAGCGACTCGCCGAACACCCCGTAGGCGCTGCCGCCGACGATCGTCTGATCGGTGACACTCTGATAGCCAAGGCGCAGCATCGCTCCGGCGCGCTCGCCGGGATCGAGCAGGTCGATGGCATCCTTGGTCGTCAGCGCAACCACGCCGCCAACCGCACCGCTACCCCACAACGCTGAGGCCGGACCGCGCAATACGTCGACCTGCTTCAACAGCTGTGCATCGACGAACACGCGACCGCTATGCGCACGTGAATAGTTCTGCCGCGCACCGTCGACCAGGAACACCACGCGTTCATCGCCGACGCCGCGGATCACCACCTGCTGTGCGATGCCGCGAGGACCGCCCACGATACTGACGTTGGGCAGATCGTCGAGCAGGTCGCCGAGGTACACCGCCTGTTGCGCCTCGATCTGTTGGCGATCGACCACGCTGATCGATTCTGGAGAGCTGAACGGATCACGCTCACTCTTGGTCGCCGTGACCTTGAGTGGTTGCAATACCGCCGTACCGGCAAGCTGATCGCCATTGGCCGGCGATGCGGATACGCACAACGCGGTCAGGCAAATGGCCGCACCGCGCAATGGCAGAGAAAAATTTTTTATTGTTGAAGCAGAGCGAAACAAGCCTCGGCACCTCGCTGACGTTTCATGAATCGGGTCAGGAGCTGGCTACCGCGGCCTACGGCGAGGTTGCTGGCGTTTGCGTTGCCGGTGTCGAGCATCACTCGTTACCGGCCTCTATTTACGAATGATATTGATTCGCATTTATAGTGTCAAGCCCGCGAAGAACAGAATGTCGTAACGCGTCAGGGATCGGCATCGGTGGCGGTGTAGTTCCCAGCTGGCGCCGCACGGCGGCACTGGGCCGAGGTTTGCGCGGAGACTTCCGCGCATGGCGCCGTCCCTGCCGGCTGGCGGCGAACACGGCTCAAGAAAGCGGCAGCCTCAACGCGTCGCGGACGGTTCCGGTTCCCTGGCGGCTTCTCTCATCATGTTTTCGAGCTGGATGTAAGCCGGCGGCGCATTGCCGTCCTTGTCGACGCCGAAGTACAGCGTGCGATGCGGGAAAGGTATCTCGATACCGGCCTCGTCGAAACGCTGCTTGATCAGGCGATTGAATGCACGACCGACCTGCCACTGCTTGATCGGGCGGGTCTTGATCCGGCCCTTGATAACGATCGCCGAATCGCCGAAGGCGTCCAGGCCGAACACCTCAAGGTCTTCGAGGATCAACGGTTTGAGCGTTTCATCTTCGCGCATCTCGGCACCGATCGACTTGATCAGCTCGATAACCTCATCGACGTCTTCGCGGTAAGCAATACCGAGATCGAATACGTGGAACGAGAACTCGCGAGTCAGGTTGCTGACGCCTTCGATCGAACTGAACGGCACGGTGTGGACGACGCCGGCCAGGTCGCGCAAGCGCACGGTGCGGATCGACAGGGCCTCGACGACACCTGAATAGTCGCCGAGTTTGACGATGTCACCCACCGACATCAGGTCCTGAAACAGGATGAACACACCGTTGATCACATCCTGCACCAGGCGTTGCGCACCGAAGCCGATCGCCAGACCGACCACCCCTGCCCCAGCCAGCAACGGCGCGATGTTGATGCCCAGTTCGGACAACACCATCAGGGTTGCGACCACCGTGACCAAAACCAGCAAGGCATTGCGACCTACCGTCAGCAGGGTGCGGGTGCGCGGCGATCGATAGCGCCCCATCACCTGTTCATCGGCTCTCGCCAGATAACGTTCGATAACCCCACTGGCCAGTTCCCAAACGAAGATCGATACGACCAGTATCATGACCACATTGAGTGTCGAGCCAAGCAACCCCCGCCCTGCACCATCGACCAACCAACCCAAGGCATCGATGCCCCACGCATCGGCCACAAGCAGCCCGGCAAACACGGCAACAATGAGCTTGCTCGTCTTGCGCAGCACGGGAAAGTAGCGATTCAAACGTCGCTCGAGGCCAGGGAAACGCTCACGTAGGTCGTTGGAGAGCCGCAGGCCACGATCGAACAGGCGATCGACCGCGCGCACGATCAACAAGGCCACGGCGATGACCAGCAAGGAGATCGCCGTCGCTTTGACGACGAACTCGGAGCCATCGCGCATCTCGATTGCCCAGATGCCGAACACGAGAATGAGGTAGATGCCGGCGACCAGATGCCAGACGCTCGCCAGTCCGCGGCGCAGCGACGACATCGGAGAGATAGTCTCTTCACCGTCTTGACGCTTACCGGCAATCGCCGACGCAACGGCTTCGCGGTTCTGTGCGATCAGCACCAACAGCAGGCCCAGCACCGCTAGCCCCAACAGTCGCAGAAGGATGTGGTAGATCTCGCCCTGCAGCCCCATCAACAGGCCGATCTGCAGACCAAAGAACCCGTACACGGCAATGAACGTGAGGCGTTGAACCCATTGGTGCAGATAGTGCGTTGTTTCGTCGCCGATGCGCCACAAGCGAAGATGCGGCGCATTCGGTGCGAACAGAAACGACGACACGGCCAATACCAGGCGGGAGACGATCGACGCGTTGATCAACGCAATCGCGATCAGACGCAGGTCGCGACCGACGTCGAAGACCGTCAGCAAGGTGTAGGTTAACCCGGCAAACACGACAACCGGCAGCATGTCGACGATGAAGCGACCCAGAAGATACAGGACACGCAGCGTCAGCGAGCGTTGCCGAGGCTGCTCGCCGCGTCGTCCGCGCAGGCGCCGAATGATCCAGCCGACAACGAACGCTGCAACGAAGCCACTGCCGAGCACGACGAGCAGGTGCAGGCCCTTGGTCTTCCACTCCTGGCGTACCGCCGGGTCAGCGAATGAATCGACCCATTTCGCAGCCGTAGCGGGCAAACGTTCGATCGCGACAAGCAGCGTGTCGCCCGCGGCCGCAATTGCCGACATCCGGTCCGATAGCGTCTCCATCAACTGTGTCGCGGCCGTCTGAAATCCCGATTCTTCCGTTGAATCGGCGCTGTCGTTGTTGTCGGCCTTGGAAAGACTCCGCAGAGACTCGATCAGCTTTTTGCGCTGCGTAGGGTCTTCCAGCGTTTTGATCAAGGCATCGACCTGCTCCTGGCCGGACCCTGAATTTTCCTTCTCCGCATTCAGCACGTTGCCGGGCACCTGCGCTTCGGCAATGCCAACAAAAAGTGTCACAAGAATGAAAACGGAAAGGAACAAGCGCGTCGCGCGCAGCGGGAACGACATCTATCACCTGCCTGGCGGGTAAACCAACGATCGTTGACAGAGTCGCAAAAACCAGGGGACGGTTGCAAGGCAAAGGGCCTATTCCAGCGTAGTTTCGGCGGAAATAGGCGACTGAAAAGGAGGCGGTGAAGGCTACTTGCTCAGTTATCGTCAAGCGCATGGAGGAATCGGCCGATCTGTTCTACGCAGACTTTTGGCGCGACCTGCAACAGGCAGTGCGGACCATCGATAAACACGGTGTGCGCGGATGGCACGAGCATCTGTACCTCGGTTGCCGTACCTGGCGCGACAAGATTGTCGTTCGTGCCTTCGATGCACATTACCGGTGCAGTCAATTTCGCCAGCAGCGCTGAGACATCGAGACGAGTGACGGCCTTCAGCCGACGCGCCAGGACCCGACTGCGCACGCTCGCCGTAGCGCGCTGTATCGACCGGATAAGTGCGCTGTCATTCAGACCGCTCAGCAGAACATGGTTCACGGCAAAACCAGGGAGACGGTTCAACGGAAACATCGCTGCCATCTTCATCAAGGGCGCCCAGCGCGGCGTGGGATTGCGCAGAAAGGTACAGCACAGAATCAGCGCTGCCACTCGTTCGCCAAGCCGGTCTGCCACTCGGACAGCCAACGGCCCGCCGAATGACTCACCCAAGATAACAAGTTGATCGTCGTTGGGAACCCGCTGCAGCACGAACTCGGTCAACTGATCGTAGTCCATCGGTTCGTCGCGCGGATAGTCGATGACCCGTGCCACCACGTCTTGACCGAGAACTTCCAGGAATGGGGCAAACAGTTCGCCCGTACCGTCCATGCCCGGCAGCAGCACCATCGTGAGGCGAGGTTCTTCTGACTGTGCGGTCATTGCCACTACGATGGTCCGCGGTCTGCAAATGCCGCTGCGGCGATTTGCTGCAAGTCGCATTTGGCCGGATGGAGCGTAATGCCGAGTCTGCCGGCGACATAGACGCCGAGACCTCGGTGTTCACGACGACGACGCGCCTCGCTGATCACCCAGCCCTCATCGAACCCGTTCCACACGCCGGCGGCTGCGAATCCGTTGCGGCATAAGAAGGGCCCCAACTCATAGCGGCATATGTCCCAGTACTCCGCTTCGCTGACACCGGTTTCTCGCACGGAGTCGGCGATGCGAAGAATATCGTCATCACCCAATTCGTTGTCGAGCCAGCAGTCGGAAAGCACCGTCCACAGTTGTTCTCGCATCGTATCGTTCATCGGGTCTATTAGTTGTCATCGAGTTCGAGAAACGCCGCGGTCGTCGAACTGATGTCGATTCGACCGGCATGGCCCATCAAGCAAACTTACATTGATAGCCGAAGTTCCGCTAAAGCGCTATGTCGATGCTGATATGCAGCTCGGCGGGCCTTGGATCGCGCCTCACAAGCGTGACCTCGACCCATTCGTAACCGGGTATCGATTCGATGGGCTCTTTGCCATCCCAGCTTTCGGTCTCGGCAACCCGACGCACGGCCTCCATCGCGCTGCCAAGCCCGGCATTGGCGACTTCCCGCAACGACTCGGTCAACGCCAACGCGCTTACCAGCCGAGCCGTGGGCGTGGACGGCGGCCCGTTCATTTCGAACACATAGTCGAAGCCATAATGGACGCAACCACCATGCACGATTCGAACAGCCTGATATTTGTCGAGCACGAAAGTTTCTTCAAGTGTGCGCGCATCGGTATGTACGGCACGATAGTCCGATACGCGCACCGATGCGGCATTCGTTACCGGCGTCGGTCTGGCGGCTATGCACTCATCATCGGCAACCGCGGCGATGGCGCTCCCGGTGCAAACCGGCAGCAAAACCAATGCGAGCGTTATCACCTTCCAACGAATCGATCGGTTCATGTGGTGTAGATTGTGGAGAATTGAGTACCGATACGCCCTGTTCGAACGCATCACAGCTCCCATCCATCACCGCACTCTCGCGTTTGGACAACGGCTCGCACGGCCGAGATATCGATGCTGAGCAGCTGATCGGCCTGCTCTTCGCCACGCAGACACAACCAGAGACGTTGAGGCGTTTCCCAGCGTGCACGAATATTGGATGGGTTCAGGCTCGCCCCGTCATTCGCCAGTTGGGTTTCCAGCACTGACACCGGCACCGACGACTCTGCATCCCCTTTGCGGCTCAGCGACACGTATATCGTGTGCGGAGCGAATGCGGCACCAGGTTCTTCGACCTCGACAACGACTTCCGACTCACCTTGCGGTGCTCGATACGACGCAAAAACGCTGCGCTCAGATTCGAACAGGTCGCAGGCACTGAGAGTTACCGCGAAAAACCCTGCCGCGATGGCTACCGCTATACCGCGTCGAAAAGGCATGCCGATCAAACGTCCTGTTGGCGCATGGTT
>MWSE01000007.1_pt2 | contig 79836 bp, 82 predicted proteins | sample 1021931 | NCBI WGS metagenome assembly MWSE01 (sample SAMN06338154, study PRJNA374545) | mollusc metagenome | biome: marine bay; material: sediment; isolation source: gill 28 cm from animal B | host: Kuphus polythalamius | place: Philippines: Mindanao | collected 2011-09-12 | reverse complement strand
AGTACGGTCTTTTGCCACGATCACCAGGGCGATGCCCCCGAGAATCGCCGCCGAAGCCAGTATCAAGCGCAGCGTGACCGTCTCGTCGAGGAACAAAACGCCGCCGACCGCGGTTATTACCGGCACACTCAGCTGCACTGTCGCGGCCTGGGCTGCCTGCAAACCAGGCAGGGCTGCGTACCAGATCGCATAACCAATTCCTGATGCCAATGCGCCGGAGGCAACAGCGTAGATTATGCCGGCCGCGTCGACGGCGAGGTGATTCATGCCGGCTACGGCCAGCACCACCACCAGCGGCACGCTGCGGACGAAATTACCGGCAGTCGCCACGGTCGGGTCACCTCCACCGCGCCCGCGCAGCGAATACACGCCCCAGGCGACCCCGGCGCTCAACATCAGGCTCGCGGCAAACAGCGGCGGCGCAGTCAGGCCCGGCAGCATCAAGCCGACCATGCCGGCCAGGGCGATCACGACACCGGCCGTTTGGCCGACACGCAGGCGTTCGCCGACCCACAGCGCATGCCCGATCATGGTCGCCTGCACCGCGCCGAACAGCAGCAAGGCGCCGGTAGCGGCCGACAGATCGACATAGGCAAAGGAAAACGCAGCGGCATAGCCGAACAAGGCGAACGCCGAACCCCAGCTGCCGGCCACCGCCCGTTGACGCTTGATCACGACGACCAGCAGCCACAGCACCACGGCGCCGGAGACGAGCCGCAGTGAGGTGAACGCGGCCGGATCGATGGCGGTTTCTTTGAGTGCGACCCGGCACAAAAGGGAGTTGCCGGCGAACGCAATCATCGCCAGCACGGTCAGCGTTATGACGCGAACGGAAACCATCGCCATCCTCGCCCGCTAGGGGGCAGTGTTCAGAAACGGCGCGTTTTCCTCATTCGGGCGCATCCAGGCGCTTTCGGCCGCAGTCGATCGAAGATTCGTTACCGACGTGCCCGATGTTATAAAACCAACCCGACGACCGCCACCAGCCGGCAATCGTCGATCACCGGCAGCAGCACCAGCGGACCATCGTCTGAGCCCTCTGCCGGCGATGAAATCGACGGTCTGCCGGTGAGCCAGGCAAGGCCGCGCGTTCCGTGGCCCTTGGCGAAGCTTACGTCGCGATAGATGCTGTGCAGATCCTCACCCGCTTCGGTGTGCCCGGTTTCGAATACCAGCCGCTTGCCTTCGGCATCCGGCACCCAGACCTCGAAACGCCGCGCGATCGGCGTACCGCGTGCCGAGAGAAAGGTCAGCACCTGGGTGTCACTTGCGCCATACGAGAACGGCACCGCAACGCCGGTGGTGATACCGGACTCAGCCGCATTGCGCGCCCGCAGAAAGGCGCTCGATTGACCGAGATCGGAGATGATCAGCGGCTTGCCGTCACCCCATGCGCCGCCGGGCAGCCCGCGGCCGCGCATTATCGTCAATCGACGTGAGACCCATTCGAAACGTTCAAGCACGCCGTAGTAGCCTTCGACCAGTTTCAGCTCGGTCTCACTGCCCCGGTTGCCCCAAACCTCCACCGCCCCGGTGACATCCTCGTCATCCGCGAAAAACAACACCAACACGGCCAACAGGAAGTCGCCGGCGAAGATTGGAATCGAAAGGCCACAGGCGATGCCGGCGCGCTTGGCACTTTCGGAGCGCAAAAACGCGTCGGTTTGCAGATCGGTCCAGACGAGCGGCCGCGCCTGGGCCCACGTCTGGCCCGGCAGACCTTCACCATAAGCAAAGCCCATGTCTTTGCTGGCCTCGGCAAACTCGATCAGGTCGCCGTAATAGCTGGTGCTCAGGTGCAGACGGTCGCCTTCAGGGCCCGTCTGCCAGATCTCAGCGGCTTTAACAAAAGATTTCATCACGCAGTCTCTCTCACACGATTTCGTGGCGCTGGGTGCAGGCATCCCAACGCCATCGATTCACCACCATGGAAATCCCGTCGCCGATCAGCGACGAGTCATCGCATTTGAACGTCGTTCTAGATTGTTTGTGGCCTCAAGGCCTGTGGCTCTGGCTAGCAAGGGATATGCCGCAGGAAACCTGTGCGAGAAACAAGAACTTGGGGGAGAAGGCCGGTATGCCTGCGCCAAGGCAGTGCGGTAGAGCAAGCGAATACGCACCAATTTCGGTCGAACCGGGCAACAAACCCCTGCCGCGCCGAGATCGACCAAGGCCGGCGTGTGGAGCGGACTCGCTACTTCAGGTTCTTCAACGACCGTGTGTCGATGCCTTTCAGTACTTCGCGCTCAAGGTGACGCTGTTCGGCCTTATCGCTGCGCTTACGGTCGTCCACGAGGCGTTGTTGCTCAAGCGTCATGCGCAACCGACGCTCGTAGGCCTCTTCCTCCGACTCGCATTGTCGAAAACCATCCGACCAGCCTTGCGCATAGCGATGGTCGTCGTCGAAGCGTCCGACATCTTTGCGAAACTCGTCGAACAGGCTGCCGCCGGCCTTCTTTCCACTATGGCAGCCATCGTCGAATCCATCGGCATAGGCCATCGGGTAGCCCTTCTTGATCATCGCTTCCTTCTCGCTTACACAACCGGCCAGCAAAGCCGCCAGCATCGCGATACCTGCGAACGTTATGAGACTGCGCAACATATTCCTTTCCTCGACAATGGAGGGTCACGCCGCTCTTTGAGGGCTGCGCTGCTGGCAAGCTTAGGCGATATTCTGCCGAGCGGGGATGCCGCCCCGCAGTTCATCATTGTGCCGACACGCGACTTGCGCTGGAGAATCGAGCCGTCAGGGATGGATGGTAATGGGCGTACCGTTTGCGACGAGCTGTCCTATCTCTTCGATTTCCTCGTTGTTGACCGCGATACAGCCGTCGGTCCAGTCACGCCCCGCAAAGAAGTGCTTGGCCCAACCGTAACCGTTCGGCAATCCATGGATCATGATCATGCCGCCCGGATCGACGCCGGCCTTCTTCGCATTGGCCTTGTCGCGGGCATTGGGATAAGAGATGTGCAGCGACAGATGGTAGCCGCTTTGCGGATTGCGGTAATCAATGACGTAATTGCCCTCCGGCGTACGCTCATCGCCTTCTTGCTGTTTGTGCCCAACCGGGTCGTCACCCAGGCCGATGGCGTAGGTCTTGACGACCTTGCCCTTCGCCAGCAGCTGCATGGTACGTTCGGCCTTGTAGACGACGACATGATCGACGCCTGCAGCCAGCACCTCGCCGGCCCACAACACCAGACAACACAGTCCGGCCAACAACTTCCCTCTCAGCATGTTTCTTCCTTGCTGTCGTAATTCACGTCCGGCAGCTGCCGCGAAATTCAGCGCTCCGGTTTTTCCCAAATGGCTTCGACGATCAGGCGCTTGTCGACCGGCCGCATACCGATCTCCGCGCGCATTGCGATGACTACATCGGCCCATAAACCCTTGCAGCGATCCGATCCGGAGCGCACCGTGTCGTTGCAATGCGCCTGCACCCAGAGTGCGTGTGCCTGGATGACTTCGGGCGAGGCGTATACGGTCAATGAACTCACCTTGCGATCATACCGCTGGCGATCGTGACCCCAGGTCGCCTCCGCAAAATCAGCCAGCGCCTGCGCTCGACTCAACTCGGCCTGCTTCTCCGCTTCAGACCAACCCACACTGAACAGCGTGATCCCCGTGGCGACCAAACCACCGAGTATCGCCGACACAATGGACGTGGCTGTATTCGACATAGGGTCCTCTCCTCAGGGCTCGACCACAGGCGCACGCACCTTGCCGCTGGCCGTGCTCGGCTGACCGGCCTGGATGCCGATCAAGCCGCGGTCACGCGATGGGCGTCCGGTTCGCTTGCTTCGAAGCTTGCGTCGATGAGAAGTAAAACAGACGACACGCTGTGCGATCAATGCCGCACAGCGTGTCACACGGCGGAAATGCTGCTCAGTCGTCTGACTCGACTACCGGGTGGGTCTCTATCCCGACAGCGGCGCGGAAATGCGACAAGGCGCCGGCACAGGCATCTTTGGCGCTGCCGTCGTAGCCGTTGCCGCGCGAGCACAACAAGCGGGCACTGGCAAAGCCGAGCTCACGATAGGCTTCGAACTGCTCTTCGTCGAAGAACTGATCGCCTGTGCTCTCGTCCGGGAAGTCCGGATTTGCCGCCCGGTATGCCACCACGTCCGGTGGGACGTTCTTCAGTTGCGCGCTCTTCACGTAGATCAGAATCCCCTCATCACGCGGCAGATCGCCATCCGGCAGATAGGTAATGGTGCCGGTGACGAACGGCACTTCACAGAAACCCTCATCGGATTCCGGATGCAGGGGGTCGAGATTGATATCCACCAGCGTGCCGAAATCAGCGCGCACACGCTCGACGGCACGGCCGAGGTCGCCGAATGTCATTTCGCGATCGCAGCCGACGTCAGAGATAATGATGGTCTTGCATCGACGCCGGATCAGTTCATACAGACCCAGGTTTTCGAAGTGACCGCCGTCGGACAGGCGGACATTCAATGCATCTTCGTCCATCCCACGACCGAAGACCTCACGGAACAGATACCAATACCACATCGGGCGACGATGCATCGCCAACCACTGGCGCGGATAGGTCCACATCGGTTGCTTGCTCGCCCGCCATTGCGCCGGCGACGGCGTGGTGTGGCGAGGGTTGCGAATCCAGTAACCGAGCCGGATGTTGAACAAGGTCATCAGGAACACCAACGGCCGCGAGCGCGTCGCATACGAGTTGGTATCCGCAGCGGCACCGGAAATCGCCATCGCCGTCGCCAGGTTCATCGAGCCACCGACGAAGTCTTGGGTTCGCACGTATTCGGTGGCCTCGGAGCCGCAGTATTCCGGGCTGAGCAGGAAGCTGTCGCCGCCGCGTTGGCGCAGACGTGCCGAGGTCGACCCCACGGTCTGCACATTGGTACAAATCAAATGATAGGGATAGTCCGTCTGCGGAATGGCGTGCAGAAAGCACTGATCGGGATCTTGCGGCAAACGCTCGGCAGGATCGTCATCACCCGTGGTCGGCTCGTCGGGCACCGGCATAAAGGATTCCATCAGGCGATTGCGATAGAAGCGGTGCATCGACACGTGATTGATATTGGCGAACCACGCCAGCATGACCGAAACACCGAGCAAGGCGAGGAAACGCCAATCCCACAACAACGCCGGCACATGGGCATGCACCAGGTGATAGATCCACAACATCACGCCAAACACCGCGAGCAACAGACCCAGGCTCAATAGACTGGAACGCCCGAGCCGGACTTCGCTGCCCTTCTTCGCGCCGAACAGGCCCGCGCCAAACGATAGCGCGCCACCGATCGAAATGCCCGACATCGCCGTCGCTTTCCATTCCTGGAAATGCGTGGCGATAAACTCATAGACGATCGGCACACAGCCGAGCACGATGAGCGCCAGGGCATACGCGAGTAATCGCCCCAGACCTTCGCGCATCATGCGCTGCGCACTCGCACTGCGGATCTTCGAGCCTCGCCCCAGACTGCTGACGATGCCGTAAACCAGCACGGAAACACCGAACAGGGCCGCGGAGAAAACGCCCAAGCCGAGCGCGATATCGAAGGTATTGAAACACGGCGGCAGCCAACCGTTGACCGAAGCCTGAGTGCAATCCGGCGCCGAGACCAAAGGCGTTGCCAACAGCGCAACGACCAGCACCAGCACCGGTAGCAGCACCGCCATCGTCGTCAGACTGCCGGCCACAATCGCGGCGATCAGCGACCACAGGTTCAACCCGTCGCCAGGGATCAGATAACTGCCGTGCGCGCGCAGATACTGTAAGCGGTTGCGCACCTCGCCGCGTCTCTCGACCGAGTCCTCGTCGTGTGCGATATAGGGAAAATCGCGACCGAGCACGCTGGCGAACCAGGTCATGCTCGCGCCGACATAGCCTCCGCCTGAAACCGTCGACAGGTAATCGACGTGACGTAACACATCGTAAAACCGCAGCCCCTGCAGCAGGCCGAGATTGAAAACGGCCGAGCGTATACCTCCGCCCGACAGCCCCAGACCGACAAGATCCTCCGGGCGCTGCGCCGGCTCATCGTCACTTTGATCCTTATCGCTCAGGCCGGCGAGATAGCGCCTGCGGTGGATACGACGCCATTCGGCGAACTGAATGTCTCGCGCGCTGTAGTGATGCGTACGGATGTCGTGCGGCACTTCTGTTGTCATTATGTTTCCCCCTGGAGCCATCCTTGGCCATGACCCGTCCCCGGGTCGGGTTCCCTGAAACTTGTTGCTTTTGTTAATGGCAAGTCTAGCGTGCGAATCTCGCGCGACTACCCGAACGGAAGTTTTCCTACACGATGTTGCTATTTCGGCGCATCAAAAAACCCCGCGATCGAACGATGGCGGGGTTTGATGTTTCATCGACCGAGGACTGCGATCAATCGAAGGGATGTCGCAGCACGATGGTTTCGTCACGATCCGGGCCGGTCGAGATGATATCGATCGGCGTTTCGCACAACTCTTCCACCTTGCGCAGATAGTTGATTGCCGCTTCGGGCAACTCGTCGCGAGACTTGAGTCCTACGGTGGATTCCTTCCAACCCGGCATCTCGATGAACACCGGCTCGCATTGCTCGAAACGATCGGCACCCACCGGCGGCGTGTCGGTTTCCTGGCCGTTGAGCTTGTACGCGATACAGATCTTGACCGTATCCAGGCCATCGAGCACATCCAGCTTGGTGATACACATGCCGGTGACGCTGTTGATCTGCAGCGAGCGTTTCAGCGCGACGGTATCGAGCCAGCCACAGCGGCGCTTACGCCCAGTGGTGGCGCCGAACTCGTGACCCTTCTCACCCAGATGATTGCCGTCGTCGTCGAACAACTCGGTCGGGAACGGACCTGCACCGACACGCGTCGTGTAGGCCTTGACGATACCCAGCACATAATCGAAATCGCACGGACCAACACCGCTGCCTGTCGCCGCACCGCCGGCCGTGGTGTTGGACGACGTGACGTAGGGATAGGTGCCATGGTCGATATCGAGCAAGGCACCCTGTGCGCCTTCGAACATCACGCTGCGCCCCTGACGGCGAAGACCGTGTAAGGTGCCGGGCACGTCTTCGATCATTGGCTTGATCTGCTCGGCCTGTGCCAAGGCCTCGTCCAATACCTGCTGATAGTCCACCGTATCGAACTTGAAGTAATGCTCGAGGGCGAAGTTGTGATACTCCATGACCTCGCGCAGCCGGTCTTTGAAATGCTCGGCATCCAGCATCTCACCGAGGCGGATACCACGACGCGACACCTTGTCTTCGTAGCACGGGCCGATACCGCGACCGGTGGTACCGATTGCCTTCTTACCGCGTGCCGCTTCGCGCGCCTGATCCAAGGCGATGTGATACGGCAGAATCACCGGGCACGACTCGCTGATACCCATGCGGCCTCGCGCGTCAACGCCACCCTGTTCGAGCATGTCGATCTCTTCGAGCAACGCACTTGGCGACAACACGACACCGTTGCCAATCAGGCAACGCACATCGCTGCGCAGAATGCCCGATGGAATCAGGTGCAGGACCGTCTTGCGTCCCTGAATAACCAGGGTATGGCCGGCATTGTGCCCCCCTTGAAAACGCACCACGGCGTCGGCCTTGTCGGTCAGCAGATCGACGATCTTGCCTTTACCCTCATCGCCCCACTGGGTGCCAATGACGACTACGTTCTTACCCATCGGTTCATCTCTTTCCGGTTGACGGCTAAAGCGGGACGACGTCCCATTGTTCAGCCTGTTTTTCTAATCGATGCGAGCAACCCATCTCTGCGGGGTTACCTTCCTGGCCAGGCAAGGCGCGGATCACGACCTGCCCTGCTGCACGCAATTCGGCGATCTTTATATTGAGCGCCGGTTCCAACTCGCTCGGCGCCAATATCGCGCCCTGCAGAACCTGCGGCGACCAGCTGCCCAGGCGCATCAGCGTCTTGAGGTCGGCGCTGAAACCAGTCGCCGGTCGCGCCCGACCGAACACCTCGCCAATCTCGTCGTAACGGCCGCCGCGCGCGACCTCCTGGCCCTCGCCGGGAACGAACGCCGCAAACACCACGCCCGTCTGGTAGTGATAGGCACGCAGCTCGGCCAGATCGAAATGCACGGGAAGGTCGGGCAGATAGGCACGCAACTGCGTGGCGACGGCTTCAACATAATCAATCGCATCGCCCACGGCCGCCGGCGCACCGGCCAGCACCTCGCGCGCGCGCGGCAGCACATCGGCGCCGCCGTTGAGGTCGGCAAGCGACAACAGCATGCGGCCAAGGTCCGCATCGACCCCGAAACCTTCGACCAGCGCGCTAATCTCAGCCGCCGCCTTGCGTTGCAGCGCCTCGAACAGGTCGGCTTCCTGACTCTGCGTCAGACCGGCGGCCTGCGCCAGCGAACGGTAGATGCCGACATGCCCCAGGTCGAGATAGACATCCTTCAAACCGGCTTGGCCCAGCGTTTCCATCATCAGGCAGACGATTTCCACATCGCTTTCGACGCCGGCGTGACCGTACAACTCCGCGCCGATCTGCAGCGGGCTGCGCGAACCGGAGAAACCGTCGGCGCGCGTGCGCAACACGCTGCCGATATAACAAAGACGGGTCGGCGCCTCGTGACGCAGGCGGTGGGCGTCGATGCGCGCTGCCTGCGGCGTGATATCGGCGCGCACGCCGAGCTGCCTGCCGCTGACCTGATCGGTGAGCTTGAAGGTCTGCAGCTCAAGGTCGCGGCCGGTGCCGGTGAGCAGGGATTCGAGATACTCGATGAACGGCGTCATAACCAGTTGGTAGCCCCAACCGGCATAGCAATCGAGCAGGTTGCGGCGCAGCGTCTCGAGCGTCCGCGCCTGTGCGGGCAACAGTTCGTCAATGCCGTCGGGCAACAACCAGGTGTTGTTTTGCATCATTCGTTAGCGCACCAGATACAGCAGCAACAGGCCCGCCACCATGGTAAACAGGCCGGCATTGCGCAGTGCCTTGTCATCCATGTCGCTGACCGTTTGCATCATCTTGCGGAAACCTCGTGGATTGACGAAGGGCAGGATACCTTCCAGCACCAGCATCAGGGCCAATGCGACCCAGAGATCGTCCCACATCGTTCCATCCACAAAAAAGCCGGGGTGTTCACCCGGCCACATTCGATTCGACCTTGGTTGCCGGCCGATAAAACCGGACACCAACAGCCGAAATTTTCCCAGATCACCCGCGAATTGTCCACGCGGCCCGTCGCTGAACGGTGCACAAAGCAAAAAAGCCGGGGTGGATCGCCCCGGCTTTGATTGCGTGCCGAATCTGGGTGATCCGGGTTACTGCTTTTCGGTGCCGAAGTAGCGGAAGAACTCTGAATCCGGATCCAGCACCATCATGCTGCCGCCGTCTTTGAAGACATCACGGTAGGCACTGAGGCTACGCCAGAATGCATAGAACTCGGGATTGCTCTCGAACGCGTTGGCGTAGATCTCGGCGGCTTGCGCATCGCCGTCACCACGCAGCAGTTCCGCGTCGCGGTAGGCGTTCGACACAATCTCGATACGCTGCCGGTCGGCGTCGGCCTGGATACGCTCTGCGGCCTCCGCACCTTGCGCACGCAGCTCGGCGGCGACCCGGTGACGCTCGGTGCGCATACGTTCGTAAATGTTCTCGCTGATGTCGTCAGAGAAGTCGATCTGCTTGACCCGCACGTCGACGATCTCCACGCCAAGGTCGGCGGCCTGCTCGTTGGCGTTGCGCGCCAGCGTGGCCATGATCTCGGTGCGCTCACCCGACACCACTTCCTGTACCGTGCGTTTACCGAATTCGTCACGCAGTGCCGCATTGATCCGTGCAGCCAGCAGGCGTGATGCCGTGTCGGCGCTGCCGCGGGTCGAACGGAAGAACTGGGCGACATCGGCGATCCGCCACTTGGCGTACGAGTTGACCACCACGAATTTCTTCTCGATGGTCAGAAAACGCTCGGGGTTGGCGTCCAGGGTCTGGATGCGCTTATCGAATTTAACGACATCTTCGACCATCGGAAGCTTGAAGTGCAGGCCGGGCTTGAAGTCGGCGTCGACGATCTCACCGAGTCGCAGCAGCAATGCCAGCTGTGCCTCGCGCACCACGAACAGCGACGAGCTGCCGATCACCACCAGCAGCGCCAGCACGATCAGGATGACAATACCTTTACCGGAATTCATTAACGGTCCCTCCGCGAGCGATCGAAGTTACGGCTGTCGCGAAAGCTCGAACGCGAGCTTTGGTCGGACGACGTCGAACTCGTGGTCGGCATGCGGCTGACCGACGGACTGCTGGTCGTCGATTCGCTGCTGCGCTGTTGCGGTGGCTGGATCATCCGATCGAGCGGCAGGTAGGTCAGGTTGCTGCCTTCTTTCACATCGAGCAGCACCTTGCCGGTGTTCTTCAGCACGTCCTGCATGGTTTCCAGGTACAGGCGCTCACGGGTCACGCGCGGTGCCTTTTCATACTCGTTCTTCAGCGCAAGGAAGCGCTGCGACTCACCTTCAGCCTCGGCGACAACCCGCGCCTTGTAACCTTTACCGTCTTCGATCAGGCGTGCAGCCTCACCGCGGGCACGCGGCACGATGTCACGTGCATAGGCCTGGGCCTGGTTCTGCAAGCGTTCCTTGTCCTCACGTGCACGGATGGCGTCGGCGAACGCCTCGGCCACGGCCTCCGGTGCCTCGGCGCGCTGAATGTTGACGTTGGTCACTTTCAGGCCCGTCTTGTACAGATCGAGCAGGGCCTGCGTGCCGTCCTGCACCGACACGGCAATTGCACTACGGTTCTCGGTAATGATGTCGTCCAAGCGGCTCTTACCGATGACCTCACGCAGGCTCGATTCCATGGCGCCATGAATGGTGCCCTGCGGATTGGCGTCCTGGAACAGGAAATCTGCCGCGTCTTGGATACGGTACTGCACCTCGAGCGTGACGTCGGCGATGTTCTCGTCCTTGGTCAGCATCTGGGCGCGGTGCTGGAATTTGTTCACCTGGTCGACGTTCACGACGTCGACGGTGTCGATGAACGGTAGCTTGAAGTGCGGACCGGGAGCCGTCACCACATGGTAGGCGCCGAAGCGTGTCACCACGCCGCGTTCTGCGGGCTCGACGATATAAAACGAATCCATTGCCAGGACCACGATCACCGCGAGAACAACGATGATGCCGACGCCGGCGAAACTGCCGCCGCCAGACGAACCGCCGCTGTCGCCCTCGTCACCGCCTCCGCCGCCGCGACGTTTGCCGCCGAACAGCCCTCCCATCTTGTCCTGCAGTTTGCGGACAACTTCGTCGAGATCCGGAGGTCCCTGGTCACCACCCTTGTTATTCCAAGGGTCGCGATTGCCCCCACCCGGTTCATTCCAGGCCATGCATTACTCCCGTGCGCTGGTTCAATTCGATGTCATTAGGCGATTTATCGCGGCGATTCTACCAACAGTGCAGGGCGAAAGCCCATTACCCTGTTTGGTCAAACGCCGGCGGCTGGTCGCGCCACTGCGCTGCGAGGACGGATTCACGCTTCCTCAAGCGCTCGAAGTCCTGACGCCTGAGCTCCACTTCGAGTTCCCAACCCCCGTCACTGGCGTGGTTTTCACTGACGATGGCGCCCTGTTCGAACAGTAAGGCGCGCAGTCTACCGTCAGCCGGGCCCAATGAAACCCTCGTATTGATAATGTCGCTGCGGAACCAGTCGGCCAGCGCCCCCAACAGCAGGTCCATCCCCTGACCGGCCGCCGCAGACAGCCAGACGCGCTGCGGCCTGCCATCGGCGTCCCGGTCAACCCGAGGCTCGGTGCCCGGCAGCAGGTCGATCTTGTTGTACACCTCGATGCGCGGCACTTCGTCGGCGCCGATCTGCTCCAGGACATCCTCGACTTCGGCGATCTGTTCCGCCCGCTGCGCGCTGCTCGCGTCGACCACGTGCAGCAGCAGATCGGCCTCCACGGTTTCCTGCAGGGTAGATTTGAACGCAGCGACCAGCTCGTGCGGCAGGCGCGACACGAAGCCGACCGTATCCGCCAAAATGAGTGGCGCGCCGTCTTCGAGTTCGACCCGGCGGAGCGTCGGGTCAAGTGTGGCAAACAATTGATCACGGGCGTAAACCCCGGCCTCGGTCACCCGGTTGAACAGGGTCGACTTGCCGGCGTTGGTGTAGCCGACCAGGGAAACCGTCGGCACCTCGTTGCGGCGCCGCGAGCGACGCCCCTGCTCGCGCTGGCTGTCGACCCGTGCCAGGCGCTTGCCGATCTGGTCGATGCGTTGATTGAGCAGGCGGCGGTCGGTTTCGAGCTGGGTCTCACCCGGTCCGCGCAGGCCGATACCACCTTTTTGACGTTCCAAGTGGGTCCAGCCACGCACCAAGCGGGTCGACAGGTGACGCAGCTGCGCCAATTCGACCTGCAGCTTGCCCTCGTGAGAGCGGGCGCGTTGGGCAAAAATATCGAGAATCAGGCCGGTGCGATCGAGCACACGACACTCGAAGACCTTTTCGAGATTGCGTTCCTGGCTGGGTGACAAGGTGTTGTCGAAGATCACCAACTCGGCGCCCAGTGCCAGCACCTGCTGGTGTATCTCTTCGGCCTTGCCGCTGCCGACATACAGCTTCGGATCGGGCACCTTGCGCTGACCCGAGATCAGGGCGAGCGGCTGCGCGCCCGCCGAGCTCGCCAACTCGGTGAACTCCTGCAGTTCTTCAGGTCGTGGGGCACCATGCAGACCGACGTGCACGAGTACGGCTTTTTCGCCGCTTTGCGGACGTTCAAACACGACTGACGGTCACGTAGTTTTCAGCCACGCAGAACTCGCCGGCCCCGAGCCGGGGCTCGAGGTCGGACGCAGCAGTTCGGGCGAAAAATCTAAGTCAGGCGTTACCGGGTTCGGCCTCACCGTCACTATCACCATGCGCGTGCTGGATGCGCACATTGCGCGCCGGCACGACTGTCGAAATAGCGTGCTTGTATACCATCTGGCTGACACTGTTCTTTAACAGGACAACGAACTGATCGAACGATTCGATGGTTCCCTGCAACTTGATTCCATTCACAAGAAAAATAGATACCGGAACGCGCTCTTTACGCAACGCGTTTAGAAACGGATCCTGAAGGCTTTGTCCCTTTGACATGGAGAGGGCTCCCTAGATTTATTTTGCTTAGGTTTAATTTGTCTTTACGCCAAACAACTCAGTGCGTAGATACGGTGCAGCGCTTCAGTCCAACTTGGCCAGCGCCACTGCACCAATCGATCCCTGTGTGTGCGATGCATGAAAACTATAGCACAGCGATTTACTCCGATAATTGGATTTATTAGCCGTCTCTTGGCTTTAGACCCGCTTCACAACATCACTTATGAAGTCAGCTCGCCGTAGCTTTCCCGCTTGAATTACTGATGATTGTCATTGCCTGTTTCAATACATCGCCAGCCTCGTCCAACCAATGACAATCTTTCTCACTACGCAACCAGGTCATTTGGCGCTTGGCCAGTTGGCGGGTCGCCGCCTGGCCTTTTTCGACCATTTCCTCGCGACTAAATTCCCCACGCAACCAGGCCCACACCTGACGGTAACCGACCGAGCGCATCGACGGCATATCCGGATCGAGGTCACCCCGCCCCACCAGCCGCTCGACTTCATCGACAAAACCCTGCTCGAGCATGTGCACGAAGCGGTCGTTGATGCGCCGGTGCAGCTCGGCTCGCGACGCCGGACAACGCACCAGCTTGATCGCCTGGAACGGCATCCCCTCGCCCGGACCACCCTGCAACTCGCTCAACGGCCTGCCGGTCGCCTCGAATACCTCGAGCGCACGCAGGGTTCGTTGCGGGTCGTTGCGGTGGATGCGCTGCGCGGCGACGGGGTCGACCGACGCCAGGCGGGCATGCAGCGCCGCCAGGCCGTCTGACTTCAGCTCGCGCTCGAGGCGTTCGCGAATCGACACGTCGGCCGACGGCAATTCGGACAGGCCATACTGCAGCGCGCGAAAGTACAACATGGTGCCACCGACCAACAAGGGGATTCGGCCACGCTGTGAGATTGCCGCCATCTCGGCCAGCGCATCCTGCCGAAAGCGGGCTGCCGAATAGGCCTCTGCCGGGTCGCAGATATCGATCAGGCTGTGCGGCGCCGCGGCCAACTCTTGCGCTGACGGCTTGGCGGTACCGATATCCATGCCGCGATACACCATAGCCGAATCGACGCTGATCAACTCCACCGGCAGGTGCTCGCGCAGCGCGATCGCCAGGTCCGTCTTGCCCGACGCGGTAGGCCCCATCAGTAGAATGGCGGGCGGCAATGCGTTGGTCGCCGGCAAGGTGTTCAACGTCCGCGCAAGAACAGCTTGTCGAGCGACTGCATGTCCATCTGCGCCCAGGTCGGGCGACCGTGATTACATTGACCGCTGCGCTCGGTACTTTCTATATCGCGCAGCAGTGCGTTCATCTCCTCGATGCTCAGTCGGCGATTGGCACGCACCGAGCCATGACAGGCCAGCGTCCCCAACACTTCATTGATCTGCTCGAGGATACGCCGGCTGCTGCCGTGCACCACCAGGTCGGCCAGTACGTCGCGCATCAGGCGTTCGGCGTCGGCATGACGCAGCAGCGCCGGCAGGGCACGCACCACGAGGCTCTGATCTCCCAGGCGGTCGACCTCCATACCCAGCTCGGCGAACACCGCCGCATGCTCTTCAACCAGGTCGGCTTCGCGTTGGCTGACCGCCACGCTGACCGGAACGAGCAAGGGCTGACTCTTGATGCCCTCACCCTCTCGCGCACGTTTGAACGCCTCGTAAGTGATGCGCTCGTGCGCCGCATGCATGTCGACCACCACCAGGCCATGCCGGTTCTGCGCCAGCACATAGATCCCGTGCAATTGCGCAATAGCGAAGCCGAGCGGATGCTCGTCGGTATCGGCGTCATCGGCGGACTCGGTTGCCGTGTGCGCCACTGGCGTCGCCGGCGGCGTCTGCCATTCCTGCGCCGCGCGATAGGCCGCGCGCTGCTCGCCGACCGCCAGTCGCATCGTCGCCTGACGGGGCACCGCCTGTTCAATCGAACCGCCCGCCTCTGCACGCAGACCGAACTCCGCCGCACGCGCCTCGGTCGACGCCGGCTGGGTGACGGCTTGGTACTCATCTGCCGTCACTGCAGGCTCGGCAAGCACCTGGTGCAACGTGCGAAACAGAAAATCATGCACCAGGCGGCTCTCACGGAACCGCACCTCGTGCTTCGTAGGGTGCACATTGACATCGACCAACGCCGGCGCGAGTTCCAGGAACAACACGAAGGCTGGGTGGCGGCCGTGGTACAGCACATCCTGGTAGGCCTGACGGACCGCATGGGTCACGAGCTTGTCGCGCACCATCCTGCGGTTGACATAGAAATGCTGCATGTCGGCCTGGCTGCGCGAAAACGTCGGGCGTGCCACCCAACCGCTCAGGCGCAGACCGGCTGCCTCGTGTTCGAAGAACAAGGCGTCTTCGAGAAAGGCCGGGCCGAGCAGGTCTGCAAGGCGACGCTCACGTGCCACCCGATCTTCGGCCCGCTTCGCGCAGAACACCTCGCGACCATTGTGCGTCAACACGAACGTTACATCGTGCCGCACCAGGGCAAGGCGCTTCACGACCTGTTCGAGATGACCGAATTCGGTCTTGTCGGTGCGCAGGAACTTGCGCCGCGCCGGGGTGTTGTAGAACAGATCGCGCACGGTCACCACCGTGCCTTGAGACAGCGCGGCAGGCTGCAGCTCGCCGCTATCGGGTTCGTATTGCCAAGCGCGGTCGGTATCTTGTGTGCGTGATGCGAGTGTCAGTCGCGAAACCGAGGCGATCGCCGGCAATGCCTCGCCGCGAAACCCCATGCTGGCGATCCGGTCCAGGTCCTCGAGCGCATTGAGCTTGCTCGTGGCGTGACGTGATAACGCCATCGCAAGGTCGTCGCGTTCGATGCCGCCACCGTCGTCGGTGATGCGGATCAGTTTGACCCCGCCCTGCTCGACATCTACCTGCACCCGGGTTGCGCCGGCGTCCAGACTGTTTTCCATCAGCTCCTTAACCACCGAGGCCGGTCTTTCGACCACCTCGCCGGCGGCAATCTGGTTGACGAGTTGACTGGGTAAGGCGTGTATTCGTGACGACATGGCGGCATTCTGCCATTGCCGTTCGGCGCTTGACCACCGCCGGCACGCCGGGTTGTTCGGGCCTCTGTTTCAGCCCGTGCGGCAAACGCCGGGCGTAAAAAAGCCCGCGCAAGCGCGGGCGAACCCTTCCATATCTTCAGAGGAAAATCATTAGGGCCTGATGTAAGACCAGCCCTGCTCCTGGCGTTCGACCAGATGGATCACGCCGGACGGGACCATCTCGGCCTCGGCCATGAGCTTGACGTCTTTGCCGGCTTTGGCCGACATCTTGGCCAGCGTGTTGGAGCACGCTTTGAAACTGACGTTGTCGTAGTTCTGCTTGATCGAGGTGACCCGATCGCCGACCGGCGACTTGCCGGGCACCAGCATGGTCAGCCCCGGACCGTAGGCGACAATCTCGACTTCGACCTCTTCGCCCTTGTCCAGATAGTACTTATTGATGTTTGAGGCGTTGTTGAGCACCAGGTTTTGGCGTGCTGCGTCGGCTTCGTCGACGTGCAGAACGATACGATGGGCGTCAGCCGCGTACGCGCTGACCGCCACCAACATCAGCAGTGGGAACAGTAGGAACCGCATTTTTTTCTCCATCTCACTTTGAGGTTACGCGGGTGTTGATCCCCGCTTGCCCAAAGATAGACGCGGTTCCCGGGAAGTTATTCCCGGAGCCTGGAAAATCAGGTGCCCGGGATCACCAGAACCTGACCGACCTGGATGTGATTGTCATTGCGCAGGTCGTTCTCTCGCCGCAGCGAGCTCAGGCTGACCTGGTAGCGAGTGGCAATCTGCGACAGGGTGTCGCCGCGCTCGATCACGTGCTTGAGCGACTTGTTCTGACGTTCCGCCAACAGCGTTCCGGGTGGCGGCGCTTCGTCGAAAAACGTCTGCACCCCCTTGAGGACGGCCTTGGCGATGCGCTCCTGATGCTTCGGATCGCGCAGATTGGTCTCTTCGGTCGGGTTGGAGATAAAGCCCGTTTCGACCAGCATCGACGGGATATCGGGCGACTTCAGCACCATGAAGCCGGCCTGCTGCACCCGCCGACCATGCACCTTGCCCATCGCACGCAGCTGCGCATACACCTTTGACGCCGCACTCAGGCTGGCATGGCGCGTCGCCGATTGAGACAGGTCGAGCAACACCGACGCCAATACCGGATCCTTGTCTTCGAGGCTGACGCCCCCGACCAGGTCGGAAGAGTTCTCTTTCTCTGCCAGCCAGCGCGCGGCCTCAGACGATGCGCCACGGTTCGACAAAACGTATACCGACGAGCCCCGCACGCGCTTGTCGCGGAATGCATCGGCGTGGATCGACACGAACAGATCGGCGCGCATCTCGCGCGCCAGCACCATACGCTGGCGCAGACCGACGTAGTAGTCGCCGGTGCGCGTCAGCTCGCCCTTCATGCCGGGCTGCGCATCGATCAGCTTCTTCAGCCGCTTGGCGATCTCGAGCGTGACCTTCTTTTCCTTGGTGCTGTATTTGCGGCCTGCCGCCCCGGGATCTTCGCCACCGTGGCCGGCGTCGATCGCGACGACGATGTCGCGTCCGCGGCCGATGTCCTTGGTCGTCTTGGCGACACGTGGCTCAGCGGCAGCGCCGGCATCCGACGGGTACAGGTCGACCACCAGCCGGTGGCCGTACGTATCGTTTGGTTTGAGCAGGAAGGTTTTCGGCCGCACCGCCTGCTTGAGGTCGAGCACCACACGCAGGCTGCCGTCAGGACGGGCCGCGTGTCGCATGCCGTCGAGGTGCTTGTCTTTGACCTCGTTGACCGAAAAATCGTCCGCCAGCGCCGCATCGGCGAAATCGATCACCAGGCGGTCGGGGTCTTTGAGCGCGAATACCTTGTGCACCGCACGGCTGCTGGTGTCGAACACCAGGCGGGTGTGGTCGGGTGCTGTCCACAGGCGCACGCCGGCCACTTGCGTGGCAAGCAGCGAGGGGGCGAATAACAGCAGTGTCAGAAAAGTCAGTAGCTTCTTCATGGGGTTCAGAGGTCCGGACTGCCCTGAGCCGATGCACTCAAGCTAGCATATCAAATCTGATTTTCCTAGTTAAATCTGTCAGATATGAGAGCTTTCTAGAGCGCTTCCATAGGTATATCCGCTAGCCTCGACAGCATCTGCTCGCCGGTCTCGCTGCGCGCCTCAATCGTGATAGCCCGCCCCTGAGCTTCATGGGCGATCCGCACGTCGAGGTCGGCCGGCGGCAACCAGCCGCTTCCCCGCTCGGGCCATTCGATCAGCACGGCTGCCGGCTCTTCCAGCAACTCGCGCAGCCCCAGATATTCGAGTTCACCCGGGTCGCCCAAGCGGTACAGGTCGAGGTGATAAACCTTTTTTCCATCAACGTCATACGGCTCGATCAGAGTGTATGTCGGACTTTTAACCGCACCCTTTAGGCCCAAACCACGCACGAAACCGCGCGTCAGCGTGGTTTTGCCGGCGCCCAGATCGCCTGAGAGATAGATCAGAACCCGCTCGTCTCGCCAAGACCTGGCAATCGCCGCACCGACGGCCTCCTGTGAGATCTCGTCTTGCGGGTGGAACGTCCGCCCCGTCAAGAACGCCACCGATCGTTGATCAGCACGCGCAACGGTTCGAACAGATCGGTCGCCAGCAGACCTCGCTCACCGGCCACCCCGGCCGTCCAGTCGGCTGCCGCGGCATGCACGCACACCCCGGCTTCGGCCGCATCGCGCACCGAGAGCCCTTGCGCGAGCAGGCCGGCGATGACGCCGGTCAGCACATCGCCCATACCGCCACTGGCCATCCCGGGGTTACCGTCGCTGCACAACGCCGGCGGTGCCGCACCTTCGCTCGCGATCAGGCTGCCGACCCCTTTGAGCACTACGCTGCCGCCGAAGCGCTGCTGCATTTGATCGACCGCATGCAGGCGCGCGGCATTGACGTCGGCGGTTCGCATACCCAGCAGCGCTGCCGCCTCCCCCGGATGCGGCGTCAGCACCCAATCGTTACGCCGACGCGGCTTGGCGGCCAGCAGGTGCAAGGCATCGGCATCGACGACCAAAGGACGGTCAGAATCGAGCGCGGCACGCCACAGTGCCTGGGCCCAGTCGTCGCGCCCCAGGCCCGGTCCGATCGCAATCACGTCTGCCTGACGCAGCAACGGCAACACACCCACGGAGCCTTCGACACCGTTGACCATGATCTCGGGGCGCGCCGCCAGCACCGCTCCGACGTGTTCCGGACGGGTCGCCAGGCTGACCAGGCCGCTGCCGACGCGCAGCGCCGCTTCGGCCGCCATCCGCGCGGCGCCGCCCATGCCGCGATTGCCGCCGATGATCAGCACATGGCCGAAATTACCTTTGTGTACGTTGTGGCGACGCGGCGGCAGCAGCGCGCCAAGTTTCGGCCAGTCGACGCGGCGTGCCGTCAGCACGCTGGTGGCAAATACCTTGGCCGGGACGTCCAGACCGGCGAACACGACGTCGCCCACGTGATCGGGGCCGTCGCCACTGAACAAGCCCAGCTTGAGCCCGATGAAGCTGATCGTTGCCGCAGCACGCACCGCGGTGCCCATCACCATGCCGCTATCCGAATGCAGGCCTGACGGGATATCGATGGCCAGACACGGCGAACGATGACTGTTGATGGTCTCGATGGCTTCGGCCCAACGCCCGGCCACCGGGCGCTCGAGACCCGTGCCGAACATGGCATCGACGATCACATCGACGTCGGGCGAGATCATCGCGTACGCCTGCCAATCGCCGTCGAGCTCTTCCCAACGCTTGGCGTTGGTCAGCGCATCCCCCTGCAGGCGCGCCGGGTCACCGAGTTGCAGTACCTGAACCTGGAGGCCGGCCTTTTTGGCCAGCCGCGCAACGACGAAACCGTCGCCACCATTGTTGCCGGTACCAACCAGGATCGCGATGCGTTTCGCGTCGGGCCACTTCTTGCGCAGCAGTTCAAAGGCGGCCGCACCGGCGCGCTCCATCAGCGTCTCGCCGGGTATATCGAACTGCTCGATCGCGATGCGATCGAAACCCCGCACCTGTTCGGCGGTGTACAGGGCGCGCGGCAGTTCATCGGTTGGCGGAAGGGTACGAAAGGTCATAAGCAACAAGGGTACGAAAGGTCATAAGCAACGGCACCGTTCGTCGGAATAATAGTTATTAAAGCGCGATAAGACCCCAGGCAGAGCGCAAATTCAACAATTTCCGCCCGCGTTTCCTATCAGGCAATCACCAGCCTGCACCCTCCGGGTTTCGCCCTCGTTACCCGCCCGCAAAAAGGCGACTGCGAATGAAGACTGTCCTTCTACAAGGGGTTTCATTCGAATCAATCGCCGCTGAACGACACGGCGATTGCACTTATTCCGCTGAATAACGATGGACGCCTAGGTGTCGTCCCGGCGCGCTACATAGAAATTGTTTTGGAAATCATGCGCCAGGCGGTTGACTTCAACATTCGCGAATCCTGCAGCTTCGAGCATCTCGACGGCGAGTTCTTCACCCCACATCGTGCCCAGACCTGCGCCCCCCTGGGCCAGCGAAACCGTCATGCAGTGCATCGTCGACAGGGTGTACAACAACGGCGCGATGGGGTGATCGAGATTGTTCTGCAGATGCGATGACGCGCGGATGTCCTGCATCAGTAACACACCCCCGGCTCTCAACGTCCTGGCAATCCCGTCGAGCACGCGCTGCGGGGCGGCCTGGTCGTGGATGGCGTCGAATGCCGTTACCAAGTCGAATTCGCCGGCCGTAGCAGTCGTGTCGAAGTCGGTCAGGTCGCGGCGTTCGAACCGAATGTTGGACAGGCCACGAGCGCGCGCGCGGGCTTCGGCATCATCGAGCGCACCTCGCGACAGTTCGTAGCCAACAAAACGCGAAGTTGGAAAACGTTCAGCAAGTTGAATCAGCGCACGCCCCCGACCACAACCAATATCCAGCACCGAGATGCCCTCTGCCAGTCGCTCGACCAGTCCGGGCACCAGCGTCAGGATGTGCGCATCGAGCGCGGCCACTACGGTCTGGCCACTGTCTTCGGCCATGACCTCATGGAACCGCGGATACTGCGAATACGGCACACCGCCACCGCTTCGAAAACATTCGACAACCTGGTCCTCGACCTGGCCGAGCAGGCCGATGTACTGCGCATACACCGCGATGTTGTCGGGTGCCGCCGACCGCGTCAGCAGCGCGGCACGTGGCGCTGGCAGATGGTAGACCGCCCCGCTCTCGTCGAACTCGACGATGCCCGCGACAACCATTGCGGCCAACCATTCTCTGACATAGCGCTCGCTCAGACCGGCATGTGCCGCAATCGCGGCGCTGCTGCTCGGCGGGAGCTCGGCCAAGGTGTCGAACAGGCCTGTACGGTGCCCGATGGACAGCATCAACGCGGTCGCGCCCTGGTTGAGTGTCTGCAACAGATCGTCGGCAAAGGAGTTGCTCGCGTTATCGGTGGATGGCGTGGGTAGACAGGCATTGCACATGGCTCGGCTCCTCGTAATTCGCTGGATAAGATGAAGAAAGCCTAGCGACGACGAATTTAGGCGCTCAATACAACGACGAAAATTTTTAGTGCAGTCGCAACACGCTGTTTTTCGGGCTTATTTGCAGCCTGCGAGCAACGAGCCAGCGTTCTGTGCACGCAAAGTGAAGGGCAAACTGACCGACGGTACAATAACCGCGTCCGCCCAACTTCGGCGGTGTACAAACTACAAGAGACGGAGCAACGACATGCCTCGAGACGGCACGGCCACCCGCAACAGGATCATGGACGTCGCCCAACAGATGGTGCTCGACGTTGGGCTCGCCGGCACATCGGTCGAGAAAGTGATCGATCAGGCCGGCGTCACCCGGGGCACCTTCTTCTATCACTTCAAAACCAAACACGATCTGGCCGCAGCGCTCATCGAACGCTACGCCAACGATGACGAGCATCATTTTACCGACGCGATGACCAAGGCCGAGCAGCTCGCGCGTGATCCATTGCAACAGCTGTTGATCTTTGTCGGCCTGTTTATCGAGATGACCGAGCAGCTGGAAGAACCGTTTCCCGGTTGCCTGTATGCCTCCTACTGCTATCAAAGCGGCGCCATCTCTCAGCAATCAATGGACCAGGTGCGGCGCATGATGCACTACTGGCGCGGCAACCTTACGCGGAAGGTCGATGAGGTTGTCGCTCTGTATCCGCCTCGCATCCCTATCGACGTACGACAACTTGCCGACCATGTGCTGACCACCTTCGAAGGTGCGTTCATCCTGTCGAAATTGATGAAAGAACCGAAGGTCGCCGCCGAGCAATTGGTCCAGTGCCGCAACTATCTCGAATTGTTGTTCACTGCCCCCGCATGATCCGCTACCCAGTAGAAATGTGTGTCGCGGCGGCATTCACCAGTGATGTATCGGCCTGGTGACGTGATGCCCACAATCGACGATATCGATCTTCAGGCTTTGGCGATGCAGATCAAGCAATGGGGCCGCGAACTTGGCTTTCAGCAGATCGGTGTCACCGATAGCGGTCTCGACGAAGCGGAACGTCACCTGCAGCGCTGGCTGGCGAAGGGCTTTCACGGCGACATGGACTACATGCAGCGCCACGGCAGCAAGCGAACCCGACCAGCAGAGCTGGTACCGGGAACGATGCGGGTGATTTCGGTACGCATGGATTACCTGCCGGACGAACCCGATCCACGTGCGATTCTCGACGACCCGGGACGAACCCGATCCACGTGCGATTCTCGACGACCCGGTGCAGGCATTCATCTCGCGCTATGCACTGGGTCGCGATTACCACAAGGTATTGCGCAATCGCCTGCAAAAGCTTGCGCACAAGATCGAAGCGCACGTCGGCCCCTTTGGTTATCGCGCATTCGTGGACTCCGCGCCGGTTATGGAAAAAGCGCTGGCGGAGAAAGCCGGACTCGGCTGGATCGGCAAACACAGCAACCTGATCAATCGCGATGCCGGCTCGTGGTTTTTTCTCGGCGAGTTGTATACCGACCTACCGCTACCGACAGATGCGGCAGGCGAAGCACACTGCGGCACCTGTCAGGCCTGTATCGACGTGTGTCCCACCCAGGCAATCGTGGCGCCGTACCAGGTCGATGCCCGCCGTTGTATTTCGTACCTGACAATCGAACTCGACGGCGCGATCCCCCTGGCGCTGCGCCGCGGCATCGGCAATCGAATCTATGGCTGTGACGACTGCCAGCAGGTCTGTCCATGGAATCGCTTCGCCTCGCCTACCGACGAAGGCGATTTTCGCCCGCGCCACGGACTGGATCGCGCCGACCTGCTGACATTGTTCGCGTGGGACGAAGCCGCGTTCATGCGCTTTACGGAGGGCTCCGCCATCCGTCGCATCGGGTATCACCGCTGGTCACGCAATATCGCCGTCGCACTCGGCAACGCCGACTTCGACCCGGGAATCATCAGCGCGCTCGAACGCCGGTTGGAATACGAAACGCAGCCGATGGTCTGCGAACACCTGCGCTGGGCGCTCGATCAACAGCTGGCAAAACGATCAGCGTGACAGCACCTTGTGCTTTCGATCGAACAACACTGCACGTTGTTCAGTGCGACGTTTCAGGCGACAAGCCGTCCACCATGGTCTGCAGCGCCTCTGGATCACGCAGATAGATGGTACGACGATTGATTTCGATAAAACCTTCGCCCTGCAGGCGATGCAGCTCGCGCGAAAAAGTTTCCGCCGAGATGTTCAAGGTGCTGGCGACAACCGCCTTGGGGGCCGGCAGGTTCACTTCGAGGTTCGGCGAAGGCGCTGCCGAGGCCTCGCGCAACAAGTAAGACACGGTGCGCTGCATCGCTGTCTGCATACAGCAGGTTTCAAGGTCCTGGATCAGTTCGCGCATCATCACGCTCATGCCGCGCAGCATGGAGTTGGTGAATTCCGGGTCGCTGGCCAACGCCTCGTTGATGAGTTCACGCGGAAAGTAACCGAGACGCGCCGGTGACAGGGTTTCGACATACACCGGGCTCGGGATCGCGTTGAACATGATCGCCTCGCCAAAGGTGTCGCCCGGGCGCAGTACGCGCAGCACACGCTCGTCGCCGTTGCACGACAACATATAAAGCTTCAAGCGGCCGTCAAACACGCCGTACAGGCCATCGATATGATCGCCGCGACCGATCACGCGAACCGATCGGGCATGCTCAACGGTCCAGCCGCCATCGGCCAGTGCCTCGACACGCTCCCGCCCCAAGCCGTTGAACAAGGTAAGGCCTTCCATCATGTCGACGTCGATGGGAACTCCGGTGGAATGCATTGATGCTCCTGAAGATTCGAAGCGACGGGCCTCCTGCTCCCCGCTCGCTACCTGCCTATTGAGAATTATCAATAACGCCAAAAAGCGGCACCTTGACTTAAATCCAGTGACACCGCCGACCGTTCTTGATGCAGATCAATGCTGTGCGAGATTGCCGGTAATCACCCGCTTCCGAATTCAATTCTTGAGGCGCCTCAAGGTTTACCCACAAGAGAAGTGGGTATTTTGTCGCCGTACAGCCGAAAGCCGCGCAGTGTTCGCCTGTAGAAACCAAGAATAAGCGTTCAGGGTAGTCCTACCTGACCCAACCCAGACCCGCATTTTGGAGGAGTCTACGATGAGCCAAGCGAAGAGCGCGGCTGGCTGCCGCGTCGTCCGTCGTCTGCTGACTTTCACCCTGCTTCTCGCTGCCGGCACCGTGTTTGCCGCGCGTCCGGCTGGTGAAATCGGCAAGGACTGGGGAGATCCTGCCGGCCAGGAATGTGTCGAATGTCACTGGACCGAGAACCCCGGCCTGACCCAGGAATGGAACAACAGCCAACACGGTCAATCAGGCGTTAACTGTCTGGATTGCCACAAGGCCGAGAAAGGCGACAAAGACGCCTTTATGCACAAAAAGCAGCTGATCTCGATCATCGTCAGTCCGAAAGACTGCTCGCGCTGCCACACCACCGAATTCGAGGAAATGGACGGCTCGCACCACTCGCACGCCGGCCGCATCCTCGCATCGCTCGACAACCTGCTGGGTGAAGTGGTCGGCGGGCCGGCCGCGGTCAACGCCGGCTGTCGGCAATGTCACGGCGCCAAGATCGAGGTCGGTAAAGACGGTAAGCCAAGCACCGAGACCTGGCCGAACACCGGTATCGGTCGTTTGAACCCGGATGGTTCGGAAGGCTCGTGCACCGCCTGTCACGGTCGCCATCGTTTCTCCAAGGCCCAGGCCCGTACGCCGGATACCTGCGGTAAGTGCCACGTCGGCCCCGACCATCCGCAGATCGAGGTCTACAACGAGTCGAAGCACGGCATCATCTACCGCGCCAAGGTCGACGAGATGAATCTCGAATCCGACAAGTGGGTTGCCGGTGTCGACTATTCGGCCGCACCGACCTGCGCAACCTGCCACATGAGCCGCGCCGGTGACCAACCGAAGACCCACAACGTCGGTGACCGCATCTCGTGGACGTTGCGTCCGCCGATCTCACAGAAGATCAACCTGGTGCGCCTCGACAACGGCCAGGAAAAAGACATTCCGGGCGACAATCCGGAACTGCCGAAGGTCGGTTCTTCACCGGACTGGGCCGAAGGTGCCAAGGTGGTCGAGGTGCTGACCTGGAAAGACCGTCGCGAAAAGATGGCCGAAGTCTGTGCCGCGTGCCACAGCGAAGGCGTGATCGAAGGTCACTACAAGCAGTTCGATGATGTGGTCGACCTGTACAACGACAAGTTCGCCAAGCCGATCGCGGCCGTCATGACCGAGTTGAAAGAGAACGGCTATATCTCGAAGAGCCCATTCGACGAGCAGATCGAATGGACCTGGTGGGAGATCTGGCACCACGAAGGTCGGCGGGCACGTCACGGCGCCTCGATGAACGGCCCGGACTACACCTGGTGGCACGGCCTGTACGAAGTGGCCAAGCACACCTACTTCAAGTGGATTCCGGAACTCAAAGAGGTCGTGCACAAGAAAGACGGCAACGAAAAGTTTGCCGACGAGATGCTCGCCAAGTACTTCAAGCCGATCGATGGTCACTCATGGTACTTCGACGGTATGAGCAAGGATCAGATCGACAAAGTTCGTAAGGGATTCGAAGAGCGCTACGGCAAGGGCAGCCTGAAGTAGCCGGGATGGGTAGCGGCGTATCCGGGGAACCGGGTACGCCGTTTTTTTATCTGAGATCGAACAACGATGCGTCACTTTATTGTTTTACTGATCGCCATCCTCACCCTGACGTTGAGCTGGGCCAACCTGACGTTCGCAGCCAGTCTGACCGACGGCGAGAATCTCGCGGCACAGGGCGATATCCAGGGTGCACTGACTATCTACCAGGATCTGGCGAAACAGCATCCTGACTCGGCGGAAACCTTCTCTCACCTCGGGGGCATGCAGCTGATCAGCCAGCAATACCCAGCCGCCATCAAGAGTTTTCAACGCGCCATAACCCTGGGCGACGAAGGCACCGGTACGTTCGTGGGTATGGGCATGGCCTACCTGCACATGGGGCAACACGGACCGGCACGCGCCGCGTTCGTCGAAGCCAAACAGCGTGGTGTCAGCAACCCGGAAGACATCGATCGCGTGATTGAATGGATCGACAAGCGAGACGGCGGCATGGCCGCTAACCACCCGCCGATAGGTTCAACTACTCACTGAGCGCCGCCGGGCGGCGCTTTTTCTCTGCGCCAGGTCAGCGCAATACCGGCGGCCACCAGCGCTGCACCCAGGGCGTGGTGACTGGTGAAGCGCTCCCCGAGAAACACTACCGCCATCAAGGTGCCGAACACCGGCATCAGGTGGATGATGTGCCCGGCCGCATTCGCACCGATGGCCGCAACGCCCCGGTTCCAGAAGATATAGGCCAGCGCAGACGGAAATGCAGCGACGTAGAGCACCGTCGCGGCGACCGGCAGGTTCCATTGCATCGGCCCGAGCAGATGGCGCTCGGCAAGATAAAACGGCACCAGCACCAGGCAACCCGCGATCAAGATGAAGCCGAGGAAGGCCATGGGATCGAGTCCCGCCGGCCGCCAGCGCAGCAGCACGGTGTATGCAGCCCACACCAGCACCGCAGTCAGTATCCACAGGTCGCCGCTGCCCCATTCGCCGCGCAGCCAATCGGTGATATCGCCGCCGGTGATGATCACAACGACGCCGGACAGCGACAACAGCACCGAGAACAGCTCGAGTGCATGAAACGGCGCGCGAAAGATCAACCAGTTGAGAAACAGTATCTGCACCGGCAGGGTGGATTGGATCAGCACGCTGCTGGTGGCGGTCGTCGTCTGCAGCCCCCAATAGACCAGCGTGTTGTAGCCCGACACGCCGAGTACGGCGAGTATCAGCATGTGCCAGAAATGCGCCCTGATCAGCGGCCATTGCGCACGCAGCGGACGCCATGCAAAGGGCAATATCAACACGCAGGCCCCCGCCCAACGCCAGAATGCCAAGGCGATCGGCGGAATCGATTCGTGCATTGCCCGCGCAAGGACGAAGTTGCCGGCCCAGAACAAGGCACAGCAAGCCAACAACACACGGGGATGATCAAATAGTCGGCGCACGAGGTCTGTCAGTGGCTCATTGGATCATCGGGCAACTGACGGCATCGACCGGTCATGGCTATCTGCAATCAAAACTTCAGAAAGCGTTCCCGGTAGTAACGCAACTCGGCGATCGAATCGCGGATATCGTCCAGCGCGAGATGCGAAGAGTCTTTCGAAAACCCCTTGTACACCTCGGGCGCCCACCGCTTGGCCAGCTCCTTAAGGCTGGATACGTCGAGATTGCGGTAATGGAAATACGCCTCGAGCGTGGGCATCAGGCGTGCCATGAAACGCCGATCCTGACAGATCGAGTTGCCGCACATCGGTGAAGCACCCTGCCCGACCCATTGCTGCAGAAAGGTCACGGTTTCACTTTCGGCCGCTGCCGTACTGATGTTGCTGTTGCGCACCCGTTCGGTGAGTCCGGACCCACCGTGCTGCTTGGTGTTCCATTCGTCCATGCCGTTGAGTATCCCGTCGGGCTGATGGATGGCGAACACCGGCCCCTCGGCGAGTTCGTTGAGTTCGGAGTCGGTGACCACCGTGGCGATCTCGATGATCTGATCGTTCTGCGGGTCGAGCCCCGTCATTTCGAGGTCGATCCAGATCAGATTGGTATCGGCAACCGGCATGCTGCTAACTCCTTGGTGAGGGCGTTCAAAATTCTGATTCTAGCGGCTTTGCCCCGCGGCGCGCACAGCGGTTGTCGCGCTGTGCGTTGGAGCTTCACACCTGCGCCAAAATAGTGGCGTAGAATTCGGTGCATGGAAACATTTACGCTGATTTTTCTGATCGTCGTCGCCGCCGGCCTCGGGCTGCAGTTGTGGCTAAGCGGACGCCAGGCGGCCTATGTCAGGTCGCATTCGGCAGCAGTCCCCGAGGCGTTCAGCGGTAAGATATCGCTCGATCAGCACCGCACGGCCGCCGAATACACGCTGGCGCGTCTCGCCATTCAACGCTGGGATCTGCTGCTGACAACCCTGCTGCTGCTGTTCTGGACACTCGGCGGCGGCCTCGATCTACTGGATACCGCGCTGTCCGGTCTCGGCCTGTCGTCGCCATGGCATGGCGTAGCGTTGATCCTGGCCACGATCTACATCGGCGCCGCGATCGAACTGCCCTTGTCGATCTGGTCGACCTTCGTGATCGAGGCGCGCTTCGGTTTCAATCGCACCACACCGGGCGGGTTTGCCAAGGACAAGCTGTTGGCGATCGTGCTGACGCTGATGTTGGGCATACCGCTGGTCGCCATCATCCTGTGGCTCATGGAACGTGCCGGCAGCTATTGGTGGTTCTGGGCGTGGGTCGTCTGGATGGGATTCACCCTGTTTATCACCTGGGCCTACCCGGTATGGATAGCTCCGATATTCAATACCTTCAAACCGCTCGAGGATTCAACCCTGCGCCAACGCTTGGAATCCCTGCTCGCACGCTGCGGTTTCAAGAGCAACGGCATGTTCGTCATGGATGGGTCGCGCCGCTCGGCGCACGGCAACGCCTATTTCACCGGCTTCGGCGCCAACAAGCGCATCGTGTTCTTCGATACCTTGCTCGACGGGCTCGACGTGGATGAAATCGAGGCGGTGCTCGCGCATGAACTGGGGCACTTCAAGCGTCACCACATCACCAAGATGCTGCTGATTTCGTCGGCGCTGTCGTTGGCCGGACTGGGTCTGCTCGGCTGGCTTGCGCAGCAGCCCTGGTTCTACAGCGGGCTCGGCGTGCAACGCACCTCGCCGGAGATGGCGCTGGTGCTGTTCATGTTCGTGCTACCGGCATTCACCGTGTTCGTCGGCCCGCTGATGGCGCGGCTTTCGCGACGCCACGAGTTCGAAGCAGACGCCTTCGCCGCGCAGCAGACCGATCCCAGCTACCTGATCAGCGGACTGGTCAAGATGTACCGCGACAACGCCAGTACGTTGACGCCCGACCCACTGTATTCTGCGTTCTATCACAGTCACCCACCGGCCCCCGTGCGCATCGCGCACCTGTCCTCTAAACTGGCAACCTGACCCTATCCTGAGGAGTGATCTGGATGTCTACGATTACCCGTGTTTCGTTGATGATTTCGCTGCTGGCGCTCGCGCTTGGTGCTCAATCTGCTGAATTCGACGCCAAGGCCTACCACGACAACAAATGTATGGGATGCCACGATACCGGCGTGTACACGCGCGAAGATCGTCGCGTGACCTCGATGACGGCACTCGAAAGCCAGGTGGCGCGCTGCGACGCTAATCTCGGCACCAAACTGTTTCCAGACGACCTGTCGCTGCTGGTCGACCACCTGAACACCAGCTACTACAAGTTCGCAAAATAACTCCATGGCGCGCAGAAGGCTCAGCGACCAGCAGAAAGCGCGCATTGCGAAAATCCAGGAAAAACGTCGACAACGAGCCGGCAGGCAGGCCGAGAAGAACCTCGCTGCCGCCGGCGCCGAACAGCAACGTGCCGGACGCGTCGTCGTCCGGCACGGCCGCAGCCTTCTGATCCGTAGCGACGACGGTCGCCTCATCTGGGGAATGTTCCGCGCCAACCTCGGCGAGGTCGTGTGCGGCGACAACGTGATCTGGCAGCCAACGGCCAACGGCGAAGGCGTTGTGGTCGCAGTTGAGCCACGCAGCACGGCGCTGTCGCGTCCCGCCTTCAACGGCCAGGAAAAAGCCATTGCAGCGAATATCACGCAGCTCGTCGTGGTCCTCGCCACCTATCCGGAACCGGCCGGATACCTGCTCGACCAGTACCTGGTCGCCGCCGAACGCATCGGTGTGAACGGACTGATCTGTCTGAACAAGATCGACCTGCTCGACGCCGAGGCGCGTATCGCCTTTGCCGAGCAATATGCGCTGTATCGCGACATCGGTTACCCGGTTGTGCAGATCAGCGCCAAGACCGAGCACGGTCTCGATCCGCTGCTCGAAAGGCTGCGCGGAGAGACCAGCATCCTGGTCGGCCAATCGGGTGTGGGCAAGTCATCGTTGATCAACGCATTGATACCCGACGAAGACGTGCTCGAAGGGCGCCTGTCCGACGCCACCGGACTGGGCAAACACACGACCTCAGCGGCAACCCTGTACCAACTCGAAAGCGGCGGTGAGTTGATCGATTCGCCGGGTGTGCGCAGCTTTCGACTGGGTAGCCTGTCACGCCAGGAACTCGAACGGGGGTTTCGCGAGTTCGTTCCCTATCTGGGTCAGTGCCGTTTTCATAACTGCACGCATCTCAACGAACCGGGCTGCGCCATCCGGGCCGCCGTCGAACAAGGCGAGATCGCGCCAGACAGGCTCGCCAGCTATCAGCACATGATGCAGGCCAGCGCCGCCGGCGGCTGACGCCGGCAAACTCGGCCACCGCAGTGGATCCGGTTCGGCGCAGTCGACAGTTCATCCGGCAACAGGACGTACACACAAAATGACACTCAAAGGGGCGCACCCTATCGAGTTCTCGGTGCTCGACTATGACGCATCGTCGGTGTCGACCGCCAAGCCGAGTCGCCGACCAACACAATGAGCGACGTTGTTGCGTACCTGTTGGGCGGACTGATGTATCTCGTGTCGCCACGATACCGACGCAAAAAGCAGAAGGCATGGGCCAGCCAGAGCGTCATGTTCAAGATCTACGAGATCGGCATGTGGATCACCATTCCGAGCCTGCTGACCTGGATGCTGATCGTCATCTGGTTTACCGTAGCTGACGGCCAACAGCCTGGCTGAACCGACCCTCAACTGGCTCGCCGTTCGGCTGTCCTTGTACACTAGCGCGCATATCGCAGCAGCCGAAAAACACCGGCTGGATGGTTGGCCGAGACTGCAGTGTGTACCCGGCCAGGCAAAGAAACTGGAGCAGTGCGAAACAACATGAATTACTGGCTGATGAAATCCGAGCCCGATGTCTTCGGCATCGATCACCTCAAGGCCATGCCGAAGAAAACCGAACATTGGGATGGCGTGCGCAACTACCAGGCACGCAACATGATGCGCGACGACATGAAGAAAGGCGATCAGGTGTTCTTTTATCATTCCAACTGCGACGAACCGGGTATCGTCGGTGTCATGGAGGTCGTTCGCGAAGGTTACCCCGACCACACGGCATTCGACCCGGATGCCAAGTACTACGACCCCAAGAGCGACCCGGACAATCCGCGCTGGTACATGGTCGACGTCAAGTACAAACGGCACCTCAAACGCAACATCTCGCTGCGTGAACTCAAAGAGCGCGACGATCCGAAGCTGGCCGACCTGCCGTTGTTGCGCAAGGGGAATCGCCTGTCGATCATGCCGTTAACCAAGAAACACTGGGATCTGCTGCTGAGCCTTGAATAGGCCGCAGCAAGTCTGAGGCGAACCCGCAAGGACATGAACGCGCAGCAGAAGTTGACGATGCTTGTTGATGTGCACACGCTCGCGGCGCATCTCAGCGATCCGCTGTGTATCGTGGTGGATTGCCGGTTCGACCTCGGCGATACCGGGCGCGGCGCTAGCGCCTATACACAATCGCATATCCCCGGCGCGCGTTACGCGCACCTCGATCATGACCTTTCGAGCCCCATCACCCCGAGCAGCGGCCGTCACCCCCTGCCCGATACGGGCCGACTGTGCGACTGGCTGGGTCGACAAGGCATCACACCGACATCACAGGTGGTCGTCTACGATGACAGCGGCGGCACCATGGCGGTACGTCTTTGGTGGTTGCTGCGTTGGCTCGGCCATGCCGAGGTGGCCGTGTTGGACGGTGGCTGGCAGGCGTGGAACGACGCCGGCCTGCCGGCAGACGCGCAACGACCGAGCATCACCGCTGTCGCTGCCTATCCCGGCAGCCCGCGCGACGACATGCTGGTGAACACCCGGGATATCGAAGCCCAGTTGCAGTCAGGCGGTGACGACTGGCTGTTGATCGATGCGCGCACCGCGGTACGCTTCCGCGGCGAAGCCGAGCCGATCGATCCGGTCGCCGGGCATATCCCCGGCGCAGTCAACCTGCCCCTGCAACAACATCTCACCGAGCGCGGCACCTTCAAGTCGGCTGACGAACTGCGCGCGATGTACGTGTCGTTGATAGGCGAACGCGATCCGCGCAGCCTGGTGGCGATGTGTGGTTCCGGCGTGACCGCGTGTCACAACCTGCTGGCGATGGAGATTGCCGGTCTGCGCGATGCCAGGCTTTTCGCCGGTTCGTGGAGTGAATGGATTCGCGATCCCGCCCGACCCGTCGCGGTCGACGCGTGATCCCCCGCTAGCCCGGCGTCAGCTCACCGAGATCGACACGCATGCGAACCGCCTGCGCCGCGGTGTTGGTTTCGTAGATCACGAGTATCTCGGCATCGTTGTCCGACTGGCGCAACAGGCCGAGCCCCTCGGCCTTGGCGCCACCCGGCGTGGATACCGGACCGATTATCTGCGCCGCCGCCACTTCGCGGTCTTTGCCGGGGATCTGGTCGCTGCCGTCCCACCACCACAAGACGAACGGACCCGGTGCATCGTTGACCGGGCCAGAGAGAATCAACAGCCCCTTCTTCAGTGCCACCAGGTCACGAATACCCTGCCCTGCAAGCTGCACGAAGCGCAGTTCGTATCGCTTGGGGTGCTCGTAGTCGAGCAGCATCACCGGCACATAATTGTCGCGCAGCACAGGGCCGCGAAAGCCGAGATACAAGTGCCCGTCGGCGAACGCCAGGCCTTCGATATCGATACCGTTTTCTTTGCTCGGGATACCGACGAAGCGCTTGAGGATCGGATCTTTGCGCAAGCGCTTGGTCAAATCGATATGATCGCTTGCGCCCAGCTTGCCCTTCTTCGGGTCGAAGCTGATCTTGTACAGCCGATTGCGCAGCGGTTCCTCATCGATCATCTGCAGGCGTTCTAGATTCTTGTTGACCGACAGCTCGGGTTTCAGTCGCTTGCGGCGATGCGAATGCGAGCCCATGACGTACAGCTTGCCGTCGCCGTAGGTCAGGGCCTCGATATCCGTTTCCTGGTCATCCTTGGCCAGCGACAGCTTGTGCTGCAGGCACCATTCGTCGGGCGCTTCGAAACATTTCAATATCTGCAGTCGATGGCCTTCATCGCCGCCCAGCGCGAGGAAGTCTCCCACCACGACAACACCGCTCAAGTCCATGCCGGCATCTATGCCGCCATTCAGGCGCACCGGCAGCACGTCACTGATGCGTTGCCGGTCGGGCTCGGTCCAGGTGATTGGCGCGGTGCCGTCAGTCAATGTATTGCGCCCCCGCCATCAACGACTCATCGAACTGCTCGGGCAACTTGTCGAGACGATCGAGAACCTGATCGCGCGGCAACGTCAGGCGCAGGCAGCCGGTCGCTTCCGGGTACACCATCTCGAGTACCAGGTCGGCCGGGTCGTCGGCCACGTAACATTGCAGGATCACATCATTGCCATCGACGATGCCAAGAAAGTTGTCTTCCGAGTTCAGCAACTGGTCGGCGAGCGGCACGATACGGCTGGCCTGCAACGATTCCGGCTGTGCAGACGAGATCGTCACGTTGTTTTTGTAATCACGGTAAAACACCCGCAGGGTGCGATGGGCGCGCGCACCGCTCATGAACGTCGCCACGTGGTACCACCTGCGACATCTTCGAGAATGATGCCGGCTTCTTTCAGCTTGGCGCGGATTGCATCTGCCTCTGCCCAGTTCTTTTCCTGCTTGGCCTGCGCGCGGAGTTCGATCATCTCTTCGATCTCGGCATCGCTCAAGCCATCGGCCGGCGTGTCGCCGCCGCGCAGATAGCTTTCCGGGTCGTCCTGCAGAATGCCCAACAGCTCACCGAGCTGGCGCAACAGGGCGCCGAGCGCAGCAGCGCGCGACTCGTCTTCGCTGCGCACCCGGTTGATTTCGCGTGCCAGCTCAAACATCGCCGCGAGCGCTTCGGGCGTGTTGAAATCATCTTCCATCGCGGCGTGGAATTTGGCCGCCAGCGGTTCGTCCGTCGCCGGATCGGATGACGGCAACCCGCGCAACGCCGTGTAGAAGCGCGTCAGCGCCCCACGCGCATTGTCCAGCTGCTCGTCGCCGTAGTTCAGTGGGCTGCGGTATTGGCTGGTGAGGATGAAATAGCGAACCTCTTCCGGGCGATAACGTTCGAGGATCTCGCGCACGGTAAAGAAGTTACCCAGCGACTTCGACATCTTCTCGTCGTTGATGCGCACGAAACCATTGTGCATCCAGTACTTGACGAACGGGTGCCCGGTTGCGCCCTCGGATTGGGCGATCTCGTTCTCGTGGTGCGGAAAGGTGAGATCCGCGCCGCCGCCATGAATGTCGAAGGTATCACCGAGCGATTTGGTCGACATAGCGGAGCATTCGATATGCCAGCCCGGTCGACCATCGCCCCACGGCGACGACCATGACGGCTCGCCCGGTTTGGCCGCCTTCCACAAGGCGAAATCGAGTGGGTCGCGTTTGACCTCACCCGGTTCGACCCGGGCCCCGGCCTGCAGGTCGTCGATCGATTTGCCGGACAGTTTGCCGTACCCGGCAAAGCTCTTAACGTTGTAATAAACATCGCCGTTATCAGCGACATAGGCGTGCCCGCGCTCGATCAGGCGGGTGATCATGTCGATGATGTCCGGCAGGTGCTCGGTGGCCCGCGGCTCCTGGTCCGGCGGCAGCACGCCCAGCGCCGCCGAATCCTGGTGCATCGCCTCGATGAAACGCTCGGTCAACGCATGGAACGGCTCACCGCGCTCGTTGGCGCGGGCAATGATCTTGTCGTCGATATCCGTGATGTTGCGCACATAGGTCACATCGAACCCGAGCGACCGCAGGTAGCGGGCGACTACATCGAACACCACCATGACACGTGCGTGACCCAGGTGGCACAGGTCGTACACCGTCATGCCGCACACGTACATATTGACGTGACCCGGCGTGATCGGCTCAAAGACTTCTTTTCGGCGGTTGAGATCGTTGTAGATGGTCAGCATCACTTCGGGAACCAATATCGTCGTGTTTCTGCTCGCAGGCGTGCATACTAACCGAACTGACGGTACAGCGGGGGCCTCCCCCGCACGGGCGGTTCCGTCGCCTTGCCGGCAATTTGGGCATGGCCGATGCGGAACCATTGGCGAATGGCCGCAGCCCCTGCAGGTAGCAGTAGTGGGGCGTAGCACGAGACAGGGATCAACGTGCGATGAGCGAACAAACGGTCTTTCAGGCGCAGACCGAGCACAACCTCAAGCGGTTGCGCGCGGCGACGCTGCTCGCTTACCTGGTTGCCTTCTCGCTGCTGGCTGCCGCCGTGACCTACGGCGCGATCCGCGTTCGCAACGCGCACCGTCACCTGCAGTCGGTGATGGAGCAGTACAACCACAAGATCGCCCTGATCACCGAGACCCAGATCGCTTCCTTCCAGCGCAGCGAAGCCCTGCAGCAACTGATTCTCGAAACCGATCCCTTTGCGCAGGACGAGGTCTATCTGGCCTTCCTCAACGCCGGCTTCCGCGTCGGCGATGGGCGCAACAAGATTCGCGCCCGGCTCGAGACGGATGCCGAAAGAGCGGCACTGGCCAAGCAGGATGCCGTGATCTACGAAATAGCCGCCCTGCACGACCGCGTCGCCGACCTGGCGCAGCGCGGCGAATTCGCTGCCGCGCGGCAGATCTTCATCGATCAGCTCAGAGCACTGCACGTGGTCGGCCACCAAGCCTTTGCCGAGTTGCGCGAACTGCAGACCGACGCCGCGCAAGCGGCGGTCGCCGAAGCCAATCAGGCCTACCAAGACACGCTGCGCCACAGTGTCATCGCCGTGATCCTCGGTCTGCTCGGCGGCATCAGTATCGGCGTCGCGATGTACCGCGCCAGCTCGCGGATCGCCAACCGGGTCAGCGACAACGTCGACGACCTGCGCCGCATGGCGATGCACGACGGATTGACCGGGCTGCTCAACCGCACCGCCATGACGCAAAAGATCGATGAACTGCTCGAGCAGCGCAAACCGTTCGCCATTCTGTACATGGACCTGGATGGTTTTAAGAAGGTGAACGACGACCACGGACACAACTACGGCGACAACTTGCTGATGATGGCCGCGGCGCGCATCCGTGGCCGCATTCGTGGCGTCGACAGCATAGCCCGCATGGGCGGCGATGAATTCGTCGGCTTGCTCAACGGTATCGGCGACCAGGAAGAGGCCGTGCAGGTCGCGCGCCACATCATCGAAGCGTTCGAGCCGGCGTTCGTGCACGAAGGCATCGAAACCCCGATCGGGCTCAGCATCGGGGTTTGCCTGGCGCCACAGCATGGCCGATTCGCCGACGACATACTGCACAAGGCAGACCGCGCCATGTACCGGGCAAAGAATCGCGGCCACAACTGCTTCGAAGTACACGGCACCCAACCCGGGTTGGTCATTCACGACGGTTCGGGCACCCGCCGCTGAGCCGACCGTAAATACGGGGTTTTGTCGTCGGCCGCTCGCGGCTACACTATCGGCCCCTAGTCGCTTTCCAGGTAACCCTATGAAATCCACGCTGCTTTCGGCGATCGGCGCTTTCGTTCTGTTGTTCTCAGCCTGCGCGTCTGCGCAACCGCAAAGCGTGCTGATGAAGACCAACAAAGGCGATATCGTGATTGAACTGGATGCCGAAAAGGCCCCCAAGACCGTCGCGAACTTTCTCGAGTACGTGAATGCGGGATTTTACAATGGCGTTATCTTTCACCGGGTGATCGAGGACTTCATGATCCAGGGCGGCGGTTTCACGCCGGACATGCAGCAGAAGACCCCGCGCGAACCGGTCGAGAACGAGGCCAAGAACGGCCTGAAGAACGAGCGCGGCACCATTGCAATGGCGCGCACCTCCGATCCGCACTCGGCGACTGCCCAGTTTTTCATCAACCATAAAGACAATCCGAACCTCGACTACCCCAGCTTCGATGGCTGGGGTTACGCCGTGTTCGGTCGAGTGACCGAGGGCATGGATGTTGTCGACGCCATCGCGGAAACGCGTACCGGTGTCGTCGGCGGTTACCGGGACGTTCCGCGCGAGACGATTCTGATCGAGTCCGTTTCGCTCATCCAGGCCGATACCCCCGCCCCCGCCGGGCAATAAGCCCTTAGCGGCACCTTCGAACACAGCCTCATACCAGGAGCTTGTACATGATTACCCTGAAAACCAGCATGGGCGACATCGTCATCGAACTCGATCACGAGAAAGCACCGAAAACCTGCGAGAACTTCGAACAGTATGTCCGCGATGGGCATTTCGACGGCACCATCTTCCATCGCGTGATCAGCAACTTCATGATCCAGGGCGGCGGTTTCATGCCGGACATGATGCAGAAAGCCACCCGCGAGCCGATTGAAAACGAGGCCAACAACGGCTTGAGCAACGTCACCGGCAGCATCGCCATGGCGCGTACCATGGCGCCACATTCGGCCACCGCCCAGTTCTTCATCAACGTCAAAGACAACGGTTTTCTCGACCACCCCGGTCAGGACGGCTGGGGTTACTGCGTGTTCGGCAAGGTGACCAGCGGCATGGATGTCGTCGACAAGATCAAGGGAGTCGAAACCACCAATCGCGCCGGTCATTCCGACGTACCGGTCGATCCGGTCGTCATCGAAAAGGCCGAGCTCAGCGAATAAGCCCTGCCCTCCGTTTCCCGGCACCTCGCCGGGAAACGCTCACAGCGCGTAGAAAAGCACCGCCGGCACTACCGCCAGGCTGGCGAGATTCCCCAGCAAGACCACCGCCGCCACCTTGCGTGGCTCGACACCATAGCGCTCGGCCAGCATGAAGTTGAGCACCGCCGGTGGCAACGCAGCGAACACGATGAGCTGCGACACCTGCAGCTGCGGCAACGAAATCACCTGCACCGCCAACCACGCCATCAGCAGGCCGCTGAGCGGACACAGCACCGCACCGGCCAGACCGATACGCCAATCCGACAGGTCCACCCCCGTCATACGCACGCCCAATGCAAACAGCATCAAGGGGATCGCGATCTGACCGACCAGGCCGATCGCCTCGTGCAACGGGCCGGGCACCCGCCACTGCATGACGGCGACGACCAGGCCGGCGAGCGTCGCCACCAGCATCGGCATGCGCAGCAACTTAAGCGGATTGACGTGACCGGTCAGGATCGCGTTGCCCACCGTGAAATGCAGCGTGTTCTCGACCAGGAACAGGATCATTGCCGCGGGAAGCGCAGCCTCTCCAAAAGCAAACAGCGCCAGCGGCAGCCCCATGTTGCCGGAGTTGTTGAACATCATCGGCGGCAGGAAGACCTTGGTGCGATACCCGAGCAGGCGACTCACCGGCCAAACCAGCAGGCCTGAGCCGAGCACCACGATCACCGCGGCGATCGCCAACTCGGCATAGCGCGACAGTTCGAAGCCCTCGCCCGAGAGCACCGAAAAGATCAGCGCAGGCGTGAAGATCTCGAGGTTGAGCCGGTTGGCCGAGGCCATGTCCGGTCCGTGTCGTCGCGCGTACAGATAACCCAGCAGCACGATCGCGAAGATCGGAAAGACAATTTCGAAGACCTGGAACATAAGACGACAGCAGCGAACAAACACTGGAGAATAAAGGCCGTTCAGCGCCGGCACAATGGCGGATGACACGCGGGTACAGCGTGCGTCGGCGCAAAGTCACCCGGCCTTCCCCGACGACAGCGCACGCCAGGCGTTACAATCCGGCTCCATGGCTAAGCAATGGTTCATTTCCGATCTGCATCTGTCGAGCGAACGGCCCGAGACGCTGGCCCTGTTCGAGCAGTTCTGCGCCGAGCAGCCGCACAGCGGCGACCGGGTGTTTATCCTCGGTGACCTGTTCGACGCGTGGATCGGTGACGACGACGACGCGGAAACCGCCACCCGTGTGCGCAATGCGCTGCGCTCGCTCGGCGCGCGCGGCGTCGGCGTCTTCATTCAACGCGGCAACCGGGATTTTCTGATGGGCAAACGCCTGATGCGTGACTGCGGCGCGCACCTGCTGCCCGACACGTTCGTCACCCAGGTGGCCGGCCAGCCGACGCTGCTGATGCACGGCGATCTGCTGTGCACCGACGACGTCGATTACCAGAAGGCGCGACGCCGTTTCCGCAACCCGCTGTTTCAGTGGATCATGCTGCGCAAGCCGCTCGAGGAGCGCCGCCGGATCGCTGCCGAATACCGCCGACGCAGCAAACAGAAGACCTCGATGAAGGCGGCCGACATCATGGACGTCAACGACGACACCGTCGTGCGCTACCTGCGCAAACATCGCGTCGCGCAGCTGATCCATGGTCATACCCACCGCCCGGCAACGCACCAACACGCCTTGGCCGACGGACAGTCAGCAACTCGCCTGGTACTGCCCGAATGGCACACCGACCACACGACCTTGTGGCTTGACGATGGTGTGCACTTGCAGCCCGTCGAACTGGCTGCCGACACGTACAAACCGTAGACGCACAGGAATCAAGACATGATCATCGACCACATCGGCTTCGCGATCTCAGACAAGAACACCAGCGACGTCTTCTATGCCAAGGCACTCGCCCCGCTGGGCATTGTGAAAATCGCCGAGGTGGAGGGCTGGGTCGGTTACGGCAGAAGCGGCAAACCGGAATTCTGGTTCGGCGAGCACGAACGGCCACACAATCCAATGCATATCGCCTTCCTTGCCGATACGCGCGACCAGGTCGATGCATTTTATGCGGCGGCTCTGGATGCCGGAGGCAAAGACAACGGACCACCCGGCATCCGCGCGATCTATCACCCCGATTACTACGGTGCGTTCGTCATCGACCCGGATGGCCACAACATCGAGGCGGTCTGTCACACAGCGACATGACAGCAATGCCGGGCAAAGCGCCGCGTTGCTTGCCCGCGTTCAGACGCCGGTTGCCGAGAACATCGAACGCCGGCTGAAATTCGCCGGCAGCTCGAACGTCTGCGCGTCCACTTCGAAGCTGTCGGAAAAATCGACCAGCGACTGGCTGCGACCTTCACTGCGCTCGTGCAACGGCAGCCCGAAGCGCAGCGTCCAATCGGATTCGTAGACGTTGGTCGCCATATCGCACGGCGTGCGCATTTCAAGCGGCATGGCTTGCAGCGTTGCTGCCTGGATGCGGGCCAGTACGCCTTTCAACTCACTGAGTCCGTCGACGGCGTCCTGCATCACACCCTCGATTACCACGAGATGGCCGCATTCTTCCCCGTTGGCCAACAGCCTGACATTGTTCGGCTGCTGGCCGGCAACCGCCGGCGCTTTCTCGTCCGCTTTGATCTCTTCCTGCAGTATCAGGCCGGGCTGCTTGTCAGGCACGTCGGCTGTGGGATTCATGACGAGAATCGCCTGGTCGTCGACCGAGACGTTGTACAGAATCTCCTGCTGCCGATCGAACAGGGTGTAGCCGTTGGCGCCGCTGCCTTCATCGAGACGCACGTAGTCCGGCGTCACCAGTACACGACTGATGTAGGGTTCAGAGCCCTTCTCCCAGACCTGGTAGACGAGCAGCGACGCCTGCTCGGCGCCCGCACTCACAGCGGCCAGCAACATCGACACGGTGATCAGGATTTTTTGCATAACGCCTCCAGGCGTCCCAGCTCAGATTCAGTGAAACCCGCCTGCAGGCGGGCGCTCTTGTGTAGCGGGCAGCGTATCGCCCCGCCGACATGCTGCTCGAGCAAGTCGAAATAGGTGTCTTCCGGGTCCAGTCCCCGCTGCTCGCACAGATAACGGAACCAGCGTGTACCCGCTTCGACGTGACCGACCTCGTCGCGCAGGATGATGCTGAGCACGTCAACCGTCTGTTGGTCACCGATCGACGCGAATCGTTCCATCATGCCGGGGGTAACGTCCAGACCGCGGGCCTCGGTCACGCGTGGTACCAGCGCCATGCGGAGCAACACGTCATCGGCCGTCTTCATCGCCAGGTCCCACAGTCCATTGTGGGCCGGGAAATCGCCGTAACGGTAGCCGAGCTGCCCTAGACGATCCCGCACCAGGCTGAAGTGATAAGCCTCTTCGGCGGCCACCTGCAACCAGTCGCCGTAGTAGCTGTCGGGCATATCGCGAAAGCGGTACACCGCATCGCAGGCGAGGTTGATGGCATTGAACTCGATGTGCGCGACCGCATGCACCAGCGCCGCCTGCCCCTCAGGGCTGCCGATGCGACGCTGCGCGAGTTGCGAGGGCGGCACCAGCACCGGTTTGGCGGGACGACCGGCGACCCGGATATCGACCGCCGGTGCCTCACCGTCACGCCCCAGCTGTCCCGCACACCAGTCGTCGCGCAAGGCCTTGGCCATCGCGAGTTTCTGATCGACATCGGTTTCGCTGACGCAGGCGGCGGCAGCGGCAAAGAGGTTTTCGGGCATCCGCCGATTCTACGCGGCGCCGGTCCCCGCACGCCAGATCATGACCAGGTCGGTCACGTTGGTGCCGGTCGGACCGGTGCAAATCAGATCGCCGGTGTTTTCCAGGAAGGTACCGGCGTCGGCGCGCCTCAGGCAATCCGCGACCGACAGCTCATCCGTCCGGCCCCGCGAGACGGTCTGGTTGTCCACCAGTCCGCCGGCATCCTCGGTCGGACCGTCGGTGCCGTCGGTGCCGGCGCACAGGGCAACCGCCGGGATGTCGCCGGCAACAGCCTGCGCAAGGTGCAAAGCAAGCTGCTGGTTGCGCCCACCACGCCCGGGGCGGTCCGGCAGCATCACGGTCACCTCGCCGCCCCACAGATGCACCGTATCCGGAACCGCCTGTACGGCATGCGCGATGTGCCGCGCGACATCTTCGATGTCGCCGTCGACGTGATCGGCATAGCGTTCGACCGACAGCCCTCGCCCACGCAGTACCCGCTCGGCCGCTGCCAGGGCGTGATCGAGCGTGGCGATCACCTCAACAGCAGGTCTTGCGCCGTCGCCCGCAGGCGGGTCGCCCGCCGATGGCAGCAGCCTGGTCATCCAATCCGGCAGGCCCGGCGGCAGATCGTAGGTCTCCGGCGGTACCAGCGGTCCGGATCCGATCACCGCGGGATCGTCACCCTCGACGTCCGAGATCAGCAGACCCGTCACCGGGTGTCCGGCGAGCAATTCGGCCAGCCCCCCGCCTTTTAGCTGTGACAGACGACGCCTGACCGCATTGACTTGGGCGATCGGCAGACCGTTGCCGAGCAACCAACGGTTGACGCGCGCCAGGTCGCCGAGCGTTACGCCCGGTCGCAGCACCTCGACGATCGCTGATGCCCCGCCGGAAATCAGCACCAGCACCGGGAGGCCTTGCGGCAGGCCGGCCACGTATTCCACCAGGGCCTCGCCGCCAGCAAGGCTGCTCTCATCGGGCATCGGATGAGCACCTTCACACACGCGAAAGATCGCGGGATCGAGTGCATAACCGCCGGCATGGCCGGTCTTGGTGACGACCAGCCCGCTGTGACAATTGTCGCCGAGTACCTGCTGCGCCCCATAGGCCATCGCGGCCGCCGCCTTGCCCAAGGCAATGACGGCCATCGGCGCACTCTGTGGATGGCTGCGCAGCCAGTTGGCGGTGACATTGTCGCCTTCGACCACGCTCACAGCGGCCTCGAACGCCGCCAGCAGCGCTTCCCTTATCCGTTTCACATCTTTGGCTGCCATCAGCGCTCCGAATACAACTCGACCAAGGCCTCATGATAGTATCGGGCCGGTTTTCAGCGGTGCGAAACCGTTTGCCCGGGGTCTCATCCTAACCCCTACGAGGTTATCCAGTTGGAAAGCATCAACCTGCGGCGCCACTACAGCCGAAACACCCTGCTCCGCCTGATTCTGATAGCCGCGGCCGCCGCCGCGTTGATCGTGTGGAAACTCGACCTGATCAACACCGTCTATTTCAAGGATCAGCTTACCGCAACCGGCTGGGTGATCAACGGCGCGATCCTGGCGTTGTTTCTGGTCGGGTTGTTACGCGCTGTCGGCATTCTCGTCGGCTATATGCGTGAAGAAGGCGCGCTCGAACGCTTCGTGCGCAACCTCGAGAAACACGCCGATGCCGAACCGCTCAAGGGCGTGAACACCGGCACGATCATCGCTCGCCGCTACATCACGATGCGCCGTCTGAGCGAAGCACGCACGCCGATCAACCAGAATGCCCTGGCGGCCACCCTGGTCGCCAGCGAAAGCACGCGCAACGGTCTGCCGCGCTTCATCAACAACATCCTGATCCTCACCGGCGTGTTCGGCACCATCGTATCGCTGTCGATGGCCCTGATCGGCGCGTCCGACGTGTTGGAAAACGCCATCAGTGCGACCGGCATGGGCATGGTCATTCACGGCATGTCGACGGCGCTGTCCACCACGATCACCGCTATCGTGTGCTACGTATTCTTCGGCTACATCTATCAACGCCTGACCGATGCGCAGACCAACCTGATCAGCGGCGTCGAACAGGTCACGACGAACTACCTGATGCCCAAGTTCCAGGTACAGACCGACAACGTGCTGTACGAATTCACCGGCCTGCTACGCTCGATTCAAGGCTTGGTCGACCAGCTGCAGAAATCGCAGCTCGGCTTCGAGTCGATGCAGGATCAGATCGCCGATACCCTCGAGATCTACCGCGACAAGATTGAAACCTTCGATGAGCGCCTCGACGTCATCGTGCGCCAGCTGCGCCTCGGCTTCCGTCTGCGGGAAGACGAATGAGTCACGATGGCTTTACCGACCTTCGGCTGAACAACGGCGGCACCGAGCTGCAGGAAGGCTTCTGGCCTTCGTTCACCGACATCATGACCGTGGTGGTCATGATCTTCCTGATCTCGATGGTGGTGCTCCTGGTGCGCAATATGGAGCTGGTTACCCAGCTGCGCGCGACGATGGAAGCCGAGCGCATCGCCGCCGAACTGGCGCGCGCGACCGGCGAAGAAAAGGACAATCTGTCGGTCGCGCTGCACCAGGCCGAAGAGCGGCTGCAAAGCATGCAGCTCGAAATCATGCGATTACAGGACAAAGGACTGGAAAGCGAACAGCTGATCGCCGAACAGCTGCGTGCAATCACCGGCCTCACCAATCAACGCGATGACCTGACCAAGCAGGCAGCCCGTCTCAGCCTGTTGCGCGAGCAATTGGAGGCGGATGTCAAAAAGCGGCAGGCGCAACTGGAACAGACCCGGGCCACACTGGACGACAAGCAGCTCAAACTGAGCACAGCGGAGCGCAGCATTACCACGCTGGAAGAAAACCTGGCCGAACTGCGTACCCGCTACGATGCAAGCCAGGCGCAGAGCGAACGCCTGCAGCAGACGCTCGACGAACAACGCGACACCATCGAAGCGGCGCAACTCTCGCAGCAGGAGATGGAACGACGCTACCTGGTGCTCAACGACGACTACGACAAGCTCAAGGTCAAATACGACAAGCTGGTACGCCCGGCGCGCAGCCCGGCCGGCCGCTACCTGATCGAAGTGCGCTATTGGAAAGAGAATGGCGGTTATCGCCTGTCATGGCGTGAAGGCGGCGACGGGGCCTTCCAGTCGGTCAGTCGCAAACAACTCGATAACGTCTTGTCGCGTCTGTCAACGGAGAAACCGGACGGCCTGTACGTCAAAGTGATCTTCCCCGAGAACAGCGGCTTGTCGTACAACGAGGCCTGGGAACTGACCAGTCACCTGCACAACAACTACGACTACTACTTCAAAGAAGAGTCGACGGGCAGCGAGTAATAGCCGCATGGCGCTGATACCCGTCAACCTGATCACCGGGTTTCTCGGCGTCGGCAAGACAACGTCGGTACGTCATCTGCTCGACCATCACCCAACCAATGAACGCTGGGCGGTGTTGGTCAACGAATTCGGCGACGTCGGTATCGATGGCGCGCTGCTCGGCGACGAGGGCGTGGCCGTGCAAGAGGTCGCCGGTGGCTGTCTGTGTTGCGTCAGCGCGCCAGCGTTCACGACCGGTCTGAACCGCCTGATCCGACAACACAGACCCGACCGCATCCTGATCGAACCGAGCGGCCTCGGCCACCCGGCGCAGGTGCTGAGCACACTGACCGGCCCGCTGTATCAACAGGTGCTCGATGTACGCGCCACGGTCTGCATCATCGACGCACGCCATCTCGCTTCGGCTCGGCACCTTGAGCATTCCACCTTTCAGGACCAGATACACCTTGCCGACGTGCTGGTCGCCAACAAGGTCGACACCTATAATCGTGCGGACCAAGCCGCATACGAAACTTTCGTATCGAGCCTAAAGCCACCCAAACTGAAAGTCGGCTACACCGAACGTGGCCGGGTTGATCCTGCGTGGCTCGACCTGGGACGGTCAACCGATCGACGCGCAGTCTTTCCCGAGGCGCACGCTTTCCTGATTTCGAGCGGTCAGGACGATGGCGACCGACACCATCACCCTATTAGCGACTGGATGCTGATCGAAGGTCAAGGTGACCATTACCAACGTGCCGGCTGGCTGTTTAAGGCAGAAACGCCGTGGCATACCGACGAAATTGCCCGTTTCCTCGACGGACTTGATATCGAGCGCAAGAAAGGTGTCTTCAACACCGCCTCTGGTTGGCGAAGTTACAATCAAGGTGAATGGCATGAGGTGGCAGCGCCGGAAGATGGCTTCGCCCGTCTAGAGCTGATCCATCCGCAATCAATCGATGTTGCAGCGATTGATGATGCGTTGAAACGGCTGGCACAACACTAACGCCGCGAGCGACAGAACGCGCAACATCGGATTTGGCAAGGGGTTACAATCACAGCCTGCTACGGCTCTGCGTTCAGCGTCATAAGCTCAGTGCTTGAGGCGGAGGGACTCGACTCCCAATTGACGTGCGAAGCGTGCCGTTCATGAAGAACTCCGGTCGGCTTATGTAGAACGATCCTATTTCACTCCTGCACCTTCACACATGAAAAACTGGGTTCTACAGATTGCTCACAGCTACGAGCCGCCGTTTCTCGATTGCTCACGTCAATACGCGGCACTGTTCAAAGGTTCGAATTTCGCCGTGCTGACGGTGTATCTGACCGGAAAGCCCGACGACGCCGTCGTACGTGGCAGCGATTCCGATGACGTCGTATTCCTCGGATTCGACAGCAAACAAGTACGCGGTCTGAAGCTTAGTGCGATACGCAAGATCAGGCACATCGCCACCAGCCGAGATTTCCGCTTCTGTATTGCGCATCGCGTGAAGCCCACCTATGTCGCACTGCTCGGGACACGTCTGCCCGTGATCAGCGTGCATCACGCCTTCGGCGACTACGACCGTATGTCGCGTCGACTGTTTATCAACCGCTTTACATCGCGCGTACTGATGCTTGGCGTATCCAACGCGGTGCGCGACGACCTGCGTCACGATCTTTCCGGCTGGCCGACCGAAGACATTCAAACCCTGTACAACCGAATCGACGTCGCCCCAAGCAAAGCGGCACTCATGTCGCGTAGCGCAGCACGCTCCGCGCTCGGACTCGCCGACGATGCTTACGTGATCGGAAATGTCGGCCGGCTGCACAATGACAAGGACCAGACAAGCCTGATTAAAGGATATGCCGCCGCCAGACCGTATCTTCCGCAAAAAAATCTTCTCGTCATCATGGGCAAAGGGAAACTCGAACAGAAACTGCGGCAACTCGCTGCCGACCTCAAGTTGGATGACACCGTGGTGTTTACCGGTCAGGTCAAGGATGCAAGAAACTATTTCGCTGCATTCGATTGCTTTGCGTTGACGTCGAATCGTGAACCGTTCGGTATGGTCCTGCTCGAAGCGATGTTGGCGGAAGTGCCGGTTGTGTGCAGTAACTGCGGTGGTGGCGCCGAGGTCGTCGATGCTGGTGATCAACTGTTTGAGTTCGGCGATGCGGCCGATCTGGCCGATAAACTCGTCACCATGTCGAAACAGGACAACCGGAACGTCACGGATAAACAAAACAGGCGGCTGGCCACACTTTTCACTGACGACGCTGCGCGCGCGACATTCTGGAATATGCCAGCCGTCAAGCGACTGGCGTGATGGAGGAGCGGTTCGTGCAGAAAGTTCTGTTGCTCGATGGCATCAGTGGCGTTCCGATGGGAAAGGAACTGGCCGATGCGCTTGAGCGCCACGGCATGAGCGTCGAATACCGTGCATTGCGATCTTTGCCCGCCAAACCTTTTTATCCATTGCGTTCGGCCGTCAAAAAAGCCGTCAACAAACGCGAATCGTCAGACAGCTTCTACTATTTACCCAAGTCCGACCCCAAACAACTGGAGCAGGCGATCCGCGACTATCGACCGGATATCGTGCTGGTGATCGGGTTTCTATACCGTTTCGTCGACCCGTCCTCACTGCAACAGATGAAGTCGAAACTGGGCTTTGCGCTGTATCTCTACGACACCGACAGCTGCAACTTCTACCCGAAACGACGTGAGTTCATCTTCTTCCTGGAAACGGAACTGCCAGTCTACGACCACATCTTTTCTTTCTCTCAGGTGACGACGCGGTTCTTCCGGAATACGCGGAAGCTCGCTGCCACGTTCTTCCCGTTCGGTGCGACGGCGCTACCCGCGACAGAAACAGGCGCGACGCCGGTCAGTGTGTTGTTCGTCGGGAGTGGCGATCTGAGGCGTATATTCCTGCTGGAGCATATCGCTGACCAAGTGACCGTGTACGGCGATCGCTGGTCGCGCAACGAAAAGTTGATGTCCGACAGGCTTAAAACTCGAGTGATCGACCATGGGCTCTGGGGCGACGAGTTACACAACAAACTGCAATCATCGAAGATCGTGCTGAACATCACACGAACGCAGTTTTACGGAGCCGAAACCGGGATCAATCTCAGGGTGTTCGAGGCACTGGCAGCGGGCTGTTTCCTGCTGACGGATTACTGCGACGAACTGGCAGAGCTTTTTGTTATCGGCGAAGAGATCGAAGTTTTCCGCGGCTCGCGAGAACTCGAAGACAAGGTAGCTTATTACCTCGAACACCCCGCCGAACGCGAGCACATCGCCCGACGTGGCCATGAGAAATTCCTCGCCCACTACACCTGGGATGCCCGAGCCAAAGACCTGATCAGCCTTATAAGGGACAAAACCTGACGACTCGACACATCGTCAATGGCAGGAGGCCGCAAAAATGAACCGACAAACAAATTGCTTAAACCGCCGTTACCGTATAGTGGCCCTCTATGGCGTGATCGGACCATTGCTTGGCGCACTCGTCGTCATGATCGGCATCTTGGCCAGTGCCGAAAATGAGGATCTAGCCCACCTGTGGGAGATCGCAGTGATGGCCCTCGTCTTTTCTTACCCGATCGGATTCATCCCCGCTGTCGCCGCGGGACTCACGCATATTTTCACCGAACCACACCTGTCCCGAATGGGTGTGGTCGTCGCTGTATGCACCGTCGGCGTAGCTGCCGCATTTGTACCACTGTTCTGGCTTGGCAACCCGGACCAGGCCTTCGATTCGGTGACGTCGCTCACCGGCTTCTTACTTCCACCGCTGATTGCCGCGTTGGCGCTTTCCACGTATTTGACACGCCATAGTGCGCAGCGTTTATGAGGCAGGAAACGGGTATCGACCCAAGCGGGTTCCAACGACGGCAATACCTTAGAATCACAACTCGGCATGCGCCCCATCATGCGCAAACCAGTAACCACAACCCTCCTCAACCCTGTTCGACACATCATGACCAAATACACCCCGCTATTGTTTCTCAACCTTGTGCTACTCGTCGCGACATCTGCCACCGTCGCTACAGAAACGGACACACCGTTTTCATCCTGAATACCGCAGGGATGGACGCAGCATTCATCTGCCACGGGCGACCTCAAAAACGATAGCCACGACGATGCCACGTTGGTTATCGAAGAGCAGGACCCGGCAAAACGCGTGACGGATACCATCGGCATGCTGGGTTCCAAGGTACTGAATCTGAATCCGCGCGGCCTTATCGTTCTAATCAACACCGATCACGGTTATAGCGCATTGGTAGACGAATCGAATTTCCTGCCGAGCGCCAACGACAAAGACACCCCCCTGCCTTACGGACTCGATGGACGAAGGAAGCCTCTCGATACAATACGGAGCGTTGCGTGCAAGCCTTGGGTACTGGCTCAGCTCTGGCAGTTGGAGCAGTACTCGCCACACCTTCACCTTTCGTCGTGACGACAGGCGTTTCCGCCTCATTGGGTTTGACGCCCACGAGTTCATAAGGATCTCCGGTGAAACCACCGAACTGAGCATCAACCACTTGACCGGCATAATGTAGAACACCGTTGCACCGTCACCGGAGGGCAACACACAGGCCTAGGTGACATGGCAACGTTTGTCCGGTGACCGCGCGTTCTTCCTCGACAACCTGTTCGTCGCTTGCGATTCATCCTCGCCCCGTCCTTGGTGTCGGCAACGCAGTTTTCTCCATCATTAAACATCAATGATCGGTAACATGGGCCGGCAATGAGGCTGGCTGGTGCCGACAATGGCGGCCCATTCGGAAAAACCAAAGAACTAAAGGATATAGACATGGTCGGTTGGTACTTCAGCGTATACCGCCAGGACGGGAACGGAACACGCCCCGTCGATCCCCATGTCGAGCCAGCCGAATGCTTCGCCACTTGGCAGGCTCGAGTCGGGGGCATCGACTGAATTAAAGAATTGATCGAGCTTGTACTGTGCAACCCCATGCACGATGACGGCTACCCATTTCGCACAACGGCGCAACCCACATCATCCTGCCGCAAGTCATGCAGGGCCCGCCCCATACGCGGGGACATTTTACGCACACATCGTTCGAAATCGTCGTCGGCAAGCCCCACGATGGTCCGTTTCTGCACAAGGATCGCATCTTCGACTGCCCACCGGATGACTGGTTGATCATTCACATCTTTGGCGAAAGTCGACGAGCTCGCCTCGATTGGACGTTGTCGTCGGTCACCGCTTCGAGACTGAGGTGCACAAGCAGTTGCAACCAGATACTCGCCGCGAGGGCACGCAATGACGACAACCTGAAGTATTGCGCAGAAACCCATCAGCGGCATGACAGGAACCCAGAATGCCGTGCAATGCAACGGCGACTCGGCATCATTTCGCGGCGTGTTGCACGTGCTTGCCGACGACCCGGCATTTCGCGACCAGTTCAACGACTGGGTCGCATCGAGCAGCTTCGATACTTTCCGCTGGGGAAACACCGCCCGTTACCAGTGACTTGATCGATCGGCCGTTCGAATTCGTCGTCATCAATAACCCGGGGCTCGGCGAACGACCCGACCCCAGCGTATTCAGCAAACAATTTACCCGTACACCGGAATCATCGATCCATGTGTTCAACAACCTTGGCGGTGACACCCTGCTGGTGGTACCCGCACCCGTTGCCAACCATCATTATTACGAGCACCTCGGGGCATTTATACGTGGGGCACCCCACGAACAACGCAATCAATTGCGGAAGCAGGTTGCCGAAGCTGTGCTCTTGCAGATGGGCACTCAACCAGCGTAGCTGAATTCCGCCGGCGCAACTTTCCGCTCATTCCCATCTCGCTAGCGGTTGTTGTTCACAGAATCTCAACTCACGGCGCGCCATACGACCACGGCGAGCGTTGGCTGGAACCCCACCACGTCGACCATTTTTCTTGCAGCAAAGGGGGCGATTGTTGCTGAAAGGACAGGCTGATATATTGCTCATCGTTGCACCGGATGGATGTTTCATCCACCGCATGGCCAGCCAGAAAGGGCCCTATCATCGAATGACCGAAGCCCAAACATGCCTATAGATTCGATGCCAGCACGCAGCGCGCAACTATCGGTTCTGCTGGCCCCGCTCGCAGCGCCGCTGCTGTTCTATATCGGCCTGTTGTTCGCCGGCGGTTTCGGCTTTCACGGCCTTGCTGAGGCGTTGAAATTGATGTTCGTCGTGTTCGCTATCGGCGCTCCCGTCAGTTACGGCGCGACCATCTTGTTCGGTTATCCGCTGTATCGGTTTCTGCTCGCCAACAACTGGTTCTCGACAGGCGCCCTGGTCGTCGGCGGTATTGTCATCGGCGCACCGGTGAACATGGCGCTGTTCCATTTTGTCATTGCCGGCCAAGGTCACTTTTTTGCAGAGGGTGGCCAACTGCTCTGGAGCAGCATCGTCGGTGCGGCAATGGGTGGCATCGTGGCCTTGATGTTCTCCCTGCTGCTTTACGGCCCCAAAAGACCACTACCCCCATCCGCTGACAACTGGTGAACGTTGCCGGTTGAGACAACCGCAGTGTGACACGGGTGGCGCGAACAGTTCGAAGTCGACATGCGCCATCATTTTGGTCGGCCACATCACGAACGATGCGGCGGGATCGTGGTCTATTGACCCGATTGAACGGCATCGCAGACCTGAGGGTCGGCGATGCCTTTCGAAACCGATGCAGAAGCGACGATCGACCGGAGCAGTATCATGCCAACCTTTTTCACACGACACGCTTCGTCTCGACAACATAACCATGCTCGTCGAATGAACGCGCCTCGCTGGCGATCGATCGCTTTCTATCTGCTGCTGACGATCGCCAGCGCACACGCCGCTGGGGCGGACGAACAATGGATGGGAGCAGCCTTCGAAGCCGATCAGGCCTCGTTGGAAGATCTTGCCGCCGCCGGTGCCAACGCCGTCAAGGTCTATCGACAGGCCGATACCTGGGTGCTCGACGAAGCGCACCGCCTGGGCTTGAAGGTCGTCATGGGATTGTGGATACCGCACCCGCGACACGGCGCCGATCTGCACGATCCACAGGTCGTCGACGAGATCACCCGCGACCTGGTGGCATACGTCAACCGTCACAAAAAACATCCCGCGCTGCTGGCCTGGAACATCGGCAACGAAGTCGAGACCGGTCTCGACGACCCGCGCTTTGTCTGGGGTGTGGTCGACCGGATCGCGGCCGCCATCAAGGCCGAAGACCCCGACCATCCCACCATCATGGTCGTGGCCGACTCCGGGCCGCAGGAGTACCGCTGGTTGGCCGCCTGCTGCAAGCAGGTGGACATGCTGGGGCTCAATGTCTACGGCGGCGCCATATTCAACCTGCCGGAGCGTCTGCAGTCGGCAGGCATCGACAAACCCGTGGTCATTTCCGAACTCGGCCCCCTCGGGCAATGGCAGGCTGGCCGGAAACCGTGGGGCGCACCGGTGGAACTGAGCAGCAGGAGCAAGGCCGACTTCTTCCGCGATGCGCTGGGATTCCTGCAACACCAACCCCAGATCAAGGGCGTATTCGCCTTTTTATGGGGCGCCAAACAAGAGCAGACAGCGACCTGGCACGGCCTGCTGTTGCGAGACGGCACCATGACGGAAATGACCGATGCACTCGCCACGGCTTGGGGACAACCGCCCGAGATGAAGGCACCAACGATCCGCGGCATCGGCATCTCTGCCGACGAGTTCAGGCCCGGAGACACGGTGTCGGCAGGCATCGATGCTGCGTCATTGAACAACTCCGAGCTGCGCGCCAATTGGCAGCTGTTCGCCGAGGCAACCGACCTTCGCAAAGGTGGAGACGAAGAAACACCGCCAGAGCGGATTCCCGTCATATTCCAACAGGCGGACAGTACGGGAGCGCAATTCGTCGCGCCGGGCAAGGCGGGGGCCTATCGATTGTTCGTGACAGTGCGCGATGCGAGCCACAAAGCCGCTACCGCCAACCTCCCCTTCAACGTTACGGCCCAATGAACCGCCGTACGGCGGCCGTAGTGCAAGACACCTGCTAGACTGTTGCAGACCGCCGACGCCAACGCCGACTCGACCGGCCACAAGAACAATTCGCCAGCGTCCGCACGTCGTCTTTATTGTTTGAAACCCGATCATCCATGCGGCGCCCCACATCTCAGGTGAAACATGACGCGAACCGCTCTTGTCTTACTACTGTTACCGATGACGGCGAATGCCGATGCCTTATTCGATCTGCATGTCGGCGATACGTGGCACTATGAAACGAGCGGCGACCCCAACGACAGCGTGACCAACCGCATCAGTGAAATCCGAACCAATGCCGGCGCAACTTGGTACCGCCTGATCGAATACGGGGAGACCTACTGGGTACGTAACAGCGAAAGTGGTCAAGTCGAAGCCATCGACTATTTCGAAACCGACCTACCTGAACAACCCAAGGCACAAGAATCTCTGATCTTCAAGTTTCCCGCCACACCGGGGGATTCATGGCGCACCGGCGAGACCATCATCCGCTATGAAGGCATTGAGGAGATCCAGGTACCGGCCGGTACCTATAAATGCCATATGTATCTGTTCGACATGGGCGCGGACTCTTCCAAAACCTGTATCGCCAAAGACATCGGCGTGATCTATAACGAGTTCAGAATCGGCGACGAACCGCCACGCATCTCACGTCTACAATCCTTCGCCAAAGGCTCCTGAGCGCCGTCTGGCGACAATAGGTTGCTCGATACTCAGGCAGCACATGGAAAGACACCGCGCCTGACGACGCGATTGATTGCACCGCTCCCCTTCTTGCCTCGCTTCGACCCCAGCCAGTATCGCATGGTATAAAAACGTGGCCATGTGGGCGGAAGGATTCCATGTTGAGAAAAATAAGCAAAATCGTATTGTTTCTGTTGCTCTTCATCGCGCTGGCCATTGTCCTGCTACAGATCGATGATCCACTGGAACCTGAGGTGGCGACCCTCATACAGTTGGCAGAACCGCAGACATCGTCGCAGGCGTATCTCTATCTGCTGGGCCTGCACGCCCCACCGGCACAAGATCCACTCGAACTGGGCAAACAAAGGCTTGCCAGCACCCTGCAGGCCGGTTCAGTCGATCCACTGTCGCCCCACGACAGCGATCCCTCAGAGATCCTTGCAATCCCTGAGGGCGAGCTGTTCTGCCGAACGAGCGACGACGGCTGCCAGGCGAAATTATTCGGTGCTACCGATGAGTTTGCCACGGTCATCGAATCGAACAAGACACTGCTCGATCGCTATCGCGCGTTCCTCGCGCTCAATGACTTTGCGACACTCCAGAAAGCCGGCCTCGACGACGAATTACCCATCGCCTACCGACACCTGAAGCATGGACATCGACTGTTGATGCTGAACGCCCAGCTGACTGCCCGCAATGGTCAGGCAGAGCAAGCCTCCGCTGAGCTTCGCGACACGATCGATGCGCTGCGACGTAAACTCGAAACGGCGGACACACTGCTGTCCAAAATGATGTTCACGACATTGGTCAGCGAAAGCCTCGACACGCTATCTGTACTTGTACGCCAATCCACGACAACGACCGCTCAACTTGTCCCCCTGAGTCCGGCAGAAAAAAGTCTGAAAAAGCCGATTGCACATGAATTGCGCGGCATGCATAGCTTCTATTCCGAATTGGACCAGGGCTCGGACGACCCGACACTCCCCGCCCAATGGCCGCATTGGGTAAGGCGCATGTTCTTCAAACCCAACATGTCGAGTAATGCAGGGTTCATTTACTACCGCGATGCGCTCACGCTCGTCGATGTGCCACCGGTCGATTTTGCCGCTAAGGTTCGTGGCACGACATTCGAAGAGCCCCCGCGTGCGTGGTTGCGAAATTACGGCGGATCGATTCTGGCAGGCATTGCCGGGCCGGCCATGAACCGGTACGTCGAATCAATCTTTGACCTCGACGCCAAGATTGCCTTATTCAATGCATCGATCACCGATCCGTCGATGACATCCATCGTCGGCCGATTGCCGAACCCCTACTTCACGACGGGTGAATTCGCCTACCTTTCCGACTCGGGTAATGCCGTCTGTTTCGCAAGTGCATCGAAGAACGCAGATGCGCCGGTCTGTTTGCTGGTGGCGACATACGGCAGCACGACTGCCGATTGAAAGGAAGGATTGAAGGGCACGCAAACCAATCATCCGGGTCCAATGCCATGATAAGGATACTGCAGTTAATCGGACTGACCGGCGCCATTGTCTTCGGCGCGTTGCTCGCGCTCACGTTTTCTGCGCCCGAAACCGTCGAGCAGTCGGCCAAGGGTTTCATCAAATTGCAGATCGATAAAGAGGTGCGTGAACGCTACCTTGCGAGCAAAGAATCGGGCATCGCCGACAAGGCGAAGGCGCTAGCCGGAAAGCTCGGCTACGACGAGCAACGGCTGCAGCAATGGCTGGATGAGGAACTACCGAAGAAAATCGCGCAGGTACTGGCGGCGGCCTGCGGTTACGACTGCGAGAAAAAGAAGGCCATCGCGCAGAACATTGCCACGTCATGGAAAGAGAAGATTTCAAACCTCAAAGTGGCACAGCAGCGACTGGGCGACATCGTCAGGGGAAAGTATGTCGAGATCGTCGGCAAGCTGAGAAGCGATGTGCGCATCTTTCTCGGTTCCAACACCGCGGTGTTCCTGGTGTTGCTGCTGGTCAGCTTCGTGAAACCCGCCGCAAGCCGCCATCTGCTGCTACCCGCCGGCCTGCTGCTGCTCGCAACCATTGTGATGACATCGTTCTACCTGTTCGGCCAGAACTGGTTCTACACCATCATCTACAACGACTACATGGGGTTCAGCTACCTCGGGTACCTGGGCGTGGTCTTCCTGTTTCTGATGGACATCGTGTTCAACTCGGCCAGGGTAACGGTGGAAATCGTCAACGCGATACTCCAGGCCATTGGATCGGCTCTCAGTCTCGGCCCATGCTGAAAGAAAGCAATGCCACGGCTACGACGAGTCAACTAACGACGGCATGCTGTTTCACAACGCAATGAAGCGCCGGTCCCGGCAAGCAAAGCAACAAAAAAGCCGTTGCGCGAACGCAACGGCTTTTTCGAACCAGCGAGCGGTAAAGATCAGGAAGCGGACTTGATCTTTTCCTTGATACGGGCTGCCTTGCCGGTCAGGCCGCGCAGGTAGTACAGCTTGGCGCGGCGGACGTCGCCACGACGCTTGACCTGCACTTCGGCAACGCTCGGGCTGTACGACTGGAAGACACGCTCGACGCCTTCGCCGTGCGAAATCTTACGCACGGTGAACGAAGAGTTCAGGCCGCGGTTGCGCTTGGCGATGCAGACACCTTCGAAGGCCTGCAGGCGCTTGCGCTGACCTTCAACGACCTCTACCTGCACAATCACGGTATCGCCAGGACCGAAATCCGGCAGTTCTTTGCCCATCTGTTCTTTTTCGAGTTCCTGGATGATATTGCTCATCGCCGCTGTGCTCCTATACCTCAGGTGCCCGCCTGGGCACGGATAAATTCGTCAAGTAATTCACGTTCTTCGCTGTTGAGCTCTCGACCTTCGAGAAGATCGGGCCTGCGCAGCCATGTCCGGCCTAGGGACTGCTGCAAACGCCAGCGAAGAATCAGTTCGTGGTTGCCGGATTTCAACACCTCCGGCACCGTTCGCCCTTCGATCTCCTCGGGGCGCGTGTAATGTGGACAATCCAACAGGCCATCCACATACGAATCCTGCTCGGCGGAATCGGCATGACCCAGCGCACCGGGCAACAAGCGGATCACCGCATCCATCAACACCATCGCCGGCAACTCGCCACCGGACAACACGTAGTCGCCGATCGAGACTTCGTCATCGACGTATGCCTCGATCAGGCGTTCGTCGATGCCCTCGTAGCGGCCCGCCAACAACACCAGGCCGGGCTCGTCCGCCAGCGATCTGGCCGTCGCCTGGTCAAACCGTCGACCCTGCGGACTCAGGTAAACCACCTTGCTGTCCGGCGCTGCAGTCTTGGCCTCGGCCAGCGCCGCGCGCAACGGTTCGACCATCATCACCATACCCGGCCCACCGCCGTAGGGTCGATCGTCGACCGTGCGGTGCAGATCGTGCGTGTAATCGCGCGGATTCCACAACACCATCTCGGCCAGACCACGCTCGAGAGCGCGGCCGGTGACGCCGACGCGCAAGGCGTCGAACATCTCGGGAAACAGGCTGACCACGTCGAAACGCATCGCCCTGCCCCTAAAAATCCGGATCCCAGTCCACCCGCATCACGCCGGCGTCGAGATCGACATCCTTCACCACCTGCTCCCAGATGTAGGGCACCAGGCGTTCCCGATCCCCTTTTACGACGATGACGTCGTTCGACCCGGTCTCGAACAGCTGGTCGATGATTCCCAGCTCCTGGCCGTCGACGGTGACCACCGTCAGGCCCACCAGATCGGCCCAGTAATATTCGCCCGGACTATCCGTCTCCGGCAGCTGCGAACGCAGCACCCGGATATCGGCACCGGTCAATGCCTCGGCCGCGTCGCGATCGTTGCAGCCTTCGAGCTTGGCGACCATCGCCTTGCCCTGCCGGCGCCCGGCCTTCACCTTGACCTTGCTGCGCACACCGTTGCGCTCGAGGTACCAAGGCGAGTACTCCACGATGTTCTCGCGCGGGCTGGTATCGGAATGAACCTTGATCCAGCCCTGGATGCCATGTGCCCCGGAAACGCGACCGAGGGTGACGAAGCGCTGCTCGTCACCCTCGGTTGGCATCCCATTTTCCCTGCTGACCTCATCGCTCACGGGAACACTCCCAAGCGGGCCGGCACGGAAAGAATCTTCCGGCTGATCAGCCCTGCGCGGTCTGGCGGTAGCTGTCGACCAGCTTCCGCGCGCGATCGCTCAGTTGGGCACCGACCGATACCCAATGATCAACGCGGCTCAGATCGATGCGCAGACCTTCTTCACCCTCGACGGCAACCGGGTTGTAGAAACCCAGACGCTCGATATAACGACCGCCACGCGCACGGCGCGAGTCAGCGGCGACGAGATGATAGAAAGGACGCTTTTTCGCACCCGATCTTGAAAGACGAATCGATACCATTTTCTGTTAGCCTTAATTCAACGTCTGTTAGCCCGGTTCCGCAGGGCGGCCCCGAGAGAAACGGCGTATTCTACTGAAAAATTGCGCGTTGTGAAGACTCTAATTGTCCGAAAATCAGGGTTTTGCCGGGGTGACGGATGAGCGCCGACGGCGACGATCCGAAAAAGCCGACGATTCACCAGGGGGCCGACCACAGCGCGCCCTATCCCGTGAGCCGACTGGCGCCGAGTTTCGGCCTGGTCGACCTGGCGCGCGAGATCGATCAGGCGGACCAGATGGTCTCCAACCGCCTCGGCGCCCAGCTGCAGGTGATCGCCGATCAGGTCAAGGCCCTGCAGGCACAGGCGCGCGACATCCTCGAACAGGCACGCGAAGATCAGCGCCTGCACCACGCGCGGTGCGCTTTCCGCCGCATCCCCGGTCACATCTACCACCTTTACGAAGAGGCCGACGGCAGCCTCGCGTTCTCAATGCTCTCGCCCTCGGATTGGGGCGGCAAGCCACCCAAACCGTTTCGCGGTTCGTACCGGCTGGAAAATGACATGAGCTGGACGCCGGCCGAGCGGGTCGACGAGCACGACGACAGCCGCGCGCTGGTCACCCGCCTGTTGGCCGCGGCCGATCCCAAGCCCGATTGACGGTCATTCGGCGGCCGGGAACGGCTCGTAGATCAGGTGGACTTCGATGCGCCGATTGCGCCGATGGGCGGCCTTGCTGTCGCCCGGGTCGCGCAGATGCGTGTCGGCCAGGCCGACCGCCGACAGACGGTCTTCAGGGAATCCCTGCTCGACCATGAACTGCAGCATGCTGACCGAGCGCGCCACCGACAGCTCCCAGTTGTTGTCGAACTTGGGATTGGTGCGCAGCGGCCGGCTGTCGCTGTGGCCTTCGACCCGGATGCGCCAGGGAAAAGACTTGGGCAGCTGCTCTACCAGGCTGCGAAAGGTCTGCATCAGGGGGCTCAGGCGCTCCTGCCCCTCGGCGCCGAGTTCGCCCTTGCCGAAAATGAACACCGGATCGCTGGCAATGATGAGCCGGTCGGGCGATACCTCGTAGAGCGTCGACAGCGGCAGCTCGCGGCGCAGCGCGACGAAGAACTCGCGCCGCTGGCGGTCGTGCTCTGTCGGATCACGCGCGCGCAGCTTGCGCAGTTCGGCCTCGAGGCGTTCGATCAGCGCGGTCTGTTCGGCGTTGCGCCGGTCGGCCTGCGCCAGCGCGGCACTCAGTTCCTCAAGACTCTGCTGGAACGACTCGGCATAGCGCTGCATCGCCTCGAGCTGGGCGTGGTTTTGCTCGATCAGCGCGTCGCATGGGGCCTGTGCCGCAACCGGCAGGGACAAACCCGCACAACACACCAAGCCAATGATTATTCGACCAAGCCTGCATGCCATTGCTTAAAAAGGGAATCCTCCACCCCCAGGCGGCATGCCACCACCCGGGAACCCGCCCGGCATCTTCCCTTTCATGCCGCGCATCATTTTCGCCAGGCCGCCGCCTTTCATCTTTTTCATCATCTTCTGCATCTGCGTGAACTGTTTGAGCAGCTTGTTCACGTCCTGCACCTGGGTGCCGGAACCGGCCGCGATGCGTTTCTTGCGTGAGCCCTTGATCACGGCCGGAAAGGCGCGTTCCTGCGGGGTCATCGAGTTGACGATCGCGATCAGCTTTTTGACCTCTTTGTCGCCGACCTGGGCCTTGACCGCGTCGGGCACCTGGTTCATGCCCGGCAGCTTGTCCAGCAGCCCGGCCATGCCCCCCATATTGGCCATCTGCTCCATCTGTTCTTTGAAGTCCACCAGGGTGAATCCTTCGCCCTTGGTAATCTTCTTCGCCAGCTTAGCGGCCTTATCCTGGTCAACCTTAGCGGTGACTTCCTCGACCAGCGACAACACGTCGCCCATGCCCAGGATGCGCGAGGCGACACGGTCGGGGTGGAACGGTTCGAGCGCCGTGGTCTTCTCGCCGACACCGAGGAACTTGATCGGCTTGCCGGTGATCTGGCGGATCGACAGCGCCGCGCCGCCGCGTGCGTCACCGTCGGTCTTGGTCAGGATCACGCCGGTCAGCGGCAGTGCGTCGTTGAACGCCTTGGCGGTATTGGCCGCATCCTGACCGGTCATCGCATCGACCACGAACAGGGTCTCGACCGGTTTTAGTTCGCCGTGCAACTCCTGGATCTCAGACATCATGTCCTGGTCGATGTGCAGGCGGCCGGCGGTATCGACGATCAGCACATCGAAGTAACCCTTGCGCGCCGCCGAGATCGCCGAGCGTGCAATCGCCAACGGTTTTTGATCGGCAGTCGACGGAAAGAACTCGGCATCGACCTCGCCGGCCAGCGTCTGCAACTGGTCGATAGCGGCCGGACGGTACACGTCGGCGCTGACCACCATGACCTTCTTCTTGTCGCGTTCTTTGAGCAGCCGGGCCAGCTTGCCGACGCTGGTCGTCTTACCCGAGCCCTGCAGGCCGGCCATCAGGATCACCGCCGGCGGCTGTGCGGCCAGGTTGAGCTGCTCGTTGGCCTCGCCCATGACATGGACAAGTTCATCGTTGACGATCTTGACCAGCACCTGCCCCGGCGTCAGGCTGCGCAGCACCTCTTCGCCGAGCGCCTTCTCGCGCACCTGATCGACGAACGTCTTGACGACCGGCAATGCAACATCGGCCTCCAACAGCGCCATGCGCACTTCGCGCAAGGTGTCCTTGATGTTGTCTTCACTGATGCGGCCCTGGCCGCGGACTTTCTGCAGTACACCGCTCAAGCGGTCCGAGAGACTGGCAAACATGATCTTGATCTATGGCGGGTTGAATCCCTGATGGCGTCAACATTATACGGATGCAGGGCACGAAGCGTTATGCCATGATTTGCGCTCGAATGAACATTAACCTGATCGCCTTCCCCGCCGCGGTGTTGTATTTCATTGGCGGCCTGAGTACCGGCCTGCGACTGTTCGGCGCCGAAGGCGCGTGGCGTCCGCCACGCGGCCTGGGCATCGGCCTGGGGTTTGCCGCGCTGCTGCTGCACGCCATCCTGCTGTACCAGGAGCTGTTCACCAGCGGCGGACTCAACCTGAGTTTCTTCAACGCCGTATCGCTGGCGGCATGGACGGTGGCCGGCCTGCTGCTGGTCTCGGCACTGAGCAAGCCGGTCGAGAACCTGGCGATCGTCGCCCTGCCGATTGCCGCAATCACGGTGCTGCTCGATCTGCGTTTTCACGGCAATCACCTGCTCGGCGAGCACGTCGGCTGGGACCTGCGGGTGCACGTGCTGACCTCGATGCTGGCCTACAGCCTGCTGACGCTGGCCAGCGTGCAGGCCATTCTGCTCGCGGTGCAGGACAACCACCTGCGCCGGCACCACCCCGGCGGCTTCATCCGCGCACTGCCGCCGTTGCAGACCATGGAGTCACTGCTGTTCGAGATGATCAGCCTCGGCTTCGTGCTGCTCAGCGTCAGCCTGGTCACCGGCTTCGTCTATCTCGAAGACATGTTCGCCCAGCACCTGGTACACAAGACCGTACTGTCGATCGTCGCCTGGTTCGCCTTCGCCGTGTTGTTGTGGGGTCGCTATCGCTTCGGTTGGCGCGGACGCACCGCGATCCGCTGGACGCTGGTCGGCTTTGCCGTGCTGATGCTGGCGTATTTCGGCAGCAAGGCCGTCATCGAACTGATTCTGAAACGCTGACCTGCGATCGCAGGTAGAGACGCTGCAGGCGCGCTTAGCGCCCGGCTGCCTGGTAGGCGTTGTTCGCCTTGCGTGCCTTGTTGGATTGACTCAGCTCGACCGCGATCGCCTCGCGTGCCTCGATGCTGCGCTCCATCAGGCTCTTGTCCAGTTCCAATATGGTACGCACCCGCTCAGCCACCAGTTCGTCGACCGGCGCGTGGGTGGCAAAGGCCTTTTCGAGCAGCGAGCGCCGCTCGGGCTCAAGTGCAATGACCTGATCCCAGTCACCCTGCTCGCCGGCCTGCGCCATACGCCGGCTCATCGCCAAGGCGTCGTCGAGAAGTTGGTGACGCGAAACGCTCATCGATCAGGTCGCCGCCTGATCGGCAGACAACTTACTGCCGCGCATCTGACGCACGTCTTCCGGCATCGCGTCCCATGCGCCTTTGATCTCGAGCAGCAGGTCGATGCTTTCGGCCAGCGGCTGCGGATCGTTCTGCACCGAGGCATCGACCAAGCGGCGGCTGATGTAGGTGTAGAGGTCGTCGAGATTGGCGGCGATCTCACCGCCGCTTTCCATGTCGAGGCTGCTGCGCAGACCGTTGACGATCGACATGGCCCAGGTGATATGGCGGCTCTTGCCTTCGAGATCCTTTCGCTCGATACAGCCTTTGGCGGTCGCAATCTTGTCGAGTGCGCCCTCCATCAGCATCTGTACAAGGCGGTGCGGGCTCGCGTACGCGACTTCAGACTCCGCAGCGACCTTGCCGTATTGTTCGATTCCTGAACGCTTCTTGCCGTAGCTCATTCGTGCTGTTTCCGGGATGGTTTGCCAACACCCTACCTAACGGCCGCGGACCGCGGAAATTGAGGGATTTCCGATCACAATCGGGCGCGAAACTTACGACGAGCCCGAAGACAGACTGGAGGTCAAGAAGTTACCGGTGGATTGTAAAGTACCGATTAAACTGTCGAGCGCGGCGTATTGCGATCGCAACGCCTGTTCCTTGAGGATCATGCGACCCTCGAGCGTGTCGACCCGGTTCTCCATGCTACGAATCCGGTCGTTAAGACTGTCTACCCGCCCCTCGACCGGCCCATCGCCATCGAGGTAGTAGTCCATCATCGACTCCATACGAAACGCAAAGCCCTGGTCGTCGTGGGCGAACAATTCGGCGACACCGGCAAAGTCGGCATTCAGCGCATCGTTGAAATCGTCGCTGTTGAATTCGAGCTCGCCGGTCTTGGCGTTGGTCGTGATACCCAGTTCCGACAGGCTGCCGAAGGCCGTGGTCAACCCTGCCGGTGCGGTGTTGAGTACCGAGCGCATCGCGCGTGCCACGCCGGTCAGCACCGAGCTGCTCGACAGACCATCGCCGCGAATATCGCCGACCGTATTGATGACCTCGTTGTAGGCATCGACAAAGGCCTTGGCCGATGCCTCGATCGATTCCGTGTCGCGCTCGAGGGTGAGCGTGGATGAACCGATGCCTTTGAGTTCGAAGGTGATGCCGTCAATCGCGTCACTGACGTTGTTACTCGATGCGGTCAACGCGTATCCGTCAACGCTGAACGCAGCATCGAGCTCCGTCAGGTCCGTCAGGGTCGCGCCGAGCGCGTCCTTGTTGGCCGTGGCGAAGCCGAAGGTGCCGGCGCCGATTGAACCACCGTAAGAAAGCTCGACGCGGTTGTCGTAGCCGGACTCACTGGCGGTCAGGATCAGGCGCTGGTTGCCACCCCCGGTATTGAGGATGGTGGCCTGCACGCCCGGGTTGTCGGACGCAGAATTGATTGCATCGCGTACCTGCGACAAGGTCTTGGCCGACGACAGGTCGACCGTCGTCGAATTGCCGGCAACGGTCAGCGTCAGCGCATCGCCGGCGCCGCCACCGAAGGTCGCGGTGTCGAGAGATTCGTTGGAGCCCAGCTTGTGATTCTGTGCCAGGCGGGTGACGTCGATGCTATAGCTGCCGGAAGCGGCGCTGGACGTCGTGGATGCGGTGAGCACATCCTCGTCGGACGAAACCGAGGTAAATTTGCGGAATGCATCAAAGGAACTTAGTTCCTTCATTTTGTCCTGGAACGTCGACAACACGCTCTTGAGGTTGCCGTACGCCGAGATTTCCGCACGTGTGTCGGAAATCTTGCTCTCCAAGGTGTCGATGGGCCGACGCTCGAGCGACATCAGCTGGGTCACGATGTTCTCGATATCCAGCCCTGAGCCTACGCCCGCTGCGGTGATTGCCATCGTCCTTTCTCCACCTTCCGGTTACGGAAGGAACCGTTGCTAAACTCAGGCAGAGCCTTGAAAAATCACCCCTGCCGCTTCTGCAAGTCGCTTGCGCAGGCGAACCACTTCTTCGCTCGGAATCTGCCGTACGACCTCTTCGGTTGCACTGTCCACGACCTTGACGACGGTCTCGCCGCTTTCGTTGTCGACAGAGAAACGCAGTTCACGATGCAGATCGTGTGCCAGAGTGTTGAGCTCGGAGACGACCTGGTCGAGGCTCTCGGCAGCTTCTTTTGCCTTTTCGCCTCGCTCAGCAGGATCCTCTTTCCGGGTTCCACCGACAGGTGCGACACGCTCCACCGGCTTGGTGGATTCGGACGGCACAGCAGCGGGTGCCACTGCCTTGATTGTCCCAATGTCATTGATCATTGTTCTACCCCTCACGCTGGGGGCGGTTTCGGCGAATGGCCAAACCGTTGAGCGATCAAGTGTCGGGGTCGGCAAAGCCTTGTTTGACCCGACGTCGCTCGACGGTCAGACGCCTTGCTTCACGTCCACCGCCGGCTGCCTCCGGGCGATCCGGGTGTCAGACACCCGGATCAGGAGGCAACAGCCTCAACCCGCTTAACGCAGCAGCGACAGGACGTTCTGCGGCAGCTGGTTGGCCTGGGCCAACATGGCTGCACCGGCCTGCTGCAGGATCTGCGTACGCGTCAGGTTTGCCGTTTCTGCGGCAAAGTCGGCGTCACGGATACCCGAACGGGCAGCACTCACGTTCTCGACGATGTTCGCCAAGTTGCGCGAGGTGCTTTCCAGACGGCTCTGCGCGGCACCAGCGGTAGCGCGGGCCGACGAGATGGTGTCGAGGTCAGCGTCCAGCTTGGTGATCGCAGCCGATGCACCGGTGCTGATGTCGTCACTCAGGGCGGTCAGCGAGCTGACGTCGGTCAGGTTCACTGCGGTGGTCTCGCCGCTCTTGTAACCGCTCTGTACGGTGATCGAAGCGCCGTCCAGCAGGGTCACGTTGTTGAAGCTGGTACGCGAGGTGATCTCACCGATCGATGCAGCCAGAGCCGCATATTCAGAGTTCAGCGAGCCCTTGTCGGTGGTGTTGACGGTACCGGTAGAGGCCTGAACAGCGAGTTCACGCATACGCTGCAGCGAGTTCGAGATCTCTTCCATCGCGCCGTCAGCGGTCTGGATCATCGAGACACCGTCGTTGACGTTACGCATGGCCTGGCTGAGGCCGCGGATCTGAGAGGTCATACGCTCGGCGATTGCAAGGCCGGCAGCGTCGTCTTTAGCGTGGTTGATACGGAGACCTGAAGAAAGACGCTCGAGAGAGGTCTTCATGCTCGCTTGCGAGTTCATCAGGGAACGCTGAGAGTTCAGAGAGAATACGTTGGTATTGATTACCTGTGCCATTTTGTAAGCTCCTAGCAACCGGCACGGCCTTATAAAAAGGCGAACCAGTCACTTATCGTGAGCGGATATGCTGGGCCCATCCCTGCATTTACCGCTTTCACGCTGCTTAACGGCGCTAGATCAGCTTTCTTTAATACTTGGAATCCCCAATTCGGCAAATCTTTGCCGCCTGAAAGCCGCTCTGTTGCCGCGTGTTGCCGCAGCGTCGAATGGCTATCGGCAAGACGACGCTCGGCTTCAATTCGCTAAATTCCTCTATTTATATAGATGCAACGACCAAGCGCCGCACCTCTCCCCGCGTTGCCGATTCACATGGCACACATCATGCAAAACTCTCGGCACCTGGATTGTGTCGGCAAGATCGTGCAAGCCCTGTTCGTACCTGCCGTCCATCGAACGACTGTATGCAAAGGAGCATATCGAAATGGCTATGAGCAATGCGGTACAACACGCGCACGACGAGTATGTCGAGATCGAAACCCTGTATGGCAAACAGGTCGTCGACAAGGCGAGCCTGCTGAACTTCCCGGAAGGCCTCGCCGGTTTTGAAGACCTGCACGTCTTCAAGCTGTTCCACGAAGAAGGCGCGTCGACGGTTTATTACCTTCAGTCGACCGAAGACCCCTACATCCGTTTCCCGATGGTGCCGGCCGAGGCCTGCAACATCGACTACCGCATCGAGCTCACCGATGACGAAGCCGATACGCTGGCGATCGAAACCCCTGAAGACATTCTGATGCTGGTCACGATCTCCGATAATCCCGAGCAGCCGCAGCGCGGTATTACCGCGAACCTGATGGCGCCGATCATCATCAATGCCCATACCCGCGTTGGCCTGCAGAAACCCCTGCAGCAGATTCGCGGCGGTGTCGTATTCGAAGCCCGTTGATGCGGCAAAGCCCTGCCGTCCGGCCGGCAGCCGACAACGGCAAAGGCTTGCCACACTGAGCGAAGCACACAATGCCAGGTACGCCGAATCAGCCCGCAAAGACACCCATTGCGGGCTTTTTCGTGCCCGGTTGCAAGAATACGCCGTAAAACACGGCATCTTTCAACCTGGCATCTATTTTGCTGATTCACTAACAGCGCGCTGATGGCAAGAACCGACAAGAGCCTGCGCCGAATCAAACTAAATTTGGCAATGAGGAATGCAACATGCCACAAGTGATTAATACCAACATGATGTCGCTGAACTCGCAGCGCGCATTGAACAACTCGCAGTCCAGCCTGATGACGTCGGTCGAACGCCTGTCTTCCGGATTGCGCATCAACCGCGCCAAGGACGACGCTGCCGGCCTGGCTATCGCCGAACGCATCACGTCGCAGGTTCGCGGCTTGGAGCAGGCGATGCGCAACGCCAACGACGGCATCTCGATGCTGCAGACCACGGAAGGCGCAATGGACGAGATCACCAACGCCCTGCAGCGTATGCGCGAACTCGCGGTACAAGCGGCGAACGGCACGGTCAACACCACCGACAAGGCATCGCTGAACCAGGAATTCGTGGCACTGTCTGCAGAGATCTCGCGAATCACCACGTCGACTGAATTCAACGGCACCGATGTATTGAACGGCGGCGCCACGATCACCCTGCAGGTCGGCTTCAAAGACGCTACAGACAACCAGATCTCTATCACGCTGGCCGACATCACCAGCCTGACGTCACTGGCCGATACGATCACCACGGCGGGCGGTGCGACCGGCGCACTCGCCAAGATCGATGCCGACCTCGATACCATTTCGTCGGCACGCGCCGATATCGGTGCCACGCAGAACCGATTGGAATCGACGATCCGCAACATCGCCAACGTGGTCGAGAACCAGAGCGCCGCGCGCTCACGCGTCCGCGATGCAGACTTTGCCGCAGAAACGGCCAACCTGACACGTGCGCAGATTCTGCAGCAGGCAGGTACCGCCATGCTGGCACAAGCCAACCAGATCCCGCAGAACGTTCTGCAACTGTTGGGATAAGCATGAGGTAAGAACCGGCCTGTCGCGACGGGCCGGTACGGTTGACCTCACGCAACTTTTCGCCAAAGGGTGGGCGGCGGCTTTCGGGCCGTCGTCCAGCCACCTCAAACAAGTCCTTTCACTTGGCGTCGGGCAACGCAGGCACTATGCTCCGCTCAAGATGCACGAATCCCATTCAGCTTTCACGCACATTGCTGGCCTGAAGTCGCGACCGATATGAGCGATATCGCCGCGGAAAACATCGCCCTCCTCCGCAGTCGTTGGCCACAGCTCGCGGAAAAAATTCTGGCCTCGCCGCCGCCGCAAGACATGCAGTGGGACGAGACGGGTAACCACCCCACCCTGGTCGTCGCCGGCGCACGGCTGTGGAGCGCCTACGACTCCGACGCCGAAGCACAGATGCAGGCCGGCATGATCCCGCAAGAAAGCGAGCATGCCGCGGTCTACGGTATCGGTGGTGCCGACCTGATCCGCGAACTGCTGCAACGACCGCAGCTCAAGACACTGTATGTGATCGTATTGAACACCGGCGTGTTGCATGTTCTGCTGCACTGCCTCGATCATCGCGGCTGGCTGCAGGATTCACGTGTGACCCTGGTCGATGGCGCGACGCAAAACAAGGTCCTGCTGCCGTTCGCCGTCATACCACCGTGCCTGAAGCTGAGCACGCCGGACAACGCCAAGCTGCACGATATGCTCGTCAGCGAACTGATCCTGCCTTTCGAGCGTGAACGCCACCGCCAGCTCGAGCCGTTGCGCAAGCGCCAGATCGAACAGAATCTCACCTTCGTTGAACAAGACGGCGACGTGCAGGAACTGTTCGACACGCAACCCGGCAGCACGGCATTTGTCGCCATTGCGGGCCCGACGCTCGCCAAAACCGCCGGCTGGATCAAGCGACATCGCACCGAGGGCATGGTGATCGCCGTGGACGGTGCACTGAAACCCCTGCTCGATGAAGGCATCACGCCGGACATCGTGGTCAGTGTCGACGACAACCGCGAAACAATCCTGCGCTACTTTCAGATCGATCTCGAACCATGCCGTAACGCACGACTGGTGTATACGCCGCTGGTACACAACGACATCCTCAAGCTGTGGCCGGGCAGACGGCTCACCAGCTATACCTTCGAGTCGATCTATCACGACGTCAAAGCGCGCTTCCCAAAGGGCGAGCTGTTCGTCGCAGGATCGGTGTCGCATCCCGCGGTCGACCTCGCCGCAAAGATCGGTGCGCAAACCATCTACCTGTTCGGTGCGGATTTCGGTTTCCCCGGCGGTAAGATCCACGCGAACACCGAGGCGCCAGCCGATTTCTATGCCGCCGCGTCACAGGCCGGCGCATCGGCGATGGACGGTCACGGCAAACGCATTCCAACGATGACCAGCTTCAACGGTTACCGACTCGGGCTGGAGCATTACATCGGGCGCAATTCCGCTATTCGCTTCATCAATGCAAGTCGCGACGGCGCTCATATCCAGGGCACGACCTATCTCGAGGATACAGCGGCGTGATTCTGGGCAGCGAGTGCGTGTTCTACAACGACTACTACGAAACCTTGCGCGGTCTGCGTTGCGCAGAGATCGGACGTGCCAACACCCATCTCGAGCGCTTCATCGACCTGCTGGCGATACAACTGCAACGCATGAGTCCCAATGCGCAGCAGAAGGCACTGCTGTGCATCAACACTATGCTGGCGGCCAGACAACGCGATGACAGCATCGGCCTCGCCGATTGTCTGCAGTACGAATTGCCGCAGACCCTGGAAGAGGCCGAGTTCAGCCCGACGTTGCTGAACGTCGACCTGTTGCAACGGCTGCGCGCGATACCCAAACCGACCGGCGATCCCGGTGATACCGAAAGAATCGCTGCCGAGCTGCGCTCGATCTACCGCGAGTTTCCGCAAGCGCAAGGCCTGGCCACCTACTACGCCAGCCAGGTCTACCTGTTCGAGCAGTTCGATGATGCCGCCACGCTGATTGCACTCGATGAAAGCGAAGGCCGCCTGACGGCTGCCGGTTCCTACATCCGCGCTATTGCTCTGGGCAAGGCGTCCGATGCCAATATGCCGCAGTCGCGTGCCGAAATCGCGGCTGCCTATCAAGCTTGTCCCGCGTTGCGCGACGGCAACATCCAACTGGGATGGTTCAAAGCCGAACGTGGCGATTGGTCCGCTGCGTTGCAGTTGATGCAGGAAGACATCGAGCAGGGTCGCACCGGTGCCACCGGCATCGCCGACGTCGGTTTCGCCCTGGCTCACCTTGAAGACTGGACAAATGCACGCACCGCGGTCGAAGAGGCCTACAAAGCCGACGAGAGCATGACCGATCGTTTCGGCTGGATGGGTTGGATCGGCTACCTGAAAGGCAAAGGCACCGCGTTTTTTGCCGATTGCCTGCGCGAAGATGAAACGCGCGACCGCACCTGGATCTGGGGACAGGTATTCGCCGGCTGCCTCGCCGCCGCGCGAGGCGATGCCGCGAAGGCCGAGGCTGAGATCGACGCCGCGTACACCGAACTGCCGGGCAAGCACAGTTGGTACTGCGCCATCGGCTGGCTGCTGATCCGCTCCGGCGATACCGCGACCGGCTGCAGGTTGATGCAGCGCGACCTGGATCAGGACGCCATGCCGCACTTCTGGAAACCGGCGTACGCGATTGCCCAGGCAATCCACGGTCAACGCGATCAGGCCTCGGATACCGTCGCCGCAATCGCGCAGCAATACCGTGCGAAACCGTTCTTCCCGATCGGTTACTGGCATGTACCCGACGCCTGGATGACGTTCGAAACGTTGCAGCGTTGTGCCGAAGAAATAAGCGATTTTTCGCAACTGGCCAGTTACTCCGAACCGGCTAAACTAGATAACGACAGCTAAACTGACTTTTTGTATCAAGGACTTAGAAGGCCCAATTTGATGAATCTCGCTGATGAAGTCATTCAATCGATGGTGTACCCCGGCAACGAAAGACCGTTTATCTGGCACGGCGGTATCCTGCAGATCTGGGTGACACGCGCCTGCGACCAGGCGTGCTTCGGCTGCACCCAGGGAAGCAACCTGCGCGGCAAGCCCGGGATGATCACACTCGAACAGTTCGAGCAGGCAGTGAGCTCCTTGCGCAACTACTTCGGCGTGGTCGGCATGTTTGGCGGCAATCCCGCGATCCATCCACAGTTCGAGGAACTGTGCGCGATCATGAAGAAGTACATCCCCTTCGAACGCCGTGGGTTATGGTGCAACCACCCGCGCGGCAAAGGCGCCATCTGCCGCGACACCTTCAACCCCGAGGTGTCGAATCTGAATGTCCACATGGATCAAGAGGCCTGGGACGAGTTCGTGCGCGACTGGCCCGAGAGCGAACCCCGATTGAAAGGCCTCGACGAAGATGCACTGCACACCCCGCCGTTCGCCGCCTTGATTGATCACTACCCGGATGAAAACCAGCGCTGGGAAAAGATCCGCGGCTGCGACATCAACCGTAACTGGTCGGCAATGGTCTGCGTGGTACGCGGCAAGGTGCGCGGTTATTTCTGCGAGATCGCCGGCGCACAGGCCATGCTGCACGCCGACAATCCCGATTGGCCGGACCTGGGAGTCGAGGTGACTGACGATTGGTGGCGCAAGGGCCACGAGGCGTTTGCCGAGCAGGTCAGGTGGCACTGCCACCGTTGCGGTATCCCGATGCGCGAAGATCCGGTCAAGGCGATCGGCGACACTCATGAAAAGTGCAGCCCGACGCATGCCGCGATCTATCGACCGAAGGTCAAAGACCGTCCGGTGCTGGTGCTCGACGAAGTGCACGAGGCCGAACGCTACGCCACCCAATACCTGTCGACCGAAGCGGCGCGTTGACCTTGAGATGGCACGAACCCCGAACCTTTATCGATAACCGTTCGATGCCGCGGGCAACCGCTGGGGTTTCACAAGCCGTCGACCGCTGGTGCACGCTCCTGCCCAGCAGCAGACGCTACGCCGTTATGGATTCGCAATAGACAACCGAGACATGCCAAAACCCTACTTGATCGTCATGTGTTCACCCGACCGCGACCGTTTCACCACGCGGCGGGCGATGGGTTCGATCAAAGCCACCGATCTTTCCAAGGCGGAATTCTGGCTGATCGACAACAACTACAACACCGGCTTCAGTCACCCTATCGTGATGAACCGTGCGCTCGAGGTCGCGGCCAAGCGCGACCAATCCGTGATCTTTCTCGACGACGATATAGAGATCACGACCTACGATTGGATCGACCAGCTGGAAAGGGCGACGCAGGCAACCGGCGCCGACATCGCCAGCTGCCGCCACGTCTGGGACAACGGCGAGACCAATCACGAAGGCTATTGGATCGATCAGAGCGGCATGGTCGCGCCGATCATCGGCGCGCAGCATCACTATGCGCCCAACCACGCAGGTGCCGCCTATGTGCCCTCGTTGTGCAGCGCACTGATGCTGGTACACAACCCCAAGCACTACCATTTCGATACCGGTTACCTGAAGTATCAGCAGGATCTCGACATCTGTCTGCAGGCGTGGGAACAGGACAAGCCCGTGATCTGCCTGCTCGATCTGAAGATCATGCACCACGCAGGATCGACCGGTGAACGCCATGAGAACTTCGTGCAGCGACTGCAGGCCGACAGCGTGTTCTTCGCCAACAAGTGGCGCCACCTGCTACCGACGTTGATGGACCGACCGGAGTTGTCGCACCTGCGCGACTATCAGCCCGGCTCGAACTACTGGCGCAACCTGTATCGCAAGGCTTCGCTGCTGAAGTCCGTCGACCGCGAAGCGGCACAGGCGGTGTTTGCCGATATCGCGCGCAACTGTTTCGACGAGTCGATGCGCAGTGGTGCGAACTATCACCTGTACACGCTCACCGAGGATCTGTCTGCATTGTCGAGCTGCCTCGCACTCAATCCATGCCACCGTGCAGCGCGCGAGATCCTGCGCGAGAAAACGCCAAACAGCACCGCAGATCACAAGGCCTGCACGCACGGCTTCGACTGCGCGCACTGCCAACTCGGATCACGTTAGGAATCCATGAATGAACGATAAGCTGATCGCCCTTTGCACCCCGGACGCCTACCGTCCGTCGGCCAAGGCGCTCATTGCCGGCATCAAGGCGACGAATCTCGCCAATACCGATCTCATCATCCTCGATAACGGTTACGACGCCGATTTCCAGCATGCCGAGACGATGAATGCCGTCCTCGATTATGCCGACGATCAATGGGTGTTCTTCATCGACGACGACGTGCTGATCGACACCCCCGACTGGTTGAACACCCTGTTATCGACAGCGCAGGAGATGGATGCCGCCGTGATCGGCTGCACGCACACCTATCGCTCGGGCGAGATCAATCACAGCGGGGCCTTGATCCACGACGACGGCAGCACCGAACTGATGCGCGAGCCGTTCGGCAAGGCGCGCTACATACCTGCCGTCAGCAGTGCCGTGGTCGGCATCCGGCCGGGCACCGGGCTGCGCTTTGATACCCGCTACGCCAAGTACCAACACGACCTCGATCTTTGTGTCAGCGCTTGGCAGCAAGGCCTCAAGGTCGCGGTGACCCCGCAGCTGTCGGTGGTTCACGACATGGCGGGCTACTATTCCACGCTGAGCGCACCGGCGGTCGCCTACCAGGCAGACAGCCAATTGTTTCGCGACAAATGGGCAGGCTTCTGCCGCGACGGGCTGTACCGTGTCGCCGAACTTGAAACCTTCCAGCCCCAGGCGCACGGGCCGAACTGGGAGGTTCGATACAACGAGGCCTCCGCCTGCAAACGCGACGACCCGACCCAGGCTGCGCATGGATTTCAGGCCGTTGTCGAAAGCTGCCCGTACCCGCACCTCGTGGCCGGCGCCCATTTTCACCTGTTCGAACTGACCCGGGGTATCGATCATCTACGATCCTGCGTGGCGATCAACCCGCTGCACGGCAAGGCGCAATCCATGCTCTCGCAGCACGAGCAGAGCGGCATCGGCGAACCGCGCGAGGCCGAACGCGCCTGACCGGGGCGCGCTGCGTTTAAACAAATTTGGATATGTACCGATCACTACGTAACAGGCAGTCAACGCTGCGCATCGCAAACGCGGCCTGAAGCAGTAGTAACGGGAGAACTCATCAACGTGGTCATCGATTTCTCAGTCACCGAACAGTTCGAGGAAGGCAAGCCGTTCTTTCCGCAGCACCTTCCGGTTTTCGCGAACTCGCCGTCGCGCAACGTGGTGTTGCTCGAACTGTTGGTCGACTACCTGAAGAAGCGCAACGACGATGGCCCGGTGCGCATCCTCGAGATAGGGGGCTTCTGCGCTCGCCTGGGTAGAAGGCATCAACACCCACAACCACGGCTTGGGCGAGGTGCTGTGCGTGGATATGTGGTTCAAGCTCGGTCCACAGGACGACGTGTTCTTTTCGATCTTCCGGCACAACATCAAGGCCACCGATTCGCAAGACCTGGTGGTGCCGATCATCGGCGACAGCCAAAAGGTATTGCCTTCCCTGCCCCACGAGCACTTCGACCTGATCTATATCGACGGCGCCCATTGTTACTCGATCTGCACGACCGACATGGCCAATGCGAAACGGCTGATCAAACCCGGCGGCATCATCTGCGGTGACGATCTCGAAGTGCAATTCAAGGACTGCGACACCGCACTGCTCGACAAGCTGAAAGAACAGGATGCGGCGATGGAACCCTCTCCCTGGCATCCCGGTGTCACCAAGGCCGTGTACGAAAACTTCGGTACGGTGAAACCCTATCTCGGCGTATGGGCCGTGCAGAAGGCGGAAGAAGACAGGTTCGACGTGGTCGATGTCGAGCAGGTACCGATCACGGCCGTACCGGCCTACTTTCCCGATTGGGCGGTCAATGTCGCCAAACGTGATCTGGGGCTGGACACATCACCCTCCGTGCTGGTCGAACACCATGTCGAATTCATTGCCGGCGCCACGCCTGCACCTGCGCTGAAGGCCGGTAGCGGCGATGAGCTCGCCGGCGTGGATTTCACCAGTGCAGCAACACACACAGCGCCGATCTCACTCGGCGAGATTGCCGCCCTGCAAACCGACCCGACCGCGTGGGCGATCGCCAGCGTGAACGGCGACCCGGAACTCTATCTGAGCCGCGACGCGCGCTGCGGCCTGACTATCTCGGTACTGAACCCGAAAGGGACGACGGACATCGGCATCCAGATTCCAATCGACGATATCGACGCCTGGCGCGGCAAAGAGATCGAACTGCACGCCTGTCTGCGCACCGGCGGCGCTGCGCAGCTCAATCTGTATGATGGCGTGCTCGGTTTCGGTGACAACGACGTGCCCGCAGATACCACTTGGCAGACGGTAAGCTGGCGGACCTTCCTGCCGCAGGACGCGACATGCTTCTTTCCACAGATCCGACTACACGGTACACGTGGCGCGATCGCGCCCGGCACCCAGATATCGATCGCCTGGTTGAAGATCGACACCACGCAACGTGACGCGTCGGCAGCACAGGTGGCAGACATGCACCTGCAGCGCGCATTGCACTACCTGGTTGGCGGCGCGTTCGACAAGGCTGGGAGCGCCATGGCCGATGCTGTCGCCCATTGTGTCGACGTCGAATCCCTCGCTGCGAGTATCCAAGCCAACGGCTTCGTCGATCCGTTGTTCCGTTCACAGGCATTGGAGTTGCTCAACGAACACAGCGCGATCTCGGCATAGATAGACGGTGCTTGCGATGCGCGCTGCAGGCATTCAATCGCGAACCGCTCGTCCGGCAGCAAACGCGATATGGCACGCTTGACTGTTTTGATCGCAGCGCGCAACGCCGCCGAGACGATCCGCCGCGCGGTATCGTCCTGCGTCGATGAGCGCATCCCCATCTGTCTGGTCGACGACAATTCAACCGACAACACCGTTGAACTCGCACGCTCCGTTGGCGACGGCCTGCTCGAGGTTGTCGAGTGCGAAGCGCCGGGCGGCGTGGGCGCTGCACGACAGGCCGGACTGGACGCCGTCGATACACCCTATGCCGCTTGGCTCGATGCCGACGATGAGTGGATTCACGGCCGCGCACAACGTGTCGAACAGGCACTCGATGCCGGTGCAGACGTGGTCTCCGACACCATCGAACTCTACGATGGGCGCTCGGGCGAGTTTCTCAGATCGCTTCGCCCGCCTGCGTTCCTCCGCTCTACACCGTATGCGTGGCGCCTGTTCGAGCGCAACTACCTGCCGGGCGATACGCAGCTCGGTTTTCGTGTGGACGCCTTCAGGCAAGCCGGTGGCTATGATCGCACCGTGTTCGGCCCCGAGAGCTATGACGTATTGCTACGCAGCGTCGCCAACGGTGCCCGTCTTGCCTATCTCGACGAACCCGGCTATCGCATGCATGCATACCCCGACAGTGTCTCTCGTGACCTTGGCAGGCAACGCGCCGCGGTTCGATCGGTACTGCGTAAACACGGCTATGAGAATGTTCGTGCCGGCTGCCACGCGCAAGGCTGTGCGCCTGCCGTTGCGCATTGGATTCTGTTGTCGATGGCCATGTTTCGTGAAGACTACAAAGCGGCCACGCAGATGCTGGCCAGAATTCAATCGGAGGTCGGCGCAAACGACATCGTCCTCGAGCCCGACGGCCCCTTCCCCGTTACGGAGTCATGGCGACAGTTCTTCTATCGCGCAACCCTACTGTTGCTGACCGATGGCGATGCCGAACGTGCGGTGGACTACCTACGCAGCGCCGAATCCCTCAGGCCGACCGCGGAAGGGGCAAACAACCTGGGCGTGGCGCTTCATCGGCTCGGCGACAACGCTGGATCTCGCGCCTGTTTTCTCGATGCACTGCAACGATTCGCGGGTTATCGCGATGCCTCGCTGAACCTGGCAGATCCCGACACCTGCACGATCACGACGCACCCGCTGCGACACCAGCCGAGTCGCTCGGAATATCGCATCGAACTACCGGCCTGATCTGCGTTGCCTTGGTGGCTGCGCCGAATTGCAGCCGTCATCCAAAAGTGAGCCGCCTCTGCTGAGGGCGCGCATTGGCTGTACCCTGCTACGCAGAGAAGGCATTCTCGAAATAGTCGATCGTCTTTTTCAGGCCTTCTTCCAGCTCGGTGGTCGGTTCCCAATCGAGCAGCTCTTTGGCACGGCCGATATTGGGCTGACGCTGCCTGGGATCATCGGACGGCAGGGGACGAAACGCCATCGTCGATGACGATCCGGTCAATTCAATTATCTTCTCCGCCAATTGCTTCACTGTGTACTCGACCGGATTACCCAGGTTGATCGGTCCGATAACGTCGGCGGGCGACGCCATCAGGCGTATCAAGCCGTCGACCAGATCGTCGACGTAGCAGAACGACCTTGTCTGCATGCCATCGCCGTACAGGGTGATCGGTTCGTTCTTCAGCGCCTGAACGATGAAGTTACTGACCACCCGGCCATCGTTGGGGTGCATCCGCGGACCATAGGTGTTGAATATCCGCGCAACCTTGATCTCGAGGCCGTGCTGGCGGTGATAATCGAAAAACAGCGTTTCTGCGCAGCGCTTGCCCTCATCGTAACAAGCGCGCTCGCCGATCGGGTTGACCCTGCCCCAGTACGATTCCTCTTGCGGATGCACTTCCGGATCGCCATACACCTCGCTGGTCGACGCCTGCAGAATGCGCGCTTTCACCCGCTTGGCCAGACCCAACATATTGATCGCCCCATGCACGCTGGTTTTGGTCGTCTGCACTGGATCGAACTGGTAGTGGATCGGTGACGCCGGGCATGCCAGATTGAAGATCTCGTCGACCTCGACATACAGCGGGAACGTCACATCGTGACGCATGAACTCAAACCGCGTCTCGCCGAGCATGTGCGCGATATTCTCTTTGGTGCCGGTGTACATATTGTCCAGGCACAGGACGTCGTATCCTTTCTCCAGCAATCGCCCGCAAAGATGAGAGCCGAGAAAACCCGCACCGCCGGTTACCAGAACACGCTTTGTCGTCGAATAGTTACGCATAGTTTCCGTTAGAGTCGTTGCCGCAAGCGGCGGCGTTATTGTTGTTATCGCAATAAGCGCTGTTCAGTACCGGGATGTATTGAACCAGCTGCCGTCAACAACCGATGCCCTACCCACGCGAGCCCGGTTCGTTTAGAAGGTATTGTATCGTCCAATCGAGGAATGGATAGCCCGCGGCCTCGGTTATCGCGATACCCCCCGGTACGCGCGGATTCACGTCGATCAACAGCGGGCCATCATCGCTGTCGATGAACTGCATATTGACGATACCGCGAAACAGCATGGCGTTCGCCAACCGTTTGCATGCCGCCACCAGGTGCGGCGCATCGATGACGGTTCCCTCGATACATTCCCCCGCGACCACCCGATCGCGGCGACGCGCGCAGAACGCCTGCGGTATGCCTTGATCGTCTACATAGCAATCGACGCTGACTTCAGGGCCATCGACCATGCGCTGCGCCAACAGACCTTGCGTCGCGACAGGAAGCTCCGCAAGGCTGCGTGCGATCGTAACGTCTCTGGAGCCGGCGCCGAACCTGGGCTTGATCACGGCGGGAAATCCCAACGATTCGATCTCGTCTCCGCGCCCCGACCAAGGCAGCCATGCCGGACAGTCGACACCGACCTCTGCGGCACGCCGGTAGAGTGCAAACTTGTCGTGACAGCAGCCCAGGGTCGGCGTATCGGATAGCAACAACCGCGCATCGAGCGCGTTGTTGTCGGCTCGCTCCGCCCAGCCTGCAAGCTCTGCTTCCCTGACAGGCAGCACGGCAACAATATCCAGGTCTGCGAGCGCGGCATCGACGTCTGACCAGTAGGCTGCATGACCGAAAGGCGGCAGCGTTGCGAACGCATCCGCGAACTCGACTGCCGGGGCATCGGAATCGATGTCGGCGACAATCAGTTTGCCACCTCGCGATTGCACGGCATCGCGCATCCGACGCGCGAGATAACGTTTGTTGCCGACACTGGGAATCAACAGATTCACAACGCGCTCACCGCCAAGGTCGCGACGCGACCGGCCCATCGAGCAACGCGGACAGTTCGGTTACCTTGTCCAACGTGTCGTCTGCGGAGTAAAGATCACCGGGCGGAGTGGCTGTTGCATGCTCGCCGGTCAACACCCGCAACGTCCGCCAACCGCGTCTGCGCGCACCGTAGAAGTCCTTGGCCGGATTGTCACCGACGTATAGCAGCTGTGACGCCGCAAGATCGAAGTGCTGCTCGAACCATGCGAACAATCGTTCATCCGGTTTCTGTGTCGCCAGCTCATCGCTGAACAACAACGCATCCATGCCGGCATCCAATCCAAGGGCAGCGACCTTGTTGCGTTGAACCTGCGCCAAGCCATCGGTCAACAGGCCCACGCGTTTGCTCGTACGCAGTTTCACCAACAAATCGTCGACGCCCGGGTACAGTTCGATCTGCGGCACATGGTTGCGGAAGACCTCGATCAAGTCAGCTGCAGCGACCTGCTCGATACCCAGTCGCTGCAGGGCGTCATCGAACATCTTGCCGTACGAAGGTCCATTCTGCTGCAGAACGTCTTCGAGCGTCGCCAGTACGGTTTCGTAGTCCGCCACGGCCCGCTCGGCAAGCCGGGATGCCACGGCACGAAAGCCGCTGCGCTTGAAGCTCACCTGCGGATACAGGGTGTCGTCCAGGTCGAACACGATGCCCTTGATGGTATTTAGCAACGTCATGCCCAGGTCTTACGCAACTCGGCAAGCCGCTGGACGATTGCCGGTGTACCGTCGGTCAGCTTCGGGGCGTCGGCCAGGCTTTCGTTGAGCGCTCCCTGCAATACCGATCCCAGGCCGCCGACATCGGCAACGATGTATTTGGGCGATGCAATGGCCGCGTAGAAGGCCTCGGCATCGGCGCGGTGCAGCGCCGACAATGGCCAGGCAACCGGAAAGGTGCGCAGCGCCAAGGCTTCGTAAAACGTCTGCCCATAACCACTCAAGAACACCTTGCTTCTGGCCAGCAGTTCGGGAAAGCCCTCGCGAAAACCGGTCAATACCACCGCAGTCCAACGTTGCGCAGCCGCCAAGCGCGATACCGCCTCTCGTTCCACCTCATCGTGCAGATACACCAGCACATCGATGTCCTTGTCGATGTCCAGACCGATGTAACGGCGGATCTCGCGGCGAATAATGGCGAACTCCAAACCGGAGGCGACCGGCGGCATCGGCGAAGCGGATTGCGCCGGCCGCCCCGTAATGCCGGGGCACACGATCAGGTCGGCCTCTGCCGC
>MWSE01000007.1_pt1 | contig 84613 bp, 71 predicted proteins | sample 1021931 | NCBI WGS metagenome assembly MWSE01 (sample SAMN06338154, study PRJNA374545) | mollusc metagenome | biome: marine bay; material: sediment; isolation source: gill 28 cm from animal B | host: Kuphus polythalamius | place: Philippines: Mindanao | collected 2011-09-12 | reverse complement strand
CGAAAACCGCAGGCCTCGACGGACTGCGCTGCATGTTCATCGTCCAACACGAAGGTCACCGGCCAGCCGAGACGCTCGACGACCTGCCCCGCAAGCTCGCGGCAACGCATCAGGTGTCCGTAGCCGAAAGGACCACCGGCATCGACGATGAACAACACTTTGTGCACCGTTTCCACCAGGCGGCGCTGATGCACGTGGCTGTTGAGCGATCTGAGCAGCGGTTCTGCTTCGAGCAGTCCGACCACCGCCGGCAGATCGAATACCTTGCCTTCGGATTTCAAGCGCTCATGCAGCGTGTGCATGAATTCGAGATCCGCCCAGGTGTCGATGCTGAGGCGATGCGGCTCGCCGTACACGGCCGTACTCAGTCGCACATCCAGCCGGGTGAAGGCATCTGGTCGCTGATAGATGACGGGAAACTGATGCTCGCGCAGCTCAGGACGATCGGACATCGCATCGGCACGCTGCCACGCCCGGCTGCGCGCCACATGCACGCCTTCGAGCAGGCTGACCCTGCCGCGTTCGTCGGGCAACATGCCGACATAGTCGGCCTGTGGCTCAGCGCGCATCGCCGCGACCAGCTCGCCGACCGATGGCCCATGTACCAGCGGACAGTCGGCACTGATCAGCAGGCAGATCTCGGCTGCGAAGCTTTGCGCGGCGTGGTGCAATCGACCGACCACGTCATCGACCTCGCCCTCATACCAGAACAGCGTCCAGCCGCGTTCTTCGGCAAGCACTCTCAAGGGTTCGTTGTCTGGCTCGGCGACGGTGGCCAGTACGACTTGATCCACTGCCTCGACTTCGGCGAGCTCAGACATGATGCGATCGAGCACGGAGACATCGCCGATCGTGCGTAGCTGTTTGTGTGGCAGGCGCGAAGAACTGAGGCGCGTGACGACAAAGGCAACGGCTTTTTCCGTTGTCCCGCTCATTCGCCGGCCCCGCCGACCTCGTCGAGCAGTTCCCACGCGATCGGCGTACCCTTCTTGATCGCAACCCGTGCGCGGCAGCCGAGTACCCGCTGCAACTCGCGCGGATGCAGACCGAGACCGGGCCGCACCGAGCGCACCTGCACCCCGGTGATAACCGAGCCAGCCGGGATATCGGCGACCGCATACAGCGAACGCCGGAAGGCCTTTTGCGAATGCTCTACCGGCGCCATCTCGCGGCGCGGTTGGCCGATCGCCTGTGCCGCCTCGCGGCAAGCGCGCGCCATGCCCGAGAACTCATCCGGGTCGAGCGAAAACGCGGCATCGACCGCACCATCAGCGCGATCCAGCGTGAAGTGCTTTTCCACCAGGCAGGCACCGAGCGCCACGGCCGCGATCGGTACGGCTATGCCCAGGGTGTGATCGGACAGACCGACCGGCACGCGATAACGCTCCATCAGCATCGGGATGGTCGCGAGATCGGCCTCGGCGATCGGTGTCGGATAGCCGCTGGTACAGTGCAACAGGATGAACGGTGTCTTCGGATAGCGCTTGAGTACCGCCACCGCCTCGTCGATCTCATCCAACGATGCAATGCCGGTCGACAACACCATCGGCTTGCCGGTGGCGGCAACGCGCTCGATCAAACCATGATCGACCAGTTCGAACGACGCAATCTTGTAGGCCGGACAATCGAGCGACTCCAACAGATCGACCGCGGTCGGGTCGAACGGCGAGCTGAACATCGGCACGCCGTGAGCACGCGCCCGCGCGAACAACGCCTCGTGCCACTCCCATGGCGTATGCGCCTCTGCGTACAGTTCGTACAGCGTTCGGCCCTGCCACAGACCCGACTCGATCCTGAACTGGGGGCCGTCATGATCGACGGTGATCGTATCCGGCCGATACGTTTGGATCTTGACCAGGTCGGCGCCCGCCGCAACCGCGGCATCCACCAGCGCCAACGCGCGCTCGATGTCGCCGCCATGGTTTCCCGACAGCTCCGCAATCAGCAGCGGCGGCCGCCCGGGGCCGCAGAGCTTGCCCGCCAGCATCACCGGCTCAACGGCGAACTTTTCAGTCGGGCTCATCAGTCCAGCTCCAGCCAGGTACCGATGATCTGGCGCGTGCCTTCCTCATCGGTCCAGTAGTACGCCAGCAATACCCGGCCATCGCGAAGCTGCACCGCCCACGGATAACCCAGGTCGGCACACAGGCCGTCATCGCGGATGACGATCTCTAGCGCATCGTCCGGGTTGGATGCCGGGCCATCGAGCAGGCGCACACGGATACCGTAGGGCTCATCGCGGTAACCGTAGCTGAGCAGCACGCGGCCATCGTTGAGCACCAGCGGATGAAAGGGATGACCGACCAGGTCGTGCAGCACAGCGGGTTGCCAGGTGATGCCGTCGTCCGAGCGGCTGGTCGCCAGTCGACCATCCGCATCGGCGGTGCGCATGAAGCACACCAAACCGCCCTGCCCATCTTCGCACAGGGCCGGTTCCTGATAGGTTACCTGCTGCTCGGGATCGACCGCGATGCGGCCTGTGTAGTGCCAGGTATCACCCTGATCACCGCTGACGAACAAGGCGCATCCGGTCTCGACACCGCTGTAGACGGGCAACAGAATCTCGTCACCGCGGCGTAACGCCTGACCGCGGATCGGGCCGACCAGGATCTTCAACGATCCCTCGCGCAGCGGGCCGCCGAAACCGCCATCCGGTTGCAGGTAGCGATGGTGCGCCAGCCAGCGTCCGGGCTCGCGCTCGCGCAGGCCGGTGTGACCACCCCAGAACAGGTAGCGGCAACCCGGATGGCGTTCATCCGGTGGCTTTTTGGCCAACAGCATCTCGGTGACGTCGGACGGCAACGGATACCACGACATCGACGCCAGAAAGACACGATCGTTTTCCACCAGCAGCAGCGACGGGTCCTGATCGCCCGCTTCCGGGTCACACGGCATCAGGTCGAGGTCGCCGACCGGATGTTCTCCACTGGGATCGAGTTCCATCAAGGCGATATGCGAGCGGCTGTCGATATGATCCATGCGGTTGATCGGATCCATTTCGTGCTTGCGATCCTCGGGCACCAGCCACAGGCCATTGCGGGCGCGGCGAAACGCCAGCAAGAGATTGTCGTCGCTGAAGCGCACGATGCTGGGAAAGGCTGCATGAAACCGCATCGCCCGGTACAAAACCTTGTGCTGCAAAACCTTCATCGAAAATGCGTCAAACCCTTGCGGATAGCTGGCGGTTCAGTCGCCGCCATCGTTGCCTGACCATCGTGCCGCACGCGTGCTCACACGATCTGTTTAACGAGTTGGATCACCTTGTCCTGCTGCTCGTCGGTCAATGTGGGAAACAACGGCAGGCTCAGCGCGCCCGCGTAATAGGCCTCGGCGTGCGGAAAATCGCCCGGGCCGAAACCCTTGTCGCGGTAGTAAGGTTGCAGATGAACCGGGATATAGTGCACCTGCGCCATCACCTCGTTCGCGTGCAGATGATCGTAAAGTTGTCGTCTGACGGCCTCGCCGCCGTCGACACGAACCACGTACAGATGGTGGGCAGCGGACAGCGCATCGCTCGGGCTGCCGACGACACGCAGAGCACAATCGGCAAACGCCTCGTCGTAGCACCTAACCAGCCTGGCCCTGTCTTCGATGAACTGATCCAGGCGCTGCAATTGACTCAATCCCAAGGCGGCCTGCATGTCGGTCAGACGATAGTTGAATCCCAACCCCTGCTGTTCGTAGTACCAGCCACCTGCATTGTCGTCGGACAATAACAGCGGTGTCTTTTCGATACCGTGACTGCGCAATCTCGTCATTCGCTCGGCCAGGGCGTCGTCGTTGGTCGTTACGATGCCGCCTTCACCGGTGGTGATGTTCTTTACCGGATGGAAGCTGAATACCGCCATGTCGGCGAAGCGACCGTTGCCGACCGGCCGGCTGCAGTAACGCGCACCCAAGGCATGCGATGCGTCTTCGATAACGGTAAAGCCGAAACGTTGCGCGAGCTCGTCAATACTCTCCAGGTCGCAGGGAAGACCGGCAAAATGCACCGGCACGACCACGTCCGGCAGGCGACCGTTGCGCTCGGCAGCCTCGAGTTTCGCCTCGAGTGCCTGCACCGACATATTGGCCGTGTCCGCTTCGACGTCGACAAAGTCGACCTCGGCGCCACAATACAAGGCAGCATTGGCGGACGCGACGAATGTGATCGGGCTGGTCCACAACAGGCTACCGGGGCCAAGACCGGCGGCCAGATAAGCAAGGTGCAGACCGGCCGTGCCGCTGGATACCGCGACCGCGCGGCGCGCGCAGCAGTAGTCGGCGATCGCCTGCTCGAACATGGGCACAACCGGCCCCTGTGTCAGCCAGTCGCTGCGCAACACATCGACCACGGCCTCGATGTCGTTTTCGTCGACGTCCTGTCGGCCGTAGGGAATCATGCGAGAAACTGCGCGTTCAGCCGCGTCAATTCATCGATGCTGAGAAAGTGGTCATTGGTATCCGAGCTGTAGGCGAAACCATGGGCCACCGGCCTGCCCTTCTCGCCCAGCGCGTTCACCGAGTAAGGCGCTTTATGCGACATGCGAATGCTCGGTTGGATCACGTAGTGGTCGTCGAATCCCAGCGTCAGGTGCGAATCGTCCGACGGGCACATCACCTCGTGCAGCTTCTCGCCCGGACGGATGCCGATGATCTCGTGCGGCAGCCCCGGCGCCATCGACTCGGCCAGATCGACGATGCGCACCGACGGGATCTTGGGCACGAAGATCTCGCCGCCGTGCATCCGCTCGAAGCTCTTGACGACGAAGTCCACACCCTGCTGCAGCGTGATCCAGAACCGCGTCATACGCTCGTCGGTGATCGGCAGTTGATCGACACCCTTGTCGAGCAGCGATTTGAAGAACGGCACGACCGAACCGCGCGAACACACCACGTTGCCATAGCGCACGACCGAAAACCGGGTGATGCGCTTGCCGACGATGTTGTTGGCCGCGACGAACAGCTTGTCGGATGCCAGCTTGGTCGCGCCGTACAGGTTGATCGGGTTGGCCGCCTTGTCAGTCGACAGCGCGATGACCTTCTCGACGTTGTTCTGCAACGCCGCTTCGATCACGTTCTGTGCCCCGTGGATGTTGGTCTTGATGCACTCCATCGGGTTGTACTCGGCGGCCGGCACGTGTTTGAGCGCCGCCGCGTGCACCACGAAATCAATATCCCGCATCGCCTGGGCGAGACGCTCGGCGTCGCGCACGTCGCCGATGAAATAGCGCATCATCGGTCCGGCAAATTTCTGGTTCATTTCGTACTGCTTGAGTTCGTCGCGGGAGAAAACCACGACCCGGCGGGGCGAGTAGTTGTCGAGTAGCGTCTTGACGAAGGCCTGACCGAAAGAACCCGTGCCCCCGGTCACCAGAATCGCCCGGTCATCGAACATGTTGGTTTACGCTCTCCTGTGTCGCGCCGTTGGCGCCGCAAAGGCGTCGCGACGACGCATCCGGACGCTGCAATATAATTGATTTAACACGAAATATAGCTGGAAACGCCGAAGATACCGGGAATACCCTGAAGACGGAAGCAAATGCCGCTGGATTCGCGCGCCACGCGGCGCTGAGCCCAACCGGCGGCACCCTGCACCAACGGCCGCTGCGCCGCGATCAATGTCGCACTCCAACACGATTTAAAATACATCAGACTTTCAACAACCTGCCGATAACCTTGCAACCACGACTCTTGGCGCCGAGAGGCGGCCGATAAACGAAAAAAGAAAGTTATCCACACAGAATGAAGCATCCTCTTGTTGGAATAGCACTGATCGCCGCGCTCGTCTCCGCCAACGTCGGCCATGCCGCCTCACTCGGTCGGGCGAAGGTACTGTCGTACCTGAACCAGCCCCTGAACCTGGAGATCGACTTGGTCGGCATCACGCCGGGTGAGCATCTCGACCTGCGCCTGCGCATCGCCAACCAAGAACACTTCGACCGCCTCGGCATCGCCTACCTGCCGATCCATCGGCAGATGCAGTTCGATATCGTGCAGACGGGAGGCCGCTGGGTCGCTCGGGCGCGTACCCCAGTGCCGGTTTCCGAACCTTTCGTCGACTTTCCTCTGCAAATGAGCTGGCCCGGCGGTCGCCTGGTCAAGCAATACAGTGTGCTTCTCGACCCGGTCAACTACACGCAGCCGGCCGAGGTCAGTCGAACGGCGTCCAAACCACCGGCCCGAGCGCAGGCATCGCGCCCGCCGCAAACCGAGAATTCTGCGAATCTTTCGGGCGCGCGCCGCTACGGCAGCGTGCAGCGCGGCGAGACGCTGTGGCCGATCGCCCAGAAGACCAAGCCACGTGGTATCACCACCCATCAGATGGCTGTGGCCCTGGTTCGCGCCAACCCGCATGCCTTCATCGATGGCGACATGAACAAGCTGCGCGCCGGCGTGACGCTCGACATCCCGACGCGCGAGTTCATCGAACAAACCGATCCGTCCAGCGCGCGCAAGACCTTTGCCGAACAGACGCGCATCAAACAGCCGGACGTCGCGACTTCTCGTCGCGTTCTGCAGGGCGAGGCCGACGTCAGCACTTCTGAGCGCACACCCAGCAAGACCGACACGGCGCAGAACAACGAAGCGCCAAGCGACGAAAGTGCTACCTTGCGCATCGTCACCCGGGATTCGGTCAGCGGTGAACAGGCGCTGGAACACCAGCTGCTTGCGACCATGGAAGAGATCGAAAGCAACCGCCTGAACACCGGCGCTATAGAAACCCGTTTGGCGCGCCTGGAAGAAGAGCTGGCGCGCATGCAGAAGCTGATCGATTTGAAGGATGAGCAGATCGTGGCGCTGGAATCGGAACTGGCCGGTCGCGCCACCGACGAGCCGACGACGGCCCCCGCCCCCAGCGAAGTGCCGGCAACGGATGTCGCCAACATCACGACCGCCGAACTCGAAGTACCACTTGCGCCAGCGGACGATGACGTGGTTCCGGTTGTTGCCTCGGTGACCCCCACCCCGACGGCGATGCCGATCACCACGATAGAGCGCATGCCGACACCGGCGCGCGCCAGCGATAGCACGCTGTACGACCGGTATCTGTGGGTTGTCTGGGTGATACTCGGCCTGCTCGGCGCAACCGCTTTGATTCTGTGGATGCGCCGCCCGACGGCAGCTGCCGGGGTACCGATGGCGCAACTGCCGGAGATCAGCAATGCGCCACCGCGACCCTACACTCAGAACACAGCGGCCACCTCCAGCCCGACGATGGACGATCCGAGACTGCAACCGGCCGCCGGCGGCAGTCCATCCGATTTCACGGCATCGACACTGCCGCTGGCCGAGTTGGATATCTCGGACATGCTCGACGATACCGAAGAGACGGTCGAGGTCGCCGATTCGCTGCTGCAGGAAATCATCGAGGAAAGCAAACTGTTGGAAGATCATCCCGCGCCACAGACGGTGCAGACGGATCAACCCGATGACGACGACATCGCGTCGTGGGTCGCCGATCTCGGCGGCGAAGCCGAGGTGTCGGACAAGCACAGCGCCAACGACGAGCGCATCGATGAAGAAGACGACCTCGACATCCCGAGCATCCTCACCGAGATCGACGATCGACTGAACGGCGCCGATGCCGATCAGTTCGATCAGCAGCAACACGTGCACATGGAACCGGTGGACGACGGTGTCGAAGACGAAACCTTCGCCATGAGCCTCGACCTCGCCCGCGCCTACCTCGAGATCGGCGACCAGGACGGCGCACGCGACATGCTCAAGCAGGCGTTGCACGGTGCGCGCTCCCCTGCCCATCGCACGCAGATCGAAGACCTACTTAAACAGATCGATTGACATTGCCCCGGGCACGTAGACCGGCCCGCCTGCTACCATCGGTACATGAACGCGATAAGGCAATGCACCGTTCGATCGTTTCGGCTTAAGCTACAACCGAACCTCTCGCCGACGCTTGCGCGCACCGACACGGCAGGCATGCCGCAATGATCCGCCGACCGCCAGACTGTCGCATCGGGTCGCCCGCCTTTCCGGCGCTGGCCGAACTGCGCGAACAACTGCTCAGCCGACGCCAGTTTCTGCTACGCGCAGCCGGCGGTTCACTGGCCGTGTTGTTCAACGCCGGCGCGACAGCCAGGTCGTCGGCCCAAGAGGATTCGGGCCAGGCGCCCTCGTCTCCAGACCCCTGGCCGACGCTCGATGCCGTCACTGCGCATCTGCTGCCAAGTGAAACCGACAGCCCCGGCGCCAAAGAGATCAACGCTGTCGGCTATCTGCGCTTCGTCGTCAACGACCCGCACGTCGACAGCGACGAGCGTGCGTTCATCACCCAGGGTGTTATCTGGTTGAACCAGCTCTCGCACGACACGCACCACAAGCCGTTCAGCGAACTCGGTTTCGACGATAAAGAATCGATGCTGCGCAGGATCGCCGCCAGCGAGGCCGGCGAAAACTGGTTGTCGACGCTGCTCACCTACCTGTTCGAAGCATTGCTGACGGCGCCGGCCTACGGCGGCAACCCTGACGGTATCGGCTGGCGCTGGCTGCAATACGTGCCCGGCTTTCCCCTGCCGGATCGCAATACCATCTACTCCGAGCTGCCGCTATGAGTCGCGATTTCGATGTCTGCATCGTCGGCAGTGGCGCGGGTGCCGGTCCGATCGCGCATCAACTCGCGCAAGCCGGGTTTTCAGTCGTCGTGCTCGAGAAGGGGCCGTGGCTGAAAGAACAGCACTTCACCAAGGATGAACTGGCGTGCTGCAGGCGCAATGTCTACACGCCTTCGTTGGCCGATGAGCAGCACGTGATCGAATCGCAGGGCAACGACGATCGTTGGCGCGCCGAGACCTCCGTCGAATCCGGTTGGAACTTCTGGAACGGCAACTGCGTCGGTGGTTCGAGCAACTTCATGAGCGGTTACTTTCACCGCCTCAAACCGTTCGATTTCAAACTGCTGAGCACATTCGGGCCCATCGATGGCGCGAATATCGCCGACTGGCCGATCGAGTACGCCGACCTCGAACCGTATTACGACAAGGTCGAACGCCTGGTCGGCGTCTCCGGCAAGGCAGAACCGCAGGCCGGCGAATCACCGCGCTCGTCACCCGACTTCCCTTATCCACCGGTCGCGGAACACCCGATATCGGCCGACATAGATAAAGCGGCCGACAAGCTCGGCATTCATGCGCTGCGCGTACCGCGCGCCATCCTGTCGCAACCGGCGATGCAGCGACGTTCCTGCGAATACTCGGGCTTCTGCGGCAGCTTCGGCTGTTCGAGCGGCGCCAAAGGCAGCGCGCGCGCCGCCCTGCTCGATCATGCGGTCGCCACCGGTCGCTGCGAGATACGTCCGCATGCCAAGGTATTCCGTATCAGTAGCGGCAACGATGGACGCATCACCTCGGTCGATTATTTCGATCGCGCAGGCAAAACGGTCAGGGTCGATGCACGCATCTATGTCGTCGCCTGCCAAGCCATCGAGAGCAGCCGCCTGCTGCTGGCATCGACCGGAGCGAAACACCCGAACGGCCTGGGCAATCGCAACGCCCAGGTCGGGCGCAACCTGCTGTTCTCCGCGGGCGGTGCCGGTAGCGGCGACTTCGCGTTCGCCGACTACACGGCCGAAAAGGTCGATCAACTGCGCGTTGTCGGACCGTTCGTCAATCGCGCGCTCGACGACTGGTACAGCTTTGATGATCCGCGCCTCGGCCGCGTGAAAGGCGGCATTGTCGAATTCCTGTGGGATCATCCAAACGCCGTCACGCGTGCACAGAACGCCAAGTGGCGCGACGGCGAACTGGTCTGGGGAAAGCCGCTGAAACGCCAACTCGAGACCTGGTTTCGCACCGACCGCACGCTCAACTTCGAGGTCTTCAACGACTGGTTGCCGACCGACGACTGTTACGTGTCTCTCGACAATGCGGTTAAGGATCGCTGGGGAAAGGCAGTGGCCAAGATCCGCGTCGGCGCACATCCGCACGACCTGCACATCGGCCGCACGCTCGCTGAGAAAGGTGAACGGCTGCTGCGCGAACTCGGCGCCCGGCGCATCAGCTCATCGGTCGGTTCCTCACCACCACCCAACCTGCAGGCCGGCGGCTGCCGTTTCGGTAACGATGCCGCCACCTCCGTGCTGGACGCCGATTGCCGCAGTCACGAGGTCGACAACCTGTTCGTCAGCGACGGCAGCTTCATGCCCACCGGTGGCAGCGTGCCCTACACGTTTACGATCTATGCCAACAGCTTCCGCGTCGCCGATCGCATCGTCGCCCAACTGGGTGGAGCGCGGAGCGATTCGACAGCCTGAGTCGCCAATTCAGATCGGCGATTGAAAGCTGAGCGACGGCCGCAAACCGCTTACGTGGGTTTTCAGCTCATCCCACAGTGACTGGTAGGCGCGACCGGCCGGCGAGCGCGGCGCATAGTCGGTTACCGGGCGACGCTCCAAACCCATGCGCTCGACTTCCGTCGCGTAAGGGATTGCCGCATCGAGTACCGTGCAACGTGGATCACCGGCGGCTGCGATCACATCCTGATGCATGCGCTTGCGCCGATCGACCATCGAGTAGAACGCATACGCCGGCACCTTGAGCTGGTGGCCTTCGATGAAGTCGAGTACCTGGGTCAATGTGCGCAACGACAAGGTCGTGGGTATGGTCGGCAACAACAAGGCATCGGCGGCACGAAAGATGTTTTCCGACACCAGCGAGATGCTCGGCGGACAATCGAGTATCACCAGGTCGTATTTTTCCGACAGCGGACGCAGCAGTTTTAGCAGGCGCACGATCGGTTTCTTGCTCTCACCCAACAGCAGATCCATGTTGCGGTAAGAGAAATCCGACGGCAGCAGGTCCAGGTTCGGATAATCCGATCCCTTCAACACCTCGTCGAGATCGCGCTTTCCTTTGAGCACCTTGGTGGTGCCCTTCACTTTCGGTTTTACACGCAGGTAATAGGTAGCTGCCGCCTGTGGGTCGAGATCCCAGATTACGGTGCGCAGACCGCTCGATGCCGCCAGATGCGCCAGGTTGACCGCGGTGGCCGTTTTGCCGACCCCGCCCTTGATGTTGTAGACACCGAGAATTCTCATCCGAGCACCTCCGCCTGTTCCTTGAACAGGCGTTTGCAACGCGCCCGGTTTTCCTTCGAATCGAAATGCTCGAAACGCTCGGCGAAACGCTCGTGCGCCAACTGCTGGCGACGCAAAAGGTCGGCAATCAGACCGCCGATGGCGAGCACGGTCGGCAGGTGCCCGGGGTCATCCTGGTTCAGCTTGGCGGCGAACGCCCTGAGCTTGTCGGCCTGCACCACCAGGTCCTGGTAGTCGCCGAGATTGTCGAGCAGATCCTTGAGTACGCGGATGATCGCTTTGACATCCTTGGCATCGTACAGGCTGCGGAAGAATTCGATCAGGTAGCGCAGCTTTTTGCAGTCCTTGCGCAACTCGTGCATTGCCTCGGGAGGATCGTCGGGGGTCACGGCGCGTCCTGCCTTGAGCGTCTTGCGGTACATCTTCCAGATACGCTGCGACGCGACCTGACCGATCGGCAGGTCGGCGAACCAGCCCGCCTGGTCGAGCGGGAGATCGCCCTCGAGCACATTGCGCCAATCATCGAGCAGGGTCTTCATCTCGGCCGAACCCAACTTGCGTTTGAGCTTCGCCTGCTCGGTCTGATGGGCCGCTTTGAGGTGTTCTTCCAAGGCGTCGAGGTCACCGGCCATCACGGTCGGCAGACTGGCCCGGTAGTGCGGCAGTTCGAGCAGAAAGACGTCGAGGTCGCGCACCGGGCCGGTGATCTGGCCGACCCAGGCGAAGCGTGTCTTGTACTCGGCGACCACCGCATCCGGCAATACGCGCTTGATCTGTGACAGTGCCGAGCGCGTACGGCGCGTCGCAACGCGCAGGTCGTGCAGAAACTCCGAGTCGAGATCGGCGCGCGCACCGGGAATGTTGCGTTCCAGCGTATCGAGCAGGGTCAGCAGAATCTTGCGCACTGCCTTGATCGCCATCTGCTCGGCACGCAGCGACAGCTTCAGCTTGGAACTGTAGTCGCCGGCCTCACGTCCCACCGACGCCATCGCCTCGTCGAACAGGCACTCCGGCGCCGACGGCCATTCGAATTCGTTGGCGAGTTTCTCCGCAAAGGTATCGAAGTCGCCTTCGTAACCCTTGAGCGGCAGCAGTCGCAGGCGCGGCCACAGCGCCCGCGGCTCCTTGATCTCGGGCGCGGTGCTGTGCAACTGCAGATTCTGCAGTCGTACCACGGTCTTCGCATCATCATTCAGCAGGCGCATCTCGGTGACTTCACCGTCGATGGTCGCCAACGGCAACAGCACGCGCATATCCAGCAGACGCAGCACCCTGTTCTTCAGGTCACCCTCGGGCAATTCGGCCGGCCACGCCGGTTCGCCGATCAACTCAACGGGCTCGACGACATCAACGCCGTCGGACGAGCGCAGGCGCAGCAGGCTGCCTTGCGCCGTGCCGATTCGGCTCAAACGCAATCCGGCCGCGTGCAGGCGCCAGTCGAAACTGTCATAGAAGGTCAGCGAAAAACGGGCAGAATCGTCGACCAGGCAGTGAGACTCGCCGCCGAGCCGCTTGATCAGGCGTGGAAGACGAAAATCGTGAGGCAGCAGGAAACCGCGTGGGCTTGGGTCATTCATGCGTCAGGGTTTGGCACAACGTTGTTATCGGGACGGTGGCGACGAAACGGATTCGCGATGGACACAATCAGACAGCGTACACGACTCGCCGCTATCATCGATACCCGGGCCACGTGACAATTGAACGCGAACACGGGGTCGCGGTGAACGGGCGCCTCCCGCTGCGAACAACAAATATTAGCGTTTGATTAAATGATGATGTAAATTCTGGACAGTCCAACCGCTTGTGTCCACGCAGTATCGGGCAGCAAAGGTAAACAGCTGCGGCGTCCGCTGCGACGCCGGATCGATTTCGACGATGCACAACAGGAGAAGACGATGTTCAAACCGACACTGATCGCCAGTTCGCTGGTGGCTGTGCTGACGGCCCCGCTGCTCCAAGCGGAAACCAACTCGCCGCAGCCGTATCAGTATCCTCAGCATCCCCCGACCGCTATGCCACCCTGGACACAGGGCCAACCGATGCAGGCACCCGGATTGCCGGATTGGGTGATCGAACGTCGTGCGCAACTGGGCATCACCGAGGCGCCGGCGACCGCCGCACCCAGCGCAGTCCCGCAAAAACCCGAAGCACCGCAACCGCCGGCGCGTCCGGACGCCCCGGAACTGCCGGATTGGGTCAAACCGCACCGCGCCCAGATCGAAAGCCCGACACCTCCCACGCCACCGGAACGTCCGCAGAAGCAGCCGTTGCCGGATTGGGTGAAACAGCATCGTGCGCAGATGCAGGCACCTGACGCGCCGGGGGCTCCGCAACCGGCGCAGAGACCGGATTGGGTACTCGAGCCGCCGGCCGCGCCTGAGCGCCCACAACCGCCGGCATTCGGTGACAAACCACAAAAGCCGGAGGCCCCGGAATGGGTGGCTAAGCAGCGCGAGCAGATGCAGCCGCCTGCCATGCCGCAACACCCGCAGCCGCCGGCAGCGGGCGCCAAGCCACAGCAACCGGAAGCACCTGAATGGGTAGCGCAACAACGCGCGCAGGCACCGGCCAGGCCCGAACGGCCCCAACCGCCACAGCGTGGCGAGTTACCGCCGAAACCGGAGAAACCCGATTGGGCGACACAACCGCGAGCCGGCATCCCGCATGTGACGCCCGAGCGGCCGCAACCCCCGCAACCCGAAGAACGGCCAGCCAGACCGGAACGGCCCGAGCGGCCGGAGCCGCCGCAGGCACGCGAGATGCCCGAGCGGCCGCCGATGCCGACCTGGATTGCGCAGCGCCCCGAAGGTCTGCAGGCGGCGCCGTTCGCCGAACCTTACGCATTGCCGGCAAATCCGCCGGAGATGCAGCTGCCTGAGTCGCAGATGTCGGTACCGCAGACCTATTTGGCACCCGGCTACGCGCCGTGGGGCCATGCACCCTACGGCGGCGCGGGCTACCCCTACGGTGGTTGGGGCGGACCTTGGAACAGCGGTTGGGGTGGACCGTGGAACAGTGGCTGGGGCAACGGCTGGGGGCCGGGCTACGGCGGCTGGGGCAACAACTGGATGCCGTGGGGCAATAGCTGGGGCAACGGTTGGGGCAACAACTGGTGGCCGGGCGGCAGCGGCTGGAACGATGGCTACGGCAGCGGCTGGGGTGACAGCTACGGTAGCGGCTGGGGTGACGGTGCCGGCGATGCCGCTGGCGAGCTCGACTTCAGCTTCGCCATGCGCGGGCGCGCCGACGCCGATATGCGCGGCTACGGCTACGGCGATGGTTACGGCTACGGACGCGGCTACGGTCACAACTACGACGGTTACTACCCTTACCCGCCCGCATTGATACCACCGCCCCCGGTCGTCGACGAACCGAGCGAAGCGCCGCAGCCGACCGGCGACAGCGGCAATGGTGACAGTGACAGTGACGGCGTGGCCGATGCATCCGACCTGTGCCCGAACTCACGTCCCGGTACCACGGTCGATGCGCTTGGCTGCGAGAATGACGCACGCATCGTGTTGCGCGGTGTGAACTTCAAAACCGATTCCGATGAACTGACCTCGGAATCGCTGTCGATTCTCGACGGCGTCTCGAAAACACTGGTCGCCAATCCGGGCGTCAAGGTGATGGTTGCCGGGCACACCGACAGTGACGGTGACGACGCCTACAACAAGGACCTGTCGCAGCGTCGCGCACAGAGCGTCGTCAAGTACCTGGTGACGCAAGGCGTCACGCCACAGAACCTCACGGCCCAGGGTTTCGGCGAAGAGCAGCCGATGGCCGACAACGAAACGCCGGAAGGCAAGGCCCAGAACCGACGCGTCGAACTCAACCGTCAGTAAGCGCTGCGGTTACAGGCCTGCACAAAAAAAGCGCAGCCTCTCGGCTGCGCTTTTGCGTGACGTCACCACCCGTCACCCTTCATCGATCCCTTCGTCGTAGGGATTGTGCAACACTTCGTGCAGACGACTGTCGCGCATCGTCGATGAGAGAATCTCGACATCGTCGCACTCAACCAGGGCCATCTGCCGGTCGTAGTAGGCCTCGGTGTCGTGAATCTGCCTTTCGTAAGCCGTCATCGCTCGCCTCCTGCCCGCTTGCCTGAACTCTATTTCAGTGTAGAAGAAGCTCGGCGGCTAAACCCGCATCAAGGCTGATGAAATGTGCGAGGCGGCGCGCCGCTGCGGCAAACGCTCAGCGCAGGAAGTTGAACAGGCTCAGATCCTGAACCTTCATGAACGCCTGCTGTGACGCCTGCAGCGCGGTCAACTGCTGATTGAAGCGGCTGATCGCCTCGGCGTAGTCGAGATCCTCGAGTGACGAGCGCACCTCGGTGACCGCCAGGTCGAAGGCATCGTTGGACGCCTTCTGTTCATCGATCGCGTTCATGCGCGCACCCACTTTGGCGCGGGTGTTGAAAACCTGTTCGAGCGCAGTATCGATGTCGGTCAGCGCCTCTGGATAAGGGTTGCCGGCCTCCAGCGTGGTCGCCAGGTTGTAGAACACCTCGCCGATGTTGGTCGTACCGCCGGATGAGGCGGCGAAACCTTCGAAGATCTCACCGGGATCGCCGATGGCGACCTCGCGGGTCTCACCGATCTGCAGCTTGCGCTGGCCATTGTCGCCGCTGTAGGTGAAGTTGCCGACACCATCGTGGCTGAACGGTTCGGTCAGCGTCTTGAAGCCGGCGAAGATGTATTCGCCGTTGGCATCCTGCGTGTTGGCGATCTGCAGATAGCCTGCAATGTGCTCGCGCACCTCGGCGGCGATCGATTGCCGGTCGGTCGCGCCCAGCGTGCCGTTGGCGCCCTGCACCGCCAGTTCCCTCACGCGCTGCAACAGGCTCTCGATGCCGTCGAGCGCCGTCTCTTCCTGCGAGAGCTTGGCCGTTGCCGCGTCAGCATTGCGTTGGAACTGGGTGAGGCGGTCCTGGGTTTCTTTCAGATCGAGAATGCGCACCGAGGCGGACGGATCGTCCGACGGGTTCAGAATGCGTTTGCCATTGGCGACCTGCAACTCGGTCTTGGCGAGCTCGCGCTGCTTGGCGAGCATCGCGTCAACGCTCTGCTGAAAAATCTGCGACGTCGAGATGCGCATGATTACCTCCTCACCGCACCCAGCAGGGTGTCAAACAGCGTGTTGGCCACGTTGATCACCTGCGCGGCTGCCTGATAGGCCTGCTGAAAACGTACAAGGTCGGCTGCCTCTTCATCGAGGTTGACGCCGGAAACCTCCGACTTGGCCTCTTCGGCCTGGGTCAACAGGCGTTCCTGCACAGCAGCATTGGTCGACGCCTGGTGAGTCTTGGTACCGACATCCGCAACCAACGAACTGTAGGTATCGGAAATGCTCGCGGTGCCGTTGCTCATCAGGTTCGCGGTCTGAATGTCCGCCAGCCGACGGGCATTGCGGTTGTCGCCAACGCCGCCGGTGTTGTCACTCAGCGTGAAGGTATCGCCGACGGTTGGTGAGCCGGTCATCTCGACATCGAAGATGCCCAGCCCGGGAATCTGTACACGGTAGGTCTGGCCGGCGGTGAATGTCGCAGTCGCACCCAGCGCCGTGCCGTTGGCATCGACGAACTGGGTACCGGCCGGGCCTGCCGTGATCGCCAACTGGTTGCCAGCCTGATAGCTCAAGGTGATCGGCGAGGCCAGCTTGGTATTGCCGGTACGTTCGGTCAGTGCACCGGCACTGATCGACCCGGTGCCGGCATTGGCCGCACCGTTGGCCGAGCGCACCACATCCGCTGCAGCGATATCGCGCTCATTGCTGACCAGCACGTTGAAGCCGGCCGAGGCGCCGCGCGTCGGGCGCAACATGTAGCTGTCGCCGGCGGCTCCGGCAGTGCCGATAACGATGCTCACACCGTCGCCCACCAGCGGGTCGACCGCGGTTCCGGTACCGCTGAGCGTGACCGCCGAACCGGTATCCAGGTCGGTCATCGACCAGTTGGTGCCGTCGAAGTCGAGGCGATACTCGTGACCGGTCAGTTGCGACACATCGGTGATACTGGCTGTGATCGTGCCGGTATTGCCCGGATCGGCATACACCTGGGGTGACGCGGTCGAGAAGAAATTGCCACCGAGATCGCCGTCGAGATCCAGGCCGGTTTGGTGTTCGCTGTTGAAGAAATCCGACAGGCCGACCGCGACCAGTCCCAGCTGGTTCTGTGCCGGGTCGAGCACCTCGCTGCGGAAGCGCACCAGGCCACCGAGCGAACCGCCGGTCATCTGGTTGGTGATATTGACCGTCACACCGCCGGCCTGCTGGATCACGATCTCTTTCTGATCGGCCGCTTGCGGGTTGTTGGTGACGCCCAGCGTGTTGTATTCGGTACCGACGACCAACGCCTGCCCGGTGCCGACGAACACGTTGTAGGTGCCGTCGGATTGCTCGACCGTCGAGACATTGGTGTAACGGCCCAGGTCGTCGATCAGCTTGTCGCGTTCGTCGAGCACGTCGTTCGGCGCATTGCCGGTCGCTTTGCTCATCGCGCGGATGCGGCCGTTGACGTCGGCCAGCGATTTGGACAGGGAGTTGATCTCCTGCACCTGGTATTCGAAATCGCTGTTGACCTGGTTGCGCATGTCTTCGAACCAGCGGTCGAGCGTATGGAAGCGCTCGGCAAGCTGGTTCGCCTGGTTCAACATCACGGTGCGTGCCGGAATCGAGGTCGGATCGTCGGCTACGTCCTGCACCGCATCGAAGAACTTCTGCAGTTTGCTGTCCAGGCCGGCTGCAGCATCGGCGACCACGTCGTCGATCTGCATCGCACGTTCCTGGTAGACCGAGAACTCTTCAAACGACGCTGCATAGTCACGTACGCGTTGTGCGAGGTAGGTATCGTAGTTGCGGTTGATCGCATTGATATCGACGCCCGAGCCGATGTAGCCCTGCGGCGTGCTCTCCGGCGTGCGCGTACCCAGCTCAACCGTCTGCCGGCTGTAACCCTCGGTGTTGACGTTGGCAATGTTGTGCCCCGTCGTCTCCATCTGCCGCTTGAAGGCGTTGAGCGCGCTGATGCCGGTATTGATGATGCTTGCCATCGTATTATCGCCAATCCACCGTCAGGTCAGATGGATACCGCGCCTCCCGTGACCGATTGTTTTGCGCGCTGCATGGCATCGCTGTCGAGTATGCGCAGGATCTTGTCGGCATACGACGGGTCGGTCGCATACCCGGCTTCCTGCAACGCGCCGAAGTAGGCCTGCGGATCGTCGGTCTTGCTCAGCGCCTCGCGGTAACGCGGATTGCGCTGCAGAAAATCGACGTAGTCGGAGAAGCTCTGCTCATACGATTCATAGGCGCGGAAGTTGGCGCGCGTGTTAAGCGCAACGCCATCGCGGTATTCGAGCGTGCTGACGCGCACCTTGTCGCCCTGCCAGCGCGAATCTGCCTTGATGCCGAACAGGTTGTGACTGCTGTCACCGGCACCATGTCGCATCACGTGCTTGCCCCAACCGGTTTCGAGTGCGGCCTGTGCCAGCAATGCCTCGGGGGCCAGGTTCAGCCTCGCGGCTGCCTGCTCGGCTGCCGGCCACAGTTCACCAAGGAACGACTCGGGTGAACCATCCAGGGTCACCGATTCAGCACGCGACGATTTACGAACCGCGTTTGAATGATCGATCGCCTCGGCTGTCATCGGCGTCGCCACGATCGGCATGCCGACATAGTCTTCGGGCTTCAGATCCTTGTAGGCCGGCGAGATGCCGCCCCCGAGCTGGCGCTTGATCACATCGGCCAGGCCAATGCCTTGCGTATCGGACATCTCCATCGCGATCTGTTTGTCGTACATCTCGCGATAGAACTCGCTTTGCTTGCTATCGAGCATGCCGCCGCCGAAGCTCGCGTCGCGCATGCTCTTGAGCATCATCTGCAGGAACAGGGATTCGAACTGGCGCGAGACCTGATCCAGCGCGGCATCCTGATCTTCGCGGGCACGGGCCTTGAGCGCCGCGAGGCCCGAGAAATCGGTATAGACCTGGGACATATCCAGTTCCATAACCGACCTCAGATCACCACCAGATCGGCATGCAGGGCACCCGCTTGTTTGAGCGCCTCGAGGATCGCCACCAGATCGCTCGGACCGGCACCGACCTGGTTGACCGCACGTACCACGGTATCGAGCGTGACACCCGGGTCGAACACGAACATGCGGCTGCCGCTTTCACTGACCGCCACATCGGATTGCGGCGTGACCACGGTCTGGCCGTTGGCCAAAGGATTGGGTTGCGACACCTGCGGGTTCTCGCTGATCGTGACCGTCAGGCTGCCGTGCGAAACAGCGGCCGGACTGACCCGCACCGTGCTGTTGATTACGACCGTGCCGGTGCGTGAGTTGACGATGACACGCGCGATCGCGTCGGCAGGATCGACCTGCAGGTTCTCGATCATCGACACGAAACCGACACGTTGGCCCGGATTCTTCGGTGCATTGACCTTGACCGAGGTCGCATCGACCGCTATCGCGGTACCGGCACCGATGGTCTTGTTGATCGCCTCGGTGACGCGCTGCACGGTGGTGAAGTCACTCTGCTTGAGATTCAAGGTCAGCATCGCGTCCTGGCCGAACGGTGTCGGCACACTGCGCTCGACGGTGGCACCGCCCGGTACGCGACCGGAGCTCGGAATGTTGATCGTGACCTTCGAACCGTCGGCGCCTTCACTCGACAGACCACCGACGACGAGGTTGCCCTGGGCGACGGCATACACTTGGCCGTCGATACCTTTGAGCGGGGTCATCAACAGGCTGCCGCCACGCAGGCTCTTGGCATCGCCGATCGACGATACGGTGACGTCGATCTGTTGACCCGGCTTGGAGAACGGCGGCAGATCGGCATGTACCGTCACCGCGGCGACGTTCTTCGGGTTGAGGTTGACGTTGGGCGGCACGACGATGCCCAGCTGGGTCAGCATGCTGCGCAGACTCTGCTGGGTGAACGGCGATGACGACACCTTGTCACCACTGCCATCCAGGCCGACCACCAGGCCATAACCAAGCAGCTGGTTGTTGCGCACGCCCTGGATCGTCGCCAGGTCTTTGATGCGCTCGGCCTGCACCGGTGCCGTCAACAGCATGGCAAGCACCACGCTGATCATGGCGATCGTTGCATTACCCAATTTGTTGAAGCTGAAACGCCGCATGATTGTTCTCGTTAGAAAGGCATCAGGCCGGAGATGAAGAACTTGGCCAACCAACCCATCGTGGTCGCCATCGTCGTCGTACCGTCACCCATGTAAACCAGAGTAGCGTCGGCGATCTTGGTCGAGTCGATCGAGTTGTCGACGTTAATGTCTTCCGGACGCACGATGCCCGACACCCGGACGTATTCGTTGCCGCCGGTCATGCCGACGCGCTTCTCACCGCGAACGCGCATGTAGCCATTGGTCAAGACCTCGGTAACCATGACCGACAGCGAACCGGAGAACTGATGTTCTTGCGTGTTGTCGGCATCGCCTTCAAAGCTTGTATTGGATTCCAGGCTCGAGCCCAGATCGAAGCCCAGTTGCTTGCCGAACACCGTTGGGTTGGTGATGCTGGTGTTGTTGCTGCGCGATACCCCACCCTTGTTGGCGTGCTTCGCTTCGGTGTCTTCAACCAGGTTGACCACCAGGATGTCGCCGACGCGGCGCGCACGGACATTCTCGAACCAGCTACGTTCAAAACCCGCCTGGTAGATCGAACCATTGCCTTGCGGCGCCGGCGGTATGTCGACCGGCTCAACGGCGGCGAAATCAGGATCACGTTTCGGTTTCGAGTTGCATCCCGTCAACGCCGTCGCAATCACTGCCAGCAACACCAGCAGCGCCAATCGGCGAAGCGGCTTATGCGTCTTGTCAGTGAAATGTTTCATGGTCCGTTCCTTCACCTTGGTGCCGACGACTTACAGCACCTGGCTGACGTAGCTCAGCATCTCGTCGGTGGTCGAGATCGCCTTGCTGTTCATTTCATAGGCGCGCTGGGTCTCGATCATGTTGACCAGCTCTTCGACGACGTTGACGTTGGAGCTTTCCAACGACCCCTGAATCAAGGTGCCCGTACCATTGGTTCCGGGCGTGTCGACCTGTGCAGCGCCGCTCGCTGCCGATTCGCGGTACAGGTTGTCACCGATCGCCTCGAGGCCGGTCGGGTTGACGAACTGCGCGAGCGTGATGTTGCCGATCTGGGTCGGTGCATTGTTGCCGGCGACCATCGCCGATACCGTGCCGTCCGATCCCACCGTCACACTCAGCGTGTTGGCAGGTACGGTGATCGCTGGGTCGAGCAGGTAGCCGTTCTGGGTTACCAGCTGGCCGGTGGAATCCAGGCCGAACGAACCGTCGCGCGTATAGACGATGCTGCCGTCCGGATGAGTGATCTGAAAAAAGCCGTTGCCCTGAACCGCGATATCGAAGCTGTTGTTGGTCTGGACAATGTTGCCCTGCGTGTGCAGCTTCTGCGTAGCCACCGTGCGTACACCGGTACCCAGGTAGAGACCTGAAGGCAGCGTCGTATCTTCGGTCGAGTTGGCGCCCGCCTGGCGGATGTTCTGATAGATGAGATCCTCGAACACCGCACGATCGCGTTTGAAGCCGGTAGTGTTGACGTTGGCCAGGTTGTTCGAGATGACCGACATACGGGTCTGCTCGGCATCGAGTCCTGTCTTGGCGATCCAGAGTGCGGGATACATAGTGTTTAACCTTGTTGTGCTTGGTGACGGTGCCTGGCGGCGACCGTCATGACATTCAAACTATTGACGCGTTGATCCACTTACCAAGTGTTCAGCAATTCTCTTGCCAGCTTTAGGTCGGACGCACGATCGAAGCGGCCGAACGCGAGTTGTCGTCGGCGGTGCTCATCATCTTGACCTGCAGTTCGAAGCGACGGGACAGCTCGATCATGTCGACCATCTCGTTGACCACGTTCACGTTGCTGGCGACAAGCGCCCCAGAAACAACACGTTGCGCGGGATCGGCCTCGGCCACCGCGCCATCGGCCATGCGGAACAGGCCGTCTTCGCCCTTCTTCATCTGGTCGAACTGCGGTGCAACCAGCTTGATGCGATCGATGACCGCCAACTGATCGGCGCCGGCGCCTTGCGGACGGATCGAAACGGTACCGTCGGCGCCGATGTCGATCTGCTCGTACGGCGGCAGCGCAATCGGCCCACCGTTGCCCATCACCGGCAAATTGTTGCCGGTTACCAGCAGACCGTTCTCATCGACCCGCAGGTCACCGCGGCGACTGTAGGCCTCGTTGCCGTCCGGTGCCTGTACCGCCAGCCAGCCACCGTCTTTAACCGCTACATCCAGGTCATTGCCAGTGTATTGCATGCTGCCGTGATCGAAGTCGGTCTCGGGACGCTCGTCCATGGCATACACGCGGGTCGGATGACCCGGACCAAACACCGGCATGCTGCGAAACTGGTTCAGGTCGGCGAGGAAACCGGTGGTGTTGGCGTTTGCCATGTTGTTGCTGGCATTGCCCTGCGCGATCAGCGTCTCTTTCGCGCCACTCATGGCGACATACAGCATACGGTCCATGTCGTTATCCTCTTGCTTAGGCAACCGGCCGGGGATGCATGGCGGATGCTCAATGCGATCCGCTATGCCTGCCCGGCCGACTCACGGTGTTATCGGATGTTGATGACGGTCTGGGTGATCGTGTCGGCGGTCGAGATCACCTCGGCATTCGCCTGGAAGTTGCGCTGTGCCGTAATCAGATTGACGAGCTGCGCGGCGATATCCACGTTAGACGATTCCAGTGCGCCGGACTGGATCTGGCCGAAGCTCGAGGTTCCGGCCTCGCCCAACTGCGGCGTGCCCGAGGAGAAACTCTCGGCCCAGTTGGTATCGCCGATCTGGCGCAGGCCCTGCTGGTTGTTGAACTTGGCCAGCGCGACCTTGCCCAGTGCCGACGATTGACCGTTGGTATAGCGGGCGAACACGACGCCCTCGGTATCGATATCCACGCCCGCGAGGCGACCCGACGTGTAACCGTCCTGCGTCAGGTTGTTGACCGCGAATGACGAGCCGTACTGCGTGGTGCCGGCGAACTCCAGGTCCATCGTGATATTGGCCGCACCGTTACCCGGGTTGTAGGGATCGGCCGTGACATTGGTCGCTGCCCCACCGTTGACGGTCGCCAGACCACCGGTCGAGTTGAAGGTCAAGGTAAACGGCGTTCCCGAAGCCTGGCCGGAAGGCGGCACGTTGGTACCGTCGACATACAGGTACTGGCTCCATGCGTTCGATCCGGTCTTGGCGAAATACATGGTGGCGGTATGCGCGTTGCCCAGCGAGTCGTATACCGTGGTCGAGGTCGAGTTGTTGTAGCTCGCCGGATCGGCCGGGTTGAACGCGGTCGTTGGCACCGCCTGGGTCGAATCGAGGTTGACCACCTCACTGACCGACGTGGTCGGCGCCGGCGCGCTCGGCGTGGTCGGCAACTGCAGGTCCTGCAGCACGCCCGTGTTGAAGGTAGTGACGCCAGCCACACCGGTAGTCGCACCGTATACCTGCAGACGATCGTTGGCGTGGTTGATCACGTAGCCGTCGCGGTCGACGCTGTAGGCGCCGGAACGCGTGTAGGCCTGAGAGCCGTCAGGCGCCTCGAGCACGAAAAAGCCCTGACCGCTGATCGCCAGGTCGAGGTTGTTCGACGTGAAGTCGATCGTACCCTGACTGAACTGCTGTGCGACACGCGCGACGCGCACGCCCTGCCCCGCGGCGTTGGCCGAGGTGTCCTGGATCGCGCTGGCGTAAACGTCGGCGAATTCCGCGCGCGACTCCTTGAAACCGTTGGTCGCCGAGTTGGCGATGTTGTTGCCGGTTACTTCCAGGTCAGTGGAGGCAGCGTTGAGACCACTGAGTGCAATACGAAAAGGCATGTCGGCGACTCCCGTTAGAAAATCTGTTGTACGTTGTTAAAGGCGATCGGACCCAGGCCATCGAGGTTCAGCGTCAGCCCGTTGCTGCCACTGAGGTTCACGCTGTCGACCTTGGCGAAGAGTTTGGTCTCGAGGTTGACCGGTTCACCGTTCTGCATCGCCTGCACGCTGAAGTGATAGATGCCGGGGTTGGCATAGGTGCCTGCGTCGGTCAGGCCGTCCCAGTTGAATTCCAACGCGCCGGAAGGCGCGCTGCCCAGCGGCATCTCGCGCACCAGCTGACCGACCGAATCGGTGACGCGCAGCGTGACCTCGGGGCTGCTCTGCGCCAGTTCGACCTGGCCACGGACGGTGCTGCCGGTAGACAGGTAACCGCTGTCGACCGGCGCCAGCACCTCGCGCCCGACCAACGAGCCGGCCTGCAGTGCCTGGCCGGAGGTGATCGATGCGGCCAGCGATTCGAAGTTCTGATTGAGCTGCTCCAGGCCGGTGACCGAACCGAACTGCGCGATCTGGCCAAGGAAATCGCCGTTCTCCATCGGTTTGAACGGGTCCTGGTTGTTGAGCTGGGTAACCATCAGCTTCAGAAAGGTGTTGAGTCCCAGTTCGGTCGCATCGTTGGTGCCGCGCGCCTGCGTGGTGTTGGAAGTCAGTCCCAGACTGGCGAAGACGTCTTCCTGTGCGGTGATCGTACTCATGTCCGCTTACCTCCCGAGGTTGATGGTCGCGGTCAACATCTGCCGGGTGGAGTTGAGCACCTCGACATTGTTCTGATAGGCGCGCGATGCAGAGATCATGTTCGCCATCTCTTCCATCACGTTGACGTTCGGCCGGTAGATGTAACCCTGCTCGTCGGCCAGTGCATGTTCCGGTGCGAACTCGCGTACCAACGGCGCCTTGCTCTCGACGATGCCGGCCATCTGCACGCCGACCGCCGGATTGCGTGTATTGACTTGGTCGAGCACCGCCTTGAATACCGGCTGACGTGCGCGGTAGGTCTCTTCGAGACTGCTCGAGACCGCATCGACGTTGGCCATGTTGCTGGCGACAACGTTCAAACGCAGGCTCTGGGCATTCATGCCGGAGCCGGCGATATCGAAAATCTTGAAACTACTCATTGACTGGTACCTTTGATTGCCATCATCAGGCCTTTGATGCGGCCATCAAGAAAACGCAGGCTGGCCTGATAGCGCATCGCGTTTTCACTGAACTCGGCCTGTTCGCGCTCTGCTTCGACCGTGTTGCCGTCGAGCGACGACTGGTGCGGAATGCGGTAACCCATCTGGGTTGACGCGACCACACCCTGGTCCGCCTTGATGTGTCCCGTCTGGGTAGCCGCCAGACGAACCGGCTGCTGTACCTCGTTGCGCAGCATGGCGGCGAAATCGAAATCGCGCGCCTTGTACCCGGGCGTATCGGCGTTGGCGAGGTTGGAAGCGAGCACCTCCGAACGGCGTGCGCGTAACCGCAGCGCTTCTTCGTGGATGCCAAAGATGTTGTCGAAACTCATGTAGACGGCCTGTAAAACGGTGTTCCGAGCGATCTACAGCAGAACGCGTGCCAAACGACACAGGCCGATTTAATTCAATGACTTAGAAACAAGTCCGGGGATAGGGAGAAGGTCGTGCGGCAAGCCATTGCCGATCCGCTTGCCGCCCAATCGGCAAACCGCGCGGCAAGCGTTGTGCCGTTGCCGGCAGGGGAAATGCCGCGTCAGGAACGGACGCGGTAGACGAGTCCACCCGAGATGCTGCGCATCTCGAACAGGTCTTCGTTGCCACTCATCGACTCGGTCGAACCGAGGAAGAGATGACCACCGGGGTTCAGCGAACGGGCGATGCGCGAGACGATGTCGCGCTTGCGTTCCTGGGAGAAATAGATCAGCACGTTGCGGCAGAAGACGATATCGAACTTACCGAGGATGTCGAACGGCTTGAGCAGGTTGAACGGTCGGAAACTCACGCGCTGACGGTATTCGGGCAACACCTCGATACAACCACCCTGGTCGCGGAAATAGCGGCGACGCTGATCGTCGGTCAGTCCACGCGATGCCGAAACGCCACAATAGCTGGCGCCCTGCGCCTCCTGCAGTGCGGTCGGCGAGATATCGGTACCGACGATCTCGTAGTTCAGCGTGCGCGAAACGCGACCGTCCTTCATGCCATCCTGCAGGCAGATCGCCGTTGTGTAAGCCTCCTGGCCGGTTGACGCAGCAGCCGACCAGATACGCAAACGACTGGGTTTACTCTCGGCGATGATGCCGTCGATCAGTACGCGAAAATGTGCCGCGTCGCGAAACCAGAAGGTTTCGTTGGTAGTCATGGCGTCGACTACCGCGGTCTGCACCCGTGTGTTGCCGAGCGAGGTCAGCTTGCTGACCAGTTCACCGTAGCCGTTCAGACCGAAAGTCGGCAGCAAGCGGCCGAGTCGACTGACGACGAGGTATTCCTTGCCGGCACCAAGGCGGATGCCCGCCTGATTCTCGAGAAAATCGTGAATCGCAGCGTATTCAGTCGGCTTTAAGGTATTGGTCACGGCTCCCTCTGCGGACCTGCTGCCACCGGTGGCGCGATCAAGCGTTTTTGGCGCGGGCGTCTGCATGTCGCTGCAGGAATTCCTGCACCATCATCGCCAAGGTATCAGGTTCCCACTTGGGCAGGAAATCGTTCGCGCCGACTTTCTGCACCATCGACTTGTTGAACACACCGCTCAATGAGGTATGCAGGATCACATGCAAGTGACGCAACTGCGGATGCTCGCGGATCGCCTTGGTCAGCGAATAGCCGTCCATGCGCGGCATCTCGACATCGGAGATCACCAGCGACAGCCAGTTTTCGACGTCTTTGCCCTCGTCGAGCCACTGCAGCAGCAACTCGAGCGCCTGTTGACCGTCGTTGGCGGTGGTGAACTCCACACCCATCTGTTCGAGCACACGGGTCACCTGCTTGCGCGCCACGCTCGAGTCATCGACCATTAATACATGCTGCGCGGGCATGTCCTCGGCGCGTTCCTTGATGATGCCGTCCGACACCTCTTCCTGGCCGCCGACGACCTCTTTCAACACCTTCTCGACGTCGATGATCTCGATCAGCTCGTTGTCGACCTGGGTCACCGCCGTCATGTAGGTGCCGTGTGCGGCGCCCTTGGGCGGCGGCAGGATCTCTTCCCAGTTCATGTTGACGATGCGATCGACGGAATCGACCAGGAACCCCTGCACCTTGCGGTTGTACTCGGTGACGATGACGAATTTTTCGCGATGATCGCCAATCGGTGCGGCGCCGATGGCGCGCGATAGGTCGATGATGGCGATCGTACGACCGCGCATGTTGGCGATGCCGAGGATCACCGGATTCGACTGCGGAATTTCAGTCAGCGGAGGGCACTGAATGACCTCCTGCACCTTGAATACGTTGATACCGAAGCGCTGGCGGCCTCCCAAGCGGAAAAGCAGCAGTTCAAGACGGTTGTGTCCTGCCAACTTCGTGCGCATATCAACGCCATCAAGTACGCCTGCCATAGGGGTCTCCGCGATCGGAATGATTCGATGCTGTGCGTAGCGGCGTGAAAGACCCAAGCTTTAGGTAGCTTCCCAACGGCTGCCGGCATGGGTTTTGCTCACCCACACGGCATGAGAACCAAAAGACGGAAATTCGACACCTGGCTACTTGCGGCCTGCTGTTTGCTGGCCACAGCGGCGCACACATCGGAGCGCAAACACGAATCGCACGATGCGATCCGTGCGGCGGCCGAGGCCCACGTGCTGGCGCAGGCCGACGAGTTTCCGACCACGCCGGTAGTCAAGGCCGGCGATCTCGACAGCCGACTCAAACTCTCGGCATGCGACGAGCCGCTGGAGACCTACGATTCGCCCAACGGGCTCAATCGTGGCCGCGGCGTGGTCGGCGTGCGCTGCCCCGGCAGTACGCCGTGGAAGATTTACGTTCCTGTTCAGATCGCGTTGATGGACTACGTCGTGACGACGCGTCGCCCGCTGGTACGCGGCCAGGTGCTGGATGCCGACGACCTGATGCTCAGCGAAACCGACATCTCGCGGCTGCATAAGGCGTATTTCACCGATATCAAAGATGTGGTCGGTCTACGCACCAAACGCTCGATCGGCGCCGGCTCGACGCTACATGCGGGGCTGCTGAAACGCGAGAAGCTGGTCAAGCGCGGCAGCCAGGTCGACATCATCGCCGATATCGGCGGTCTGCACGTGGCGATGAAAGGCAAGGCCCTGGCCGACGGGGGGCGCGGTGACCGCATCCGGGTGAAAAACCTGACATCGGGCCGGGTGGTCACCGGCGAGGTTACGCAGGCCGGTACGATTCGCGTCATGAATTGACTGCCCGTCCGATTGCCAACTGGTGCACAGAAGTTCCGTCATCCAGACAGGTTTCGGAATGAACTTCACAACTTACGCCGGCTGCTTTAAGTCCGTCAAAAGTCGGACGATACCCTGAGCGTGAACTCGTGAAATAGGTGTGACCGAGATGGGCATTGAAATTAGTGGAAACCGGGGACGTCCGCCGCAGGAACTGATCGATGCGGCCAAAACCCAGGCAGCCAACAGTACATACAACGCGTCGGGAAAGACCGCCAGCGCCAACAGTGGCAACGGCAGCCCTTCCAGCCAAGTGAATCTGTCGACCACGGCGTCGCAGCTTCAGGCACTCGAAAGCCAGATCGCCAACCTGCCGGTTGTCGACACGCAACGTGTGCAGGAAGTGCAACGTACCCTGGCGACCGGTTCGTTCGAAGTCGAACCTGCGCGTGTCGCAGACAAGGTACTGACGTTTGAAGCAGGCTTGGGGCCCTCGTCGGCATCGGCCTAACGGAGACTGAATGGATAGCGAGCAGCTCGTAAAGGCGTTTACCGCCACGGTTCAAGCCAGTCTGCATGGTTTGCAGACGATTGAACCGGTGCTGCGACGTGAGCAGGATGCACTCACCGGGCGCGATCCCGGTGCGCTCGACCAGGTCGTGCGCGAAAAACTCGAGTTGCTCAAGCAGATCGAGCACGGCATTCATGCCCGCGACCGATTGCAGCAGACCGCCGGGTTCGGCCAAGGCCTCGAAGGGGGGCAGCAGCTCGTCGATGCAGTCAACAACGCGACCCTGTCGCGCGACTGGTCGATGTTGGTCGAGCTGGCCTCACAGGTTGCAGAGCTGAACAACTACAACGGCCAACTCGCCGTTCAGGGGCAGCGCTCGACGCGCATGGCACTCGGCATTCTGACCGGGCGCAATGCGCAAGAAGATACCTACAGCACCTTGCGCCGCAAACGCGGCCCGGCTGCCGGCTACAACTTCGGCAAGGCCTAGCCACGCATTGCCGCCTGTTTTCCGGGGCGGCCGTTTCAGAACCTTCCCACTCAGGGTAGAATTCGCATTCGCACATCACCAGGCCGTTGCCGGCGCACATCGCGCTCGCGCAGCGACGACTGTTTCTGCCCTCGTAGCTCAGCTGGATAGAGCGCACCCCTCCTAAGGGTGAAGTCAGAGGTTCGAATCCTCTCGGGGGCACCATCTCTCGCCCATCGATCAGCAGAGCACCGGCCGGCGACATCGCCGTGCAGTGTTCCCTGTTGCACGCGACAGACATCACCGCAAACCAGGTCCGCATCATTGAGTTTGCAATGACGAACCATTGCTTTTCGCTCGCCTGGTCGCGCTGCGTCCGCAAGCCGTTCGATCCCATCCCCCACATTTGCAGGCGCATGCGCAAATCGAGCGTCGTACCCCATCCGGGGCCGGCTGCCGCACATCGCGTGGACGGGGTATCGGGCTGTTTGACACGGCCACAGCTCATCACGAGAATGCGCCCTCGCCAATTTTGTCGCCAAGCGACATATGCCGCCAACCCGAACCGGTGTGCAATCAAGCTAAGGACAAGCTTTCGATGAATCTTCGTTCGCGCAAACTCGCGCTGCTCTTCGCTTCCTTTCTGACAACTCTTACATGCGGTGCCGCGGCATCCGACAGCGATGACGTCGGAACGCTCGAATGGATCGTCGGCATATCCTGGGGAGACGGCAACGTGGACGGGGTCGGCGAATCGGCGCGCTTCGCCGGGCCATTGCGCCTTGCACCGAGCAATGACGGCGGCCTGCTGATTGCCGACGAATATGCAGACACGCTGCGTAGAGTCGATCCAGATCTGCGCGTGACCACGCTCGCCGGACAAGCAGGAGTCGGCGCCTACCGCGACGGTCCGGCCGACCGGGCCCTGTTTTCATCTCCCATGGGCATGGCACAGTCAGCAAACGGCACGATCTATGTGGCCGATCGATATAACGACGCGATTCGCAGCATCTCTCCTGACGGCACCGTCGGCCTGCTTGCCGGCAAACCGGGAGAAGACGGCGACAGCGATGGCCGCGGTACCCAGGCCCGTTTCAGATGGCCGGTGGATGTCGCACTCGACGGCGAAGGCCGCATCTGGGTGGCAGACCATTACAACGAGGCCGTGCGCATCGTGTCGCCGAATGGTTACGTAACGACCTGGCCGGTGCGCGATTCACAGGCGCCGCAGATCGGCGGGAACAGCGCGGTATTGACCGACACGCGTTTTCCGGGTATCGACTTCATCGCCTCTGCGCCGGACGGCACGATGGTGGTTGCCGGCGAATGGGGCATCTCACGCATCGATGGAGACACCGCAACCCGGGTGGTGACGTCGATTTCCGCCGAGAAAAAACAGGAAATCATCTCGATGTACGGTGATATTCCGAGCGAACAGTTACCCGCGTGGGCTGCGGCCGAACTCGCCTTGGCACGCAGCGAGGGGACGTCCATCCAGTCGATCGGCGGGCTGGCCGTCAAAGCGGACGGCACGCTGCTCGTTGCAGACAAGACGCAAGGCCTGGTCTTCGAGGTATCGCCCGACGGTACAGCCAAGGTCGTCGCCGGCCGTTCGACCGACGAACCGCATGCCGGTGTCGAAGGCAAGGCCGACGTCGCGCTGCTCAACCAGCCCGGCAGCATCGCCGTCGACAGCGCCGGCAACGTGTTCGTCGCCAACCAGGAAGAGAGCGTGCAACAGATACTGCCCGACGGCGAGGTACGCAACGTGCTCGGTTTTGCCCCCGGCTATCGGGTTCGCGACTTGGACGCCAGCCGCGTGCTGCACGGCAGCTGCGATGTGGCGATCCAGAACAAGCAGGGCGAAACCTTCGTCGTGCAACGCCTCGACAACACCATCGTGCAGTTCGACGCGAACGGGAACCGCCTGCGCCAATTCGGCCAAGACACCGCCAGCATTCGTGCGCCGGAAAGTGAAACCTACGTGGACGGCGGCGCGAATGTGGCCCGTTTCCACTACCCGCAAGATATCGAGTTCGGCCGTGCAGGTGAGGTGTTCGTTGCCGATCAAAACGGCATTCGTCGCATCGCAGCGGATGGCGAAGTCTCGACGTTGATCGGCAACGCCGGCACACCCGATCGGCGTGATGGCGATTTTGAAAGGGCGAGCTTCTTCCGCCCTTATCGCCTGGCTTTCGATGGCCGCAACACGCTCTATGTTCTGGATAACAGCCCCTACATCGGCGGTGGTCCGGTCGGCGAGGTCGTACGCAAGCTCGACCTCGACACCCATGAGATCAGCACCGTCATCGATGCCAACAGCATCCAAGACGCCTACCTGACATTGCCACCGGAAAAACAAACCTTCTTCCGCAGTGAACTCAAAGACATCGGCAGCGGACCGGACGGCTCGCTGTACGTGCTCGGCGAGCACGGCGATCTGTACGTGTGGACACCGGCGCAAGGTCTGCGCATAGCCCGCTTCCCCGGCAGCCTGATGCCCGCCGATACCGAAGAAGCCGAAACCATCCTGGATGCCAAAGGCAAACCCGTCGAGAACCATCTCGTACGCAGTGCGTCGATTTCGGGGCGGACCGAACACCTGGCGGTCGATGCGTTCGGCAATGCCTACGTCACCGATGCGTCGGCCAATGTCGTGCTGCGTATCGACGGCGACAACAACGTGGACATCATCGTGGGTACGCTTGGCGTAAGCGGCAACACAGAAGGCCCGCTGCCCGGCAGCCTGGAAAACCCGGAGGGCCTGTCGATCACGCCGCAAGGCGATCTGCTGATCACCGTGCTGCATTCCGGCGTGATCCGCGTGCGCCAGCCGCACAAGATCAGCGGTGTTCGAATCGGCACCGCTGAACATACTGTTCGCTAACCCTCGACATCACACCCCTACCAGCCAGCATCGTATCGCCATGACATACCTCCGCCATGCCTTGAAACATGCCGCAGGCCTGGGCCTGTGTTGCAGCATCGCCGTTGCTCACGCCGACTTGAAGATGACGCAGTGGCTGTACTACTCGATGTACGCCAGCGACTCCGCCCATTCGGTTCATCTGGCTGCGCTACAGCCGTTGCCGAACGGTCTGCTCGCATCCGCCAGCCGTTATCCTCGCTTCTCGGGAGAACCCTGGACCGACGATGAATCCGCACTGGGCTGGTACAACTACGCCCCGCGCGTAATCGACTGCGAGACCGGTTTTTCGATCACGACCGGCGCTCAGCTGCTGGATGCCGATGGCGGCGTGGTCGCGAAGCGCGACAATGCCGCCGAGTTGCTTGGCGAATGGCGCAGCAGATATGGTGAACGACTGCACGACCCGCGATGGCCTGCCAACGACGAGCTGTTCCTCGCCTGCACCGCTGTTGGCGATGAGGCGCTGCGCACCGCACGCGCCAAGCTCGCCGGCGCACCTCAACCGCGCCTGACCTACAAGCCGCTGCTGGCAACCCTGCGCGAAGATACCGAGCGCCTTTGGGCACGCAGCAAATGGGCTTACCAGATCGACCTCGCGCGACAGGACGCCCCGACGTCACCCGACGCAGTGGCCGCCGCGGTCAAAGCGTCCTACGACGCATGGCTCGCATCATTCGGCGCACTGAGCGCCTATCCAACGGGCGATGCATCGCAAGCCGTCGGCAATGCCGGTCGACAGTGGCTCACCGAGTCGGGCCTCAACATCGTCGATATCAAGTCGCATGGCGACGGAACCGTCGAATACACCGATCGCAAGCCGACGCAATACGACATCCCCTACGGCACGCTCGACCAGCGCCCGGCGAATACCGAACAGGCAACGCAGGTGCACCTGCATGTCTGGGCCGATTGTCGTAGCGGAGTTTCCGTCGCTCAGCGCCTCGACTGGCTCGATGACGCAGGTTCGGTCCTCGCCGAACAGCAACCGGGCCTCGAGGCATTGACCAACGACGTCAACAACAGAATCGCCACGGCGGCCCAATCCGGCAACAATCTTTTCGTTGTACCGGGCAACGACAGCGTCGCTTTGCGCGTGTGTCTCGCCTCGGCGGCTGATTGTGCCCAGGTCGAACTGACCGACGTCGGGCCGTTTCGCCTGTCCAGCGACGATACGCGCAGCATAGAGAATGCGCCGAGCGCACAAGATGCGTTGCTCGTCATTCGCGCGGCCGCCCGCCGCCACAGGCAGCGCTTCGTTCCAGCGTGTCGAATCGATGCAACACAATGATCAGCAAGGAGGCTCCATCGTGCACCAAGGTTTCGTAACCCGGATCGAGCGCCTGCGTAGCCCGACGCGGGCACTGCTACTGCTGGCGCTGCTCGGCAGCGTCCAGCAGCTGCACGCACAAGACAGCAAGTTGCAGGACTCGGCGATCAGCCAACTGCATACCTATCGAGACGGAATGGCCGCGTTTGAGATCCGCGGCAGTTGGGGCTTCGTCGACCGCGCAGGCCATGTCGCCGTCGAGCCGGCCTACTCCGAGGTACGCGACTTCTCCGAAGGGTTGGCGGCCGTCTCGATCGACGACCACTGGGGTTATGTCGACCGGCGCGGCGAACTGAAGATCCCGGCAACGTTCACGTATGCCAGAGACTTCAAACAGGGCCTTGCCTCCGCCAGCACTACCGACAACCGATGGGGATACATCGACACCGATGGCAATTGGGCGATCCGGCCCACGTTTTCCGGTACCAGCGACTTCGTCGACGGGGTCGCAATCGTCAACGAAGGCTACAATCAACACCGCCTGATCGATCGATCCGGCAAGCTCATCAAGAAGTTTCCGGCAGACTACGACATCGACGAGTGGAAACGCGACTTCGGCGTGCTCATCGTCACCAAGCCACCTTCTTCCAGTTATTTCAACATCGATGGACAGACGGTCGATCTGCCGCCGGGCGTGACCGATTTTCAGAACTACGGTGACGGACTGCTGGTGCGTGCCGATACCCAGCAAGGCGGTCTTGCCTATGGCGCCACCGACCTCGAAGGCAACTGGGCCGTCAAGCCGCGCTTCAAATCGCTCGGCGTTTTCCACGACGGCGTGGCCATCGCCGAGAACGAGGCCGGATTCGGCCTTATCGACAAAACGGGAGAATTCATCGCCCCAGCGCACTACGCGAGTATCGAACGGATCGCATCGGGACACTTCATTGCGCGCCGACGCGAGGCGCCGCATCACGTCGAAGCGCTGGCAACCGACGGCCAGCGACTCTTCCCCAACCCATGCCCGCGATTGCAACATCGCGAGTTGGGAACGTGGACAGTCTTCATCGGCTGCGAGGCCACCTGGGCCATCCACGATAAAGGCACGCCTCGACAGGTGCCCTTCTCGATACCCGAGATTGCCCAGGTCGGCGATCACCTGCTGATTCAGGACACGGCGGCGGTGTCGGCCAAACGACCGACAGCCACGGCGTTCGCCCTTTTCGACCCCACCGGCGTCGTCATATCCAGCGATAGCAGTGAGGCTGCCGCGCCCTACGACTGGGCCATGCTGATCAAGCCTGAACAGCATACAGATGCCGAAGCGGCGCCCACGCTGCCACTGGCCCTGGTGGTCGGTGCAGATGGTGACGTCGCCATTGTTACCCACGATCACCGCGTCGTCCGCAAAGAGGAATGGCGCTACGACCCGCTGCTCCTGGAATATGGCAGCACACTGCCCGAAGTGTATGGGCCGATGGTAATGAAGACGGCCGGCGGCTACGGCAGCATCGATGCATCCGGCAACTGGCTGCTTGCCCCGACGTTCACGCGCCTTCAACCCTTCGTCAAGGGCGTGGCACGCGCGCGCAGCGGTGAGAAGGAATTGCTGGTCGGTGCCAAGGGCAACACACGGGAGATCCCGGAAGGTTTCCGTTTCGCCGGCGTGGTCACCGCCAACCGGGCCGCCATTGTCAGAGACCGCGAGAACGGCGAGCGCGAGCGCATCGAATTCAACCTCGCCACCGGCGAGCAGTACCAATCCATCGAGCAACCCGGCTACTTCGGTTATTCCAAGACACACGCCGGACTCAAGCCGGCGGAAGACGGCAATAAATGGGGATTGGTCGACACGCTTGGGAACTGGGTCGTGCCCGCCACCTACGACCGTACCCCGGAAGCACTCAAGTGGAACAATAGCTTTCTCGGTTGGAAGATCAGCCAGAACGAAAAGAACAATGATGGCTGGAACCACAGCCTCTACGGCTTGCTGTCGCCGACCGGCGAGGTCCTGTCCGCACCCCGGTATGACAAGATATCGGTGCAACGCGAAACCGGTCTGTTGCTGATCACCGCGCAGGGCGCATACCGGACCGGCCTGATGTCGGTCGACGGCAAGATCCTGCTGCCGCCGATCTACAAGAACATCCGTTATACCGACAACGGGTGGTTCGAACTGACCACGGACGAACAGATCGGATTGATGGGCACAGACGGCGAATGGCTGGTACAGCCGGGCTTTTTCAAGTTCCATGACCTGAGCCGCTCGCCGATCTCCCGCGAGATCATTGCCGATGAAGACGTGTTGATCGATACCGCGGGGCGCGTGTCGAGTGCCGACACGCCGCTTTCCCCGCTCGATGACAACCCGGACTACTGGCTCTACCGCGTCGAAAGCAACGACCAGGGTGAAGACCAAACCGTCTACTACGGCTTCGACTGGAAACCGCGCGTGACGCTGCCGGGACGTATCGACAAACCGTTCTCCGAGGGCGCCGTCACGGTTTCAGCTGGCAGCTACGACAATCCCGGTGTGCAACTGATCGACAGCAGCGGCACGCGCAGCGCATTGCTGCCCTACGAAACGATTGAGCCCATGGTCGGTGGACTCGCTGTCGCCAAACCGTTCAGTCAAGATGACCGCACAGCACGCTACGGCTTCGTCGATAAGACCGGCGCACTCGTGATCCCTGCCGACTATGAGCGTGCCGACAACTTTTCCGAACAACGCGCCATCATCGTCAAGCACGGCAACTACGGCGCTATCGATGCGACGGGCAAGTTGCTGTTTCACAGTGCGTGGCGCTGCGGCAAGTATCCGGTCGTGATCGATGCCGATGAACGCATCGTCTGGCCGGAAGAAGAGGCCAAGATCACTGAATGCCCGGCCGAGAACTGAGGGTGATCAATCCCCTACTGACGATGCGTTCGAGAACGGCCCGGCAAAGCAACGGTTCAGCAGGCGGCCTGGGCGCAATGCCGAAACAGCGCCGGCTGGCGACGCCGGATATTCCACGCGCATTGCGCTAGGTCGCAAGCCGGTACCGCACGGCGTCTTCGGCGCCGGCGGAAGACTGCGCAATACCATCACTCACTGAGTTCTTGACTGCCGTGATCTCGGCAATGATCGACACCGCGATCTCGGGCGGAGTATGGCTGCCGATCGGCAGCCCTACCGGCCCATGCAAACGATCGACCTGTTGCTGCGACAGTTCGCAATCGTCACGCAAGCGCGCACGCCGCGTGGCATTGGTCTTACGCGAGCCCAGTGCACCGACAAAGAAGGCCGGCGAGCGCAAAGCCTCGATCAACGCCATATCGTCGAGCTTGGGATCGTGGGTCAAGGTAACGACCGCACTACCGGCATCCAGACCGCGTTCGATAATCACGTCGTCCGGCATTGCGCGCAGCAATTCGCACCCCGGCACATCCCATTCCGACGTGTATTCTTCACGTGGATCGCAGACGGTGACCCGGTAACCGAGCGCCTGTGCCATCGGCACCAGAAAACGTGCGATCTGCCCCGCCCCGACCAACAGCAGGCGTAGCGCCGGACCATGCGGTGTGCTGAATACGCGCCCATCCCAGGCTGTTCGTGATCGACCATCTGCAGGTTGCAGCGATACCTCTCCGCTGAGCAGATCGACACGCCGTTGCAGCCGCTCGCCGTTTGCGATGCGCTTGCTCATCGCTTCCAGCAGATCAACATCCGGTGCCGCTTCGATCAACAGTTCGAGCGTACCGCCGCATGGCAGACCGAAACGCAGTGCCTCATCGCGGGTGACGCCGTATCGAATCAGCTGCGTCCTGCCGTCGCTGAACTCGCCGCTGCGGATGCGTGCAATCAGGTCTTCTTCGACACAACCGCCGGAGACCGAACCATGCACACGACCGCGTTGATCGATCGCCATCCATGCGCCGGGCTGGCGCGGCGCCGAACCCCAGGTGCGAACGACGCTGACCAACACGAAGCGACACCCTTCGGCCGCCCAGCGGCGGGTGGCATCCAGGACCTGTGAATCGAGCGTATCCATTGCAGAGCTCCGCTCAGGCGGCCAAAGAAGCGCTATCGATCGGCAGGCTGTACAGACGTTTGCCGGTTGCCGCCGCGATCGCATTGACCACAGCCGGCGCGACCGGCGGCACACCGGGTTCGCCAATGCCGGTCGGTGGTTCGGCAGACGGCATGATGTGCACCTCGACCTGCGGCATCTCGTCGATACGGATCGGCGCATAGTTATCGAAGTTGTCCTGTTCGACGACGCCATCTTTGAGCGTGATGGCGCCGTGCAATACCGACGACAACGCAAAACCGACACCACCTTCGACCTGGGCACGCACATTGTCCGGGTTGATCGCGATACCGCAGTCGACTGCCGACACGATCCGATCGACTCTGACCGAGCCGTCCGGCTTGACCGATACCTCGGCAACCTGTGCAACGAAGCTGTTGAACGACTCGTGCACCGCGATACCGCGACCGCGACGCACACCGTCTGCGGCAGGCAAAGGCGTTCCCCAACCGGCCTTCTCGGCCGCCAGCTTCAACACCCCGGCATGGCGCGGATGCTTGTCGAGCATCGCAAGCCGCCATTCGACCGGGTCCTTACCGGCCTTTTGCGCAACCTCGTCGAAGAACGCCTCGGTCGAGAACGCGGTATGTGACGAGCCCACCGAGCGCCACCACAGCACCGGCACACCCACATCGGTCGGTGAATGCAGATCGACCCACAGGTTCGGTATCGCGTAAGGCAGGGTCGATGCGCCCTCGACCGACACCGCATCGATTCCGTCCTTCAACAACATCTTCTCGAACGGCGAGCCGGTAACGATCGATTGGCCGACCAGCCGGTGATGCCAGCCGGTCAGTTCACCGTCCTTGCCCAGCGACGCCTTCAGGGTGTGATAGAACGCCGGTCGGTAGTAACCGCCATGCATATCGTCTTCGCGCAACCACACCAGCTTGACCGGCGCACTGCCGCCATGAGCCTTGACGATCTGCGCAGTCTCGACCAGGTAGTCCGAATCCTTGCAGGCACGGCGGCCAAAGCTGCCGCCGGCATACAAGGTATGAATCGTGACCTGTTCGGGTTTGAGACCGAACACTGCAGCCACGGCATGCTGATCGCCGGTGTGCAGCTGCTCGCCATTCCAGATTTCACATCCCTGCTCGCTCAGTTGCATCACGCAGTTCATCGGCTCCATCGCCGCATGCGCGAGATACGGAAACTCGAACGCAGCCTCGACGGTTTCGGCGGCAGCGGAAAACGCCGCAGCGATATCGCCATCGTTGCGCGCAACCAGGCCCGGCTGTTTGGCGGTTTCACGGTACTGCGCCATGAGTGCGTCGCTGCCGAGTGCAAAGGCATCGCTGTCGTCCCACTCGATCTGCAAGGCATCGCGACCTTTCTTCGCCGACCAGGTGTCGTTGGCCAATACGGCAACACCTTGCGGTATCTGCACGACATCAACGACGCCGTTGATGCCCTTGGCTTTAGCGGCATCGAACGCCTTGACCTTGCCGCCGAAGCGCGGCGAATGGGCAACCACGGCGACCAGCATGCCCGGCAACTGCACATCCTGGGTGAACTGCGCCGTGCCATCAGTCTTGGCGTCGCTATCGACACGCGGCGCCGATTTGCCGATCAGACGGAAGTCTTGCGGTGCCTTGAGCGTGACTTCGCCCGGCACCGGCTGCCCGGCCGCCGCTTCGGCCAGTTCACCGAAGGTTGCCGATCTGCCCGATGCGGCATGCTGCACGACGCCATCGCGCACACTGATCTGTGTTGCCGACACCTGCCACAGGCTGGCGGCCGCACCGATCAGCATCACACGTGCTGCGGCACCTGCCTTGCGCATCTGTTCCCAGGAGTTCGCCATCGCGGTACTGCCGCCGGTGCCCTGCGCCTGCCCCCAGAACAGGTTGTTGTAACGTGCGGCATCGGCCGGCGCACCCTCAACGCGGATCTGAGACCAGTCGGCATCGAGTTCTTCGGCGACCAGCGTCGCCAAGCCGGTATAGGCACCCTGCCCCATCTCGAGATGTTTCGAGATCACCGTGACGGTGTTGTCGCTGCCGATACGCAGGAACGCATTGGGTTCGAAGGTCATGTCGCCGACCGCCGCGTTGCCCGCCTTGCCTGGCCCCGCCTGCACCTGGGCGCCGACGATGCCGGGCATGAAAAGGCCGAGGGTCAAGCCTGCGCCTGCCTGCAGGAAGCGACGGCGACTGACGTTTTCGATCGAAGTTGTCTTGGCTCGCATCGTGATCTCCTCAGCCCAGCGCCTTGGCGGCGTCATGGATCGCGGCACGGATCCGCACATAGGTCGCGCAGCGGCAGATGTTGCCGTTCATCGCGGTGTCAATATCGCTGTCGCTCGGTTGCCGGTTGCGCTTGAGCAGCGCGACCGCGCTCATGATCTGGCCCGACTGGCAGTAACCGCATTGCACGACGTCGCGTGCCCGCCAGGCGGTCTGAACGACCTGGCCGACCGGGTCGTTCGCGATGGTCTCGATGGTGGTGATATCGGCACCCGCGGCCGCCGACAGCGGTATCGAGCAGGAGCGCACCGGCGAGCCGTTCATGTGCACCGTGCAGGCGCCGCACAGGCCCTTGCCGCAGCCATACTTGGTGCCGGTGAGCTGTAGGCTGTCACGCAACACCCACAGCAGGGGGGTATCCGGGTCGACGTCGACATCGCGCCGTTCGCCGTTCACTGTCAATCCGATCATCAGACAACTCCTGGTTGCAGTCGGGTAACAGACGATAAATCGCCTGGCAGGAAGGTACGGCCAGTCTGTGCCGAACCGCGCGCCACGCAACTACCCAAAACTGCGAACTTATTGCCTGATCCTCCACAACAGCGGGGGCGAACGCTCGTCGCCGTATCGTAAATCCGGTACGCTGCCGACATGAGCACCCTTGCCACATGTCCCGCGCCGGCACCCCTCCCGGCAGCCCAGGCGCAGACCCACGAAAGCCAGCGTGCCGAACTCGCGCAGATCATTGCGCGACACTGTCCGCACGACGGCACCTTCGACACGCCGATCGCCGGCCTGCACCTGTTTCGCGGTTCATCGACCGGCGCCCCGAGTTGCTCGATCATCAGCTCGGTGTTCGCCATGCTCGCCCAGGGCGCCAAGCGCCTGCTGGTCGCCGACGACGCCTACGACTACGACGCCCGCCACTACCTGGTTTCGTCGGTCGATCTGCCGATACTCGCGCGGATCAGTGAGGCCAGTCCGCAACGGCCGTATCTCGGCCTGGCACTCGACATCGATCCGCTGAAGATCGGTGAACTGACCGCGGCGCTGCCGCAGTCTTACCGCAGCGAGCCGCTCAGTCGTGCAATCGGGGTCGACAGCCTGAACGTCGATATCCAGAACGCGGCGCTGCGTCTGCTGCGCTTGCTCGATACGCCGGACGACATCCTGGTACTGGCACCTATCGTCGAACGCGAACTGCTGTACCGGGTGTTGACCGGATCGCTCGGTGCAAGACTGCGTCAGGCCGCCGCAGCGGACAGCCACAGCCATCAGATCGTGCGTGCCATCGGCTGGCTGAAGGACCACCTCGATCAACCGTTCAGCATGACCGTGCTGACCGATGTGGCCGGCATGAGCAAGTCGTCGTTGCACCAGCACTTCAAACAGATGACCGGCATGACACCGCTGCAGTATCACAAGCAACTGCGGCTGCAGGAGGCACGCCGGCTGATGCTGGCCAACCTCGAGGATGCCGCCTCCGCCGCGCATCGCGTCGGCTACGAAAGTGCTTCACAATTCAGCCGCGAGTACCGCCGCATGTTCGGCGCACCGCCGGCGCGCGATATCGCCCAGCTGCGCAACGAACAGGGAGAGACGCGTTGCATCGCAGACGACCCTGACTGACGCTGCACGATCGATCCCCGTACCCCATTCCGCTCTATCGAAGGTCTTTGAGTAACACCCGTGGAAATCTGGCAGATACTGATTCTCGCCCTGGTCGGCATCCTCGCCGGCTGGTTGAACGTCATGGCCGGCGGCGGTTCGCTGCTGACCGTACCCATCATGCTGTTCATGGGCATCCCCGGCCCGGTCGCCAACGGCACCAACCGCATCGCCATCCTGGCGCAGAACGTCACCGCGGTGACCACCTTCAAACGCCGCGGATATGCCGATTTCAAACTGGGCCTGAGCCTGGCGGCGGCCGCGGCGCTCGGTGCGCTGGGCGGCGCCTCGGTCGGGGTAAAACTGCAGGGCGAATGGTTCGACCGCGTGGTCGCACTGGTGATGATCGCAGTGCTGATCCTGATGGCCACCGGGCACGACAAGGTCAAGCCGACCGACACCGCGCAGCAGCCGAAAAACCTGGTGTGGGGTCATGTGCTGATGGTCGGTGCCGGTTTCTGGGGTGGCTTCATTCAGATCGGAGTCGGATTCATCCTGATGCCGATCCTGCACAAGGTCATGGGGCTCGACCTGGTACGGGTGAACATGCACAAGGTGTTCATCGTGCTGGTCTACACCGTGATCGCGCTGGCGGTGTTCGCCTCGCAACTCGAACTCCTGTGGTGGACCGGCCTCGGCCTGGCGGTCGGCAACTCGATCGGCGGCTGGCTGGGCGCACATACCACGATTTCGCACGGCGAAACCCTGATCCGCCGGGTGCTGTACGTCGCGCTGTCAGCCTTTATCATCAAATTGCTGTTTCTGTAATCGCAGGGCTGCAACGGATGCGCAGGCCACAAGAACGAGAACACCGAACAACCATGGAGACCCGCTGACTTGTCGCCGCGCCGACATCTGCACCTCCCGGCAACGGCCATCATCGTCGTGGTGGCGCTCGGCGCCTGCTCTTCCGGCCTGGAACGCCCGGCTTTGCCGCAGCCGGGCGACGAGGCGACTTTCAGCATCGAGCTTGCGCCGGCCGACAACAGCGACAAACGCATCGCGTGGTGGCAGCGTGCGTTGGCGGATGATCTGGCCAACGCTGTCGAACGGGCCCTGGCAGCCAACGCCGAACTGCGACGCCTGCAGGCCGAGCGCGACGCAGCCCGGGCGCGACTCGATCAGGCACGCGCCAACCGTGGCCTGACCGTCGATGGCTTCGCCAATGCCTCGATTGAAGATCAATCAGGCGACGGTTCCGATCGTCAAGCGGTCGGCATCGATGCCGACCTGCCGATCGACATCAACGGGGCGCTGGGCGACCGTGTGCGCGCTGCGCAACGCGAACTAACCGCCGCCGAAGCCGATCTCGTGCAGAACCGCTCCGACCTCGCACTGGATTTTGCCCTGGCTGCGATCGACGATGCCGAAGCCACGCAACGCCTGATACTGTTGAACAAGCAGATCGACATTGCGCAGGAACTGCTGCGCCTGATCGAGCTGCGTTTCACCCAGGGGCTGACATCCAGCGTCGATGTATTGCAGCAGCGCGACCAACTGGCCGGCCTGCGTCAGGATATCCCGGTCGCCAACCGCGACCGTCGGCTCGCCGGCAATGCACTACGGCGTGTCGCCAGCACGACACCTGACCAAGAGCTGCCCTACACCGATGACAACCTGCCGACGATCGTGTCGACATTTCCCCCGCTGCAACCCGTTGACCTGCTCGACGAACGCGCCGATCTGCGTGCGCAGCGCGCGCGCCTGGAAGCCGCCGATGCGCGTTTTGCGGCGGCACTGGCGGATCGATGGCCGACACTGTCGCTTTCCGGTAGCGCCATCGCCAGGACCGTGTCGGGTGACTTCGAGCGCATCGTATCGGCGGCGATTGCTGCCGCGTTGACCCTGTTCGACAGTGGCAGCAAACACGCCATCGCTGCCGAGCGTCGTGCCGACCTGGTAGCCGCCGGCGAACGCTACCTGCGCGACTGGATCGAGATCGTTCTCGGCATCGACGACCTGTTGCACGAGGAAGCCAGCCTGCGACAACGCATCGAGTTGTCGTTGCATCGATTGCAAACAGCGAAGGCCCTGCTCGATGCCACCCAGCGCCGCTACCGCCGTGGCGTCAGCGACTATCTGCCGGTGCTCGAAGCACTGCGCAGCCTGCAGCAACAACAGCGTGATCACCTGGCCTTGCAAGCGGAACTGGCACGCACGCGGCTTCGCTTGCATCATGCGCTGGGCAGTCCGCAGTCACAGGAGCCGACATGAAATCGACGACCCTCGCACGCCTTGTCGTGTTCGCTGCGTTGGCCGTCGGCTTTGTGTTTATCGGCTGGCAGCTGTTGCAGACGGCGCCGACCAGCAAACGCGAGCGACCAACCGCGCCGACGCCGTTGGTCGATGTCATCGACTCCTCGCCCAATGCCTATCCGCTTACGCTCGAAGCCGCAGGCACCGTGGGCAGCGCACTGCAACTCGAGATCCGCCCCCAGGTAGGCGGGCGAATAGTGCAGATGCACCCGGACTTCGAACCCGGCGGCCACATCGCCGCAAACACGCAGGTGCTGCAGATCGAGCGTGCCGACTACGAGCTCGCGGTTGACGCCGCCAAGGCCGAGATCGCCAAGGCGCAGGCCGACATGGCCTTGGAGAAGGGCCGGCGTGTCGTGGCGCAGGAGGAATTGGCCAGCCTCGGCGGCAGTCTCAAGTTCGATGCCGAGTCCGAGGCGCTCGCGCTGCGCCAACCTCAATTGCGCCAGGTCCAGGCCGAACTGGAGGCGGCGCGCAATCAACTCGAACAGGCCGAACTCGACCTGCAACGCACGACCCTGTCCCTGCCCTACGATGTGATCGTTCTCGAGCGCGTCCGCGTCACCGGCGAAGTCGTTGCCGCGCGCGAACTGGTGGGGCGCGTTGCCAGGGCCGACGAGTATTGGATCGAGCTGCGTTCGCTACCCGCGAGGATCGCGTACCTGAAGGCGCGCAGCAACGGCGCACCGGGTTCCACCGTGCGTGTGCAGACCCACGACGGCGAAGTGCTTGGCGAAATCATCCGCATCCGTGCCGATCTTGCCGCCGATTCCCGCTTGGCCGGGGCCATCGCATCCGTGCCGATCGACGCGCAGTCGCGCGACAAGCTGCTGTTGGGCAGCTATGTCGAGGCGACGATAGAGGCCGGTGACATGCCGCAGGTGATCAAGGTGCCGCGGCGCGCCTTGCGCGACAACCGAAAGGTTTGGGTCGTGGATGCCGAAGACCGACTGCAGGTGCGTGCGGCCGAGGTACGCTGGGAATCGGGGCAGCACTTTCTGCTCGACGTAAACACTGTAGAACCCGGCGATCGCGTCGTCGTCAGTCGAATCGGCGGCTTGATCACGGGTGCGCAGGTACGTTCCAGACAGGTCGACGTAGAGACCGGCGAGCTGCTCGATGACGCGGCATCCGAAGGCTCAAGGGATGACTGAACCGGATCGCCGTTTTGCACTGGTGACCTGGATGGCGGGCAACCCCGTCGCCGCCAACCTGTTGATGTTTGCATTGCTCCTTGGCGGCATCCTCGGCTTTTCGGAGATTCGCCAAGAGATCACCCCGGACTTCTCACTGAATTCGGTGCAGGTCACCGTACGTTACCCGGGCGCCACCCCCAAAGAGGTCGAAGAAGGGATCGTGGTCGCGATCGAAAAAGAGATCGCCGGCATCAGCGGTATTGCGAAGGTGGAGTCGACGGCGAACGTCGCGGCAGGCAGCGTGACTGCGGAACTGAGCGATGACGCGGAACCGACCGAAGTGCTGCAGGATGTGCGAAGCGCCGTTTCTCGCATCACCTCGTTTCCCGACGACATTGAACCGCCGCAGGTCAGTCTGCGGGAACACGGCATCTATGTCGTCAGCATTGCCATCGCCGCCGACATTTCGCCCAACGACATGTTCGAACTGAGCGAGAAACTGCGGCGCGAGATCCAGCTGCTGCCCGGGGTTTCCGAGATCGATATCCGCGGTCGTCGTGACCCACAGATCAACATCAATATCGATCAACAGCAGCTGCGGGCACTCGATCTGACGTTGGCGGAGATCGCCAGAACCGTGCGCGATTCCGCGCGCGATATACCTGCCGGACAGATCTACACCAACGACGGTGCCATCCTGTTGAGGACCGAAGGTCGACGGATTCGCGCGCAGGAGTTCGCCACCATCCCGGTCAAAGTGTTGGACGATGGCTCGAATGTCGTGCTGGGCGATATCGCCCGACTGGTCGACGGCTTCGCCGGTACCGGCCTGCTGTTTCAGTTCAATGGCCGGCCGGGCAGCCGGCTCGATGTCTATCAGACAGAGAAGGAACGCCCGGTGGTGCTCGCCGCAAAGCTGCGCGAGATGGTTGAGGCATGGAACCGCGAGCTGCCGGACAGCATTGAGGTCAGCATTCACAATGACCGCTCGGAACGCTATGCCGAGCGTCGCGACATTCTATTGAAGAACGGCGCTATCGGCCTGGCGCTGGTGGTGCTGACGCTCGGCATCTTCCTGAACGCACGCCTGGCGTTCTGGGTTGCGGTATCGATCCCGGTCGTCTTCATCGGCAGTTTCGCCCTGCTGCCCGAAGTCGATGTGACCCTGAACATGATTTCGATGTTCGCGTTCATCCTGACCTTGGGCATCGTGGTCGACGATGCCATCATCGTCGGCGAAAACATCTTCGCCAAACGCGAGATCGGCGTGCCGATACGCGAGGCCGTTGCCGATGGTGTGCGCGAGATGGTGGTGCCGGTTCTGTACGCTGTCGGCACCAACATCATCGCGTTCGTGCCGTTGATCTTCGTGCCGGGCTCGACCGGCCAGTACCTCAGACACCTGCCGATCGTCGCCAGCGTGGTGTTCGCCGTGTCGGTTATCGAGGCGCTGCTCGTTTTGCCGGCGCACCTGAACTCGCCGCAACGTGCCAAGCCGTCGGCATGGCAATCGTTCGTTGGTCGTTTCAAGCGAACCAAGCGTTTCCACGACCGCATTGCGGACAGTCTCGATCATCTGCGTGATGGCCTGTTCATGCGCACGCTCAACCTGGCGATTCGCGAACGCTATCTGACAGTGCTCGTGTTCAGCGGTCTGATGGCGATTGTTGTCATCTGGTACCAGTCAGGGCGCATCGATCTGTCATGGAATCCGCAGATCCCGGGAAACCGGGTCGACGCAGAGGTCGAGCTGCCAGTGGATGTCTCGCTCAACGAAACACGCGCCGTGGTCGCGCGCATCGAAGCCGCTGCATTACGCGCGGTCGACCGGCTCGGCAATCGAGACGAACATATCGAGAGCTGGTTCACCCGTGCCGGCTGGCGGCGCGCGAGCTACGGCGATGTCAACGTCTACCTGGTTCCCGACGATCAACGCCCGTTCACCCAAGAGGAGTTCACGCGTATCTGGCGAGAAGAAGTGGGCGACCTGCCGGAAGCCAAGTCGCTGTTCTTTGAATACCTGGTCGGGCCTGGTGGGAATCAAGGACTGCGAATCAATCTGTCGCACGTCTCAACGCCTTTGCTGGAGGCCGCCGCGCGAGAACTCGCCGACGAGCTGAGCCAGATATCCGGCGTGGTCGATGTCAGTGACGGAACCGGCGAAGGCAAACGTCAGATCGAGTTCAAGCTGACACCTCAAGGCCGGGCAATCGGCCTGACCGAAGCCTCGCTGGGCCGACAGATCCGCAACGCCTTTTATGGGGCTGAGGCGTTTCGCTTTATTCGCGACGGCTACGAACTCAAAGTAATGGTGCGCCTGGCCCACGCCAACCGCCGAACTGTGGAAGATATCGGGCGACTGATCGTGCGCGGCCGCGACGGAGTGGAAATGCCGTTAAGCGTCGCGGCCACCTTCAGCGAAGGCAAAGCGTACAACGCCATCTATCGCGAAGGCGGAAAACGCACGCTCACGGTCACAGGCAGCTTCGACAGCAAGACCGCCAACACCCGCGTGATACGCAACCTGCTCGAATCTCAGATCCTGCCGGAAATAAGCGCGCGCTTTCCCGGCCTGGAATGGGGATTCAGCGGTGGCCGCCGCGACAGGGAGCAGGCACTCAACGGCATTCTTGACGGCTTGATGTGGTCGCTGCTGGCCATCTTCGCACTGACCGCTGCCTTGTTCCGCAGCTATGCCCAGGCAGTGATCATCATGTTGACCATCCCCTACTCGGTCGCGGCCGCCGTGGCCGGGCACATCATGTTGGGTTTCGACCTGAGCTCCGTGAGCGTATTCGGCATGATCGCGTTGGGCGGACTCGTTGTGAACGGCGCATTGGTGCTGACTTTGCGTTACAACGAGCTGCGACCGATCGACCCGGCAAACGCATTGCGCGACGCGGCCCGTGGCCGCTTTCGTCCGATCGTGCTGACCTCAATGACCACTACCGCCGGCTTGTTCCCGATGCTGTTCGAGACCTCGACACAGGCGCTGTTCCTGGTGCCTATGGCGATTGCGCTGAGCTTCGGTACGATCGCGTCGACCTTCGTGGTGCTGTTGCTGATACCGGCGCTGCATGCCATATGGGCCGACATCCGCAACCTGCTGGGGTTGTCACCGCCACTGGGCGACAAAGGGTGAAGCGCGGCGCCTCGCACCGCATGTAGAGACTATGCCGACCGGCTTAGCTGGTGGCCTTGGCCTTGCCGGCAGGCTTGCGACGCCGCGTCGCTTTCGGCTTCGCCGGTTTCTGCGGCCGCAAGGTATCCAGCGTCTCGCCGATCAGTTTACCCAACGTCTGGTAGGTCTTGATCTGCGCGCGCTGATAACAGGTGTCTTCGGTATCTCTGGCCAGCGATAGCCTGGCCTCAAAAAATGCCAAATCCGCCTCGAGCGAAAAAATGTCCACTCGTCCTCCAAACAACATTGGCGCCTGAGTTCCCATGTGACTGATTTTAGCAATGAAATCCGGCCAATCCATGATCTGTTTAAAAAAAACAGTATCCCCCCGTTCAGACAATGGTCCTAATAAAAATTTATCGACCTATTGGCGGAAAATCGCTGTGCTAGACTCCTTGTAACCTCCCGGTCACCCGGGAATTTTCGCTTTTTTGCCACAACTTTGGGTGGTCGTCCTAAAATGTCCGAGTTTCTCGACCGTCTACGCCGCTCGTCTGCGTTTTACGGCGCCAATGCGCCTTTTATCGAAGATCTGTTCGAAGCGTTCCTCGAAGATCCGAACAGTGTTCCTGAAAACTGGCGCAAAACATTCGAGAAGCTGCCCCCTGTCAACGGCGGGGACACGCCCGATTTCTCGCACCGTCGGGTCCAGGAAGACTTCCTTCAACTGGCCACCGACGCCAAATCGCGTATGCCGTGCAGCAGCGGGCTTTCCGCGGCTGCCGCCGAACGCCAGGCCAAGGTGCTGCGGCTGATCAACGCCTACCGCGTACGCGGCCACCAGAACGCCAACCTCGACCCCCTGAATCTCAAACAGAACTTCCCGCTACCCGATCTGCAGCCCTCGTACTACGGGCTCGCGCAAGATGACATGGACGCGGTGTTCAACACCGGCTCGCTGTTCGCCCCCGACCAGCTGCCGCTGAAAGACATTCTCGACCTGGTGCGCGAAGCCTATACCGGCAACGTCGGTTCCGAGTACATGCATATCACCAACACGGAAGAGAAGCGCTGGATTCAACAGCGGCTCGAGTTCTACCGTGTCAAACCGGAGCTGGACGACGACCAGCGCCGCTGGATTCTGCACCTGCTGACCGCGGCGGAAGGCATCGAAAAGTTCATGCATGCCCGTTATGTCGGCCAGAAGCGCTTCTCTCTTGAGGGCAGCGAGTCTTTGATCCCGATGCTCGACGAGCTGATCCAGCGCGCCGGCCGCGACGGATCGCGTGAAGTCGTGATCGGCATGGCGCACCGCGGCCGCCTCAATGTGCTGACCAACATCATCGGCAAACCGCCGGCGCAGATCTTCGACGAGTTCGAGGGGCGCCGTCAGGCGATCGATGAAGGCATCCTGTCGTCGGGCGACGTGAAGTACCACAAAGGTTTCTCCAACGACGTCGACACCCCCGGAGGCCTGGTGCACATCACGCTCGGCTTCAACCCTTCGCACCTGGAGATCATCAGCCCGGTTATCCACGGCTCGGTACGCGCACGCCAGCAACGCCGGCGCGACCGCAAAGGCGAGCAGGTATTGCCGATCATCCTGCATGGTGACGCGGCCTTCGCCGGACAGGGCGTGAACATGGAAATGTTCAACATGTCGCAGGCACGTGGCTATACGGTCGGCGGCACCGTGCACATCGTGATCAACAACCAGATCGGTTTCACCACCAGCAACACGCTGGACAGCCGCTCGACCGCGTACTGCACCGACGTGGCGAAGATGGTTCAGGCACCGATCTTCCATGTGAACGGCGATGACCCGGAAGCGGTTATCTTCGTCACCCGGATGGCGATCGATTACCGCAACCGGTTCCGCAAGGACGTCGTGATCGACCTGATTTCTTACCGTCGCCACGGCCACAACGAGGCCGACGAACCGGCGGTTACGCAGCCGATGATGTATCAGAAGATCCGCAACCATCAGCCGACGCGCGCAGCCTATGCCGATCAGCTGATCGCCGACCAACTGGTCACGCCGGCAGAAGCTCAGAAATACGTCGAAGACATTCGCGCCGAGTTCGAGCGCGGTCACTGCGTCGGCCGCCCAACGGTGTGTCGGGTCGACAACCCGTTGCACGTCGACTGGACGAAGTATCGTGGCGTACGTTGGACGGATCCGGCCGATACCGGATTCGACGCAGAGCGTTTCGAGGCGCTCGCCGGCCAGATCGTTACCCCGCCAGGTGATTTCAACCTGCACCCGCGGGTCAAACGCATCATGGAAGACCGTCGCCTGATGGCACAAGGCGACAAGCTCGCCGACTGGGGTTTCGCCGAAAACATGGCATACGCCACGCTGCTCGACCAGGGCGTGCCGATTCGTATCTCCGGACAGGACTGCCGTCGCGGCACCTTCTTCCATCGCCACGCGATGCTGCGTAACCAGGACACCGGCGCCAGCTATATACCGCTGCGCCACCTACACAAAGGTCAGCCGAACTTCACCGTGATCGACTCGGTGCTGTCCGAAGAAGCGGTGCTTGCCTACGAATACGGCTACGCTACAGCCGACCCGAAGGCGCTGACGATCTGGGAAGGCCAGTTCGGCGACTTCGCCAATGGTGCCCAGGTAGTGATCGATCAGTTCATCACGTCGGCCGGTGCCAAGTGGGGCCTTTACTGCGGACTGGTGATGTTGTTGCCGCACGGCTATGAAGGTCAGGGACCGGAACACTCCTCTGCCCGCCTCGAGCGCTACATGCAATTGTGTGCCGAGCACAACATCCAGGTGTGCGTACCGACGACGCCGGCGCAGATCTATCACCTGCTACGCCGCCAGATGCTGCGACCGTTCCGTCATCCGCTGATAGTGATGACGCCGAAGAGCCTGCTGCGTCATCCATTGGCGACCTCATCGCTCGATTCGTTGACCCATGGTCGCTTCGAAAACGTGATCGACGAAATCGATCCGATCGACGAAAGCCAGATTACGCAGGTGGTGCTGTGTACCGGCAAGGTGTACTACGACCTGCTGCAGGCACGCCGCACGCGTGAACTGAACCACGTTGCGCTGGTTCGCGTCGAGCAGTTGTATCCATTTCCGCGGGATGACTTCGAGGCCATGGTGGCACGTTATCCCAACGCCAAGTTGTTTGTCTGGTGTCAGGAAGAACCGCAAAACCAAGGTGCATGGGATCAGATCAAGCACCGTTTCCATACGCTGCACAATGGCAAACGTGAACTGATCTATGTCGGCAGGCCTTCTGCCGCTGCACCGGCAACCGGTTACTTCCAGGTGCACCAAGAAGAACAAGAGAAACTCGTGGACGATGCGCTGACCGGGCGCCGCGATCCGAAAATGAACCGAAGGGGCTGAATATGTCGACCGAAGTACGTGTACCTACATTGCCGGAATCCGTCAGCGATGCGACGGTACTTACCTGGCACAAAAAACCCGGCGAGGCCATCGCACGCGATGAAAACCTCGTCGACCTGGAAACCGACAAGGTCGTACTCGAAGTCCCGTCGCCGGTAGCCGGCGTATTGCGTGAGGCCAAGGTCGACGAAGGCGCCGTGGTGACTGCCGATGAACTGTTGGCGATCGTCGAGGCCGGTGCCGAAGCAGCGGTCGAGCCGGTGACCGAACCGCCGACATCGCCAGATAAGGTCGAGGAGACTGCCGCGGCAGCAGAACCCGCACCGGCCGCAGCTTCGCCCGCAGCGACCGCCGGTGAAGATGCCGGCGACCAAGTGCTGACGCCGGCGGTGCGCCGCCTGGTCAAAGAACTGAACGTCGATGCCAGCAAGATCAAGGGCACAGGCAAGAACGGACGCATCCTGAAATCGGACGTCATGGCCTTCCTCGACAGCGCACAGCAGACCGAGGACGACGCGGACGTCAGGGCATCGGTACCCAGCGGTGGCGAACAGGATGCCGGGCTACGCCAGGAAAAGCGCGTACCCATGACGCGTCTGCGTTCGCGCATCGCCGAACGCCTGCTCGAAGCACAGCAGAATGCGGCGATCCTGACGACCTTCAACGAGGTCAACCTCAAAGAGGCAATGGACCTGCGTGCCAAGCACAAAGACGCATTCGAGAAGGCCCACGATGTGCGCCTCGGCTTCATGTCGTTCTTTGTACGCGCGGCTGTAGAGGCGCTGAAGAAGTTCCCGGTCGTCAACGCATCGGTCGACGGCAACGATATCGTGTACCACAACTACTTTGATATCGGCGTCGCCGTCGGGTCACCGCGCGGCCTGGTCGTACCCATCCTGCGCAACGCCGACCAGATGTCGTTTGCCGAGATCGAAGGCACGATCAAGGCCTTCGGCCAGAAGGCCAAAGACGGCAGCCTGAGCTACGATGAACTGACCGGTGGTACCTTCACGATTTCCAACGGCGGGGTGTTCGGTTCGATGTTGTCGACGCCGATCCTCAATCCGCCGCAGAGCGCCATCCTCGGCATGCACAACATCGTCGACCGGCCGGTGGTCGAGAACGGCGAGATCGTCATCCGTCCGATGATGTACCTGGCGTTGTCATACGATCACCGCATCATCGATGGCCGCGAGGCGGTGCAGTTCCTGGTCACGATCAAGAACTGCATGGAAGACCCCGCTCGCATGCTGCTGCAGGTCTGATCGCCACGGCGCATGGACCGGTAACAAACGGGCGGCGAGCACCCTGCTCCCGCCCGTTTCTGTTGTAGAACGCAAACCAACGAGTTGACTCCTATGACCACGATCAAGCAGGAAGACCTGATTCAGAGCGTCGCCGATGCGCTGCAATTCATCTCTTACTACCACCCGCTCGACTATATCCAGGCAGTGGGTCGCGCCTATGATCGCGAGCAGTCGCCGGCCGCCAAGGATGCGCTCGCCCAGATCCTGACCAACTCGCGCATGTGCGCCGAAGGGCACCGGCCGATCTGTCAGGATACGGGCGCCGTGGTCGCCTTTCTGAAGGTGGGTATGAACGTGCGCTTCGAAGGCGACATGAGCCTCAACGACATGATCAACGAGGGCGTGCGTCGCGCCTACCTGCATCCCGACAACAAGCTGCGGGCATCGATGGTCGATCCGCCGATCGGCGCGCGTAAGAACACCCGCGACAACACACCGGCAATCATCTACACCGATTTGGTCCCGGGCGACCGCGTCGACATCGCGTTGGCCGCCAAGGGTGGCGGCTCGGAAAACAAGTCGAAGTTCACGATTCTCAATCCGAGCGACAGCCTGGTCGACTGGGTGGTCAAAACACTACCGACCATGGGCGCCGGCTGGTGTCCGCCCGGCGTGCTCGGCATCGGCATCGGCGGCACTGCCGAGAAGGCCATGCTGCTGGCAAAAGAGTCGCTGATGGCGCCGATCGACATGGACGAACTCAAGGCCCGCGGACCGCAAACCCCGACCGAAGAACTGCGCGTCGAGATCTTCGACAAGGTCAATGCGCTGGGCATCGGTGCGCAGGGCCTGGGCGGGCTGACCACGGTGGTCGACGTCAAGATCGCCGAATACCCTACCCACGCCGCATCACTGCCGATCGGCATGATCCCGAACTGTGCCGCCACGCGCCACGTCGAGTTTCACCTCGACGGCAGCGGCCCGGCTGTGCTGACGCCGCCACGCCTCGAAGACTGGCCGGACGTCACCTGGGAGATCAGCGAACAGTCCAAACGCGTGAACCTCGACACTCTGACGGCCGACGAGGTGCGTAGTTGGGCGCCGGGTGACCGGCTGCTGCTCAACGGCAAACTGCTGACCGGCCGTGACGCCGCCCACAAGCGCATCCAGGAACTGTTGGATAGCGGCCAAGGTCTGCCGGACGGCGTCGACTTCACCAATCGACTGATCTATTACGTCGGTCCGGTCGATCCGGTGCGCGACGAGGCGGTCGGTCCTGCCGGCCCGACCACGGCGACGCGCATGGACAAGTTCACCGAGATGATGCTCGCCAAGACCGGATTGATCGGCATGGTCGGTAAGGCCGAACGTGGTCCGGTAGCGATCGAGGCGATCAAGAAGCACAAGGCCGCCTATCTGATGGCGGTTGGCGGCGCAGCCTACCTGGTGTCACAGGCGATTCGTTCGGCCAAGGTCATTGCGTTCGAAGACCTCGGCATGGAAGCAATCTACGAGTTCGACGTGGTCGATATGCCGGTGACTGTCGCCGTCGACAGCAGCGGTGAATCGGTGCACAACACCGGGCCGGCGGAATGGCGGATCAGGATCGAGGAACTGACAAAGGCGGGTTAGTCTTGTCTTTCTTCAGATTGAGATTGGGCTGCAGGTCCGAATCGGACTCGGCGGGCAGCAGCACCGATTCGCGGAAGATCGTTTCATTGAACAGCGAGTGATCGGGCGTGTATTCGCTGACGCAGTCGACCGTATCGTCCATAGCGACTGACGAGATGCGCACATAGGCGTGCTTGGAGCGGCGGAAGAAGCGCTTCACTGCCGTGGATTTCTGCGCCATCAGCACCACGCTTTCACGCATATCGACGAGATAGGCGGTGCGCATGCCGCGGTGCTCGGTCGGCGGCCCCGCCTGCTTCAGCTTGATACCCAAGGTACGCAGCATGCGGGCGAAGGCATCGGTGATCAGCATGATGCAGTAATTGATGCCACGCTTCAGGGCGTAGATTCCGGCAGCGCGGATCATCCCCAGCGTAACCTCGAACTGCTGGCGGCGGCCTATCGCTCCGATACCCCACGCATCCAACGAGTCCGGTTCCGGTTCAAGGTAATCGTTTACTTCAACCTGGGAACGGTTGTTGATGATGCAAAACCGCGAGATCTCGCCTACCTTGGTATTGGGATCATCAAGGAGGTGCCGGTCGAATGCGCCCAGACTGTCAACGGGCAAGGGACTATCAGGTCGCGGTAACACCAACCGCGTCGCCGCCACCCACTGTTGCGAACTCTTGTCCTGAACGATGAAGTGCGCCGAGTGGTCATCCCAGGCGTCGGTTTCGCGCGCCGCCGAAAAAGCCTCGGGGTCTTCGAATCCCTTATCGAGGCAGAAGACTTGATATCGAATCCTTTGATGCAACGCCACGCCGAACGCGGTATCCGCAAAGCAGACGCGAAACGTCTCATCGAACATTCAAATAGCTCCGCACGTAATTGTTGTCGTCGTGGCTCGGCACTCAAGTTCATGCCCTCAAGTCCGTTATAAAGGGAATAAACGCAGTTTTATTGTAAGTCTAATTTCAGTGCATTTAGCGAATCCTATCCCAAAACTCGCCAAGCTGTGGAATCTCGCCAGGATGGATCTTGTCTCGCCTTACCGCGAGTATTTTTCCATAACCATGGCAGATACCGACGAATTACGCAAAGAAGTTTATAAGTTGCGTTATGAGGTGTATTGCCGCGAACTTGGTTGGGAAGATCCAAACAGTTTCCCCGATGGGCTGGAAAAAGACATCTATGACGATTGCTCGCGGCACTGCCTGCTCAAACACAAAAGAACGGGGGTGTACGCCGGAACCGTGCGCATGGTGATGACGGACCGCTCGCCGCCCAACCGCCCGCCGGTCCCGATGGTCGAACACTGCGGAGACACCTTGTTCGACGGGCCGTTCCGGCCAGACCGCCTGAGCGTCGGCAGTTATGGAGAGATCTCGCGGCTGGCGCTCCATAGCGAGTTCCGCCGGCGTGCCTCGGAACAGCTCGACCCGGAAGGCCAGGGTGAACAATTGTTCGAATGGACGCAGACCGAACGACGCCGATTCCCGCACATTGCACTGGGGCTGTACCTCGGGGCTTCGGCGGTCGGTCTGGCCGCAGGTGCCGAAGGCGTCTACGCAATGATGGAACCGCGCCTGGCCCGACACCTACGGTTTGCCGGCATCCGCTTCGAGCAGGTGGGTGAACCGATCAGCTTTCGCGGTCTGAGGGCGCCCTACTACATCTCGCGCAAAGCGCTGATGCGCTATCTGAGCCGACCGCTGCGCAGACTGTTGTTTGCTATCGCCGACGACATGCAGCTAGAAGTCTAAACCCCGTCGAGCACGACACCGCCACCGTTTAATCGATCGTCAGTTCGACGCCTGTTCGATCTGCTGCTGCAAAGTACTCGCTTCGGCCCTGAGCGAGTCAGCGAGGTTGCGCTGCCGCAACACGCCGTCGACGTCCGAACGAGCACCCGGAACATCGCCATACTGAAAGCGTATCTGTGCGCGGTGCAGGCGATAGGTGGGATCGTCCGGCGCCCGGTCGACCGCCCTGGCGATCATGCGCAGGGCGTTCTGGCGATCATCGTTCTGGGCGTAGGCCAAGGCCAAGGTATCCATAACCGGGGCCGACTCCGGCTCGAGTTCGTAGGCCTTCTTCGCATATCCCAGTGCCTCTGTCGGCGACTGGTCGGTCAGTATCCATGCCAGGTTGTTGAGTGCGAACAGGTTGGCTTCGTCAACCTCCAGCACCTTGCGCAGATGGGCAACAGCCTGCTGGATCTCGTTCTTCTGCAGCAGAAGGTTGGCCAGTTCGACGCGCAGTTTGACGTCGCTCGGATGGCCATCGAGCCACGACACAAGCACCTGCTTGGCCGATTCGGCGTCTCCGGCACGCAGATAAGATCGGTTCAACAAAGCCGCGTGATAGGCAATGGGATTCTGATCGAACATCTGCTTTGCGTAGCTGACTTCAGCTTCAACATCCTTGCTACGTCTTGCTATGGCATAACGGGTCGCCAGCACCAGTGGCGATGATTGATCGAGATTTTCGCGGGTAGCCAGCAGACGCTCGGCACCCACGGTATCGCCGGATAGAACCAACAGCCTGGCTTTGGCCAGAAAAGCCTGATCATCATCCGGCTGCAGGCGCATCATGGCGTCCAGTACCCGACGTAACCCGGCCTGATCTTGCTGGGCATCGTATATGAGGGCCAACATGCGGTAGAGATCGATGTCTTCGGGCGACTTTGCAGCGACAGCCTCAAAATCCGTTTGCGCTTCGTCAAAGCGCTGGAGGCGATAGTTGACCTCACCGCGCATGCGCACCAGTTCGACATGGGCGTCCATCGCCGGGTCGGAAAGCAATTCCAGTGCTTTTTGGTTTTCACCCCGCAACATATAGATGCGCGCTAGATTAGCCCTGGGCAGGGGTGCGCTGGGATTGTCTTCCACAGCTTTGCGCAAAGTCGATTCAACCTCGGCATCATTGCCATTCTTGGCCGCGACCTGAGCACGGACCAGCAATAAGTCAACGTCTCCCGGATGCGCTTCGAGTCCTTGTTTGGCGTACGCCAGCGCGCCGCCATAGTCTTCATCCTGCAAGGCGATTGTCGCCAGCATCTGCAGCGCTTTGAGGTTGGCCGGATCCTTCTGCAAGACCTCTTTGTAGCCTGCGACAGCCTGCGCCTTGTCGCCGGTCGCATAGTGCGTGGCGGCCATCAGGTTCATAGCCGCATGATCGTTTGGCTTTTGCGCCAGATAGCGTTCGGCGATTGCCAACGCCTCGTTGCCCGTTTTTTGTTCGATGTAGGCCGAGATCAATGCGGTAGCCGTGACTTCGTCCTGGGGCGCCAGGTCGGCTGCCTTCTTCATCAAGGACAGACCGGTTTCTGCATCGCCGGCGGACATCATGCCGATGCCGGCACGCAATTGCGCTTCGGGCGACTTTTCTTCCGATTGTGCAATCTCCAGCAGCAATCTTGCCGCTTCCTCAGAACGGCCTCTCAGCACCAATGCGCTCGCCAGAAGGTTCTTTGCCTCCAGGTCTTTCGGACGAGCGGCGACGATGGGACGGACGAGACTTTCGACTTCGCGTGCTTTCTTGTCGCGCAGATACCAATACGCCAGTAGTTTGCGGGCAGGTGCAAAACCCGGCTGCATATGGACGACTTGCTCGAGATTGCGTTGCGCCTGGTTGGCATGATCCATCCGCGTCTCGACAACGCCCAACAGGAAGACCGACTGGAGATGGTTGGGCGACAGTTCAACGGCCCGTTCGAGATGCTCACCGGCCTGCTCGAGCCGACCCTGTTGAAACGCCACCAGTCCCGACAAGTAAAAGCCCGGCTGGTACTTGGGAGAGGTCTTGATCAACACGTCGGCGTCCTGACCTGCCTCTTCCAATTTACTCTGCGCCAAGCGCGCGAAGGCCCGTTTGACGAGTTCGTTGCGTGGGTTTACCTGATTCGCGAGCGCCTTTGAATACGCTGCCTCAGCTTCGGCGAATTTATGGTTGCGGCCCAACAAATCACCCAGCAGCACCCACGCAGGGACATAATCCGGAGACTGCTTGGTGATCTCGTCGACGATCGCCATCGCCTGATCGCGCTGGTTATCGGCCGTCAGAATCTTTGCCTGTGCAAAACGTACGTCGGGCAGCTCCGGCGCATTGGCAACAGCCTTGGCATACGATTGCTTGGCCTCTTCAAGCTGATTGTTTTCCAGGTACGCCAGCGCCTGCAGGGCCGCAATCTCGGCGGTCGCCTTCGGCGGCATGCCGGGCACGACCTCGGTAGCGACGATCTCGTCGTACTTTTCTTGCGCCAGCAGAGCGCGCATCAAGGCGGGCATGACGCTTTCATCCCCTACGCCAAGAGTGCCGGCATGACGGAATTCTTTTTCAGCGGACGGGCCATCACCTATGATCAGGTAGACCTCGCCGAGCAACCAGCGGGCACGTGCGTTGTTACCGTCTTCGCTCAACGCTGCTTTGAGGTCGATCACAGCCTTGCGATAGTCTTTGTTCAGATATGCCGTTTCTGCCCGAGTAACCAACATGTCGGGCGTGACGCGATCGCAACCGGCCAACAAACCACTAACCATTACTAAAAGCAGCACAACGTATCGTGACATTTTTCAATCCGTTTCGATTCCGAACGTTGGAGTTTAACCCCAAACGCCGGGACACGTCCTAGAATGAACAACGAGCACAACAGGCCATCCAGGGAGAGCCCAATGCCCAACTTTGACTACGATGTGGCGTTCTCACGCAACATCGGCTGGGTCACCCGTGAAGAACAGGCACGCTTGAAGACCATGCGTGTCGCTGTCGGTGGCTTGGGAGGTGTCGGCGGAAGCCACCTCGTGACACTGGCCCGCATGGGCATCGGCAACTTCAACATTTCGGATCTCGACGAATTCGAGTTGGCGAACTTCAACCGCCAGCACGGCGCGTCGATGTCGACGCTCGGGCAGCCGAAAGTCACGACGATGGGGGACGTCATTCGCGATATCAATCCCGATGGCGATATCCGGATATTCGATCAAGGTGTCTCGGACGAGAATCTGGATGACTTTCTCGCCGACTGCGATCTCTATATGGATAGCCTGGATATCTTCGCCCTCGATATCCGGCGCAAGGTCTTCCAGACGTGCTACGACAAGGGCATTCCGACCATCACCGCTGCCCCGATGGGTATGGGTACCGCATTTCTGATCTTTCTGCCCGGCAAAATGAGTTTCGAGCAGTACTTCAAGCTGGACGGTTTTGAGTTCGAAGACCAGATCATCAAGTTCGTTATCGGGGTATCACCGTCGGTGCAGCAGCGCCACTACCTGGTCGACCGCTCATCGGTCAATTTCCTGAAAAAGAAGGTACCTTCGACTGCCATGGGCATCGAGATCGCTGCCGGCGTGGCGTGCAGCAACGCCATCAAACTGCTGTTGAATCGTGGCCCGATCATTCACGCCCCCTGGGGGCTGCATTTCGATGCCTACCGCAACCGCATGATCAAAACCTGGCGACCTTTCGGCAATAACGGGCCCATGCAGCGGTTTATGTTCTGGTACGTGAAACGTCTATTGAAGAATAACTGAGGAGATATCCGCCGAGCCGCTGTTGCGACTCGCGTTGTGCGCAGCGGCATTTGCAGCGTGCTCTTCGCACAATAAAAAACGGGCGCTCTAGGAGCGCCCGTTGGACGAAAGTTATTTGCCGCGACAGCGGAAATTATGCTTTCTTTTTGCGACGAGCCAGACCGCCGAGCATTGCAGCGCCGCCAAGCAGCAGCACAGTGCTGGGCTCCGGAACCGCGAAGGTAGCACTACCGTCGTGGTTCGAGGTCAGGGTGAACACGTTCGGGCTGTTCGCATCGTCCGGCGTGAAGTCCGACACGAAGATGTTGGTGTCGAAGCTCGCGAAGAAATCGATCGCCAACGCTTCGCCTGCACCTTCACCACAGTTGGTCCAGATGGCGAAGAAGCTGTCATCGCCATTGCAGCTCGCGTGCGCAGAGTGGAACAGGTCGTTGTAAAGACCGTCGGTGTTGGTGAAGTCAACCGTACCTTCGAGGATGGTGCTGACGCCGGTAGCGCCACCGCCGGCAACGGCGATATCCATGAAGTTAACCAGCGGGCCACCGTCGAAAGTTACGAACATTTCGATCAAACCCGGGCCGTAGGTGAACAGCGGAACGCCGCTTCCGGAAACACCGGTGACAACGCCGGCCAAACCGGTGATCGAGAAGCTAATCGAGTAGCCTGCACCGAGGTTGTTCAGACCATTGTTGCTTTCGCCGAAAGCGGTTTGGTTCGGAGTGAAGCCCGTCACCAGGTTGTTGGCGATACCGCCAACGGCCAAACCACCATCGGTGATAATCGTGTCGCCTGCGCCGATAACATCGTCGTCGTTGGCGTCGATGATCGTGGTCGAAGACTGGTACGTGAACAGAAGTTCGTCTTTAACAGAAGTACAGGTATCGCAGACTTTGTCTCCAGCCGGAGCGCTGATACCGTCGTAATTAGTGCCGACATCCAGGTAGAAGGGAGCAGCGTAGCTGCTTCCGCTAATTGCCAGAACTGCCGCCGCAAGAACTGATCGTTTCATTTTAATCTCCATAAATCTTTAGTAGATCGTCCAAAAAGGTGCCTACCATCTTGGCTCGCGTATAACAAAGCAGCCATCGTGCCAGGTTTGTTAAGTTATTGTTTCATTGGCCATTTAGTATCGCTTCACTGCCCTGCTCGAGGCCCGGAATGCCCTGGCTGTAAACAATGCTGACAGTGATCGAGCGACGCGAACCTGGGTGCTGCGACGCGCCTTTGCAATGTCGGTCGAGGCACGTAAGGCCTGATGCAATAGGATACGCCTTTCATCCGGCCGCGACCAAGCTATGGGCACGACCGCCGAGCCCCCGAAGCAAGGGCTGGCAGGTGGACCAACACCCTGTTTCAACTACCTTATTCATGGATTCAGCCCAGCCTGACCCTGGCGCTAGGGAATCTGCCTGCCGTGCGTCACGTCTAAGCTTGGCTCTGATAGGATATCGTTGCTGTCAACGACATTCCGATAACCCACCAACGGGAACTCTGCCGTGAGGCTTTTTGAATTTGGCGATCTCGACTGGGTACCCGAGTGGTATCACGTCAACCTACGTAAATATCTGATTTTCTTTTATAAAGCCTTCGGGTACTTCAAGCTTTGGATCCCCTCCACCGTCGATTTCATCGACAAGAGCAACAGCGAAACCTTTATCGAACTGGGTTCCGGCGGCGGAGAGCCGCTGGCGCTCGTGGTTTCGGAGATTCCCGACGACAAGGTGTCGGGCAAACGATTTATTCTGAGCGATATCAATCCAGTAGCAGAGTTTGTCGATCGCATAAACGGTGACGCGGCATCACCTTTTGAGTATCACCCGACGCCGGTGGATGCCACCGCGATCCCGGCCGAACTGGCGCATCCGCGGATTTTCATCAACTCCTTCCACCACTTCACGCCCGAGCAGGTCGCTAAGGTCGTGGAATCGAGCATCGCGCAAAACCAGCCCATGCTGGTGCTCGAATACGTGCGCAATACACCTCTGGGCTTCCTGTCGATGCTGACCGGCCCGCTCGTGCTGATCCTTACAGTCCCCTTTGTTGTCAGCCGCAAGGATTTGCTGCCGCTGCTGGTATTCACCTATCTGCTGCCGATCTTTCCGTTGATGTTCTTCTGGGATGGGATCGTGTCTTGCGCGCGGATGTACAGCCCGCAGGCGCTGCAAAAGATCGTTGCGGCATCCGGCACTCAAGCCGACGTGAGTGGATACGTAAAACGCAATCTGCTCTACCCGGCCGGTGTCACGGCGGTGCACATCTGGCCGAAAGGCTGATATTGCCGCGGTTTTCGGCCTCGGTTCGCCCAGGTAGCGGTCAGCCGGCCTGCTCCGGCGTCTTCGCGGTAATGCTCAGGGCATGCAACTCGTCGCTGGCGATCTGCTCACTGACTGTCGCCATGACCATCCGGTGACGCTGAATCAACGACTTACCTTCGAAGTCGCTGCTGATCACCGTGGCCTCGAAATGCCGGCCATCACCGTTCACCTCCACCTGGGCACCGGGCATGCCGGCCTCGATCAGCGCCTTGACGCGTTCGGTCTCCATAAAATCTCCTAACAATCAATCAGTTAACCGCAAAAAGCGATAGGCGTTTAGTTTTTTTACAGTTCCCGCGTTGCCAGAAACTGCACATCCGGCCAGCGTTCCATCGTCAGATTGAGATTGACGCGGGTCGGCGCCAGGTAGACAAGCTGGCCGTCGCCGTCTTCGGCGAGGTTTTCGTAGGCTTTTTCGCGAAACCGCTTAAGCTCCTTGTCATCTTTGCAGACAACCCAGCGCGCCGCCTGCACCCCGACGGGCTCGACCACGGCATCCACGCCGTATTCCCCCTTCAGGCGATGCGCGGCAACGTCGAACTGGAGGATGCCGACAGCACCCAGAATCAGATCGTTGTTGCGCAACGGGCGGAATGCCTGGGTAGCACCTTCCTCACTGAGCTGAAGCACCCCTTTCTGCAACTGCTTCATCTTCATCGGGTCCTTCAATACGACCCGGCGGAACAGCTCCGGCGCGAAGTAAGGGATACCGGTGTACTTCAGGTCTTCGCCCTCGGTAAAGGTATCGCCGATCTGGATCGTACCGTGGTTGTGCAGACCGATGATGTCACCCGGCCAGGCCTCCTCGACATGCGCGCGCTCATCGGCCTGGAAGGTGATCGCGTTGGACACCTGCACCGTCTTGCCGATGCGCACGTGCTGCATCTTCATGCCTTTCTTATAGCTACCGGAGCAGACCCGCAGGAAAGCCACGCGGTCGCGATGCGCCGGGTCCATGTTCGCCTGGATCTTGAAGACGAATCCGCTGAACTTGCCTTCGCCCGGTTCGACGACACGCTGCTCGGTCTGGCGCGCGCGTGGCGGCGGGGCATATTCGGCGAAGGCATCGAGCAGTTCCTCAACACCGAAATTGTTGATTGCCGAACCGAAGAACACCGGTGTCTGCTCGCCACGCAGGTAGGCATCGAGGTCGAGTTCGTGGCTCGCGCCACGCACCAGTTCGACCTCTTCGCGCAATTCGTCGGCCATATCGCCGAGCAGTTCATCCAGCCGCGGGTTGTCGAGTCCCTTTACTTTCTCGCCCACGGCGATGCGGCCACCGTGATGCGGATCGTAGAAATGTACGGTCTCATCGCGCAGATCGATCACGCCCTTCAGACGCTTGCCCATACCAATCGGCCAGGTGATCGGCGCGCACTGGATCTTCAGCACCTCTTCGACCTCGTCGAGCAGTTCGATCGGATCGCGACCTTCACGGTCGAGCTTGTTGATGAAGGTCAGAATCGGCGTATCGCGCAGCCGGCAGACCTCCATCAGCTTGATCGTGCGGTCCTCGACGCCCTTGGCGACGTCGATCACCATCAGCGCCGAATCCACCGCCGTCAGCGTGCGGTAGGTGTCTTCAGAGAAGTCTTCGTGCCCAGGCGTATCGAGCAGGTTGACGACGGTATTCTTGTACGGGAACTGCATGACCGAAGAGGTCACCGAGATACCGCGTTGCTTCTCCATCTCCATCCAGTCGGACGTGGCGTGACGTGCCGCCTTGCGGCCTTTGACGGTGCCGGCCAGCTGGATCGCGCCGCCGAACAACAACAGCTTTTCGGTGAGCGTGGTTTTACCCGCGTCGGGGTGCGAAATGATCGCGAAGGTGCGCCGTTTTGCGCGCTCTTTGTCGAGGTCGGCCATCGAAGTCTGCAGCTGCGAAAACCCGGCATTATACGCCGTGCGCCGGCCGGCAAAGAACCCTGCTCAACCTTTGGTAATCGGCACAAACCGCGGATTCAAAGAATCGCCTTGGCGTAGACGATGGCATCCTCGCGACCGCGAATCGCCGGATAGTAATCGCGGCGTCGGCCGATCTCGCCAAACCCTTCGGACTCATACAGCCCGCGGGCACCCAGATTGGTATCGCGCACCTCGAGAAACATGGTGTCGGCGTCGCGCTCGCGGGCGATACGGAACATCCGTCGCAACAGGCGCCGCCCGACACCGCGTCCCTGCCACTGTGGATCGACGCAGATATTGAGCAGATGGGCCTCGCCGATCGCCACCGACATCACCGCATGCCCGACCAGCTCGTTGCCGACCTCGCACACCCAGCAGCTGTAACCGACGCGCAGGCAGTCGCGCATGATGCCGACCGACCAGGGGTGCGTATAGGCATTGTGTTCGACGACCAGCACCGCATCGAGGTCTTCCGCACCCATGGGGCGGATCAGCGGTATGGGATCGTTCAGAACGGCGCTCATGGCAGACGAAAGGCAGCAAAAAGGTGTTGGCGATTATAGACAGCCGGCCGCAGCAGACCGCCGCCGGCTTACTGTGCGGTATGGAGTAGCCGATGGACGGCTTGCAGGTCCTGCCAGGCCTTGGCCTTCTCCTGCGGTCGACGCAGCAGATAGGCCGGGTGGTAACTGACGATCAGCGGGATGTCGCCAGGATCGAAACGGTGGGTACGCCCGCGCAGCCGGCCGACGGACTCTTCAGTTCCCAGCAGGTTGTGCGCCGAGACGCGTCCGATCGACAGGATCAGGCGCGGCTGGATCAACGCGATCTGGCGATGCAGAAACGCCTGGCAGGCCGCCGCTTCTTCCGTATGAGGATCGCGGTTCCCCGGCGGGCGGCACTTGATGATGTTGGCGATATATACCTGCTCACGTTGCAGGCCGATCGCCGCCAGCATCGCATTCAGCAGCTGCCCGGCACGACCGACAAACGGTTCGCCCTGGCGGTCCTCATCCGCCCCCGGCGCCTCGCCGATGATCAGCAGACTGGCGTTTCGATCGCCGACACCGAACACGGTCTGGGTGCGCGTCGCGTGCAGTTCGCATGCCTTGCAAGACGCGACCGCCTGTTCGAGGGCCGGCCAGTCCAACTGATCGGTGCGCAGGATCTTGCCCGGGGCGCCCAACGGCAAGGCATCGTCAGCTACGGCAACCGGCTCGACCGCCGTCGGGGAAGACGCCGCTTGCTCGACGCTATCGGTTTCACGGACATCCTGTCGTGGTTCGAATGCAATTGGCGGCTCGGCCACCTTGGGCGGGGGTTCGGATCGCGGTACCGTGGCTTCGATTGCCGGTTGCGCCGCGGCCTCGCCGTTGCGACACCACAGCTCGATGCCCATCGCCTGCAGACAAACGCGCCGGCGCGCATCCAGCATCAGACGTCGCCTACCTGCGGGTGTGCGCGTTCGGCGGGGGCAAGCAGTTTGTTGCAGCCATTGATGTAGGCCTTGGCCGATGCGATCACGATATCGGTATCCGCACCCTGCCCGTTCACCAGGCGGCCGCCTTTTTCCAGGCGCACGGTCACCTCACCCTGGCTGTCGGTGCCGCTGGTGATGTTATTGACTGAATACAGTTTCAGATCGGCGCCCGACTCGACCAGGGCCTCGATCGCCCGATAGGCGGCATCGACCGGCCCGCTGCCTTCGGCCGACACCGACCGCTCTTGGCCGTCGATACTCAGCGTGACATCGGCGTTCGGAACCTCGCCGGTTTCCGAGACCACGCGCAATGCCACCAGGCGGATGCGTTCGTTCTCCGCCTCGATGCCCTTCTCGGTCACCAAGGCCTGCAGATCGTCGTCGAACACCTCGTGTTTCTTATCGGCAAGGTCTTTGAACCGCGCGAATGCGGCGTTGAGCTCGGCCTCGCTGCCCAGGTCGATACCCAGTTCTTCGAGACGGCTGCGAAACGCATTGCGACCTGAATGCTTGCCCAGCACCATGCGGTTCTGCGTCCAGCCGACATCCTCGGCACGCATGATCTCGTAGGTCTCGCGGTGTTTGAGCACGCCATCCTGATGGATGCCCGATTCATGCGCGAAGGCATTGGCACCGACGATCGCTTTGTTCGGCTGCACCGGGAAGCCGGTGATATTCGACACCAGCTTGGAGCAGTTGACGATCTGCGTGGTGTCGAGCGTGGTGTCGCAGGGGAATTTGTCCTGACGTGTGCGTACCGCCATGACGATCTCTTCGAGCGCGGCGTTGCCGGCACGCTCGCCCAACCCGTTGATCGTACATTCGACCTGACGCGCACCGTTCATGACGGCCGACAGCGAGTTGGCGACGGCCAATCCCAGATCGTTGTGACAGTGCACGGAAAAAATTGCCTTGTCGGCATTCGGGATGCGCTCGAGCAGATGGCGCATGGTGTCGCCGAACTGGCTCGGCAGGTTGTAGCCAACCGTGTCCGGCACGTTGATCGTGGTTGCACCGGCATCGATGACCGCCTCGAAGATGCGGCACAGAAAATCCAATTCGGAGCGGCCGGCGTCTTCGGCCGAGAACTCGACGTCGTCGGTGAAATTGCGTGCACGTTTGACCGCCCACACCGCCTGCTCGACGACCTGATCCGGCGACATCCGCAGCTTGCGCTCCATGTGCACCGGCGATGTCGCGATAAACGTATGGATGCGCGCCGCGTTGGCTTCCTTCAGCGCCTCGCCGGCACGATCAATATCGGCCTCGAGTGCACGCGCCAGACCGCAGACACGCGACTCCTTGATCGTGTCGGCCACCGCCTTGACCGCCTCGAAATCACCAACACTGGCGATCGGGAAACCCGCTTCGATCACGTCGACGCGCATCTTCTCGAGCGCACGTGCGATGCGGACCTTTTCGTCCTTGGTCATCGATGCGCCCGGGCTCTGCTCACCGTCACGCAAGGTGGTATCGAAGATTATCAGTCTGTCCTGGCTCATCTGTGCTCCGGCCGGGATCGCTCCCAGCACCTATCGGTCGTTGCCATCAACGAAGAAAAGGAATGGTTCCTAAAACGCCCATGACCGTTTGCATTGGCGAGGCGCCGAGAAAGGTTCCTCGCAAAACAAGGGTCGACGCCTGACTTTAGTGCAGCGCCCGAAGGCTGCCAACTCTCACTTTGCCCGGCGTTTCCTGGCGAGTCGCCGCAACGCCAGCAACGGCCCGGAAAGGGTGTACAGCAGGAATACCGCGAACAGCACGATCGGCGGATCCCACAGGATCACGGCGAAGCCCAGCATGACCGCGACGATCGAAATAAACGGCACCTTGCCCTTGAAATCGATCTGCTTGAAGCTGTGAAACAGGATGTTGCTGACCATCAGCAGACCGGCACCGCCGGTCAGAAACACGGCAACCCACGCCAACGGCTCGCTCGGCAGATCGTTATCCACCCCGACCCAGACGGCACCGGCGAGAATCGCCGCGGCTGACGGACTCGGCAGACCGGTGAAGAAGCGTTTGTCTGCAGTATCCAGTTGTGAGTTGAAGCGCGCCAGACGCAGTGCCGCGCCGGCGGTGTAGATGAAGGCCGCCAGCCACCCCAGCTTGCCGAGGTTCGATAACGTCCATTCGTACATCACCAGCGACGGCGCAAGGCCGAAGGCCACCATATCCGACAGGCTGTCGTATTCGGCACCGAAGGCCGATTGGGTATTGGTCAGACGTGCCACCCGGCCGTCCAGGCCATCGAGCACCATGGCGACGAAGATCGCGATCGCGGCCTTCTCGAACTGGTCGTTCATCGCCGCCAGCACGCCGAAAAACCCGGCAAACAACGCGGCCGTGGTGAACAGATTGGGTAACAGGTAGATTCCACGCGCGCGCTTCGGGCGCCCGTGCTCGATATCTGCCACTTTGGTGGGTTCTGCGGAGGGTTCAGGTTCCATGGGACGAGTATAAAGCAATCCCATGTGGACGTTTGCAGGGAGGACTGCGGGCGGCCACGGTGGGCCGCCCGACTTCAATCAAGATCGATCAGTTCTTCGACTTGTCGACCAGCTTCTGAATCCACGGCATCATGCCGCGCAGACGCTCACCGACCACTTCGATGTCGTGCGCCGCGTTGTTGCGACGCTGTGCGGTCATCTCCGGATAGCCCGACTGACCTTCGAGGATGAATTTCTTCGCATACACGCCGGTCTGGATGTCTTTCAATGCTTCGCGCATCGCCCAACGGCTCTCCTCGTTGATCACCTTCGGGCCGGTGACGTACTCGCCGTACTCGGCGTTGTTCGAGATCGAGTAGTTCATGTTGGCGATGCCGCCCTCGTACATCAGGTCGACGATCAGCTTGAGCTCGTGCAGACACTCGAAATACGCCATCTCCGGCGCATAACCTGCCTCGACCAGGGTCTCGAAACCGGCCTTGACCAGCTCGACCGCACCACCACACAGCACCGCCTGCTCACCGAACAGGTCGGTTTCGGTCTCGTCTTTGAACGAGGTCTCGATGATGCCGGTGCGACCGCCGCCGATGGCTGAGGCATACGACAGCGCGATGTCCTTGGCGCGACCCGATGCATCCTGAGCGATAGCGACCAGGTCGGGGATACCGCCGCCACGGGTGAACTCGTTACGCACGGTATGACCCGGCGCCTTCGGCGCGATCATGACCACATCGAGGTCGGCACGCGGCACGATCTGGTTGTAGTGGATGGCAAAGCCGTGGGCGAAAGCCAGCACCGCGCCCTGCTTCAGATTCGGCTCGATCTCGGCCTTGTACAGCTGCGACTGGAACTCGTCGGGCGTCAGCACCATGACCAGATCCGACTCGGCGACCGCGTCCGGCACGCTCTTGACCGCGAGACCAGAGGCCTCGGCCTTCTGCGCCGACGCCGAACCGGGACGCAACGCAACACGTACGTCGACACCGGAATCCTTGAGGTTGTTCGCGTGCGCGTGACCCTGCGAACCGTAACCGATTACTGCCACCTTCATACCCTGGATGATGGAGAGGTCGCAGTCTTTGTCGTAGTAGATGTTGATCGCCATGGCGAGATTCCTTAACAGATGAATTTATACAGTAAAGACGCAACGGCACGGGGCGGTTTGCTCACCGATCCGTGCCGCATGGAGCGCTGCCTCGACAAGCGCTCAGAGTGACAAACGTTTACCGCCCCGCGCGATGCCGAGCGGGCCGGAACGAACAGTCTCGATGATCAGCTCCGGATCGAGGGTGCGGATGAATGCATCCAACTTGGCCCCGTCGCCGGTCATCTCGATGGTGTAAGAGACATCGGTGACATCGATGATGTTGCCGCGGAAGATGTCCGACAGACGCTTGAGTTCGTCGCGCATCCCCTGGTCGGCACGCACCTTGATCATCATCAGCTCGCGCTCGATGTGTGCACCTTCCGACAGATCGACCAGCTTGACCACGTCGACCAGCTTGTTCAGCTGCTTGGTGATCTGCTCGATGATTGCTTCGTCACCCGAGGTGACCAGCGTCATGCGCGACAACGTCGGATCTTCGGTCGGTGCGACCGTCAGCGACTCGATGTTGTAGCCGCGCGCACTGAACAGGCCGGCAACGCGCGACAGGGCACCTGCCTCGTTTTCCATCAGGACAGAGATGATATGACGCATCAGGCAAGCTCCCGGTCAGACGACAGATGGGGAGAGAGGTGCATCTCGTGATGCCCCTTGCCAGCTTCGATCATCGGGTAAACGTTCTCTGACGGGTCGACGATGATGTCCATGAACACGCAGCGATCTTTCATCGCGAACGCTTCCTGGTAGGCCGCTTCCAGATCGGCCGGGCTCTCGACGCGCATACCGACGTGACCGAAACTCTCGGCCAGCATCTTGAAGTTCGGCAAGGCGTCGACGTACGAATGCGAATAACGGCCGTCGTAGAAGAACTCCTGCCACTGGCGCACCATGCCCATGTAGCCGTTGTTCAGCAGCACGATCTTGATCGGCAGGCCGTATTGCTTGCAGGTCGCCAGTTCCTGGATACACATCTGGATGCTGGCCTCGCCGGTCACACAGGCGACCGTCGCATCCGGGAACGCCTGCTGCACACCCATCGCCGCCGGCAGGCCGAAGCCCATCGTGCCCAGGCCACCGGAGTTGATCCAGCGACGCGGCTTGTCGAACGGGTAGAACTGCGCGGCGAACATCTGGTGCTGGCCGACGTCGGAGGTCAGGTAAAAGTCGCTGTCTTTGGTGACCTTGTACATCGCCTCGACCGCATACTGCGGCTTGATCGCATCCGGACCCTGCTCGTAGCTCAGGCACTTCACGCCACGCCAGCCTTCGATGCGCTCCCACCAAGACTTGAGCTTGTCGGCATCGGGCTTGCGCGGATGCTCTTTGAACACGCGCAGCATGTCTTTGAGCACGCTGTTGACCTGGCCGACGATCGGCACATCGACGCGCACGGTTTTCGAGATCGACGCCGGATCGACATCGATATGGATGATGCGTGCATTCGGGCAGAAATGCGCGATCTTGCCGGTGACACGATCGTCGAAGCGCGCGCCGATGGCGATCAGCACATCGGTTTCGTGCATCGCCATATTGGCTTCGTAGGTGCCGTGCATGCCGAGCATGCCGATGAACTGGCGATCGGTCGACGGATAGGCACCCAGGCCCATCAGCGTCTCGGTGATCGGGAAGCCGGTCATGCGGACCAGTTCGGTCAGCTGCTCGGACGCCTCACCCAGCACCACGCCGCCGCCGGTGTAGATCACCGGGCGCTCGGCATCGAGCATCATCTCGACCGCCTTGCGAATCTGGCCGAGGTGGCCTTTATCGACCGGGTTGTACGAGCGCATCTCGACCTTCTCAGGGTAGAAGTACGGGATGCGGATGTTCGGATCGGTCACGTCCTTCGGGATGTCGACGACCACCGGGCCGGGACGCCCCGAGGCGGCGATGTAGAACGCCTTCTTGATCGTGTCGGCGAGGTCTTCGACGCGCTTGACCAGGAAGTTGTGTTTTACGCACGGACGCGTGATGCCGACCGTGTCGACTTCCTGGAAGGCGTCGGAGCCGATCACCGGGGTGGGCACCTGACCCGTCAGGATGACCATGGGGATCGAGTCCATGTAAGCGGTGGCGATGCCGGTGACGGCGTTGGTCGCGCCCGGGCCGGATGTAACCAGTACGACGCCGACTTTGCCGGTGGCACGCGCATAGCCGTCGGCGGCATGCGTCGCGGCCTGTTCGTGGCGCACCAGGATATGACGTACCGCGTCCTGGTTGAATATCGCGTCGTAGATATGCAGCACAGCGCCGCCCGGGTAACCCCAAACGTACTCCACGCCCTCGTCTTTCAGTGCCTGAACGACGATCTCGGCACCACTGAGTTCCACCTTGATGACCTCCAAAACCTGGAATAATCTCTCCGCGAGGTCGCGAAGAGTGCCACAAATAGCTAGGCTTATAGGAACCGGCCAAACTACTAATATTGGCCTGAGAGGTCAATACCGTACCTATTGAATTTTCAACCGATCAAGGACATTGCATGCCCCTTAACCGTGTTCTGGCCCTGCTGGCCCTGTTGGCTTTCACTCTCCCTGCCGTCGCCGCCAATGGCACCTACGTTTATACCGACAAAGACGGCAACAAGGTTTATTCCCAATTCCCGCCACCCGCCGGCACCGAGAGCCGCACGGTAAAGCCGCCGCCCCCGCCCGCCGAGACGCCGGAAGAGGCGCGCCAACGTCTGCTCGATCGCCAGCAGTTGCTCGAAGACGCGCGCGAAGACCGCCAGCTCGCCGCCGACAAGCAGGCCGAGCAGGATCAGGAAAAGGAACGTGCGGCGAAGAACTGCGAGGCGGCACGCCAGAATCTGGAGAACCTGAGCGGCAATGCGCGCCGGCTGTTCCGCAACAGCGACGGCAGCTACAGCCGGCTGACCGATGAGGAACGCCAGAAGCAGCGCGCCGAGGCAGAAAAGATCATCGCCGAGGACTGCAAATAGTCCACTCTTTCCCTACTGACCGTGCGGTGGCAGGACGCCGCCGCCGGACTCGGACGACAGCGCTGGGGTCTCGTCGTCGCCCTCCTCTTCCGGCTCGGGCAGTTGCACCTGGTCGATATCCTGAAAGCGTGAGCTGATCTTCTTCGCCGACGTGTTCACCTGTTTCACGTCGTCGTGCGCCTGGCGGATGTGGGTCGCCAGCTTGTCCATACGCAGCTGAAAGCGACCGAAGTCTTCCGACAGCTTGCGCAGATGATCCTGAATGATATGCACCTGCTTGCGCGTGGCCTCGTCCTTGAGCACCGCGCGGGCCGTGGTCAACACCGCCATCAACGTGGTCGGTGACACCAGCCACACGCGCGCCCGCTGCGCCTCCTCGACCAGATCGGGGAAATGCGCATGGATCTCGGCAAAGATCGCCTCGGCCGGCAGGAACATCACCGCGCCGTCGGCCGTCTCACCGGCGATCAGGTATTTCTCGGAGATATCCTTGATGTGCTTGCGGATGTCCTGCTTGAACTGACGCGACGCGCGGGCACGGTCGGTCTCGGGCAGGTCGTTGTCCATCATCGTCTGGAAGCTTTCGAGCGGAAACTTGGCATCGATCGGCACATTGCCGGTCGGCTCCGGCAGGGTCAGCAGACAATCGACCCGCGTGCCGTTGCTCAGCGTGGCCTGGAAGGTGAAGCTGCCCTCGGGCATCACGTTGCGCACCAGCGCGGCCAGCTGCACCTCACCGAACGCGCCGCGCGAGCGCTTGTCGGTCAGCACCTCCTGCAGACTCACGACGTTGGTCGACAGCTCGGTGATCCGCTTTTGCGCCTCGTCGATGCGCGTCAAATGCTCCAGCACCTTGGTGAACGTCTCGGTGGTCTTCTCGAAACCCTCGGTCAGGCGCTTCTCGACCTGTCCGCTGATCTCCTTGAGCCGGCCGTCGGTCGTCTGGGTCAGCCCTTCGACACGCTTGCCCAATTCGTCGGACGACAGGCGGAACGCATCGCTAACCTGCTTGGCCATCGCCGCCATGCCCGAGGTCAGCGACTCCTGCTGACTCTTCAGCGCCTCGCGCTGATGCTGCTCGGCGACCTCACGGTGCCGGGTCAGCGCAGCCTCCAGTACGCTGCGCAGCTCGGCCGACTCGCGCTGCTGGGCCAGGCGACCATCCGCCAGGCTGTCGCCGATCGCCTTGCGTTGCGCTTCGAAACGCTCGATCAACTCGGTCTTCAGGTTGCCGGCATCCTGCAGCATCTGCCGCTGCAGGCCGCTCATGCGCTGGTCGAGCAGGTCCTGCAGGCGCATCAGCCCGGCGTTGAGCGATTCCTGTACCTGCTGCCGGCTGTGGGCGACGTCTTCACCGATCTCCTCGCGCAGTTCCCGCAGCAAGGCACGCTGGTCGCTGAGCTCGTCGCGCTGGCGGCGGCGCAGGCCATACAGCGCGAGCAGCGTCCACAACAGCAGCACGCCCCCGAGCAGCAGCCCGGCAAGCACCATCAAGGGTACATAGGGGGTGACGAGATTCAGCAGAATTTCAATGGCTTGCATGGGTTGGGCGAGATCTGTCAATGCCAGTAGAATGCGCGGCCTGTCCTCGAACAGCAAGCTAACACAGATCCACCATGCGCGTTTTCCTGCAAGCTCTCGGTTGTCGCCTGAACGAGGCCGAGCTCGAGACCTGGTCGCGCGATTGCCGCGAGCGCGGCTATGTGCTGGCCGACAGTGCCGAGCAGGCAGACATGGTCGTGATCAACACCTGCGCGGTGACCGGCGAATCGGTGCGCAAATCGCGCCAGCTGATTCGCCGAGCCCATCGCAGCAATCCCACCGCCAAGTTGGTCGTCAGCGGCTGCTACACCTCGCTGTCGCCGAACGACAACGGCGCCGAACTCGGCATCGACCTGGTCGTGCCCAATCCGGATAAGGACCGCCTGATCGCCATCGCCGCCGAGCGCCTGAACCTGCCGGCGATGCCGGAAGCGGCGACCGAGCCCGGCGAAAACGCCCTGCTCGGACGCGGCCGGCACCGCGCCTTCATCAAGGTGCAGGACGGCTGCCGTTATCGCTGCGCCTTCTGCATCGTGACCAAGGCGCGCGGTGACGAGCGCAGTCGGGCGATCGCCGACGTGGTCGATGAAGTCAATGTGCTGCACGCCAGCGGCGTCCAAGAGGTCGTGCTGGCCGGCGTACACCTTGGTGGCTACGGTAGCGATCTCGGCTGCGATCTCAAGACACTGGTCGAGGCGGTGCTGCGCGAAACCGACATACCGCGGGTACGGCTTGGCTCACTCGAACCCTGGGAGCTGTCCGACGGGTTCTGGTCGCTGTTCGACAACCCGCGCCTGATGCCGCACCTGCATCTGCCGATCCAGAGCGGCGCCGACAGCGTGCTGCGGCGCATGTCGCGACGCTGCCGCACCACCGAGTTTCGCGAGTTGGTACAGCAGGCGCGCGCGGCCGTGCACGGTTTCAACATCACCACCGATGTGATTGTCGGCTTTCCCGGCGAGACCGAAGAGGAATGGCAGCAGACGTTGACCTTCGCCGACGAGCTGGTGTTCGGCCACATCCACATCTTTGCCTACTCGCCACGCGCCGGCACCAAGGCTGCGACGATGCCCGACCCGGTGTCACGCGAGATCAAGCGCGAACGCAGCCAGGTGCTGCATGCCTTGGCCGAGCAAGGCCGCCAACGCCGACTTGCCGAGGCCGTCGGCCAATCGGTCGAGGTTTTGATTGAAGGTCGGCGCGATGAAGAGGGCATAACACGCTGGTCGGGCTACACGCCCAATTTCCTGCGCGTTGAGGTAACAGCGGAGACAACCGCCGACCTGGAGAACCGGATCGTTCGCGTGCAGCTGACGAACGTTGCCGACGAGGGCGACCGCCTGATCGGCACCCTCGCCTAGCCTGCATGTTGCACCAGCCGAACGACGCTGGATTGGCGGGTTACTAAGAAACGCGGCATTTTCTTCAAAGATGGCAAGTTTTCAACAAGGCACTCTGTACCCAGCGTCGTTCTATTCGAACTCCTGCGGTTTCTCGCTCGCCCTGGCTTGATTTTCACTCCAGTGATAGCAACGGCTATCACTCTCGCTCCAAACCTGCGCCACGGCGGCTGCGAAACTCGCAGGCTCTTCGAATACTGATGCAACATGCAGGCTAATCCCGTTGGATCAGTCCAGATCGACCCAGATCGGGCAATGGTCCGACGCAATGCCGGCGTCTTTGACGCGCGACTGCACGCTCGGCGTGGCCAGCATCAGGTCGATGCGCAGACCGCGCTTGGGCTCGCGCTCGAAGCCGCGGCTACGGTAGTCGAACCAGCTGAAGCGGTCATCGACTTCCGGAAAGCGCACACGGAAGGTATCGCTCAGCCCCCAGTCCTGCAGCTTGGCCAGCCACTCTCGCTCTTCCGGCAGAAAGCTACACTTACCATCGCGCAGCCAACGCTTGGCATTGTCCGGGCCGATGCCGATATCGTTGTCGACCGGCGCCACATTCATATCGCCGACCACCATCAGATCCTGATCGGGTGAATACTGCTCGTTCAACAGCGTAAGCAGGTCCGCGTAGAACTGCTGCTTGTGCGGAAACTTGACCGGATGGCTGCGGCTCTCGCCTTGCGGAAAGTAACCGTTGAGCACCGTCAACGGGCGCCCGCCGGCATCGTAGGTGCCGCCGATCAGGCGGCGCTGCGCGACGTCGTCATCGTTCGGCAGACCGTACGCCACCGACACCGGCGGCTGTTTCGACAACAGGGCGACGCCGTAGTGACTCTTCTGACCATAAAAGGCCACGTGGTAACCCAGCTCCTCGATCATGTCGCGCGGAAAATCCGGATCCTGCACCTTGGTTTCCTGCAGGCCGATGATGTCCGGATCGTAGATCTCCTTGAGCGCCTGCAGTTGATGCGGGCGCGCACGCACGCCGTTGATATTGAACGATACAACTCGGGTCATGATGGTTGAATTCCTGTAATTTCGTAGGTCTCCCGACTGCCGACCTGTTCGCCATGCCGGTAGGCCTTGCCCCACGGCATAGCCTCATGGGCCTGCATGGCATCGACATCATCGGGGGTGCGTGTGCCGAGCCGGCCGGCGACACCGATGGCGACGAGCGCGGTCAGCATGCCGTTCGCGTAACCGCGGTTGTACCATGCCTGCTGATCGCCCGGCTGATCGACAAAATCCGCGCTTTCATCGCGCAGTCGGTCGATCAGCTCGACAAGCTGACTAAGCAGATCATCTGCCAACTCGGCCATAGTAGAATGCACACTCTGTCGGATGGCGCAGGAGACTAACAGTTGCGCGCCGTCCATCCAAACCTGTGCTTGAACCGTATCAATGAAACTGAACCTGACGAACATCGGCGCGATGCGCCTGGTCCTGCTGACGCTGGTCGTGCTGAGCCTGCCCCTGGTGGTGTTTGCCGACATGGAGCCGGAAGGCATTGGCGTGCTCACCGCCTATATCGTGCCCGCGCTGGTCGTGCTGTTTTTCTTTGTGCTGATGCTCGATGCCCTGATGAACCGGGTGTTCATGATCGAGCAACCGCCCGAGATCCAACAGGTGAAACGCCAACGCATGTGGCTCGACCTGGCCGCGGCCGGCGGCATAGTCGTCGTCTGGGGCACCTATTTCCGTACCCTCATGCAGCTCTAGCGAACGCGAGAATTCATCTCCGCCTTAGCATTCTGCGCGACGGGTCCTAGCCCGGGGGCGAAAGGCGGTTTGCTCAGATGTCGGCGGCCAGGCTGGCGACATGCACATGTCGCACGTCTTTGCCGGTTACCGAAAAGATCAGATTGCGCGCGATGCTTCCGGCATGGTCACCAACACGCTCCAACGCCTTGATACCCAGCGTTGCGTCGATCACCCAACGGATGTTGCGCGGGTCTTCCATCAGGTAGGTCGCGAGGCGGCGAATCGAGCCTTTGAAGAGTTCTTCGAGGTCTTTGGTGTCGAATGCGACCTCGGCGGCGATGCGCACGTTTTCGTCAGCCAGCGCCTGCAGACTGTTGTTCAGCAAGACCACAGCGGGCTTGGCCATACGGCCGACGTCTTCGAAGATCGCACACTCGCGTACGTGCGGTTGGTACTCGTATAGGCCCTCGGCGATGTCGGCCATACGCACCGCTTCGCCGCCGATGCGCTCCAGGTCGTAAACGGCACGCGACAAAGTCAGCACGAAACGCAGATCGCTGGCGACCGGCTGGTGGATGGCGAACAACTTGGTATTGGCTTCGAGCGCCTGGATATCGAGGTCGCGCACCAGCCGATGATCGTGGATCACCTTGCGCGCCTTGCCGACATCGCAGGCGCCCAAGGCTTCGCTGGCGAGAACGACCTGGTCGCGAACCTTGGTGCCCATATCCAGCACCAAGCCGCGAAAATACCCCAGATCGCCGTCGAATCGCGACAGGATGTGCGGGTTGGCGGGTTTGACGCGATCCTGCACCTTGTTTGCTTCGGCTGATCGGCTCAGCCGAAGCGACCCGTGATGTAGTCTTCGGTCAGTTTGTGCCGCGGGTTGGTGAAGATGTCGGTGGTCTCGCCGACTTCGACCAGGTTCCCCAGGTGGAAATAGGCTGTGCGCTGCGAGACGCGCGCCGCCTGCTGCATCGAGTGCGTAACGATGGCGATCGTGTAGTTCTCACGCAGTTCGTCAATCAGCTCCTCGACCTTGGCGGTGGCGATCGGGTCCAGTGCCGAGCAAGGTTCATCCATCAGGATGACCTCCGGCTCGACGGCGATGGTACGGGCAATACACAGGCGTTGCTGCTGACCGCCCGACAGACCGGTGCCGGGCTGATCGAGACGATCCTTGACCTCTTCCCACAGGCCGGCCTTCATCAGGCTGGTCTCGACGATCTCGTCGAGTTCAGCGCGACTGGAGGCCAGACCGTGAATGCGCGGACCGTAGGCGATGTTGTCGTAGATCGACTTCGGAAACGGGTTCGGTTTCTGGAACACCATGCCGACCTGAGCACGCAGCGGCACAACGTCGAGTTTGCGATCGTAGATGTCCTGCTGATCGAGCTTGATCTCGCCGGTTACCCGGCAGATGTCGATCGTATCGTTCATACGGTTAAGACAACGCAGGAAGGTCGACTTGCCGCAGCCCGACGGCCCGATCATCGCGATGACCTGGTTGTTCCCGATATCCAGGCTGACATTCTTGATCGCGTGCTTGTCACCGTAATAAACGTTGACATCGGTACACGTCATCCGCGGGTCTTTGACGCGAACGTTTCCAACCGTGACGAAATCGCTATCGAGTGGACGCGAACTCGCCTTTCCGGCGGTTGCGACTTCTTTTGCACCGACTTGGGTGGCTACAGATTCGGCGGTGGTCATTTCTTTTTCCTCATCACTCACGGATATCACCACCGACGTTCAAAGCGTCGGCGCATGATAACCGCAAAAGTATTCATGGCAATCAGGAACGACAGCAACACGATGATCGCGGCTGAGGTACGCTCAACAAAGGCGCGCTCGGGGCTGTCGGCCCACAGGTACACCTGCACGGGCAGCACCGAGGAAGGGTCCAGCGGGCCACCGGGAATATCCACAATAAAGGCGACCATGCCGATCATCAGCAGCGGCGCGGTTTCACCCAGCGCCTGAGCCATGCCGATGATCGTACCGGTCAACATACCGGGCATCGCCAGCGGCACGACGTGATGAAACACCGTCTGCATCTTCGACGCCCCGACGCCGAGTGCGGCCTCGCGGATCGACGGCGGCACCGACTTCAATGCGGCACGCGACGCGATGATGATGGTAGGTAGCGTCATCAAGGTGAGCACCAACCCACCGACCAACGGGGCCGAACGCGGCAGGCCGAACAGGTTGATGAACATCGCCAGGCCGAGCAGACCGAACACGATGGACGGCACGGCAGCAAGGTTGTTGATGTTGACCTCGATGAGATCGGTCCAGCGGTTCTTCGGGGCGAACTCTTCGAGGTAGACGGCAGCCGCGACACCGATCGGGAACGACAGCGCCAGGGTGACCAACAAGGTATAGAACGAACCGGCCACCGCCCCGCCGATACCGGCCAGTTCCGGCTCACGCGAGTCGCCGTTGGTGAAGAAGCGTGTGTTGAACTTCTTGACGACAATCCCCTGCTGCTCGAGCTTGTCGATCCACGCAATCATCTGGTCATTCACCCGACGGTCTTCCGGCGGCGCATTGCGGTCGATATGGCCTTTGACCAGCATATCGACGTCGTCGTCGGCGATCAGCGCGATCGTCTGCCGGGTGCCGATCAGGTCGGGATTGGCCTTGACCATGTTGAGCAGTTGGTAAGGCGCACCGGAACTCAAGATGCTATTCAAGGCGCGCTTGTCCCTGCGCCCGCTCACGTCGGGGAACAACGCCTTGAGCGGCTCGCGAGCGATCTTGCGATAGTCCGCGCGAGCGATCACCTTGGGATCGCGCGTGCCCTCGGGGTCGATAATCTCGGGATCGAAATACACCTCGAGTTCGAGATGCGTCTGGACGAACGCGGTGTAGCCCTTGCCGACGATGTCGATGAACAGCACCGATACGAAGAACAGGCCCAGCAGCACGGCACCGAGGCCGAGCACCTTGAAACGTTTTTCCCTGGCGTAGCGCCTTTTCAGCGACGCGTTGACTTTATCGATGGCACGGGCACGTGATGTTTGTTGATCGTTCATTGTTGGATCACTCGTACTGCTCGCGATACTTGCGCACGATGTGCAAGGCGATGATGTTCAACCCCAGTGTCACGACGAACAGCAGCAGGCCGAGCGCGAAGGCGGCCAGCGTTTTAGCACTGTCGAACTCCTGGTCGCCGACCAACAGCGTAACGATCTGCACGGTTACCGTGGTCACGCTGTCGAGCGGGTTGGCGGTCAGATTCGCGCTCAGGCCGGCGGCCATGACCACGATCATGGTCTCGCCGATCGCACGTGACGCGGCCAGCAGGATGCCGCCCATGATGCCCGGCAGGGCTGCCGGCAGGATTACCTGGCGAATGGTTTCTGAACGGGTCGCGCCGAGCGCGTACGCAGCATCGCGCAACGACTGCGGTACGGCATTGATCACGTCGTCCGACAGCGACGATACGAATGGGATGATCATGACGCCCATGACAAGACCGGCGGCCAGCGCGCTCTCCGACGAGACCGTCAGCCCCATCGCCTCACCGACCTCGCGGATACCGGGGGCCAGCGTCAGAGCCGCGAAAAAGCCGTAGACCACGGTTGGCACGCCGGCCAGCACTTCAAGCACCGGCTTGGCGTAGGAACGCAGCTTGGGGCCTGCATAGTCGGCCAGATAGATCGCCGACATCAGGCCGATCGGCACTGCCACAAGCAACGCGATGCGATGAACGAGATCAACAAGGTGCCGGTGAACAACGGAATCGCACCGAATGCGCCGCTCGCGCCGACCTGATCGGAACGCAGCGCCACCTGCGGACTCCATTCGAGGCCGAACAGGAACTCGGTAATCGGCACTTTCTGGAAGAAGCGGAAAGACTCGAACAACACCGACAACACGATACCGACGGTCGTAAAGATTGCGATCATCGAGCACAGGATCAGCAGCCCGCTGACGATGGTCTCGACGCGGTTGCGCGCGCGCATCTTCGGCCCGATGGTGCGCCAGGCCAGAGATCCAAGCCCCAGCGCGATGCTCAATGCCACGACCGCGAGCGCCGTGCGACCGATGCCGCGCAGTTCGTTCATATGATCGGCGGCCTGCTGCATCGGCTGGTCGACCGTGCCGGACACGATGTTGCCATTGGCCAGGTTGGTGATGTCGTTGACCAGCAGGCCCAACTGCGCCGGCGGCAGGTCGCGCATGTCGGCCGGCAATGCCTCGACGACCATCGAGGTGATCACCGAGTCTTCGAAAAACAGCCACATCGCTGCGATGAACAAGGCAGGAATGCCCGCCCACAGCGCTGTGTAGAAACCGTAATAAGCGGGCAAGGAATGCAGGTTGCGGATACCGGTGGCACCGCCCGCGGTGGCCAGCGAACGACGACGCCCAAAATGATAGGCGAATGCCATCACCGCGAGTATCACCAGGATCAGTATCGGACCTTGCATTGTTCTTGTTACCGCAGATCTACTTCGTTTGGAGACAGTGACGGCAGCCCGATGGGGCTGCCGTCAACCATGCGTCAAACTGTCAAATAAGACAGCTCGATTAGAGCGCTTCCATCGGGTTCAGCGACTCAGAGTCCTTGCGGAACTGCTCGCGCTCGGCTTCCGGCATCGGGATCAGGCCTTTCTCTGAGAGATAGCCTTCTTCACCGTAGGCCTTGTCCGAGGTGAACTCGGCCAGGTATTCCTGGATACCCGGAACAGCACCAACGTGCGCCTTCTTCACGTAGAAGTACAGCGGACGCGAAACCGGATAGTCGCCTTCAGCGATGGCGTCGAAGGTCGGCTGCTTGCCGTCGACAACAGCACCTTTGATCTTGTCGGCGTTCTGGTCGAGGAACGAGAAACCGAAGATACCCAGCGCCTGCGGGTTGGCTTCGAGCTTCTGTACGATCAGGTTGTCGTTCTCGCCGGCTTCGATGAAGGCACCGTCTTCACGGATTGCGTGGGCGACTGCCTGGAAGACCTTCTTGCCTTTCTTATTGAAGGCGCTCTCGGGGATGCCGAGCTTGGCCATCAGTTCCTTGATTTCAGCTTCGTCCTTGGAGCCGCGCAACTTGGCGAGGTCGTCGTACTTCTTGGCACCGGCTTCCATCGCCAGTTCAACGAAGGCGTCGCGGGTACCGGATGTCGGCGGCGGGCCGAGCACTTCGATCTTGGTCGCCGGCAACGAGGCGTTGACGTCTTTCCAGGTCTTGTTCGGGTTCGCGATCAGCTTGCCGTCAGGGCCCGGGATCATCTTGGCCAGTGCCAGGAAGATATCTTGACGCGACAGTTCCAGGGTCGGCGCAGCTTTCGACTGGCCGAGGACGATGCCGTCGTAACCAACCTTCACTTCAATGATGTCTTTCACGCCGTTCTTCGCGCACAGTTCCTGCTCGGATTTCTTGATGCGACGCGAGGCGTTGGTGATGTCGGGATGCTCTACACCGACACCGGCGCAGAACAGCTTCAAACCACCGCCGGAACCGGTGGATTCGACTTTCGGGGTCTTGAACTTGGTGGTTTTACCGAACTGCTCAGCAACCACGGTAGAGAACGGGTAGACGGTCGAAGAGCCGACAATGCTGATGTAGTCACGTGCGGCCGCAGCGTGTGCGGCGCCGGTTACCATCGCAGCCGAAATAGCAGCGATTGCCAAAGTCTTTTTAAACACAGAAGCCTCCAGGGCGGTCTCGGTTCAGTTCACGGCCACGTCTGGGTGTGGCTGCGTAATCAATACGGCGAATTTCATTGTTTGCTGAAATTCGGCCGGAATTGTGAATCCGGAATGTGACAGTTTCGTGTCACAAATTGGTGCGTTCAGTGAATAATTTTCAGAAGATTCTTTCGCTCGATTTCATAAGTCGCTGAGTCACCTCGGTTTTCGTCCAGTAGCGACGAATTGAAGGGTTTTGCGGCTGTCATAATCGAGGAAGGCCGTTCGTCTACGAAACGACGAACATCGCGGCGTCGCTACCGCTTGCTCAGAGACCGGCTGCCGTCGCGTCCAGCACCTCGTTGGGATCAGCGCCGGCGGCAATCGCCTGCGCGGCCACGTCACCGTCGCAACCGAGGGCGCGCTGTTGCTCGGCACGTCGCGACAAGGCCGCCAGCGCGTTGGCGACAATCGCTCCCGCCTCTGACTTGTCGCGTGCTTCGATGTACTTGTAGGTGACGCTTTCGATGCACTGCCCGCTGTCGGCGGCGACGAGGAACTCCTCCACCGTGGTCGCGCAAGCGGCGTGAGAAATCACGCTGCCGACCGTAATAGCCGCCAACAGGTGCTTACGCGTTGCACGAGCACGCAACGCCGATCGGACTACCTTCGTCAATGCAGTGATCACCGGCAGAACAGGAACGCGCCCAAACCATTAAGTTGCGGTGAAACAAGCAAGACCTGATCCACTCGCCGATGGCGCCAGAGATCAGCAACTTAGCATATCTTTACATATGGCGGTGACAAAAAAGCTGACATGCCGGCGCTTGCGACACGACATCTGTCGTTGGCGAGAATATCGCTACTCAGGAAGGCCCAACCAGTAACCGCGCCCGCCGTCGATCGCCAATCCCTTAAGGACCTTCCAGGCCTCTTCGGTTTCAACCGACTCGGCGATGACCTGCATGTCCAGGCCATGCGCGATGTCGGCGATTGAGCGCAGGAAGAACTGGTTATCCTCCTGCTGATCGAGATTGCGCACGAAGCTGCCATCGACTTTGACGTAGTGCGCCTTGATCGAGCGCAGGTAGGTAAACGACGAAAAGCCCTTGCCGAAGTGATCCAGCGAGAACTCCACGCCCAGTGGCGTGAGCGTATCGATCCACAGGCTCAGGTGATCAGTATTGGCCGAGGCGCCGTATTCCGGCAGCTCGAGGATCAGCCGGCCGGCCGCACCCGGGTACTGACGCAGCTTCGCCACCACCCATTCGAGCAGCCCCTCTTCGAACAGACTGCCCGCGTTCAGGTTGCCGCTGCTCTCGGCCATCGGCATGAACACCGCGGCCGCGATATCGCTACCCGGCGCATCGGGATCCTGCAATCGCAGGTAGACCTCGTGGTGTAGCAGCTCGCCGTCACTACAGCGCAGCACGACCTGCTTGAGCAGCGAGAAATGGCGGTTGCGCAATGCGTCTTCGATCAGGCTGCGCCACGCACTGTGGGTGCGCGTCGTTTCCCCCTCGGCCGCATGTCGCTGCACCACCCAGGCATTGGCGCCCTCACGCTGCGCTTCACGCAACGCCAGATCGGCATCCGCCAACAGATCGCTGGCCGACTGCCCGGTGTACACGACCCCGCCCACGTGTGCGACGTCCGACGATGCCATCGCGAAGCGGCCATACAGACCGGCGACGGCGCCGACAATATGCGATGCGATATCGCGCAGTTCCGCCTCGTCCATACCTTCCAGCAGGATGGCGAAATCGGCGCCCGACAGGCGGGCGAAGGTTGCGCTCGGCTGCTTCTCCAGCACCGCGGCCACGGCTTCCGCCACTTCGGCCAGCAGGCTGTCGCCGGCAGCGTATCCCTGCGTTTGATTGAATCCCTTGAAATCGCGGATCTGCAACATCAGCAGGCCGCCCGACTTGAACATCTCGGACTCAGACACGCGGTGTTCCAGCACGTCCATGAACTGTCGACGATTGGCCAGACCGGTCACCGGATCCTGGAACGCCTGCTGCCGCAGGTGCGCTGCCATGCGTTCGGAATCCGACAGCATGCGCGCGACCTTCGACGACAAGCGGTTCATCGCCTCGACCACACGCCGGAACTCGAGCGTGAACGGCCGGCTTTCGACCACCGGAAACTCACGATTGCAGATCGCCTCGGCCTGCCATTCCACTTCGCGCAGTGGGTACAACAACACGCGTAACACGATCAGCCCGACCAACATGACGACCAGCGCGCTGATCAGGAATAGATTCAGGGTTTGCATCGCCGTCTGCCACAGCTTCTGATAGGCGAGCTCCGGGTGACTGGTTACCCAGACTTTTCCGACCTGTTTCCAGCCGGACATCATGGTCGCCGAACGCTGTGGCGGATGCAGCGTAAACAGATTGACGAACCAGGCCGGCACGTTTTCGGCATTGAGTTCGTTCTTGCGCTCGATCCACGCCTCGCCGTTGAGGTTTTCGAGCCGGATGCTGAGGTAATCGCCGCGGTGGAACATCGCGTTCACCATCGCG
>MWSE01000022.1_pt1 | contig 92181 bp, 86 predicted proteins | sample 1021931 | NCBI WGS metagenome assembly MWSE01 (sample SAMN06338154, study PRJNA374545) | mollusc metagenome | biome: marine bay; material: sediment; isolation source: gill 28 cm from animal B | host: Kuphus polythalamius | place: Philippines: Mindanao | collected 2011-09-12 | reverse complement strand
CCCGCCACGCATGGGTCGCAATCCCAAAACGGGTGATTCGGTAGAGCTCAGCGGTAAATACGTCCCGCATTTCAAGCCGGGCAAAGAGCTGCGCGAACGCGTCAATCTCAAGTTTCAGTCAGATCAGGATGATCGCCAGGAGAACGTCGGCTGACAGTCTGCAGGCGTCCTTGATAGGTTTGAAAAACCGGCTTCGGCCGGTTTTTCTTTGTCTGGAAGAAATGTGGGAGCGACACCCTTGCGAACGCAACGAGCCTGACTCGGTTCGTTGCGTAGCGGGGAAGAGGGGCTATATGCGCATATGCTGCGCAGCGGCAACTTGAATATTCCGCATTCGCCGACAATTATTAGGCAGATATCGTCTGCAAATCGCCTGAAGGAACGAGCAACAACAATGACGGAACATCAATACCGCCCCATGCTTATGACAGGTCGCTCAAATGCCACTGCATGCAATAGGCCGAATCTGCCTATCTCGGCAAACACAGAGTCTGTGCATGTTGTTTCGCGCAGAGTCTGTCTATTTGCATGTTAGGTGCTTGGAATGGCGCAGTGGTTTCATGTTACTTGTGAAGCGGAGTCGGATAATCTGTTCCAATTGGCAGATGGTCGCTACCAGTTCACTGCACACGGAAGAACCGCACCATTAATGATCGGGTATGGGTATGTCTTGGCAGATCGAGCCTTGGCGAAGTATTTAGTGAGCCGCCGATTGCAAGAAATCGAAATCCGTCCAGCAACCCTGTATCGGCGTACAACGAATGAAGAGTTCGATACACATGCGGAAATCTGTATTGGTTCCGAAATCGAGTTTGAAAAGTTCGATGAAGTCCAAGCTCATGGTGAACAGCTAGCGATAATGGGTAAGCAATACCTTTTCGCCAGTAGCGCGCTCAAGGAAGAATTAGAGCGAGCAAAATTTGAATACTTACGTTTCAGCGAGGGTCTCAGTGAATTCTGCGCAGGCACCTAACAAGTCGGTCAAGCCGTTCGCTGCGCTCACTCGGACGTCCCGTACTCCGCGCCTTTTTGCGCATGGCTTCGCCATCGTTACGCAAACGGCGCTCCGCACGGGCCGCCGCTTACCTGGGCGTTATGTGTAAGAAATGATCTGGTACCCAGTCAGAGCCTTTTTGTACGGATTCATTTTCTTTGGTGGCGCAGTGCTCATTACGGATCTCGCGTTTTCCCGTGATTATTCCGGGAATCCCATATGGGGTATTAGCGCCACAGTAAAGGTAGCCGCAATCGGAGGTGCAACGTTTGTAATATCCTGGGCGGCGCTTTGGCTGCTATGGAGAATATTTGTGGAATTAATCCGTAAGGCTCCGGATGCTTGATGTGGCATTGATAGCGTGGCTCGTGATTGCGGCCCTGTTCCCGATTGCGTATTGCTTTTATCGTGGCTTAGGCAACAAAATTTTATTCTTATTTGCTGTGTATGGGGCAGAGCTAGTTATCGAGAGCCTACTGGCAGCAGCTGCATTGCCGGCAATTGTTTTTGTTATCTACGGTGCACCGCAACTCAAAGAATGGGGCATCGAATTATGGGGGCTAGGTACTGTGGCAGATTTCGTAGCCCTCCACTCCTGGCAAGTGCTGCCAAGTTTGCTCCTAATGGTTTTGCCGCCGGTGTTTGCCCGTCGGTACCGAGCTTATTTTTCGAATGCAGAAAACACATAACAAGGCGTTCAAGCCGTTCGCTATGCTCACTCGGACGCCCAGCACTCCGCGGCTGATCGGGCATGGTTTCGCCATTGTGCCCAATCAGTCGCTCGGAGCTGAGCGCCGCTTAACTGGGCGTTATGCATAAGCAGATTGGTATGGAACAAGTCATCACCGCCCCCGATGAAGAATGGATCACCTATCTAGCAAAGATGTGGTTATTGGGTAATGAAATCTCGACGAATATTCTTGGCGAGGAAATGGATGGAAGCCTCGATGATCTGGAGCGCCTTCAGAGGATCATCGATAGTAACGAAATTCCAGTCGAGAAAACTCAGCTTTTGCAGTCGCTTGGGATCGTGTTCGGGAAAGTGTTCGTTAACCAAACGCCCGATTTCGATTGGTGGGTACTAGAAGATGAATACGGCAAAGATGCCTGTGTGCGCTACAAGGAAACAACGCTTCTTGTTTTCCCACAAACGATGATCTCAAAGCGCATAGAAGATCGTGAAGAGATCGAAGTGGGAGAGCTCTTTAAAGATCTCGAAGAAAAAATTGAATCCATCAAATTGGAGAGCTACCCGAATGCATAACAAGGCGTTCAAGCCGCTCGCTATGCTCGCTCGGACTCTTTGCACTCCGCACCTGCTGCGCATGCCTTCGGCATTGTTGCGCAGCTGGCGCTCCGCGCAAAGCGCCTCTTAACTGGGCGTTAGCTGCGAAACATGTACGAGATCGATGAACAAGACGAACTGCTCGAGCTCCAGGGTTTACCTCAGTCGTCTGTTGGGACTCCCATTCCAATGGTCGCCTGTGATGAGCACACCCTATATCTGGCCTACTATATCGAGCCAGTCATAGATGATTGGGATGGCACCGCGGTAAGAATCGTAGGCCCAGATTCGGCTAATGAAACTGTGGCTTTGGTGAAGTTCGAACAATGTTACGCCCACATGTTTGGCCCACCGAATGATGAGGCCTATTCCGCGCACCCATTGGCCGATCGGGGGCTTGAGCCCTATTCGGTTTTTGAGGTCAAGCGCTCCTCATGGATTCGTCGATCTGAAAAGCGCAATGCGGTGCACCCGTACCACAAGGCAGAGTACTTCTTCGAGAATAAGCGTCATTTCATCTTCTTCTTTCATGATTCAACCTATGAATGTATTGCCAAGTCATTCTCAGTTGAGCTAATTCCGGGGTCGGTAAAGGGAGTTTTGAGTGAAGCTATTCAGAACATCTAATGCAGCTAACAAGGCGGTCAAGCCGTTTGCTATGCTCACTCGGACATTTGGTGCTTCGCGGGCGCCTGCGCATGGCTGCGCCATGTTCGCGCATCGCCCGCTCCGTACCAAACGCCGCTTGCCTGGGCGTTATGAGCAGTAAGGGAGGCAGCAATTAATCAGCTATTAAGCCGCTCCGCGGAACTGGAAGCTGCGCTCAATGCATTTCTTGAATTGAACCCCTTCGATGAATCGTCCCGCATAGCAGCAAGTCGCATTCTATGCAGCGTTGCGTTGGAGCATGCGGAGAGCGCAAAGCTGCTAATAATGTCTGGCAATTTTACTTCTGCGGTGGGGCTGCTTCGGCTCCAATATGAGGCACTGGTTCGGGCAATGTGGTTGCTCTACGCCGCCTCCGATGCAGCAGTCGAAAAGCTCGCGTCTGAGCTAACCACCGAGAAAGCAGGAAAAGCCGAAAAACTCCCGATGCTTTCTGAGATGCTGAAAAAATTGGAAGGTAAAGCACCAAACGAACCGCTGAGCATGCTGCAAGAATTCAAGCAATATTCTTGGAAGCCCCTGAGTTCCTTTATCCACGGCGGAATCCATGCGATCAACAGGCACAGTAAGGGCTATCCGGTTCCGTTGCTGGAGCAAGCTTTGCGGGCGTCGAATGGTGTTTCACTGATGGTCGGTAATCTTCTCGTGATTCTGTCCGGCGATCCTGCTCAATCTGGGAAGATTTCGAGGCTTCAAATGCAGTTTTGCGATTGCCTTCCGCCGCCTCGGGTGAATGGCTCATAACAATGCGTTCAAGCCGCTCACTATGTTCGCTCGGACGCTTTGCACTCCGCACCTGCTGCGCATGCCCTCGGCATCGTTGCGCAGCGGGCGCTCCGCGCAAAGCGCCGCTTAACTGGGCGTTAGCTCAAAAAAAATAAAATAGGAAGAAATACATGGAATACGTGAAGTCTGAAATCATCAGTTTAAAAAGCAGTCTCGAATACAACGAAAAGTGGTTGCAAGCGAGAATTGAAGAAGATCCTTCGATTCTCGGGCTGGGCGATTTGGATTTCAGAGATTCTGAAAAAATGCTGGTGGGTGGCGGCAGGCTGGATACGATTCTCTACGACCCAGAATATAAGAAGCGATATGAAGTCGAAATTCAGCTAGGTAAAACGGATGAATCTCACATCATCAGGACCATCGAGTACTGGGATATAGAAAGGAAGAAAAACCCCCAATACGAGCACTGTGCGGTCATTGTCGCAGAGGACATAACGAGTAGGTTTCTCAACGTAATCTCATTGTTTAACGGTTTTATTCCGCTCATTGCAATTCAGGTTAAGGCGGTAAAGATCGGCCAATCGATTTCTCTGTTTTTTACGAAGGTGCTAGACGAAAATAAATTCGATCTGCTTGAAGAAGATGCGGCGTCTGAACCCACGGATAAAGACTACTGGGAGAAAAGAGCGACTAAGGAAAGTGTCAAATTGACAGAGCGAATCATGGCCGCGCTTGACGAGGCGACCGAAGAGTACCATTTGAAATACAACAAGCATTACATCGGTATGGCTAAGAACAACGTCGCAAATAACTTCATTTCCTTTGTCCCGCGAAAGTCCGCAGTCTTGCTCCATTTCAAGCTGGAAGAAACAGACGAGCTAGATAGTCTTATCGAGGCATCAGATTTGGACTCACTTACTTACGACAAACAATGGAACCAATACCGGTTTCGAATTAAAGAAAGTGATTTAAAAAACAATCTCGAGGTTCTGAAAACCTTCGCAATGAAAGCCAAAGATGCGTACAAGAGCTAACAAGGCGTTCAAGTCGCTCGCTATGCTCGCTGGGACGTCCAGCACTCCGCGCCTTATTGGGTGTGGATTTGCAACGTTCACCCAAACGGCGCTCCGCACTGGCCGCCCCTTAACTGGGCGTTAGGGCTGAATACCAAGAAGCGTAGAACTATATGCAATTCGAACTAATCGTCGGCTCCTATGTTGCGTTCTCGGCTTTAGTCATCATTCTGGTTTTTCCGCTGAACATGGAGTTGCTGCGAAGAATTGATGCTGCGAAGCATAAAGAACTAGAGCGGGCATACGCCGCATACTTTTCATACAGGTTTTGGGCTATGTTCGGTCGAACGAATATCAACGCAATCGTATCGCCCGACCAAGCAGTATTGCGTAAGGTACTAATTGCAGCAACGTTTTCGGTTACGGTTCTCTGGTTAATAGTCGCCGCTGCAGTTCCCATTTATTTGATTTGGCTCTTAACGCAAGGGTAGGTTTATGAAGCAGAAAATTGGCCATTGCGATTTTCAGCCAATAGCCGCGGTGGCCCTAACAAGGCGGTCAAGCCGTTCGCTATGCTCACTCGGGCGTTATGCATTATGAAACGAATTTCGATTCTTGTTTTTAGCGCTTTAATCGCAGGATGCGCGAATAACCAGATTAGCCCAGGAGCTATGGGGACTGTAACTGACCGTTCAGGAGAGCCTGTGCAGGCAACTGTCGAGTTAACCCATAAGCAAGTGCCAAGTAAATCCAAATCAACAATCACGAACAAAGAAGGACAATTTTCAATGAGTGGGCTTCGTGTATGGACACCTATTCTATTTTCTGCAATTCGCATGCATGCAACAGTGAAGGTTAGTGCCCCTGGTTACAAGCCTTACGAGTACCCGGTGGAAGGATTGAAAACGCTATCTAAAAATGTGCAACTAGAAGCAGAGTAAATCATGCATAACAAGGCGCTCAACAACGCTCGTTACACTCGCTCGGACGTTTGGTATTCGGCAGCTTTTGCGCATGGCTGCGCTATTCTTGCTCAAAACCTGCTCCTCACCAAACGCCGGTTAGCTTGGCGTTAAACGGCTAGAACCAAAGAACCTGCCAGGCATTACTCATCGCCTTTATGCGGCAAAGCCGGCGGCTCCTCGTCGCGAAATCGAACCGACGATATTTGATCGCCGTTCCGTTGGTTCTGATCGGTTGACGTTACTGGACTGCGTCGACCGACCTGCTGTTTTCCCTCAAACTGCCGTTCGCCAGCCGACAGCAGTTCCTGGTGCAAGGCTTTGCCGTACGCCAGTCGGTGTACCCGAGGTTCGTCTCCGTCTTTCGATCTGATCCACAAGAGTATCTGGCCGGCGGTATTGGTGGGTTTGTCCGGTTCAACCACCTCGTAGGCAACCAATTTGAACTCGTCGGGAAGCTCGGCATCACTTGGCCAGCCTTGCAGGCGATCGAGCAGGTAGTAGTGGCTGATGTAGAAAAAGGGCAGCAACGTGAGCGCGGTGATCAGCAACCAGCGTGGCCGGTACGTTTCGCGAGCGAACAGCAGCGCCAATAAGGAGAGGGGAACACTGTAGAGCAGGGCTATCGCGAGTTCATTGGGCAACGCCATGCTCAACCCCCTGCATCGAGTGCGTAAGGCGTCAGCCGCTTTGGAAGCTGGTTGATCGCTTCGATAGCGCCGGTGTTGTCGAGCGTGAATCGCACAACGGTTTGTTCGTCGTCCTGTTGAGGCAGCGCAACCTTGCGCACGTAAACGGTCTGTAGCGTCGGGTTCACCTTTTCGACCTTTACCAGGGCCTGGACCGGCAGCGGGTCTGCTGCCGCGTAGTAGTACAGATTGACCGTGTATTCACCCGGAATGATCCCGCGGATCGTGACGACCTCCTGGTTGATCGGGTAGACCACCTCTTGGCCGTCGATGATGATGGTGTCGTTGACCTCGCCGCGGTCGTCGCGGTCGAGGTGCAGCCAGCCGGCGTCTTTGCGCAGATACGACACGGTATCCCCGATCGGGTCTTGCACCCACAGATCGATGTCGTCTGACAGGTAGTCCGCCCAGGTGACGGAGATGATGTACTCGGCTTTCAGGTTGATCCGGCCCTTGCGTGCGTCCGGGTTCATGAACATGACCGAGACCAGAAACAAGAACGTGAAGCCGAGCAGGGCATTGAACAACAGATCGATGAACGGATCGGTCGAGCGGTACTGGCGACGTTGCCGGCGACGAGACACGCTCGGTCAGACCTCGAGCAGACACCGCAGTTGCGAGGTGATATGCACCTCGGCCAGTTCGATGATCTCGGCCATTAGGCGGTCGACTGCACTGTCGAGCAATCGATATTGAAACCCGAGCAGGATGCCCGCGCCGAGTCCGGTCAGCGTCGTGTACAGGGCGATGCGCATACCGCCGCTCATGTTGGTCAGCAGTTGTTGCAACGCGTGGATGTCGACGCTCGACACATGCGCCACCGAGCCCAGCATGAAGATAAAGCCAATCACCGTGCCCAGCAGGCCCAAGCGGATCATCAGGTCGGCAATGAACCAGCCGGTTTCGTGGCCTCGGCCCAGCGTGGTTTCGAGCCGTTCGAGCAGCAGGTCCTGGCTGCACAGCGTGCCGTGTTGCACGGTTTTGTTGGCGAGCAGCAGAACGTGGTGGTGAGCAAACGAATCGCCGGACTCGGCGTCGACGAACCGCAGAAGGTCTTGGTCGCGCTTGTGCTCGAATAGGGGCTGCTTGGTTTGCGCGCGCTGCGACAACTGCATTGCGGTGCACAGTTCGTTTCCCAGTCGCCAAGCGCGTCGGCCGGCATCGAGGCTGGCGATCAGAAACAGCGCGAGGATTACCACGGACAGGTAGCTGTTGTCGGTGCCGAACAACGCGGCGAACAGGTCGTGGTGGAATGCTGCGAATGCACCGAATACCACGAGACCGAAGAAGATCAACCAGCGGTAGAAGGTGCTGTAAGCCCCGGCGCAATGAGCCATGGAAGACGGGTTACCTGGGTGACACGACTACCGCAGTATAAACAAAGCAGGCAGAGCGGCGTTCAGGGCAATCCGAACGGGTGCAGGAGGTTAGGGTGAGGCAGTCCTTTGCCTCGGGGGTTCTCACCTTGGGTGGCTAGGCACCCAGTGCAAGGGCGAGGACGTAGCCGGCAACGGCGGCCGCGAACACGCTGATCTCGAGGATCGAGCGGGAGCGGTTCTGGCGCATTGCGACGTTGAAATTCATGATGTTGTCGACCTTGCGGCCGTTGAGATCGCGCATCAGGTAAGGGCTGTTATGCATGGTCGCTACCTTCAATGTTCTGTTTACGTTCTCCATATGCTAGCAGCAAAAGAGAACAAAGCAAGAACAATTTGAGGTAAAGAAACGTCAGGGGGTAATCTCCCTAATTGAGACTATGTGGGTATATGCCGTTATACTTATGTCTCAAACTCGCTGGGGGGCGCGGTTTTGAATCAAAGACTCGTTGAGCAATGTGTCGAAAGACTCTGTCAAAAGGGCTGCCGATCGGTGTGGTCCGATATCGATGCATTGGAAGCGGGTAAACGGTTGCCGGAGGCCGCCGGTCTTTCGGCGATGGAAGTCGGCGAAGTGGTCACCGAACTCAAGGCGATCATGGCCGTTTACGAAGGTTCCTGCGTCGCCAACTGACCTTGTCAGCATTTTGTCGGACGTTCACACTTAGCGTTCGTATTCCTAATTAAATTCTCTAGTCCATGCGTGTTGCCTTGCGCATCGAGGTCAGTTCTGTGCGCGGTCTGCGCGAAGGAATCCCGAACCTCTTGCGGTTATTCAGCGAATTTCAGGTTCGCGCCAGTTTCTTCTTTCCCTTCGGTGCCGATTATTCGGGGAGACAGCCGCTGCTGACGTGGCGGCAACGGCAGGCCTTGGGTACGTCGGCATTGGCCTACGGTACCTTGATGCCGGCACCGCCGTTGGCCGAGCTCAGCACGCATTGGATGAAGAACGCCCGCGACAACGGCCACGACGTCGGCCTGTTCGGGCTTTCGCCGCAGCTGTGGCGTACCCGGCTGGGTTATGCCGACGACGAGTGGGTACGCCAGCAAACCGATGAACTGTGGTCGACATACACTGCGGCGCTCGGTGAAGCGCCGGTCGCACTGGCCACGCCCGGGTGGCAGGTGCATCCGGCCCTTATGGGCGCGTTGCAGGGGGCGCGCTACCAGTACTCGGCAATGACCCGCGGCAAGTTCCCTTATCTGCCGTTGTTGCAGGGCAGGCGTTCGTCGGTTCCCGAGATACCGACCACGCTGCCGACCATCGGTGAGCTGCTGCAACAAGCAGATGTCGACGAACACAATGTGCACGAGTATCTGTATGCCGAGAGTCGTCACGTGCTGCCGGCCGGTCACGTGTTTGCGGCGAGCGCCGAATACGAGGGCATCCTCGCCCTGCCTTTGATGGAGAAGCTGTTGGTTATGTGGAAGGGTCAGGATGGTTCGGTGCGCGCACTGGCCGACGTACTGAAAGATATCGATACCGCAACGCTGCCGCATCATCAGATCGGCTGGGGCGATGTGGAAGGCGCCGATTCGCCGATGGCGATGCAGAGCGTGCAGGTGCCGGCATGAGCAAGCAAGACATGCGGGCGACCGACGGGCAACTCAGTGTGGTGGTGTATGTCAGCGAGTCGGGCATTCACGGCAAGGGCGTATTCGCGGCGGCGTCGCTGCGCAAAGGCGACTACATCGGTACGTTCTCCGGGCCGGTCGCCAAGCGCAACGGTACCTATGTGTTGTGGGCCTATGAAACCGAAGACGCCGAAGAAGCGGTTGGTCGCAGTGGCCGCAACATGCTGCGCTTTCTCAACCACGCGCTGCCGCCCAATGCCGAGTTCGACGGTTTCGAACTGTACGCCCGCCGCCGTATCCGACCCGATGAAGAGATCACCATCGACTATGGCTGGCGTGATTGATCTCGTGGCGCGTCGGTTAGAGCAGGCATGAGCGATAAACCCGACCAAGACCGGCTATATGCCGGCGACGGCCAGTCGCCGAGCGGTGACTTCGTGTTCGACGAGGCCGTTGCCGCGGTCTTCCCTGACATGATCAAGCGCTCGGTCCCCGGCTATCCGGCGATCATCAACATGATCCAGCTGTTGGCTGAGCGCTACGTTCAACCGGGCAGCCGGTTGGTCGACCTCGGTTGTTCACTGGGCGCCTCGACGGTTGCCCTGGCGTTGGGTGCAGGAGAGGAGGATTGCGCGGTGGTGGGTGTCGACAACGCACCGGCGATGCTCGAGCGCGCACGCGACAACCTGGCCTCGCGCCATCCGGCAATTGAATGGGTCTGCGCCGATGTGCGCGACTATCCGATCAGTGACGCGTCGGTCGTCGTACTCAACTTCACGCTACAGTTCTTGCCGCGCGAAGACCGGCTGACGCTGTTGAGCCGCATACATGACAGCCTGCGGCCCGGCGGGATCTTGATCCTGTCGGAGAAGATCGCCGGCCGCGACGAAGCGGCTGATACCTTGCTGACCGAGATGCACCACGCCTTCAAACGGGCCAACGGTTACAGCGAGCTGGAGATCAGCCGCAAGCGCACGGCGTTGGAGAACGTATTGGTACCGGAAACCATGCCCACGCATGAGCAGCGCCTGACGTCGGCGGGATTCTCGCGGGTCGACCTGTGGTTTCAGTGTTTCAACTTTGTCTCGATGGTGGCGCATAAGTGATCGATGCCGCGCAGGTCGCCGCCATGCTGCGTGCGAACGGACTTGACGCGTGGTCTGAATGCATTACGGTGCAACTCGATCGTGCCTTGGAGCAACAAAGGCACGGCGACTGGGACCGCTGGCAGGATGCCATCGATGGTCTGACGTCGATCGGTGAGGGCACTGTAGCCTGTGTCGACGGAGCCGTTGCATTGCAGCCTGCGCAAACGCCGGACGCTGAAACACTTGCTGAGCTGGCGCAACGGTTGAAGGAGATGCATCCGTGGCGCAAGGGTCCGTTTCGTATCGCCGACGTGCACATCGATACCGAGTGGCGATCGGATTGGAAATGGGATCGCGTGTTACCGCATCTTGCACCGTTGCAGGATCGCTTGGTGCTGGATGTGGGTTGCGGCAACGGCTACCACTGCTGGCGTATCGCGATGGACGGCGCGCGGCAGGTTATCGGTATCGACCCGACCAATGTGTTTCTCGCGCAGTTTCTGGCGATCAGAAAACTGTTGGCACCGATGGACGCCGGCCTCGCGCAACGCGTCGAGCTTCTGCCTTTCGGTATCGAAGACGTACCGGCGAAACTGAAGCGCTTCGATACCGTGTTTTCAATGGGCGTGCTTTACCACCGCCGCTCGCCGATCGACCACCTGTACGAGCTGCGCGATACGCTGCGTCCGGGCGGGCAGTTGGTGTTGGAAACGCTGGTGATCGAAGGTCGCGACGATCAGCTTCTGCTTCCCAAGGGACGATACGCCAAAATGCGTAACGTGTGGTTCATACCGACGACAGGAATGTTGCTTAACTGGCTGGAACGCTGCGGGTTTTCATCAGTCCAAGTAGTAGACGTCACGCCGACCGGCACCGACGAGCAGCGTGCGACCTCATGGATGACATTCGAATCGCTTGCAGATTTTCTCGACCCCGCCGATAACGGGTTAACGATCGAGGGATATCCGGCGCCGAGGCGTGCGGTACTGATCGCTGAGGCCTGATCAACCGGGTTTGGAGACTTGCAAAATGACGGCGAATCCTAAATTTTTTGTCGGACAGATCGTCCACCACAACCGCTTCAACTACCGTGGCGTGATTGTCGACGTCGACGCCGATTTCCAGGGTTCAGAATCCTGGTACGAGCACGTTGCGCGCTCGCGTCCGCCGAAAGACAAGCCCTGGTATCGCATCCTGGTCGACGGCAGTGAACACGAAACCTACGTCGCCGAGCGTAACCTCGCCGCGGCCCCGGACATGGCGCCCGTGTCGCACCCGGCGGTTGAAACGATGTTCAAGGGTTTCAAAGACGGCATCTACTTTCCGCACAAGCACTAAGCACACCTTCATGCGGTGGTTGCGTCAATCGCAACCACTGCCGGCGCTGTCCGCTTCAGTGATAGCGCCGCATCTGACCGACCAGCACTCCCTGAATCTGCACCCGCTCGGGTGAAAAATGCATCGGCGACAGGCTCGCGTTGGCTGGATGCAGCACCACTTCGTTTGAGCCTTTCTCCAGACGTTTCAAGGTCGCCTCTTCGCCATCGACCAGGGCCACGACGATCTCGCCGTTACGCGCCTGATCGCGGTGCTCAATCACCACCCAGTCGCCGTCGAAGATGCCTTCTTCGATCATCGAATCGCCGCGCACCTCGAGCACATAGCAGGGGTTGGGCGTGCGCAGCTGCGGCGGGACCTCGATGGTTTCGGGATTGCTGATGGCCTCGATCGGTCGGCCGGCGGCGATGTAGCCGTACAGGGGCAGGGCGTCGTTGTCGGCGCCGACCACCGGCTCGTCGTCTTCCACCAGGCGGATGCCGCGGCGCAGGTTGTTCATCGGTTCGACCAGGCCGGCCTCGATCAGCGCCTGGATCTGTTTGTGCAGCGATCCTCGCGACTTGAGCCCGAGTGCATCGCACAGCTCGTCGAGCGTCGGCGGGTGGGCAAACTCGTCGAGGTGTTCGCGCAGGTAGTCGAAGATTTCCTGCTGGCGCCGCGTCAATGTCGGGGGGACCATGCCGTTCTCCCTGTGTTGTCGAAAAGTTCTGAATCTGTTCTATACTGGCCCGATTATAGAACATCGAGAGAACTTTGCCATGTCGGCATTGCCATCGCCGTTACCTGCCGTTGAAGCCGATCCGGTCGACCGCCTGACCGAGCGCCTGAAGTCGCGCTACAAGGACCGCATCTGCGCCGAGCTGACCTTGCCGGCCAAGGCGGCACAGCAATGCCCGTTGCCATCGACGCTTGATGCGCGCCTGCGTGCGGCGCTTGCAAGCCGCGGCATCACCCAACTGTATTCACATCAGGCCGAGGCCTGGGCGCATGCCGAGCAGGGGCGGCATTTCGTCGTGGTGACACCGACCGCCTCGGGCAAGACGCTGTGCTACAACCTGCCGGTGCTGCAGACGGTAGCCAACGGCCAGGGCAAGGCGCTGTATCTTTTTCCGACCAAGGCGTTGGCGCAGGATCAGGTCGCCGAGCTGTTGGCGCTGAACCAGGCGGGCGATCTCGGCGTGCGCGCGTATACCTTCGATGGCGATACGCCCGGCGATGCGCGCAAGGCGGTGCGCACGCGTGGCGACATCGTCGTCAGCAACCCGGACATGCTGCACCAGGCGATCCTGCCGCATCACACCAAGTGGGCGCAGTTCTTCGAGAACCTCAAGTACGTCGTGATCGACGAGATGCACACCTACCGCGGTGTGTTCGGCAGTCATGTCGCCAACCTGTTCCGCCGTCTGAAACGCATCCTGGCGTTCTATGGTGCAAAACCACAGTTCGTGTTCTGCTCGGCGACCATCGCCAACCCGGTCGAGCTGGCCGAACGACTGCTGGGCGAGCCGGTGTCTGCCGTCACGCGCAGCGGCGCGCCGCAGGGCGAGCGTCGCCTATTGCTGTGGAATCCGCCGGTGATCAATCCCGATCTCGGCATCCGCGCGTCGGCGCGTTCACAGACCAATCGCATCGCGCGCTATGCCACGCGCAGTGGGCTCAAGAGCATCGTGTTTGCGCGCTCGCGCTTGATGGTCGAGGTGCTCACCAAGTACCTCAAGGACGTGTTCGATAAAGACCCACGGCGCACGCCACGCGTGTTTGCCTACCGTGGCGGCTACCTGCCGACGCAACGCCGCGAGACCGAGAAGCGATTGCGCGACGGCAGCATCGATTGCGTGATCAGCACGTCGGCGCTTGAGCTGGGTGTCGATATCGGCAGCCTGGATGTGTGCGTGCTAAACGGCTACCCGGGTAGCATCGCCGCAACCTGGCAACGCCTGGGACGGGCGGGGCGGCGCAATCGCACGTCGCTCGGCGTGATGGTCGCCGGCAGCGAGCCGCTCGATCAGTACATCGTGCGCAACCCCGACTTTTTTCTCGGCGCCTCGCCCGAGCATGCCCGCATCGATCCGGATCAACTGCTGGTGCTGCTCGATCACATTCGCTGTGCGGCGTTCGAACTGCCGTTCAAGCCCGGTGAAGACTTCGGCACGCAGGCGTTTTTGAGCGAGTTTCTGCAGTACCTAGCCGATCAGGGCGTGCTGCATCATGAGGGTGATACCTGGTACTGGGTGACTGACGCCTATCCGGCCAACTCGGTGTCGCTGCGCTCGGTGGCCGAGGGTAACTTTCTGGTGATCGACCAGGAGCACGACGGACGCCAGATTATCGCCGAGGTCGACTATCACTCGGCGCCGGATACCTTATACGAAGGTGCGATCTACATGGTGCAGGCCGCGCCGTACCAGGTGGAGTCGCTCGACTGGGAAGGTCGCAAGGCCTATGTGCGGCCGACACGCGCCGACTACTACACCGATGCCGTCGTCTACACGCGGCTGAAGATTCTCGAACGTTTTGCCGAAGCCGCCCTGGCGAAGGCGCGCGTCGCGCATGGCGAGGTGCATCTGGTGCGGCGCTTCGCCGGCTATAAAAAGATTCGCTACTACACCCATGAAAACATTGGTTACGGCAATATCAATCTGCCGGACCAGGAGATGCACACCACCGCCGTCTGGTGGGAGATCAAGCCGGGCGAACTCGAAGCTGCGCTGCCGTCGCGCCAGATGGCGCTGGATGGCTTTCTGGGTGCGGCCTATGCGATGCATCATGTCGCCGCGTTGCAGTCGATGAGCGAGGCGAGCGACCTCGGGCGTGCGGTCGGTGACGGTGACGGCCGCTGGTTTGCGACCCAGGGTGCCAACGGCCGCGGCCAGATGCGCGATGTGTCGGGTGACGAAGTGGCGCCGGACTTCCAGGGCCAGTTCAGGCCGGCCGTGTTTCTGTACGACAACCACCCGGGCGGCATCGGCTTGTCGGAACCGCTGTATCAGCGTCAGGCCGGGATCGTGAGCGGTGCGCACGACATGGTGCTCGCCTGCGACTGCCGCTTCGGTTGTCCGGCGTGTGTCGGTCCGGTGCTGGCCAGTGACGAAGAGCGCGGCTACTCGCCCAAGGCCCTGGCGTTGACCGTGCTCGATCTGTTGCGCGGCGATGCAATGGGCGAGCGTCCGTCGTGAGTCTCGCCGGCAAACTCGATCGCTTGCGCGGGCAGGCGCCACCTCGGGCAGCGGTGCCGATCGCCGATCGTTTGCAGCACACCGTGCGCTCGCGTGGCACGGCGCAACAATGTAAATCCTCGGCCGATCTTGCGACGGCGTTGTCGGCCGATATCGAGATCGACGGTGTCGTCGTTCACAGCGCCACACGGTCGATGTCTTGCGATCCGCACGACCTGTCGCTGACGGCGTTGCCCGAGGTCGCGCACCTGCGCGATCCGAACTGGGTATACATCGATACCGAAACCACCGGCCTGTCCGGCGGTGTCGGTAACCTGGCCTTCATGGTCGGCATGGCGCGCTACAACGAAGATGGCACATTGGCCCTGCGTCAGTTCACGCTGGCCAACATGGCCGGTGAGTCGCGCCTGTTGCGCGAGCTGAGCGACTGGTTGGGCGAAGACCCGGTATTGGTCAGCTACAACGGCAAGTGCTTCGACATACCGCTGTTGGCGGCGCGCCTGCGGCTGCATCGTGTCGATGACGTGTTGAGTGGCGCTGCCCACCTCGACCTGATGTACACGGTGCGCCGCGCCTATCGATCGCGCTGGCCGGATTGCCGCTTGCAGACCGCCGAACGTGAACTGCTCGATCTGCATCGGCTAAACGATCTGCCGGGCGCCGAGGCACCGGCGGCATGGCGTGCCTGGTTACAAAGGGGCGCGACGCGGCAACTGGCGCAGACGCTGGCGCATAACTTTCAGGATGTGCTGTCGCTGGCACAGCTGCACCGGCGCCTGCTGGCCGATTACAACGGCAGCAAACGCACCGGCGTTGATTATGCCTCGATCGGTCGCACCTGGGATGACGCGGGCTACCCGCAGCTGGCGCTGCAGGTGTGGGAGGGCGCGGCGGACCAGCTCGATGAACGCGGGCAGCTATGGAAGGCCCGACGCTATCGACGCCAAGGCGATTGGCGACGTGCGGTCGCAGTGTGGTCGACGTTGTCGGCAGACGGCAATGCCGAGGCGGCGCTTGAACTCAGCAAATACTACGAACATCGCCGGCGCGATCTGCATGCCGCGATGCGTTATGCGGTGCAGTGCGAGACCCATGAACGCCAGACACGCTGTGCAAGGCTGCGTGCCAAGCTCGAACCGGCGCGCCTTCAGCTGCCGCTAATTGCCGTCTGACGCCTCGCAACCGAAGGCAATGAAGTAGCCGGTGCCGTCGGATGCCGGCAGACAGCGGCTGATCCGGCCGTCGCGGCGCGCCTGCAACAGGCGTCGACCGAGCGGCAGAAACAGGGTCTCGCGGCCGTCGTCGCGTGCGCCGTCGAAGGTGATCAGATAGCTTGCTGCCGATACCTCGGCGGCGAGCAGGTCTTCGACCTTCTCCATCGCCTCATTGGTGGCCAGGCCTTTCAGATCGAGCTCGGCTTCGGCGTCGCCGGGCTTGAAGACCAGTTTCTCCAGCGGATTCTCTTCAAAAAATGGCATCGTTCTCGCAACGGCTTGGGCGTGGACGTTTGATCTGTGGTGCACCGTAGGCGCGACCTGCTTGCGACACAGTGGTGTTCCGTGACTTTGCTTTTTAACAGGTCACGGCAGAACTGTCTAAACGCGAACCGCATGCCTTAAATCGGTGCGCCACGGTCTGGGGCACGCGTTGTGGCGGTGCGAACGGAAGCCCGCTACTGGGTTTCGTCGAGGATGACGAACGACAGGAAGGTAGTGCCGAGCGCCATCGCCATGATGATGCCCGGCGAGGCCTGGATGATCATCATGACGCCGCTGGCGATCCAGATGTTTTTGACGATGCCTTGCTTGCGCCGATAGCGGCGGGTGAACCGACGGCGGTGCGGGTGTTCGTGATCCGGCGAATGATCGTCGGACCATTTGGGAAGCACGTACTTCGAGAGCCAGTCTTTGCGCATCAAAAAACACTCCACTGCCGCATACTGTGGCGACCAGAAGGGCCTTTTTTGAACTGTAGACCAATTACGCGACCTGCAAATCCGGGCGGTCCCGTATAACCTTTGAAACTGGGCAACGGTAAGCATTGTGTTAAACCATGACGTCCCTACGGTCACTGGGGCATAGTGGCGGGCACAACAACAGGAGTGGATTTGATGCAGGAATACGACGTCGTCGTCATCGGTAGCGGTCCTGCCGGCGAGGGCGCCAGCATGAAACTGGCGAAGGAAGGCAATCGTGTCGCCGTCGTCGAGATGCACGACCAAGTCGGTGGGAACTGCACACACAAGGGCACGATTCCCAGCAAGGCCTTGCGCCATGCCATCCAGTTGTTGGCGGATTACCGCCACCATCCCTTGTTCGAACATACCGTCGGCACGATGGACGTCTCCTGGCCGCAACTGCTGAAGACTGCCGACGAGGTTATCGCCAAACAGGTCAGCATGCGGCACCGCTTCTACGGCAGAAACTTCGTCGACGTGATCCATGGCCGGGCACGCTTTCTGGATGCCAATTGCATCGAGATCGAAAGGCCGTCGGGCAACGCGCTGCGCGTGCGTGCCAAGCACTTCGTCGTCGCCACTGGCTCGCGCCCCTATCGGCCGCCGAACCTGGATTTCACCGACCCGCGCATTCTCGATAGCGATACCGTACTGGAGCTGACGCATACCCCGCGGCGGGTCACCATCTTCGGCGCCGGCGTGATCGGCTGTGAGTACGCGTCGATCTTCGCCAACCTCGATGTCAAGGTGACGCTGATCAATACGCGTGACAGTCTGTTGTCGTTCCTCGACGACGAGATCACCGATGCCTTGAGTTACCACTTGCGCGATCAGGGCGTCGTGATCGTGCATAACGAATCGATCGACAAGGTCCAATCGACCGATGCGGGTGTGGTCGTGCGCTGCAAGTCGGGCAGGGAGGTGCGCTCGGATGTGCTGTTCTGGGCCAACGGGCGCAGCGGCAACACCGAAGACATGGGGCTGGCCGAGGTTGGGGTCGAGATCAATCAACGTGGCCAGATCGAGGTCGACGAGACCTTCCGCACCGCGGTCGAGAACATCTATGCGATCGGCGATGTGATCGGTCCGCCGGCGTTGGCCAGTGCGAGCTATGACCAGGGGCGTTTCGTCGGTCACCTGATCGCCGACGGCAGTTGCGACTGGGAACTGTTGGGCGAGTTTCCGGCAGGCATCTACACCAGCCCGGAGATCAGTTCGGTCGGCAAGACCGAAAAGGAACTGACGGAGCAGAATATTCCCTACGAGGTCGGTCGGGCCGACTTCAAGAACCTGGCGCGTGCGCAGATCGCCGGGCGCCGGGTGGGCATGCTTAAGATTCTATTTCACCGCGACACGCTCGAACTGCTCGGCATCCACTGCTTTGGTGAACAGGCTTCGGAGATCGTGCATATCGGCCAGGCCATCATGTCGCAGAAGGGCGAGGCCAATTCGATCAACTATTTCATCGGCACGACATTCAACTACCCGACGATGGCCGAGGCCTACCGCGTGGCGGCGCTGTACGGCCGCAATCGCATCAGTTGAGTGTTCGCCAGCAGGTGGGCTGAGGCGTGAGGCGCGGGCTCACTTGATCGTGAACATGCGATCGAATTTCGCGACCTCGAAGATCTTCTTCAGCATCTCGTTGGCGCCGACGATGGTGACCGCGCCGCTTTTGCCGCCGGCATGTTCATGCAGGCGAACCAGCATGCCGAGTCCGGCGCTGTCGATGTAAGGCGTTTTTGAGAGATCGACTACCACCGGTTGGTTGGTAGGGACCTGTTGGTAGGTGGAGCGAAAGGTGCGGTTAAGTTCGAAGACGAAGTCGCCGTCGATCGAGATGGTATGTCCGTCTTTGCTGTTCGAGTAAGAAACTTTCGACATGGGCTGATGTTCAGTGTGACCGATTCCGTTACATGGAATAGGTATAGTCCATTGTTGCCGGCGGTCCATCGGCCGGCTCCGTTTTTTACAGCATCGCCAAAGATCAGGATTCTTTTTTGCGCGTCGTCGAGGCGCTCAGCATGTCTCCCCAGATCTTCATATTCTGCTCGCCCAGTTTCATCCAGTAGTCCATGGGCGTGCCTTCGAGCGCCTTGCCCATCTGTTCCTGAATGTTCTTCTGCTGTTCGCTGAAGAAACGCAGACTGGTGTCGAGATACTCGGCAAAACCGCTTTGCGCCGCCTCGCCGTAGTTGCGAATGAAGCGTGACAGCACGTCCGCCGAAAACAGCGGCTCACCGCCGGATTCCTGTTCCATGATGATCTGCAACAGGATGTTGCGGGTGATGTCTTCGTCGCTTTGTCGATCGACCACCTTGAAGGGGATCTCCTGCAATACCATCTGCCGGACTTCATCCAAGGTGATGTAACGACTCTCTGTCGTGTCGTAGAGACGACGGTTGGGATACTTTTTTATCAGCCGTTCAGCAGGCATAGTCGGGCACCTCTCGTGCCTTGGTTTATTGCGTTTTCCCTCTGCACGAGAACATTATACGCAACCGCAACCTGTGGCGGGTGTTTTGCCCGCCACAGGGTGATTTCACTGCATATGTTGACCGCCGTTGGCGGCCAGATTGGCACCGGTGATGAAGCCGGCATCGTCGGACACTAAGAAGGCGATCAGCCCGGCGATCTCTTCCGGCCGGCCGAGCCGTCCGACCGGGATCTGGGCAATGATCTGCTCGCGTACATCTTCGCGAACGGCCATGACCATGTCGGTGGCGATGTAGCCGGGCGATACCGTGTTAACGGTCACGCCCTTGCGCGCCACTTCCTGCGCCAGCGCCATGGTGAAACCGTGCATGCCCGCCTTGGCGGCACAGTAATTGGTCTGGCCGAAACAGCCTTTCTGCCCGTTGATCGACGACACGTTGACCACCCGTCCCCAGCCGCGTTCGGCCATGCCGTTGACGAACTGGTGACAGACGTTGAACACGCTGTCGAGGTCGGCGTTGATTACCGCACGCCAGTGTTCGACAGAGGTCTTCTTAAACGAGGCGTCGCGGGTGATCCCGGCATTGTTGATCACGATGTCGACGTTGCCCAGCGCGTCATCCAACTGGGTTTTCATCTTTGCGCAATCGTCGTAATCACCGACGTCACAAGCGATCAGGACCGGATCGTAATCCTGCTCGGCGGCCCAGGCCTCGGCCTTTTCCTGGTTTCTGTAGGTGGTGGCGATACGGGCACCGGCGGCTGCCAATCGTTGACAGATCGCCGTGCCGATACCACCTGTTCCACCGGTTATTAGTGCTACCTTATCTTTTAACTCATGCATATCACTCCACGCTCTCTACGGCCATGGCGACGCCTTGACCGCCGCCAATACAGAGTGTAGCCAAACCTTTTTTGGCCTGTTCACGCTGCATGCCGTGGAGGAGAGTGACGAGTACGCGCGCACCGGATGCGCCGATGGGGTGACCGATCGAGATGGCGCCGCCGGAGACGTTGACCTTGGCGGTATCCCAGCCCAGTTCCTTGTTGACCGACATCGCCTGGGCGGCAAAGGCCTCGTTGGCTTCGACCAAGTCCAGATCGCCGACCGACCAGCCGGCCTTTTCCAGGCATTTCTGGGTGGCCGGGATCGGGCCGGTGCCCATGATCGCCGGGTCGACGCCGGCGCTGGAGAAGGACACGATTCTGACCAGCGGTTTCAGGCCCAGCTCGGCCGCCTTGTCTGCCGACATGACCAGGACCGCGGCCGCACCATCGTTGATGCCGGAGGCATTGCCGGCGGTCACGGTGCCGTCTTTCTTGAACGCAGGGCGCAGGCCGCCGAGTTTCTCTGCGGTAGTGCCGGCGCGTGGAAATTCGTCCTTGGCGAAGACTACCGGATCGCCTTTGCGCTGCGGGATCTCGACCGGCACGATCTCGGCATCGAAGTTACCGGCCGCCTGGGCTTTCTCGGTGCGGTTCTGCGATTCGGCGGCGAACAGATCCTGCTCGGCACGGGTGAAGCTGTACTTCTCGGCGATGTTCTCGGCGGTGATGCCCATGTGGCAGTCGTTGAACGCGCACCACAGACCGTCTTTGATCATGGTGTCGGTCATGGCCCAGTCACCCATCATCTTGCCGTTGCGCGACGAGGGCAGTACGTGCGGCGAGGCGCTCATGTTTTCCTGGCCACCGGCGATCACGATGTCTGCGTCACCGCACTGCACGGCCTGGAAGGCGAGGTGCACGGCTTTGAGGCCACTGCCGCAAACCTTGTTGATGGTCATGGCCGGCGTTTCCTGCGACAGGCCTGCCTCGATGACCGTTTGGCGCGCGGGGTTCTGGCCGCTACCGGCGGTCAGCACCTGGCCCAGAATGACCTCGTCGATCTGGTCCGATTTGAGACCGGTGCGTTCCAGCAGGTTTTTGACCACGGTGGCGCCCAGGCGGTGTGCGGGAACGCCCGCCAGGCTGCCGCCGAAAGAACCGATTGCGGTGCGCGCGGCGGCGACGATAACGACATCTTTGCTCATGAAATCCTCCGATTGATACGTCCCCTGGGATTGAGCAGGGGGCGCTAAAGATCACTAGAATGCCAGCGTTGCGCCGGATTTATTCTGCTGCTGCCCGGTCGCGCCGTCTGAACTTTGTTGCACTGCACAAGAGCGCATGTTAACGTGTTTTGGTGCAACGCACAATTCCGGAATGAACCCCGGTTTGATAGGCCGCATTTGCTACTGCCAACAATTATCTGGACCTCCAAATTATGAGTACCAATCCGAATTTCTGGAACGAGTCAGTGCTGAAAGACTGGGCCGAAACCCAGCGCAAATACTGGGAAACCTGGAACGACTTTGCCAAAAACAGCGGTATGGGCCTCGGCATGGGCAGTACGCCGAACAATCCGTTTGCCGGCATGAATCCGTTCGCCGCCAATGCCTTCGCGCAAAACCCGTTTGCCGCCAATGCATTCGCCCAGAATCCATTCGCGCAAAATCCGTTCGCGCAGAACGCATTCAACGTCAACCCGTTTGCCAACGCCGCCAACAGTAACCCTTTCATCGGGGCACTGGAACAGTGGTGGTCGAGTCTGAAACCCGGCGTCGAGGGCGACCTCAGCTCGGTTGCACAGCGTTTCTACGACATGGGCAAGTCTTTCATGTCGATGGCCGAAGGCGCGTTTTCGGCATCGTCGGATGACCAGCCGGAAGCGGCCATGCAGTTCTGGATGTCGTCGATGCAGGCGATGCTGCAGCAGTGGATCACCCAGATACAGAACAACATTGATATCGCGACACCTGATCTGCCGGGTATCAGCGGCACCGCACTGAGCAGCTGGGCGCAGCTTGCCGATTCGGTTGCGCCCTGGCTCAACATGTCGCAGAGCTACCTCAAGGATGTCGCCGAAGGCCACCTGCCGGGCGGTGTCGAGATGCCGGGTATCGGTGCGGCGCAGGAGCAGTTCTGCCGCGCGCTGTCGATGCCGGGCCTGGGTTACAACCGCGAGCAGCAGGAGCGCCTGCAGCAGCTGGCGCGTCACCTCCTGGCTTATCACGACTCGCTGCGCGCCTATAAGCTGGCGTTCGCCAAGACTGCGCTGGCGTCGCTCGAGTCGGTGCAGAACGGCTGGCGCGAATTGCATGAGAAAGGCGAGAAGATCGAGAGCCTGCGTGCCCTGTACGACATGTGGGTCGACGCCAGCGAAGAGGCTTACGCCGATTTCGCGATGAGCGACGAGTACCAGGTGGTCTACGGCGATCTGGTCAACGCCCTGATGCGCGTTCGCCAGGATATGAACCACCTTGCCGAACAGCAGTACGAGCTGATGAACCTGCCGACGCGCACCGAGATGGATACCGTGCAGCGTCGTCAGCAGGAGCATCGCCGCGACAAGCGCCACCTGGAAAAAGAGATTGCCGAGTTGCGCGCCCAGATCGAGAAACTGAGCAAGGGCGGTGCGGCCGGCGGCAGTCGCGCTGCGTCGGCCAAAGCCAAGCCGAAGGCCAAGGCGCCGGCACAGGACAGCCTGCCGATCGAAGACTCGGAAGACGACCTGACCCAAATCAAGGGCATCGGTCCGAAGATGGCCGAGAAGCTGTACGAGCAGGGTATCAAGAACTTCGCGCGTCTGGCGGAGATCAACACCAAGTTTGCCGAAGAGCTCGATGAAACGCTCAAGGCGCAGGGACGTATTCTGCGCGAAGACTGGATCGGGCAGGCCAAGAAACTGCTGGGTTAACGACACGAGATTCCACAGGGGATATTCCGCATGCTTCCTTTTCAACTGCGTCCCGACGAGATCCTCAACGAGGCTCGCGACTTCAACGAAAAACTGGCCAAAGGTGTCGGCAACCTGATGGACGTCGGTGACATCCCGTCCGGGGTGACGCCGAAAGAACCGGTCTACAAAGAAGACAAGATGGTGTTGTATCGCTACAAGAGCGAAACGCCGGCGAAGAACAAGACACCGTTGCTGATCGTTTACGCGCTGGTCAACCGGCCGTACATGACCGACCTGCAAGAGAATCGCTCGACCATTCGCGGTCTGCTCGATGCCGGTCAGGATGTGTACCTGATCGATTGGGGCTACCCGGATGCGGCCGACCGCTTCCTGACCATGGACGACTACATCAACGGCTACCTCGACCGCTGCGTCGACGTGATCTGTGCGCGCCACGGCATCGACAAGGTCAACCTGCTCGGCATCTGCCAGGGTGGGGCATTCAGCCTGTGCTACAGCGCGATGCATCCGGAGAAGGTCAGAAACCTGGTGACCATGGTCACGCCGGTCGACTTCAAGACGCCGGACAATATGCTCAGCCACTGGGTACAGAACGTCGACATCGATCTGCTGGTCGACACTCAGGGCAACATCCCGGGCGAGATGCTGAACTGGACCTTCCTGAACCTGAAGCCTTACCAGCTGATGGCGCAGAAGTACCTGGGCGTGGTCGACCTGATGGACGATCCCAAGGCGCTGAAGAACTTCATGCGCATGGAGAAGTGGATCTTCGACAGCCCCGACCAGGCAGGCGAGACCTTCCGCCAGTTCATCAAGGACTTCTTCCAGCAGAACAAGCTGATCAAAGGCGAGGTGCAGATCGGCGACGAGATCGTCAACCTGCGCAAGGTCACGATGCCGGTGCTCAACGTGTTCGCCGAGCAGGATCACCTGGTGCCGCCGGATGCCTCCAAGGCGCTCGAAAAGCACGTCGGTACCAAGGACTACACCGAGCTGTCGTTCCCGGGTGGCCACATCGGTATCTATGTGAGCGGCAAGGCGCAGAAGACCATTCCGCCGGCGATCGGCGAGTGGCTGGATAAGCGCTCCTGAGTCAGACCCGTCTAGAGGGTGCCGGTGTGCATTCGCCGGCACCCCATCCATCTCGTTTCATTCCTACCGCTTTCTCTCCTACCACCCGGTGGTACGCCGCAATAACCGTTTCCACATCGTGGAAGAAAAGGTGGATTTTGCGGTCGATTCGGCGCTCACCATTGGATCGCACAGTGCGCAATCCGTGCGCGCGGTAAGCGGGTGGGTGCAACTTTCAGTGCTCTCGCCTCGCTTGCCGGGCACCGTGTTCCTGTTTCACGTAAGAGATTGGTTTGTAGCCATGTGCGGCGCCCAAGGCCACGATTGAACGCGGTGGAAACCGGCGCGCAGTGTCGGATTTATCCACGGATGGCATGCACCATAATTGCGCTGGCTTATGATGAGGCCGGCAGATTCCCTATAAGAATTTCGCCTGTGGCGCTCTTAGTCTATCGCCCCACAGATTAGGCGTAGATTAGGGAATTGTTGTCATGACAGAACGCGTAGCCGCCGGCGACCTGCAGGTCGCGAAACCCCTTTACGATTTCATCCAAGAGCAGGCGTTGCCGGGCACCGGCGTCGCTGCCGAGGCATTCTGGCAGGGCTTTTCCAAGCTCGTTGCCGACCTCGCGCCGGTCAACAAGAGTCTGCTCAGCAAGCGTGATCAGATCCAGGCCCAGATGGACGAATGGTGCCAGGCGCGCAAGGGCCAGGCACTCGACATGGGCGAGTACAAATCGTTTCTCGAAGCGATCGGTTACCTGGTGCCCGAAGGCGATGATTTTTCGATCACTACGGCGAACGTGGATGACGAAATCGCGAACATCGCTGGTCCGCAGCTCGTGGTGCCGGTCAATAACGCGCGCTATGCATTGAACGCCGCCAATGCGCGCTGGGGCAGCCTGTACGACGCCTTCTACGGTACCGACGTGATCCCGGAAGACGGCGGCCTCGAAAAGGGATTGACCTTTAATCAGAAGCGCGGCGAGGCGGTGGTTGCACGTGCCATTCAGTTCCTCGACAAGGCAGTACCGCTGACCGACGGTTCGCACGCCGACGTCACCGAGTATTCCTTGGTCAGCTTCAACGACCACGTCGGCCTGGCAGCGACGCTCAAGGACGGGGTCACGACAGGCTTGGTCGATCCGGCCGAGTTTGTCGGTTATCGCGAAAAAGACGGTGCGCTGAGCCACATCCTGATCAGCGATAACGGTCTGCACATCGACATCGTGATCGACCCGGAGCACCCGGTAGCCAAGCTGCATCCGGCCGGCGTACGCGACGTCGTTGTCGAATCGGCGATCACCACGATCATGGATTGCGAAGACTCGGTCGCGGCCGTCGATGCCGAAGACAAGGTGCAGGTCTACAGCAACTGGCTGGGCCTGATGCGCGGCGACCTGACGGAAACCTTCTACAAGAAGGGTCAGCCGGTCGAACGTGTTCTGAACTCCGATCGCGTCTACACCTCGTCGCGCGACGGCGACCTGGTGCTGCCCGGTCGCAGCATGATGCTGGTGCGCAACGTCGGCCACCTGATGACCAACGATGCGATCCTGATGGCGGATGGCAACGAGATTCCGGAAGGCATCATGGACGCGATGGTGACCAGCCTGATCGCGATGCACGACCTGCTCGGCAAAGGTAAGTACCGCAACTCGCGCACCGGCAGCGTCTATATCGTCAAGCCCAAGATGCATGGCCCTGAAGAGGTCGCCTTTACCAACACCTTGTTCGGCCGCGTCGAAGACGTGCTGGGCTTGGCGCGCAACACGCTCAAGGTGGGCATCATGGATGAAGAGCGCCGCACCACGGTCAATCTCAAAGAATGCATCCGCGCCGCCAGCGAACGCGTGATCTTCATCAACACCGGTTTCCTCGATCGCACCGGCGACGAGATCCACACCAGCATGGAGCTGGGTCCGGTGCTGCCGAAGGCGGAAATCAAGAACGAGAAGTGGATCGCCGCCTACGAAGACTGGAACGTCGACAACGGTCTGGCCTGCGGGCTGGCCGGACGTGCACAGATCGGCAAGGGCATGTGGCCGATCCCCGATCAGATGGCCAATATGCTCAAGACCAAGGGCGCACACCCGAACGCCGGGGCAAACTGTGCGTGGGTTCCGTCGCCGACCGCCGCGACCCTGCACTCTATGCACTATCACGACATCGACGTGGCGGCGCGCCAGGAAGAGCTCAAGTCACGCCCGCGGGCCAGCCTCGATGACATCCTGACGCCGCCATTGCTGCGTGATCCGACGTCGTTGAACGCTGAACAGATCCAGCGCGAACTCGACAACAACGCGCAAGGCATCCTCGGCTATGTGGTTCGCTGGATCGACCAGGGCGTCGGTTGTTCGAAGGTGCCCGACATCAACGATGTCGGTCTGATGGAAGACCGCGCGACGCTGCGTATCTCGAGTCAGCACATGGCCAACTGGCTGCACCACGGCATCTGCGACGAGGCGCAAGTCATGGAGACGTTCAAGCGCATGGCCGTCGTTGTCGACAAGCAGAACGCGCAGGATCCGGCCTACAAGCCGATGGCCCCCGGATTCGACGGCGTCGCTTTCCACGCCGCGCTCGACCTGGTGTTGAAGGGGCGGGTGCAGCCCAATGGCTACACCGAACCGGTATTGCACGCGCGGCGTGCACAGTTGAAAGCTACGCTTGAAAACGTAGCCTGATCACTTTGGAGCAGCAATGGCGCGCCTGAGCCCCTATTTCTCGTACAAGCACGACGACAACGGCAACGCTTACCTGGAAGTTTATCTTCGAGGTAATGCGCTGTTGAGGATGGCCGCCACCAACAAGGGCACGGCGTTCAACGAACGTGAGCGCCTCGAACTTGGGCTCGAAGGCATGCTGCCGCCGCAGGTGTGCGGTCTGAAACAGCAGGTTGCGCGCCTGTACCGCGGCTATTGCCGACAGCCGGATGACATCTCCAAGTATCAATACCTGCGCGGTATGCAGGAACGCTCTGAGGTGCGCTTCTACGCAATGCTGCAAGAGCATCTGCAGGAGATGATGCCGATCGTGTACACGCCGACCGTCGGCAAGGCGGTGCAGCAGTACAGCGATCTGTACCAGGCGCCGCGCGGCATCACGGTATCGCCGGCCAACATCGATCACATCGATCAGATCCTGGCCGACTACCCGCTGTACAACGTGCGCATGATCGTTGCGACCGACGCATCGGCGATTCTCGGTATCGGCGACCAGGGCCACGGCGGACTGGCGATCTGTATCGGCAAGCTTGCCCTGTACACGGCAGGGGCCGGCGTCAGCCCGTTCCATACGATGCCGGTCAATATCGATGTCGGCACCGATCGCACCGAGTTGCTCGAAGACCCGGACTATCTCGGTGTGCACCAACCGCGTCTGCGCGGTGATGCCTATTTCGAATTGCTCGATCGTTTCGTCGACGCCGTCAAACGTCGTTGGCCCAAGGCCACGATCCAATGGGAAGACTTCGCCAAGGACGTCGCCTTCAAGGTGCTGGCGCGCTACAAGGATCGCATCTCATCGTTCAACGACGATATCCAGGGCACCGGCGCGGTGACCCTGTCCGGCCTGATCGCGGCGTGCAAGCTGAAAGGTGAATCGCTCGCCAAGCAACGTATCGTGGTCGTCGGCGCCGGCGCCGGTGGTGTGGGCGTCGCCAAGTCGATTCAGGATGGCCTGGTACACGAAGGCCTGACGCGCGAACAGGCCCGGCGGCAGATGTTCGTGATGGATGCGCACGGTCTGGTTGTCGACGGCGTATCGTCGCAGGAATACCAGCTGCCGGTCAGCCAGTTTGCCGATACCTATGCCGGTTGGACGATCGCCGGCGAGGTGCCGTCGCTGATGGAAGTGATCGATCAGGCCAAGCCGACCATCCTGCTCGGCCTCACCGGTGTCAGCGGGTTGTTCTCGGAACCGATCGTGAAACACATGGCGCGCAACGCCGAGCGGCCGATTATCTTTCCGTTGTCGAACCCGACCTCGAATTGCGAGGCGATTCCGCAGGACCTGGTCGCCTGGACTGAGGGTAAGGCGATCATTGCGACCGGCAGCCCGTTCGACGATGTCGAATATGAGGGCAAACGCCATCCGGTCGGGCAGGGCAACAATGCCTTCGTGTTCCCCGGCATCGGGTTCGCCGCCATTCTCGGCCGCTGCCACCGGATCAGCGACGCCATGATCATCGAATCGGCCTTCGCGCTCGCCGAGTACACCGAACGCCACTACCAGTCGCGTGAACTCATCTTCCCGCCGATCAACGATCTGCGCGAGGTCAGCATGACCGTCGCCGCACGCGTGTTGGCGGTTGCGTTGCGTGACGGTTCGGCGGGCCGTTCCGACCTCGATCCCGACGATCTGGCCGGTTTGAGCGAATACGTGCGTTCGCGGGTGTGGGAGCCGCAGTACCTGCCGTACGTGCTGGCCGAGAACGCGCTGTAGGTAGCGGAAGGGTGCGTCACTCGACGCCGACGGGGTGTTCGAGGATAGGGTTTATCAATGCTTTGCATTTAGCGCGATTGGCGCGCGGAGCAAATTTATACAAGCTGCTATAACTTGTTGTTATTTAATATTAAAAAATCATCATGCACGAATTCTCCAGGCACGGCAGCACGGCGATTTTGTGATTGATCAAAACCTACGCTAGAGGTTAGTTTTACAAGATTGTTGCAACGCAACAAAACGTTCGACTTGTAGATGCTCGCTGCGGTCCGGCTGGTTGCCCGGTTTGATGTCCGGCCCGGCGCATCTCGACAGAAAACAATGGCATAGACGGGAGTTAGACCATGACCAGAGACGAACAGATCAAGGCGCTCGAGAAGGATTGGGCCGAAAATCCACGTTGGGCGAACGTCAAGCGCGGCTACTCGGCGGAAGACGTCGTCCGCCTGCGCGGATCGATCCAGCCTGAATACACCCTGGCACGCCGCGGCGCGGAGAAGCTGTGGGAGCTGGTGAACGGCAGCGCCAAGAAAGGCTACGTGAATGCGTTCGGCGCAATCACCGCCGGTCAGGCAATGCAGCAGGCCAAAGCCGGCCTGGAAGCGGTTTACCTGTCGGGCTGGCAGGTCGCCGCCGACGGCAACACCTCCGAAACCATGTACCCGGACCAGTCGCTGTACGCCTACGACTCGGTACCGACCATGGTCCGCCGCATCAACAACACCTTCAAGCGTGCCGACGAGATCCAGTGGGGCCGCGGTGTTAACCCGGGCGACGAAGAGTTCGTCGACTACTTCCTGCCGATCGTCGCTGACGCGGAAGCCGGTTTCGGCGGCGTGCTCAACGCCTTCGAACTGATGAAGAACATGATCGGCGCAGGCGCCGCTGGTGTGCATTTCGAAGACCAGCTGGCAGCCGTTAAGAAGTGTGGACACATGGGCGGCAAGGTGCTGGTGCCGACCTCGGAAGCCGTGCAGAAGCTGATTGCCGCGCGTCTGGCAGCAGACGTGATGGGCGTTCCGACCATCGTTCTGGCACGTACCGATGCCGAAGCAGCCAACCTGCTGACCTCCGACGTCGACGCGAACGACAAGCCGTTCTGCACCGGCGAGCGCACCGCGGAAGGTTTCTACCGCGTGAAGAACGGCCTCGAGCAGTCGATCAGCCGTGGCGTGGCCTACGCACCGTACGCCGACCTGGTGTGGTGTGAGACCGGCAAGCCGGACATCGGCTTCGCGCGTGAGTTCGCCCAGGCGGTTCTGGCAGAGAACCCGGGTCAGCTGTTGTCGTACAACTGCTCGCCGTCGTTCAACTGGAAAGCCAACCTCAGCGAGTCGCAGATCGCCTCGTTCCAGGACGAGCTGTCGGCGCTGGGTTACAAGTACCAGTTCATCACCCTGGCGGGTATCCATGTCAACTGGTACAACACCTTCCAGTTCGCGCATGCATACGCTCGTGGCGAAGGCATGAAGCACTACACCGAAATGGTCCAGGAGCCGGAATTCGCTGCGCGTGAGAAGGGTTACACCTTCGTATCGCACCAGCAGGAAGTCGGCGCCGGTTACTTCGACGATGTCACCACCGTCATTCAGGGTGGCGCTTCGTCGGTTACCGCACTGACCGGTTCGACCGAAGAGGAACAGTTCGGCTAAACGAACCATCGGGGCCTGGGCCGTTGCCGGTTGGAAGACCAGCCGTGACGGTTCCGGGCCCTGTCGTTTAGACAACGACACAACGGACCAGACTCAGTGGCCGAAACCTTGCGCGAACCCAGTGGTGTGACGCCATCGAAGCACGGTGGTGGTGCCGAGGTGCGACAGACGTCATCATTGCACCCGAACACAACGGCACCATTGGTAGAGCAAGCGCGCGTGACTGAACTCAATGCACGTCGTATCGCGGAGACGATACTCGACGGTTTCAACCGCCACTATCGTATCTTTCTCGAGATCACCGCCCAGGCACGCGAACGCTTCGAAACCTGCGATTGGCAGGGTCAGCGCCAGGCGGCCAGTGATCGTATCAATCTCTATACGCAGCGCGTCGGTGAAGCCACCGAGCGTCTGAAAACCGAATTCAAACTCGCGGGCGCGGTCGACGAAGAACTGTGGCGCGAGGTCAAGCTGCGCTATATCGGCCTGCTTTACGAACACAAGCAGCCGGAACTGGCCGAGACCTTCTACAACTCGGTATTCACCTGGTTGTTCGACCGTCGCTATTACAACAACGACAACATCTTCGTCCGCCCGGGACTGTCGACCGAGTATCTCGACGAGAACGACCCGGTCTACGACAGCTACTATCCGACACGCCGTGGCCTGACCCAGTCGGTGCGCGCGATCCTCGAGGCATTTCCCTGTTCATTGCCATTCGAGAATCTGAAACGCGATGTGCGCCGCCTGGTCACCCACGTCAAGAAGACCCGTCTGCCGGGGCTCGAGCTGCGCCGGCATTTTCATTTCCAGGTACTGCGCGCACCTTTCTACCGCAACAAGGCGGCATACATCGTCGGGCGGGCGATCAATGGCGCCGAAGTGTTGCCGTTTGTCATTCCGATCCTCAACAACGGCAAAGGGCAGGTGTACGTCGACACGGTGTTGATGGACGGCGACGACATCGCCAACCTGTTCAGTTTTGCGCGCGCCTATTTCATGGTCGAAACGACCACGCCGGCCGCAGTGGTGCATTTTCTCAACCGCATGCTGCCGACCAAGACCAAGGCCGATCTGTACACCTCGATCGGCCTGCAGAAGCAGGGCAAGAGCGAGTTCTACCGCGGCTTTCTGCATCATCTGTCGCACTCGACCGATCAGCTCGAGATCGCACCCGGTGTGAAGGGCATGGTCATGACGGTGTTCACGATGCCGTCGTACCCTTACGTGTTCAAGGTGATCAACGACTACTTTCCGCCGCCCAAGGAAGTCGACCGCGAGACGGTCAAGCGCAAGTACCAGATCGTCAAGATGCACGATCGTGTCGGACGTATGGCCGATACCTTGGAATACTCGCATGCTGCATTTCCGTTGGCGCGGATCACCGACGATCTGTTGGAAGAGCTGAAGAAGAAGTGCGGAAAGAGCTTGGAGTTCGAAGGCGATCAGGTCATCGTGCGTCACCTCTACATCGAGCGTCGGCTCGATCCGCTCAACCTGGTCTTCCAGTCCGCTTCGAAAGAACAGAAAGAGGCCTGCATCATCGGCTTCGGCAATGCGGTGAAAGAAATGGCGGCAGCCAACATCTTTCCCGGCGACCTGCTGTACAAGAACTTCGGTGTGACCCGCCATGGCCGCGTGATCTTTTACGACTATGACGAGATCGAGTTCATGACCGATATGAACTTCCGTCATATCCCGGCGCCTCGCACACCCGAGGACGAGATGGCCGCCGAACCCTGGTACTCGGTGGCGCCGAACGATGTGTTTCCCGAAGAGTTCGCCAGTTTTCTGCTGGTTGACCCGGAGCTGCGCAAGGCCTTTATGCAACATCATCGCGACCTGTTGGACGCCGAGTATTGGAAAGGTGTGCAGTCGGACATTCGCGAAGGTCTGCAACGTGACGTCTTTCCCTATGCGAGCAGCAAACGATTTCGCACAATCTATGGCAAGGAATAACGAACGACCATGAGTTTCAAGACAGCTGATCTATGCGATGACCATGCAGAGTCTGTGCAGATCTGTGAGCCGATCTTCTCGAGCTTCGGTGGAAAGGCTAGGTTTGCGGGCCGGATCTCGACCATCAAATGCTTCGAAGACAACTCGCTGGTGCGCGAAGCGGTCGGTGAACCCGGTGAAGGGCGTGTGCTGGTGGTCGATGCCGGCGGTTCAAAGCGCTGCGCGATGCTCGGCGACCTGCTGGCCGCCAAAGCCGTCGACAACGGCTGGTCGGGTGTCGTGATGTACGGACTGATTCGCGACTCTGCGGATATTGCGCAAATGGACCTGGGGGTGAAGGCGCTGGGAACCTATCCCCTCAAGAGCGTCAAGAAAGGGATTGGCGAGCGCGATGTGCAGGTCAAGTTCGGCGGCGTCAGTTTCGCGCCGGGAAATTACCTGTACGCTGACGAAGACGGCATCATCTGCAGTGAATCGTCGTTGCTCGCGTCGGGGGAATGAAACACGGATCGGCGTTCGCGTCGACGCGTGTCCGGATTACTGACAGACTACACTGACACTGAGAGATCAAGGTTCATGTGCCGGAGTGCGCGCAACGCGTGAAGCGGTTGAACCGGCACACAATAGAGGTGGAGGGGTTACACGATGAGCAGACCTGAAATGGTCGCCGAACCGATTGCCGCACGGATCGTCCACAAGTCCGAAATGGAGGGCGAAGTGGGGTCGGTGCGCGTCATCAAGATGATGCTCAACCTGATGCCGGCCGGCCGCAAGTTTGAAGCGGGTTCAGACATCGCGTTTCTCGCACCGGGTTATGCGGCAGACGATCTGGAGCACGGGCTGCGCCACTTCACGATCGAGGCCGTCGGCCGGGTACCGTTTGAAGACTCGGTCGATCTGACGATCTATGTCCGCGATGTTCGTTCCGCGGATAAAAAGGGTATCGCTCAGCATCTCGCCGGTTTGAACCAGGGCGACTCGGTCCAGGTCTACGGCCCGGCGCCGTATCCGTTCTATCCACCGATGGGTTCGCGCAGCAACGTCATCATGATCGGCGCCGGCACGGGCATGGTGCCGTTCCGCTGGCTGGCGTTGAAGATTCAACAGCGCAAGCTCGACTGGATGGGCAAGGTGCTGATGCTCGAAGGCAACGAGACCGGTGTTGAACACCTGTATGCCAACGAGCCGGGCATCAACCAGGATCAGTATTTCGACGCGGCGACCTACCGCGCATTCGAGGCGTTGAAGACCCGCTATTCCGCGACCGCGTCGGACAGTGCCCCGGGGGCAGAGGCCAACATGGAGGCCATGTGGCGATTGATGGGCCAGGGCAGTGTGTTCGTCTACCTCGCCGGTCACCGCTCGGTAGCGAAGGCCTTGGACGAGGCGATGTCGAAGCATCTGCGTCTGGCCGGTCGCTGGGATGAGGCCAAGGCGGCCTTGAAGCGCGACGGCCATTGGCTGGAATACCTGTATGACTGAAGCCGTCAGTCGCTCGGTGTACTTCGTCTCCGAAAGCACGGGGATCACGGCCGAGGCGTACGGGCAGAGTCTGTTGTCGCAGTTCGGCGATACCAAGTTCATCAAACGCTACACGCCGTTCATCAACACGCGTGAGAAGGCGCAGGCGCTGGCCAGTGAACTGGGGCATCGGGCGGAAGCCGAAGGGCAGCAGGCGATCGTGTTCGCCACCATGGTCGATGAAGAGATCAACTCGATTTTGAAACAGGCCCAATGCCACTATTTCGAGTTATTCGATCGCTTCATGCCGGAGCTGATAGAGGCAACCGGTTTGCAGCCGACGCGCAAATCGGGCATCAGTCACGGACTGGTGAACCTGGACAACTACGAGGCGCGAATTGACACGATCAACTACGCGCTGAGTAACGACGACGGCATGCGCCTGAACAAGTTCGACAAGGCGGATGTCATCCTGGTCGGCGTGTCGCGGTCGGGCAAGACGCCGACCTGCCTGTACCTGGCATTGCACTTCGGTATGCGGGCGGCGAACTATCCGATCACGGAAGAGGACTTTGAGCGCGGCGAATTGCCTGACGAACTGCTGAAGCAGTCCGCCAAGGTGTTTGCGCTGACGATCGAGCCCGAACGTTTGGCCGCCATCCGCGAGCTGCGCCGACCGGAGAGCGACTATGCAACGCTGCGTCGTTGCTACAAGGAAGTGCAGATGGCGCAAGACATGTTTCACCGTTACGGTTTTACGGTGTTGGATTCCACGACGCATTCGATCGAAGAATTGGCGTCATTGATCAAGAAGAGCCTTTGAGCGGGCAAAGTAGAGGAAAACAATGAGCGATTACATCCTGTGGCTGCATGAGGTCGAGATGAGCGATGTCGACCGTGTGGGCGGCAAGAATGCGTCTCTGGGAGAAATGCTGCGCAACCTGACGGCCGACGGCAGTGTGAAAGTGCCCGGCGGCTTTGCGACGACCGCGCACGCCTATCGCGAGTTTCTGGCCCACGAAGGCCTCGCCGACAGGATCAACAAGACGCTGGATGAGCTCAACGTCGACGATGTCGCAACCCTGGCGCAGACCGGCAAGCAGATCCGCCAGTGGGTCATGGACACACCTTTCCCGCCGGCTCTGGACGCGGCGATCGCCGAAGCCTATGCGACGTTGGAAAAAGAATACGGCACCGAGGTAACCTGGGCCGTGCGTTCGTCGGCGACCGCCGAAGACCTGCCGGATGCCTCGTTTGCCGGTCAGCAAGAGACGGTGCTCAACGTCTCGGGCCTGGCCGATATCAAGATGCGTATCCATGAGGTGTTCGCCTCGCTGTTCAACGATCGTGCGATCTCGTACCGCGTGCACCAGGGCTTCGATCACTCACAGGTCGCCCTGTCGGCCGGCATTCAGAAGATGGTGCGTTCCGATATCGGTGCGTCGGGTGTCATGTTTACCCTCGATACCGAAAGCGGCTTCCGCGACGCGGTATTCGTTACTGCCAGTTACGGCCTGGGTGAAATGGTCGTACAGGGCGCGGTCAACCCGGACGAGTTCTACGTGCACAAGCCGACGCTGGCCGCCGGTCGCCCGGCGATCCTGCGTCGCAATGTCGGCAGCAAGGCGATCAAGATGATCTATGCCGAGGGCGGTGAGCATCCGGTGGCGACGGTGCCGGTCGACGAAGCCGAGCGCCGCCAGTTCTGTCTGACCGACGAGCAGGTGGAAGAATTGGCCAAACAGGCCGTACACATCGAGAAGCACTATGGCCGACCGATGGACATCGAGTGGGCACTCGACGGTCTCGATGGCGAACTGTACGTGGTGCAGGCGCGGCCGGAGACCGTACAGAGCCGTAGCGGTAACGTTATCGAACGCTACGAGATGAAGCAGAAGTCGAAGGTGCTGGTCGAGGGGCGCTCGATCGGCGCGCGTATCGGCAAAGGCAAGGCGCGGGTCATCGCCAGCCTCGACGACATGGACAAAATCGCTGAAGGCGATGTGCTGGTCACCGACATGACCGACCCGGACTGGGAACCGATCATGAAACGCGCCTCGGCGATCGTGACCAACCGCGGTGGGCGTACCTGTCACGCGGCCATCATCGCGCGTGAGTTGGGTGTACCGGCGGTCGTCGGTTGCGGCGACGCGACCGACCTTGTCAAAGACGGTCAGCCGGTGACGGTTTCGTGCGCCGAGGGCGATACCGGCTTCGTGTATGACGGTGAACTCGATTTCGAGTTGAAGACGGTCGAGCTGGACAGCATGCCGGACGTGCCGGTCAAGGTCATGATGAACGTCGGCAACCCCGAGCGTGCCTTCAGCTTTGCTCAGATTCCGAATGCCGGCGTGGGCCTGGCGCGCCTCGAGTTCATCATCAACAACATGGTCGGCATCCATCCGCAGGCCCTGTTGCAACTTGATCGGGTGCCGGCCGACGTGCGTGCCGAAATCGACGAACGCATTGCTGCCTACGGCGATCCGCGTGAGTACTTCGTCAAGCGCGTCGTCGAAGGTATCTCGACGCTGGCGGCGGCGTTCCATCCGCAACCGGTCATCCTGCGTATGTCCGACTTCAAGTCGAACGAATACGCCAACCTGGTCGCGGGCACACTGTACGAGCCGGACGAAGAGAACCCGATGATCGGCTTCCGTGGTGCGTCGCGCTACCTGTCGCCGAACTTCCGTGCCTGCTTCGATATGGAGTGCGAGGCGATCCGCCGGGTGCGCAACGAGATGGGACTGACCAACCTCGAGATCATGATCCCGTTCGTGCGTACGCTGGAAGAGGCCGATGGCGTCATCAAGCTGCTGGCCGAGAACGGACTGGAGCGCGGCAAAGACGGTCTGCGCGTGATCATGATGTGCGAACTGCCTTCGAACGCAGTGCTCGCCGATGAGTTCCTCGAATACTTCGACGGCTTCTCAATCGGTTCCAACGACATGACGCAGCTGACGCTTGGCCTGGACCGCGATTCGGGCCTGATTGCGCATCGTTTCGATGAACGTAACCCTGCGGTACTCAAGATGCTGGATATGGCGATCACCGCATGCCGCAAAGCGGACAAGTACGTCGGCATCTGCGGTCAGGGTCCGTCGGATCACCCGGACCTCGCCAAGTGGTTGCTCGATCGTGGTATCAACAGTATCTCGCTGAACCCCGATACCGTTATCGATACCTGGCTGTATCTGGCAGGTCAGAAAGACGCCTGACCGGAGATCGGATCGCCGCGTGCTCAGGGATGCTGGGCGGCGCGGCGAGACTCTGCTTCGCTGGCGATAACCGCCTGTTCGAAGGCCTCGGCATCCAGCGGCCGGTGGAGCAGATAGCCCTGGGCGAAATCGCACCCTTGTCGGCGGACATAGGCCAACTGGTCCGCCGACTCCACGCCTTCGGCGAGTATCTTCTTGCCCATGCTGTGTCCCATGGCGACCACCGCTTGCACGATCGCGCAATCCTGTGGGTCGTCGGGCAGGTCTTTGACGAAGGTGCGGTCGATCTTCAACACGTCCACCGGCAGGTGCTTGAGATAGCCGAGCGACGAATAGCCGGTGCCGAAGTCATCCAGCGATACGTGACTGCCGAGGGTGCGCATATGTTCAAGGCCCGAGATGGTCTCCTCGGAGGCCTCGATCAGCGCGCGCTCGGTCAGTTCGATGCCGATGTCTGCGGGATTCAGTCCGTGTTGTTTCAAGGTTTGCAGCAGGTAGGGGATCACGTCGCGGATCACCAGGCTGCCACCTGACAGATTGATATCGACACGCACATCGCGCATGCCGCGGTGCTTCCATGCCGCGCGTTGCTGAATCGCCTGGTTGATCACGAAGGTCTGCACCTGCTTCATCAGCGCCGACTGCTCGGCAATCGGTATGAACTCCTCCGGGGAGATGTGCGTACCGCCGGTTCCCCAGCGGATCAAGGCCTCGCAACTGACGATCAGGCCGGTTTCGATATCGATCTGCGGTTGATAGACCAGGTACAGCTCGTCGTTCTCGAACGCGCGGTGCAGGCTCTGCTCGATGTGTTGTCGATGGGCGACCGCTTCGTTCATCGATGGCGCATAGAAGCGGAAGGTATTGCGGCCGGCTTCTTTGGCGGTGTACATGGCGGCATCCGCCTTGCGCAGCAGGTCGCCCGGCGACCCGCCGTCGTCGGGGTACATACTGATACCGATACTCGACGACACCACCAGTTCCTGGCCGACGACTTCGATGCGCGGTTCGAGGGCGCGAATGATCTTTTCCGCCACGTGCTCGACCTCGTCTACCGAGCCGATGCTCGACAGCAGCACGATGAATTCGTCGCCACCGAAACGCGCTAGCAGGTCGTAACCGCGCAGGCAGGTGCCCATGCGATCCGCCACCGATTTGAGCAGCGTGTCGCCGGCTTCGTGGCCGAATGAATCGTTGATCGTCTTGAAGTTGTCGAGGTCGATGAACAGCAGGGCGAGCTTGCGTTTGAAGCGACCGGCCTCGGCGATGCGCAGCCAAAGCTGTTCGTCGAGCATGTAGCGGTTTGGCAGCCCGGTGAGAGCGTCGAGCGTGGCCATGCGTTCCAAGGCGTTTTGTGCCTCGAGCCGGCGGTCGTATTCGTCCTGGGTCAATTGAACCTGGCGGCGATGACGCATCAACTGATAGATCATGATCACGCCGAGCAGTTCCAGGGTGACGAAGGCGCCGGCCAGCTGCCAACCCAGCATCGCGATGTTCTCGTATACCGGCTCGAGCGTCTGTTCGATGAACAGCGTCGCGGTGCCGCGGTAGGAATACGGCAGCTCTTCGGTTTGCTGTTGCACCCGGTCGTCGCGCAGGTCGCGGCGGAATTCACCGAGTACGAAACCGTTCTCGGCAGTGAGGCGCAGCTGCGTGGTGGTGCTGTTGAGCTCGCCCCAGGCCTTGATCTGATCGCGCAGCTGGTAGAAATCGCCGTTGCGCAGCGATGATCCGAGGATATGGCGCAGGTATGAAGACTCGGTTGTGATCGCAGCGCGTGCTTGGTCGAGCCGGGCGATCCGTTCGTTGGTATAGATCGACAGGGTGATGGCACCCGCCAGCACGGTAATGATGCCCCACGAGAGCCAGAACCCACGAAACTGCCGAAATCTACTTTGCGGCACGTTCTTGCTCCGCTGGTTGTTCCACTGTCGACAGCAGTTGGCGCAGTTTGTCGAATCGCTCGTCGCTGGCGGCAACCAAGCCGGTAGCGTGTGAATTTATCGCGCGCAGCGCCATTCTGCCCCGGTAACTATATTGCAGGCCGAGCAGGAGTTCGCGCAGTTTTTCGACCAGTGCCGGCGGCATATCCGAGCGGGCGACGAACAGGTGCTCGGGAGCGTCCGGCAAGGTTGCGAGGGATCGGATACCCAGCGGCGCGAACTCGTGATAGGTGGTGTCATTGACCGCGCCGGCGTCATTGTGGCCGCTCAATACGGCGAGGGCGACGTTGGTGTAGCCGCGGTAATGGGTATATCCCGACAGGTCCTTCAGGCGCACGCCCTGGTCCGCCAGCGCGGCGCTCGGGATCACGGTGCCCATCGTCGAATACGGATCGGAGAATGCGAACGACTTGCCCTTGAGATCGCGGATGCCGCCCAGATGGCTGCTGGTCGGGACGATGATGTGCCCCTTCATCGAGGGTATGCCCTGGTGGGACATCTGCGCGAGCAAGGGTTTCCTACCAAAGCGTTTGACCATCTCGATGTACGACACCGGTCCGAGAAAGGCGATGTCGATAGCGTCCTTACCGATCTCGACCAAGTGTTCCTCGTAGTCCCTGCCGATGCGCACGTGCACCGGTCGATCGAGTTCTTCAGCCAGGTAGTGGGCCAGTGGTTGAAATCGGCCCTGCAGGTCGGCGTAGGGCAGAAACGGATGAACGCCGATGATCAGGCTTTTTTCGGAAGGTGACGCGGCTGAGGCCGGGCCGAGGGGCGAAGCCAGGGCAGCGAAAAAGAGCAGAGCGACGGCTACCCGCCATGCTGGCCAGAAACTGCAGCACTGGTTCGACATGCTCTCCTTCTCGCGGCACCCACGCGGCCGAGTCGGCCGGTCTAACGGGCAGCCGGACCTCGTTATTAGGAATCTTAGTGTTATCGGTGTGTTCCGCCAGGGCTTTAACGACTTACTTCACATTTTCGGTGATCGCCGGCCATCCCGACCACCCGCCCGAAGGCCCGAATCCGTCGACAATTGAATTCCATGTGTCGACACATTTGAAAAACCAATAGTAGAAAGTCGCTGTTTTTATGTCGCAGCGGCGGCTTCGCAGCTAATATTGTCGACAATAACGAGCCGGTAGCGATGTTCAGCCGGCCTGGCGTTCGCACTAGTTGCACCGCAACCCGAACTCACCTGCGCGCAAGGCCCGGGTGCTCACCCAACGACAAAGAGGCAAAAATATGAGCAATTACAAGGCGCTCTACGAACGATCGTTAGCGGACCCGGCTGGGTTCTGGGGTGAAGCAGCAGCCTCGCTGCATTGGGACAAGCCGTGGGAGCAGGTGCTCGACCTCGACGCCAAGCCCGTCCCGCGCTGGTTTGCCGGCGGTCAGCTCAATACCTGCTTCAATGCGGTCGACCGGCACGTCGAGGCCGGCCATGGTGAGCGCGCCGCGCTGATCTACGATTCGCCGGTCACCGACCAGAAAAAAACCTACACCTACGCCGAGCTGCGCGACGCGGTCGCGAGCTTTGCCGGCGCGCTGCGCGAGCAGGGTGTCGAGAAGGGCGATCGCGTACTCATTTACATGCCGATGATCCCCGAAGCGGCCATTGCCATGCTGGCGACGGCGCGCCTCGGCGCGATCCATTCGGTGGTGTTCGGCGGTTTCGCCGCCAATGAACTGGCCACACGAATCAACGACGCCAAGCCGAAGGTCATCGTCAGTGCCTCGTGCGGCATCGAGCCCAACCGCGTGGTGGTGTACAAGCCGCTGCTGGATGCGGCGGTTGAGCAGTCGGTGCACAAGCCGAGCGCCTGCATCATCAAGGCGCGCCCGCAGGCCGAGGCGCCGCTGGTAGACGGTCGCGACCTCGACTGGGATGCGGCGGTCAGCGCAGCCACGCCGGCCGATTGCGTGGCAGTCGAAGCGACCGACCCGCTGTACATCCTGTATACCTCGGGCACCACCGGTCAGCCCAAGGGTGTGGTGCGCGACAACGGCGGCCACGCCGTGGCGATGCACTGGACCATGAAGAACATCTACAACGTCGAGGCCGGCGATGTGTACTGGGCGGCCTCCGATGTCGGCTGGGTGGTCGGCCACAGCTATATCGTTTATGCGCCGCTGCTGGCGGGCTGCACGACCCTGATGTACGAAGGCAAGCCGGTCGGCACGCCCGACCCGGGCGCCTTCTGGCGGGTGATCAGCGAGCACAGGGTAAAGGTGTTGTTCACCGCGCCGACCGCGTTCCGCGCGATCAAGAAAGAAGACCCCAACGGCGATCATCTGAAGGACTACGACCTGTCGTGCATGCAGGCGCTGTTCCTCGCCGGTGAGCGTTGCGATCCCGATACGCTGTTCTGGGCGCGCGACAAGTTGCAAAAGCCGGTGGTCGACCACTGGTGGCAGACCGAAACCGGCTGGGCGATCGCCGCCAATCCGATGGGTATCGAGCCGATGGAGATCAAGCCGGGTTCGCCGACCGTGGCGATGCCGGGCTACGACGTGCGCATCCTGTCCGAAGACGGTGACGAGATGCCCGACGGCGAGATGGGCAACATCGTGATCAAGCTGCCGATGGCGCCGTCGTGCCTGCCGACCCTGTGGGGCAACGACAAGCGCTTCATCGACTCGTACTTGAGCAAGTACCCCGGTTTCTACCTGACCGGCGACGCCGGCTACCGCGATGCCGACGGCTACCTGTGGATCATGAGCCGCACCGACGACGTCATCAACGTGGCCGGTCACCGTCTGTCGACCGGCGCGATGGAAGAGGTTTTGGCGGGCCATCCGGATGTCGCAGAGTGCGCGGTGATCGGTGTCAGCGACGCGCTGAAGGGGCAATTGCCGCTCGGCCTGATCGTGCTGAAAGCCGGCGTCGATCGACCGAACGACGAGGTCGCGGCCGAGTTGGTCAAGCGGGTGCGCGATCAGATCGGGCCAGTCGCCGCGTTCAAGCTGGTCGCGATCGTCAAACGCCTGCCGAAGACACGCTCGGGCAAGATCCTGCGCGGCACCATGGTCAAGATCGCCGATTCGGAGGAGTACAAGATGCCGGCGACGATCGATGACCCGGCGATCCTCGAAGAGATCGCTGCATCGCTGCGCAGCCTGGGATACGCAAAAGGCTGAGCCGCCATGAATGATCTGAGCAGCGTTTCCGCTGATATCGCCGCCGGCAATATTCCCGATCGGATCTTCAATCTGTTGAAGGAAGCGATCGTCGAGGGCGATATCGCGGCCGGCAGCAAGATCAGCGAGCCGGAGCTGGCGCGGGCCTACGGCATCAGCCGCGGCCCGTTGCGCGAAGCGATCGGTCGCCTCGAGGCCTGCGGTCTGGTCGTGCGTAAGCCGAATGTCGGTGCGCGCGTGGTCACGCTCAGCAGTGAGCAGTTGCTCGAGATCTTCCATGTGCGCGAGGCGCTCGAAGGTATGGCCGCGAGGCTGGCGGCGCAAAACATGAGCGACGACGAGATCGCCGACCTGCGCGGTCTGCTCGGTCAGCACAATGAACAGATCGAGCGTGACGCCGAACATGCGTATTTCCAACGCGAAGGCGACCTCGATTTCCACTACAGGATCGTTCAGGGCAGTCACAACGGTCGCATGATCGAACTGCTGTGCAACGACCTCTACCACTTGGTGCGTCTGTATCGCTATCAATTCGGTATGCCGTCGAAGCGCGGTCCGCGTGCGTTCGTTGAACACGAACACATCGTGGACGCGATCGAACGACGCGACCCCGAGATGGCGGAATTGATGATGCGCTCACATGTTCGCGCCTCGCGCGAAAACGTCGAACGCCTGCTGCGCGAGCAGGAATAAGAGCAGTCGGCAGGGCAGGGCCGGGCGGGTACCCGTCACCCGCTTGGCCATGCCCGATTCGACAACCGGGGCACCGGCACGACGCAACCACGTGCCGGTGCCTCACCTACAGACAGGTACTGATATGAGCATTGAATCGGCAGGTAAGAAGTTCAGAGACGCGGTGGCCAATGAAAAGCCGCTGCAGTGCGTCGGCGCAATCAACGCCTATCATGCGCGCTTGGCGGAGGCATCGGGCTTCAAGTCCTTGTATATCTCCGGCGGTGGCGTCGCAGCCGGCTCGTGCGGCATTCCGGATCTGGGCATCACGACGATGGAAGATGTGCTGACCGATCTGAAGCGCATCACCGACGTAACCACCTTGCCGGTGCTGGTCGATGTCGATACCGGCTGGGGCGGGGCATTCAACATCGCGCGTAGCGTGCGCTCGATGATCAAGTGCGGCGCCGCGGCGATCCATATCGAAGACCAGGTGCAGCAGAAGCGTTGCGGGCATCGGCCGAACAAGGCGATCGTGTCGCAGGCCGAGATGGTCGACCGGATCAAGGCGGCGGTCGATGCCAAGACCGATCCAGATTTCGTCATCATGGCGCGCACCGATGCGTTGGCCGTCGAGGGCATGCAATCGGCGATCGATCGCGCCTGTGCCTGCGTCGAGGCCGGCGCCGACATGATCTTTCCTGAGGCGATGACCGAACTGCCGCAGTACCGCGAGTTTGTCGACGCGGTCAAAGTGCCGGTGTTGGCCAACATCACCGAGTTCGGCTCAACACCGCTGTTTACCACCGAGGAACTGGCCAGTGTCGACGTCAGCATCGCGCTGTATCCCTTGTCGGCATTCCGTGCAGCCAACGCGGCCGCGCTGCAGGTGTATCAAACGCTGCGCGGCGAAGGTTCGCAGAAGAACGTCATCGACATCATGCAGAGCCGCATGGATCTGTACGAGTACCTGGGCTACCACGACTTCGAACAGAAGCTCGATCAACTGTTCCGCGAGGAAGGTGCCTGAGCGCACAACGGTATCCGATACAAAACCGGCGATCTGATGTGCGCCGCCAACGAATCAGAGGACTTCAGTCATGAATGATGCAGTACTACCGAAACCGAAAAAATCCGTAGCCCTGTCCGGCACCGCTGCGGGCAACACCGCGATCTGCACCGTCGGGCGCACCGGCAACGATCTGCACTATCGCGGTTACGACATCCTCGATTTCGCCGAGACCTGCGAGTTCGAAGAGATCGCCTACCTGCTGGTTCACGGCGAGCTGCCGAACCGGGCCGAGTTGGAAACCTACAAGCGCAAACTGCGTTCGTTGCGCGGTCTGCCGACCTCGGTCAAGCAGGCGCTCGAAGCGCTGCCGCCGTCGGCGCACCCGATGGATGTCATGCGCACCGGTTGTTCGGTACTCGGTACCTGCCTGCCGGAGAAGGACGATCATGCCGAGGCCGAGGCGCGCAACCTGATCGATCGCATGATCGCCAGCTTCGGCTCGATGTTGCTGTACTGGTATCACTTCTCGGTCAACGGCAAGCGCATCGATGTCGAGACCGATGACGAGACCGTCGGCGGTCACTTCCTGCACCTGTTGCACGGTGAAAAGCCGCGCGATTCGTGGGTGCGTGCGATGCACACCTCGCTGATCCTGTACGCAGAGCACGAGTTCAATGCGTCGACCTTCACCGCGCGCGTCGTCGCCGGCACCAACTCCGATATGTACTCGGCGATCGCCGCGGCGATCGGCGCGTTGCGCGGGCCGAAGCACGGCGGCGCCAACGAAGAGGCGTTCCGCATCCAGAGCCGTTACCACACGGCGGACGAGGCGGAGGATGACATCCGCGAACGTGTCGGGCGCAAAGAGATCGTGATCGGCTTCGGTCATCCGGTATACACCACCGGTGATCCGCGCAACGACGTGATCAAGCGTGTTGCCAAGTCGCTGTCGGAAGAGAACGGCGACATGAAGATGTACAACGTGGCCGACCGCCTCGAATCGGTGATGTGGGAGATCAAGAAGATGTTCCCCAACCTCGACTGGTTCTCGGCCGTTTCGTACAACCAGATGGGTGTGCCGACCGATATGTTCACGCCGCTGTTCGTGATCGCGCGGGTTACCGGTTGGGGTGCGCACGTGATCGAGCAGCGCCAGGACGGCAAGATCATCCGCCCGTCGGCCAACTATGTCGGTCCGGAGAACCGCCAGTTCATGCCGATCGGCGACCGTAGCTGAAGTAGCGTCAACAACGCGTAACGAGGCGCGCATCCGGCGCGCCCGAGTTCCGGCGGCGAGACGGCCGATCCGTTGCTGCCGGGTCCATTGGATGATTTGTGGAACACACTATGAATACGACTCACCGCAAGCCGTTGCCCGGTACCCAGCTCGATTACTTCGATACGCGCGAGGCGGTCGAGGCGATCCAGCCCGGTGCCTATGCCAAGCTCCCGTACACCTCGCGCGTGCTGGCCGAGCAGCTGGTGCGTCGTTGCGATCCGGCGATGCTCGAGGATTCCTTGAAGCAGATCATCGAGCGCAAGCGCGATCTGGACTTCCCGTGGTATCCGGCACGCGTGGTGTGCCACGACATCCTCGGTCAGACGGCACTGGTCGACCTGGCCGGTCTGCGCGATGCGATTGCCGACAAGGGCGGTGATCCGGCGCAGGTCAATCCGGTCGTGCCGACCCAGTTGATTGTCGACCACTCGCTGGCTGTCGAATACGGCGGTTTCGATCCCGAGGCGTTCGAGAAGAACCGCGCGATCGAGGATCGACGCAACGAGGACCGGTTCCACTTCATCGAATGGACCAAGACCGCGTTTCAGAACGTCGACGTGATCCCGGCCGGCAACGGCATCATGCACCAGATCAACCTGGAGAAGATGTCGCCGGTGATTCAGGCGCGCCCTGACGAAAACGGAAAGCGCGTTGCGTTCCCGGACACCTGTGTCGGCACCGACAGCCACACCCCGCACGTCGATGCGCTGGGCGTGATCGCGATCGGTGTGGGCGGCCTGGAAGCCGAGAACGTGATGCTCGGCCGCGCATCGATGATGCGTCTGCCCGAGATCGTCGGCGTCAAGCTCACCGGCAAGCGCCAGCCCGGCATCACCGCGACCGACATCGTGCTCGCGCTGACCGAGTTTCTGCGCCAGCAGCGCGTCGTCTCCGCCTACCTCGAGTTCTTCGGCGAGGGTGCCGAGAACCTCACCATCGGTGACCGTGCGACCATCTCCAACATGACGCCGGAGTTCGGTGCCTCGGCCGGCATGTTCTACATCGACCAACAGACCATCGACTACCTGAAGTTGACCGGGCGTGACGCCGATCAGGTCGCACTGGTCGAGAACTATGCCAAGACCACCGGCCTGTGGGCCGATGCGTTGAAGGATGCCGAATACGAACGCGTGCTCGAATTCGATCTGTCGACCGTGGTGCGCAACATGGCCGGTCCGTCGAACCCGCACCGTCGCCTGCCGACCTCGGCACTGACCGAGCGCGGCATCGCCGGCGAGTGGCAGGAGAAGCAGGGCGAGATGCCCGACGGTGCCGTGATCATCGCGGCGATCACCAGCTGTACCAATACGTCCAACCCACGCAACGTTGTTGCGGCCGGTCTGGTTGCACGCAAAGCCAACGAGTTGGGCCTGGTGCGCAAGCCGTGGGTGAAGTCGTCGTTTGCACCGGGTTCGAAGGTGGCGCGCCTGTATCTCGAAGCGGCCGGCCTGCTGCCGGAACTGGAGAAGCTCGGCTTCGGCATCGTCGCCTATGCCTGTACCACCTGTAACGGCATGAGTGGTGCGCTCGATCCGAAGATCCAGCAGGAGATCATCGACCGCGATCTGTACGCGACCGCCGTGCTGTCGGGCAACCGCAACTTCGATGGGCGCATCCACCCGTATGCCAAGCAGGCGTTTCTCGCATCGCCGCCACTGGTCGTTGCCTACGCGATCGCCGGTACCGTGCGTTTCGATATCGAGAAGGATGCGTTGGGACACGACAAAGACGGCAAGCCGATCACGTTGAAGGACATCTGGCCGAGTGACGAAGAGATCGATGCGATCGTCAGCGAGTTCGTCAAACCGGAGCAGTTCCGCTCGGTTTACGACCCAATGTTCAAGCTATCGGTAGTCGAGGCGGCCAAGAGTCCGTTGTACGACTGGCGCCCACAGAGCACCTACATCCGTCGTCCGCCTTATTGGGAAGGCGCGTTGGCCGGCGAGCGCACGATGCGCGGCATGCGCCCCTTGGCCGTACTCGGCGACAACATCACCACCGATCACCTGTCGCCATCGAACGCGATCCTCGCCAGCAGTGCAGCGGGTGAGTACCTGGCCAAGATGGGCCTGCCGGAAGAGGACTTCAACTCGTACGCGACCCACCGCGGCGATCACCTGACCGCGCAACGCGCGACCTTCGCCAACCCGAAGTTGTTGAACGAGATGGTGCGCGACGAGAACGGGGAGGTAGTCCAGGGATCACTGGCGCGCCTCGAACCGGAAGGCGAACGGATGCGCATGTGGGAGGTCATCGAGACCTACATGGAGCGCAAGCAGCCGCTGATCATTATCGCCGGCGCCGACTATGGCCAGGGCTCGTCGCGCGACTGGGCCGCCAAGGGCGTGCGCCTGGCCGGCGTTGAGGCGATCGTTGCCGAGGGCTTTGAACGCATCCATCGCACCAACCTGGTCGGCATGGGCGTGCTGCCGCTCGAATTCAAGGCGGGCGAGAACCGCAAGACCTACAGCATTGATGGCACCGAGACCTTCGATGTCAAAGGCGAGCTGTCGCCGCGCGCCGAGCTGACCGTCGTCATGCACCGCAAGAACGGCGAGAGCGTCGAGATCCCGGTGACCTGTCGCCTGGATACCGCCGAAGAGGTGTCGGTGTACGAGGCCGGCGGCGTGTTGCAGCGTTTCGCCCAGGACTTCCTCGAATCCAACGCCGCGGCCTGAACCGGAGAGAACGCAAACATGGCGCATGTTCCGCAGATCAAGATCCCGGCCGCCTATATGCGTGGCGGTACCAGCAAGGGTGTGTTCTTCAACCTGACGGATCTGCCCGAGGCAGCGCAGGTGCCGGGTGAGGCGCGCGACAAACTGCTGCTGCGCGTGATCGGCAGTCCCGATCCGTACGGCAAGCACACCGACGGCATGGGCGGGGCGACGTCGAGCACCAGCAAGACGGTGATCCTGGCCAAGAGCGACCGGCCCGATCACGACGTCGATTATCTGTTCGGCCAGGTCTCGATCGACAAGCCGTTCGTCGACTGGAGCGGTAACTGCGGCAACCTGACCGCGGCCGTCGGCTCGTTTGCGATCGCCAGTGGTTTGGTCGATGCCGGGCGTATCCCTGAGAACGGCGTGGCCGTGGTACGCATCTGGCAGAAGAACATCGAGAAGACCATCGTCGCGCATGTGCCGATCACCAACGGTGAGGTGCAGGAGACCGGCGACTTCGAACTCGATGGCGTGACCTTCCCGGCGGCCGAAGTGCAGGTCGAGTTCATGAGCCCGGTCGATGCCAGCGAGGCGATGTTCCCGACCGGCAACCTGGTCGACGATCTCGAGGTACCCGGCATCGGCACGTTCAAGGCGACCATGATCAATGCCGGCATCCCGACCGTGTTCCTCAATGCCGAAGACATCGGCTACACCGGCACCGAGCTGCAGGAGGCGATCAACGGCGATCCTGCCGCACTCGAACGCTTCGAGACTATCCGTGCCTATGGTGCGATGAAAATGGGCCTGATCGGCAATGTCGAAGAAGCAGCCGCGCGTCAGCACACGCCCAAGGTGGCGTTCGTCGCCAAGCCGCAGTCGTATGTCGCCTCGAGCGGCAAGCAGGTCGGTTCAGGCGATATCGATCTGAACGTGCGCGCGCTGTCGATGGGCAAGTTGCACCACGCGATGATGGGCACCGCGGCGGTGGCCATCGGTACCGCGGCGGCGATACCCGGCACGCTGGTCAATCTCGCGGCAGGTGGCGGCGACCGTGAGTCGGTCACCTTCGGTCATCCGTCGGGCACGCTCAAGGTCGGCGCGGCGGCCAGCGAGAACAACGGCGAGTGGACGGTCGACAAGGTCGTCATGAGCCGCAGCGCACGCGTGCTGATGGAGGGCTGGGTGCGTATTCCCGGTGATGCCTTCTGACCGGGAGGCCGTAAAACAATTCATGCGATCGCGCCCACCGCCGGCGTGATCGCCAGTCGAGCAACCTATGGGCCGGCGTCGTTCCACAATGGATGTATCTGCTACGCATCCGGTTTCGATGTCGGCTCGTGCTCTCAGCGTTGCAAGGGCCCTTCGGGGCCCTTTTCTGTTGGCGACGCGCGCTGCTTGCACGAGTCCCATCCCGGCCACGACTCGCGACCGTGCCGGGACACGCGGACTAAGGTGCCGACTTCTCGTGCCAGGTCACCTGCAAGGGGGTGCGCTTGGTGAACATGCCGACATGCTGATCGATTACGTGCTGCATACGCTGCATGCCCTCGTGATCGGCCGCACGACATTCAAAGGTCAGGCGTTGATCTTCGGCGACCATGCGACAGTAACCGAAAGGAAAATGGGCATGACCGACGTCTTCGGTGTAGGTGACATCGATCTTCTTGCCGAAGTGTTTGCACAGGCGTTGCAGGTAGGTCGACGCAGACGCGGCGACCGTATGTACTTCACCGACACGCGACGGCATGTTGGGTTTCCTCCGGTTTTGAAAGTGGTGTGGACGTAGTGGCGCGGGGTGGATCGGCCAGTACCAGCAGATGGCCTTGTGAACAGCGTTCGATGCGGGTGTCGACGCCGTAGGTCTGGTACAGCAGCTCAGGGTCCAGCACCTTGGCCGGCGGGCCGCTCGCCAGCAGGTTACCGTTGTTGAGTACGATGACCTGATCGCAGAAGCGCAACGCCAGGTTGAGGTCATGGATCGCGAACAGCGTGGTGGTTTTCAGGCGGTCGGCGCGTTCGCGAACGGTCGTCAGCACCTTGAGCTGCCAGCGCAGATCGAGTGCGCTGGTCGGCTCATCGAGCAGCATTATGCGAGGCTCGCGTACCAACACCTGGGCGAGGCCGACCATCTGGCGTTGGCCGCCGGAAAGTTGATCGAAGCGGCGGAAGGCGAGGTCGCCCAGGCCGAGTTCCGCGAGTACCGTATCGACTGCCGCAGCGGCGTTCGCTACATGCATGCGGGTGGTGCGCGTTGCCGCCAGCAGCGCCTCGTACACCACCAGCGAGCTGGCGCTGGGCAGGGTTTGCGGCAGGTAGCCGATGTGTTGCAGACGTTGCTCACTGTGCAGGGCCGCCAGGTCGGTACTGCCCAGACGGATCGTGCCCTGGCTGGGCAGCAGGCCGGCGATGGCCTTCAGCAACGTCGATTTGCCCGCGGCGTTGGGGCCAATCAACGCGACCAGCTGACCCGGCGGCAGACCGGACAACGTGATATCGCGCAGCACAAACTGGCGCGCATAGCCGCAGTTGAGTTCGCAGATCTGCAGTTGATCGATCATGCCGCGCGCCGCTTGCCGAGGACCAGCGCCATGAAGATCGGCACGCCCACCAAGGCGGTTACGATGCCGATCGGCACCGTGATGCCCGGAACCAACGATTTGCTAAGCGTCGATGCGCCGGACAGCATGATCGCGCCGGCCAACGCGCTACCGGGCAGGAAGTAGCGGTGGTCTTCGCCCAAGGTAAGCCGGGCGATGTGTGGGCCGACCAGGCCGACGAAACCGATCGTGCCGACGAACGCGATCGCAGTGGCGGTCAACAGGCTGATGCGCAGCAGCACGGCGACCCGAACCCGCTCGACCGCGACGCCGATGCTGCGTGCCTGCTCTTCGCCGTTGCACAGTGCCGTCAGTTGCCACACCTGGCGCGCCGACAACGTGATGCACACCAGCAGCACAACCGTGATGATCGCGACATGCTGCCACTCGACGCGCCCGAGGCTCCCCATGGTCCAAAAAACGATCTGTTGCAGGGCGTCGCTGTCGGCAATGAATTGCAGCAGCCAGACCAGTGCCTCGAAGGCAAACAGCAGTGCAATGCCGAACAGCACCACGGTGTGCGCTCCGCCGCCGAAGCGCTTGGTCATCACCAGGATCAGCACGGTCGCAATCGCCGCGGTGACGAACGCGAAGGCGGTAACTGCATAGGTTGCGCCGAGACCGAAGAAGTCCCAACCCAGGACGATCGCCAGACCGGCGCCGAAGGTTGCGGCCGCTGATACGCCCAGGGTGAACGGGCTGGCCAGTGGGTTGTGCAACGCGGTCTGAATCTCGGCGCCGGCGAGGCCGAGCGCCGCGCCGACCAGCAGTGCCATCAGCGACTGCGGCAAGCGTATATCCCACAGGATGACGGCTTCGCCGGCCGATAGACTTGCCCGGTCGTGCAGCCCTCGGAGAATGGTGGCGAGGTCCAGCTCGGCCGGGCCGAGCGATACATCGAGCATCCAGCAGCCCACGGCGACGATCGCGAAGGCTCCGAGCGCGAGCTGCCGGCGAAAGACGAAGCGCCGGTATTGGCTCGATAGCGGCGTGTGCGTGCTCGCCACCCCGATCGTCATGAGGGGCCTACCCAGTAAGTGCCGTCAGACGGTATTGGCTGGAAGCGCTCGTACATCGAATGCAGGGTCGCTTCGGGATCCAGATCGGTGAACGCGTCCGGGTGCAGCCACTTGGCGAAGGCCTGCACAGCGATCACGTTGAATGGTGAATCGTAGAAGTGGTGCCAGATGCCGTAGGTGTGCTTGCTGCGGATGGCCTTCAGTTGAGCGATGCCCCGACGCTCGAGCGCCAGACCGAGCGATGTTCTCGCATGGTCGCCGTCGATGCCCGGCCCGAGGAGCAGGCGACCGTCGGCGGCGTCGGCAGATTTCGCGTTGCCGATCGCGGTGCCGATGTAGAAATCGGGTTGCACGCGCAACAGATATTCGAGATTGATCATGCCATGGGTACCGCTGACCAGCGGTTTGGCCACGTTGTAGCCGCCGGCGGCCTCGACCAGGCTGCCCATCATGCCGTCGCCCATCGTCGCGCAGCAGTCTTTCTGCAGACCGACGCGGTTCTCGATGAACACCGACGGCCGGCTCAGCAATCGACTCGACACCTGCGTCACGCGGGCCAGTTCGCGTCGGTAGGTTTCGATGTACTCGGCCGCGCGCGTTTCACGACCCAGCACCCGCCCCATCAGTTCGATGCTGCGTGGTGCGTTGACCAGTGGCTTGCGACGAAAATCGACAAACACGATGGCAACGCCGGCGCGTTCGAGTTGCTCGATGACTGCGGTGTCTTTCGGTGACGGGCCGTGGCCTTCGAGACCGAAGAAGGCAACATCCGGCATCAGCGCAATGGCCTTTTCGGCGCTGAAACTCGACGGAGCGACCTGGCCGACACGTGCGATGTCGTCGATGCCGGGGAAGCGCGCCTGGTACAGGGCGTAGCCATGCTGGTCGACGCGTTCGAAGTCGCCCTGCATGCCGACGATACGCTCGATCGGATTATCGCGATCGAGGATGGCGATGGCGGCCATGAAGCGACCTTCGCCCAGCAGCACGCGGTCGACCTTGGCCGGGACTTCGACGTGGCGCCCGGCGAGGTCGGTGAGTGTGCGGCTGTCGGCGGCGTCGGCCGCCGTGCTGGTGCTCAGCAGCACCAGCCCGAGATAGGCGATCGTTTGCAGTCGTCGGAGTAGGGTGCGGTTGAACATGCTCATCGATCCGCGATCAGAAGGTGGCGTTCAGGCGCAACGTGGCATTCAGCGGTTCGCCGTAGAAGGTGCCGCGCGACGTCTGATTGATGCGTTCAACGTAGTCTTCGTCGAACAGGTTGTTGACCAGTAACTGCACGTCGACGTTGCGGCTGACCTTGTAGCCGACCAGGGCATCGACAACCGTGTATGACGGGGCCTCGATACGCGTGCCGCCGCTTTCGATATCGAAGCTACTGGCGTAACGCACGCCGCCACCGATGTACAGGCCATTCAGATCGCCGCCGGAGAAGCGGTACTTGGCCCACAGGCTGACGTTGTGATCGGAGGTGGGATCGCTCTCCAACTCGGTATCGACGTAGGCATAGCCGGCGACGATGTCCAGACCGGGCATCACCTCGCCGCCGATCGAGGCCTCGAAGCCGGTGGTATCGGCTTCGCCACTGGCGAGAAACGCACCCGGGTTGTTCGGATCATCCTCGGCACGGTTTTCGTCTTCCAGCCAATAGACCGCGGCCTGCGCGTTGAGACCGTTGAATTCAGCCTTTACGCCGAGCTCGACCTGCTGACCAATGACCGGTTCGAGTTGTGAACCGTCGGCTTCCTGTTCGCTCTGCGGTTGGAAGATCTCAGAAAAGCTGACATAGGCAGTGGCGCTGTCGCTCATGTCATAGCTCAGGCCGGCGAACGGGATCACCTCGGTTTCGTCGATCGAGGTCTCGACCAGCGTGTTGTTGTTGACGGTGTCGCTGTCATAGTCGGCATAACGTGCGCCGATTGTGGCTTTGAGGTGATTGGTCAGGCCCAGTCGGGTGACCGCATACACGCCGAATTCTTCGGTCTCGGTCGTGGTATCGAGCCAACCCGGCCCCGGCGTGTCGAAATCGATGACCGGCTCGGCAATGCTGTCGGGGTCGAAGTTGTTGATGTTGTAGGCGCCGAGGATCGCAAACTTCTGCTGCATGTCCTGATCGGTCTTGCGCATGTCGGCGCCGACCGAGAACTCGCTGCGGTTGCCGAAGAAGCTGAACGGCGCCGTATAGTTGGCGTCCAGGTACTGCGTCGATTCATCGAATTCGCGGGCAAAGCCGAGCATCGAGAAATTGCCGGTCACCCGGTCGACGGCGCTCGACGGCAGGGCGCTCTTGAGATGCGCATCGCGGTCGTACTGACGCGCCATGACCTTGGCGACTCCGCCATTGCTGAAGGTGTGTTCGAGTTCGATGAAGCCTTCGCCGGTTTCGTAGTCGGCCTGTGACCAGGGCGCGCCGAGGAAGGTGTCGCGGTCGAAATTGATCAGCGTGCCGTCGGCATAGGTGGGCAGGCCGCTGTGGCGCAGCACATCCTGTTCTTCGACGATGCCGCCGATCGACAGCGTCGTGCTGTCGCCGATATCGAACTCGACCGTGCCCGAACCGCCGCTGCGCTCGCGCCCGGTCACGTCGACAAACGAATCTTCATCCAGCGCGTAGACGATGGCGCGACCACGCACACTGCCGTCGTCGGTGAACGACCCGGTGATATCGAGTTCGCCACGCTTGGCGTCAAACGAGCCATACGATACTGCGCCTTGCAATCCGAATTCGGCCTGCGCGCGCTTGCGCACCAGGTTGATCGTACCGACCGGTTCGCCCGAACCCTGGAACAGGCCGGATGGACCGGACAACACCTCGACGCGATCGAAGAACACCATATCGGGCGCCGTACCGTAGATGCTCAGGTAAGGACGAGGCGCGCCATCGACATTGTAGGTAAACACCTCGTGTCCACGAGAATACAGCGAGCCCGAAAAGCCATCGCCGGTGGTTGTCGTGATGTTGGGCAGCAGGTAGGCCGCTTCTTCGAGACTGTGGGCACCGCCGTCGTCGAGCCGCTGCTGGGTGATCACGTTGACGGTCTGCGGGACATCGCGCAGATCGACAGGTTGTTTGGAGCCGACCGTGGCGTGGTAGGTGGTGTACGAGTTCGAGTCTTCGGTCGCGACCCCGGGCGTTGCCTCGACGACGATGCCCGGCAGCAGCTGCGCATCGTCGGCATTGGCCACGCCGGAAAACAACGAGCCGCCACAGGCCAAGGCGAGTGTCGCAGGTACGAACACGGCGGGCGATACGGCAATTCGGCAGGGGCTGACGGGGTATCTCTTATTCATTGCATTCTCGGCGTTGGGTCGGGCAGGGTGCTTGTGAGGCGCGCCGGACCACGTGGATTACGATAGCATATTGACGCAGATACGAATCATTTGCATTCGTATTACTGGGCCGATAGTATCCCACGACGTATCCGGGAAAAGGTTTGCGGAAAGAAGAAAAATGTTTGTATGGGCTGCAACAGCCGCCGTGGTCGACCTAGGGTCGGCATCGGTGGGCGGCGATTTCTCAATGGGGCAAGCGTGAACGCGGGCATGGTCCGCTGTTCGGATCTCGCGACCATGGCGTCATCCGTCGGCCACGGTTACCGCTGCGTGCGGCCCACGGCGGCTGATGCCGGACCGGCTTTTCATGGAACGGTCGATCTCACCGAGGTACGCCCCGGTCTCGTCGTGCATTCGACCGATATCGAGAACCTGCAGCGCGTGACCACCGAGATGACGCTGTCGCCGCGCCTGACCGTCGTTCTGGCGTTGGCCGGGCAGACCAATGTGTCGTTCGGTGACCGTCCTTTGCCGCTGAACATGGACAGCGGGGGCACAAAGGGGGCGACCGCGGATGGTGCCATTGTCTCGCTTGCCCGCCCCGAGGACTTCGTACGCTCCGCGCAGGCCGGTTTTCGTGAACGCAAGGTCTGTGTGTCGGTCAGTGCCGACTGGCTGACGTCGTCGGGGCTGTGCGAACAGGGCGATGCCGAGCCTGTGCTCGAATTCGCCAATCGCCATCTGTCGATGATGCAATGGCGCCCGTCCGCCAAGGCCGCCGCGTTGGCGGAACAGCTGATCAATCCGCCGGTGCTGACGCCTTTGATGCGTCGGCTGTATGTCGAAGCGCGTGCCCTGGAGGTTTTGAGTGAGGCATTTGCGGCGATCGATGGGCGGGGTAGTGCAACTACCGCCATGTCACGCAACCGCCCGCAGGACGAACAGCTGATGCGCGAGGTGGGCCTGTTTCTCGACACTGCCGATCCCGATACGCTGTCGCTCGTTGATGTGGCGCGGCATTTCGGCACCAACCCGAGCAGTCTGCAACAGAAGTTCCGTCAGGCCTTCGGCATGACCGTTTTCGCGTACATGCGTTCGCAACGGCTGCAACGTGCGCGCCAAGCGCTGGAGCGCGACGGTATCTCAGTGGCCTTGGCGGCCGACATAGCCGGCTACACAAGCGCAGCCAACTTCGCGACTGCCTTTCGCAGGGCCTTTGGTCTGACCCCCAAGCAATCGCGCGCGCGCGTCTAAGCGAACCACGCCGTCCTGCCGGCGGCACCAATGCCGCGTCATGCGTGTGCTTGGTCTACCGGGTTCGTTCCCCGATTGTTACATCGTGTTACACGCCTGCGCGTGCGTCATCGCCGCTAACAATTCGCCGCTTGAGCGTAACCAAGCGGGCGTTTCTCCCGCCTACAGTGACAACCGTCGACCACACGGGGTCGGCGTCAAATCACCGTAATAGGAGAAGAACATGAAATCCCGAATCAACGTCCTGACGATGTGTGCGGTCGTAGCCATCGGCGGCATGCTCAGTACCTCGTCGGCCTTCGCCGATCGCACCACGCGCTTCAGCCGCGACAACGCAGCCGGCGGGCAGACGTCGGGCGTCAATCGTTTTCGCAGCGGCGCAAACGGCGGGGCGGCGGCGCAACGCCGGGTGGTGCGCACCGACGGCAACGGCAATGCCATGGTCAACCGCGGCGGTGGGTTCGTCGCCCCCAACGGCGCCAAGGGCGTGCGCGGATCGAGCACGGTATATGGCGCCGATGGGTCGGTACAGCACAAGAGCGGCATGGCTACCAGCGGTTCGCGCGGCAGCGTGACGACCTCGGGTAGCGCGACGAAATCGGCGGACGGCACGATCACGCAAAATCGCAATACGAACGTCACCAACTCGGCGACCGGCAACAGCTATCAGGGCAGCACCAGTTACAACAGCGACACCGGTCTGACCCGCAGCGGTACCTGCTACGACGCGGGCGGCTCCGAGATTCCGTGTCCGACCCGCTGAGCCAGCGTTGGGAGCAGTCGACATGAAAAGCCAACATATCGTAACGGCAACCCTGTGCCTGGCCCTGATCGGTGCGACCGGGCTGGCCAACGCGGACAACACCTCGCGCCAGGAGCGCTTGATCCAGAAACTCACCGAAAGGTTTACGACGGCAGACGTGAATGCCGACGGCCTGCTCACCGCGGCTGAGGCGGAAGGCAAGATGCACTTCGTGCACCGTCACTTCAACGAGATCGACAGCGGCCAGCAGGGCGCGGTCAGCCTCGATCAGATAAAGGACTATGTCGCGCGCAAGGCCATGGCACGCGGCGCCGTTTTCTGAGCAATCAGCAATTGCCGGGGGCACGGCAGACAGTGCCGCCCGGCGTCGACTTGCTACACTGCCGGGTGCTTGGCAGATGCAACGGGAATGCGGCGGACAACATCGATGGCGGAATCGGCGGGAAAGATACTGGTACTGGATGACGAGCCCGAGCTGCGCTCGCTGCTGGGCGCTTATCTTGGTTCGCGCGGTTACACGGTGCGCCTGGCGGAGGATGCCGCGCATCTCGACCGACTGCTCGCACGCGAGAGCTTCGATGTGCTGATCCTCGACGTGATGATGCCGGGCGAAGACGGTCTGTCGATCTGCAAACGCCTGCGCATGGGCGGCGAAACCATCCCGATCCTGATGCTCACGGCGCGCGGCGAAACCGTCGACCGGATCGTCGGCCTGGAGATGGGCGCGGACGATTATGTCGCCAAGCCGTTCGAGCCCCGCGAATTGCTTGCGCGGATCGAAGCGGCGATGCGCCGACAATCCTTGCTCGGCGCGCACCATAAGCAGCACGTCGATACGGTTGTCGAGTTCGCCGGTTACCGGCTCAGCAGCGGCCAGCGCACCTTGCACAAAGGCAGCTCGGCGATTCCTTTGAGCAGTACCGAGTTCGATCTGTTGAGCGTGTTGGTCGCCAACCAGGGGCGGGCGCTGAGCCGTGAGCGCCTGATCGAACTCACCCACGGTCGCGACTCGGATGTTACCGAGCGCAGTATCGATGTGCAGATTCTCAGGCTGCGCCGCCTGCTCGAGGGCGATGCCTCGAAACCGACACTGATTATTACGGTGCGCGGTAAGGGTTACATGCTCAGCGCAGGCGAAGGTGGACCGTGAGACTGTGGCCGCGCAGTCTGTTGGGCCGCAACGTGTTGTTGCTGGTGGCGTTGATCGTCATCGGCCAGCTGATTGCCGGCATTGTCTTTCGCCAGTTCGTGCAGCGTCCGTTTGTCGAGCGGCTTGCCGACCGCTTGGCGACCAATCTGGTCGCGATCGAGTCGGGGCTCAAGGGTTTGTCGCCAATGGCGCGTGAGCAGTTCGTTGCGACGTTCAACGCCGTCAGCAATCAGCAGGCATCGCGCCAGGAGGTCGGCCGCCTGGTGTTGCCTGCCGAACGCATGCTGATGCGCAGGGCGTCCGAGGTGCTGAACGAGAAAGGCATAGAAGTCACCTGGCGCCGCGACCCCGGCGGTGTGTTTTTCGTCCGGCTGAATGTCGACCAAGATACCTATTGGCTGTACACACCGGGTTTCGAGGCGACGATGCAGTTGCCGCGTGCTGCGCTGTTCTCGTGGCTGGCCGGCATGTTGCTGGCATTCCTCGGTGCCTACCTGATTCAACGACGCATCAACCGGCCATTGGCGCAGCTGGTCAAGGCGTCTCAGGCGATCGGCCAGGGGCGCTCGGTATCGCCGTTGGCCGAACAGGGGCCGAAAGAGATTGCCGATGTCTGCCGTAGCTTCAACCAGATGCAGCAGCAGTTGGTCGAGCAGGAGAAACAGCGCGAACTGATGCTCGCCGGTGTCACACACGATCTGCGCACGCCGTTGACCAAGATGCGCCTGGCGACCGAGATGGTGGCCGCGCAGGCGGACGCGACTTACATCGACAGTATGGTGCGCAGTTGCAACCAGATCGACGCCATCATCGGGCAATTCACCGATTTCGCCGGTGTGGGCAGCAGCGAAGATCCGCAGCCGGTCGATGTCAATGAACTGATCCGCGAGGTCGTCGACGATGCCGAGGCGCCGTTTGCACTCGACCTCGACGACTGCCCGCCGCTGGCTTTGCGTCGCCGCGCGTTCAAACGTCTGTTGCTGAACCTGATCGAAAATGCCGAACGCTACGCCAGTCCGCCTTTCGAAATCAGTACGGCCTGTGCGGCCGGCGAGCTCATTCTGCAGGTGAAGGATCGCGGGCCGGGCATCGAGCAGTCGCAGTTGGCCAACATCATGCGACCTTTCTTTCGCGGCAATGAGGCGCGCGGCGGCCCGCCCGGCAGTGGCCTGGGTCTGGCGATTGCCTCACGCATCGTTCACCTCGAACAGGGCCACATCGATCTCGCATTGCGTGAAGGTGGCGGACTTTGCGTACGTGTCAGCTTGCCTCTGCCTGCGCGCGTGGGTAATCAAAGCATGGTGTAGCTACCGGCAGGCTTCGGTCGCGCACCGCCTTGACTCGCTGCGAGCGGCAACGCACATTGGTCAATGTGATCACCAGCCCCTCCATTTCCGGTGTTTGACGGCGCGTATCGGCGACATGGGCTGCGATGCGTGCTGGTCGCCTGGCTATCGGTGCTGCCGTGTACGCCCTGGGCATCGATCGATATCACGCTCGGCGTTGAAGATATCCAGCACGAAGCCTGGCAGGCCCAGGGCATTGCATTTCACATCAATGAAAACGACCAGCGCGAACTGTCGCTCGCGATAACGTTCGCGCAGCTGGTCTTGCCGGACGAACAGGGCGTGCTGACGTCCGCCGAGTTCTCGTGCGCGGCGATGACCCTGGTCGATACCGCATGGCGTTGCGAACAGGGAAAGCTGAGCATCGGCGATTCACCGCTCGGCGCCCAGGAGACGACCTGGACCGGCAACTTCAGCGGAACCGACGACTTCGCACTGCATGTTGCCAAACTCGCGCTCGGTTCAGGCAGCGTGGCGTTGGAGCTCTCCGGCGTCGCCGGCCAATGGCGCGCGAAGCTCGACGCCAGCCGCTTGCCGATCGCGCAGTTGCAGCGGCTACCCAAGACGGCAGCGCTGCTGCCGCGCGATTGGGGGGTAAAAGGCACGCTCAGCGCCGATATCGAGGCGGCGGGTGAGGTGGGCGAACCGCAGTCATTGAGCGGCAATTGGCGGGTGGCCGGAGTCAGCTACGGTTCGCCGGACGGACTACAGGCGGCCGAGAAACTGCATCTCAGCGGCCGTCTGACTGCCAGGGCCGTGCCGGGCGGTAGCTGGAAGATCGATGCCTCGGCGGACTGGCCACAGGGGGCGCTGTATTCCGACCCGCTCTATCTGGATGCGCAGAACACGCCGATCAAGGCCTCCATCGCCGCGGTCTGGAAGCCGGATGCCGGGCAATGGCAACTCGACAACTGGGCGGTCGACGCCGGCAGTGCCCTCAAGGTGTCGGGCACCGGTCTGTGGGACGACCGCGGGCAGCGTTTCACCAACCTGGTGGTCGCGGCCGTGATCGACGATGCCGGCGCTCTGTACCGCGGCGTACTGCAGCCATTCATGATCGGCACGGCGGCCGATGAGTTGGAGATGGCGGGTCGGGTCGGACTGGTGCTGCATTTCGATGAGCAAGGCATCGAGCAGGCCGGCCTGGAGCTGAACCAGCTGGCGATGGACGACAAGCGCGGTCGCTTCGGTCTCGGCAGCACCACCGGCAGTGTCGCCTGGGATCGCGACCAGGAGGTTCCGGCATCGAAGATGGCCGTCGGCGGTGCCAGTATCTACGGCATCCCGACCGGCGAGTTCGCGATCAACGCGCAGTTCGCCGGCGATCGTTTCGAGCTGCTCGAACCGGTGGTCGTGCCCGTCGCAGGCGGCGCGCTGGCGCTGGACGCCTTTGCGCTCAACGGGGTCTTGATGGCCGGCGCGCCGCCGAGCTGGACGGCAACGGCCTCGCTGCGCGACGTGTCGCTCGAACAATTGACGACGATGCTCGAATGGCCACCGTTCGGCGGCGAGATCAACGGTCAGCTGCGCGAGATGCATTACGCCGACAAGGTGTTCAGTATCGGTGGCGGTCTCGAGCTACAGGCGTTCGATGGCATGATCCGCGTCGCGGGACTGAAGATCCGCGATCCACTGGGTAGCCTGCCGGTGCTGACCGCCGACGCCCAGCTCGACGGTCTCGATCTGACGGCGCTGACACAGACGTACTCGTTCGGCCGCATCGATGGCCGGCTCGACGGCACCGTCAGCAACATCGAACTGGCCGCCTGGCAGCCGGTGGGCTTCAAGCTGCATCTGTTCACCCCGCAAGACGACGATTCGCGCCACCGCATCAGCCAGCGTGCGGTCGAAAACCTGACCGAACTGGGTAGCGGCATCCCGGCCGGCCTGTCGGCCACGGTGCTGCGGATTTTCGATGATTTCCGCTACGACGCGATCGATGTGCGGATCGCGCTGAAGGGCAATGTGGCCACCCTGGACGGACTTGCGCGGCCGGATGGCGGCTACTACCTTGTGAAGGGCGCCGGCTTGCCGCGGATCGATGTCATCGGACGTAACCGCAGCGTGGCCTGGAAGGATCTGGTGGAACGCCTGCAGCAGATCCAGGTCGAAGGTGCAACGATCGAATAACTGACCTGGTTAGGAGCAAGATGAAAAAGATTCTCGGATACCCTCTGATGGCGTTGGTGTTGACCGCCTGCGTAACGATCAATATCTACTTCCCGGCTGCGGCTGCGGAAGAGGCCGCGCGCACCATTGTGCGGGATGTGCTCAAGGCGGAAGAGGGTGCCGTGAAACCGGAAGGCGAAGCAACGACCCCGCCCGATGGCGACAAGTCGTCTGAGGTGATCGACGCCAATCCGCTACTGATCGTCGTGGGACGGCTGCTGGAGGTCATCGTACCGACCGCCGAAGCGGCCGAGGCGGATATCAATATCAACACACCGGCGATCGGCGCGATCCGCGCCAGCATGCAACGTCGCCAAGGCAGTCTCGCGCCTTTCTACAAGAGCGGTGCAATCGGTTTTGCCGACAACGGTTCGGTGGCCGTGCGTGACATGAACGCGGTGCCCTTGCCGCAACGCAACCAGGTGAAGAAGTTGGTCGCCGACGAGAACGCCGACCGCACCAAGCTATACCGTGAAATCGCCAAGGAGAACGGCCATCCCGAGTGGGAGGGCAAGGTGCGCGGAACCTTCGCCAAGGTGTGGGTACAGGAAGCGCCCGGCGGCTACTTTTACCAGCAGGGTGGCGGCTGGAAGCAGAAGTGATGCGTTGACCGATTCGCTACTTGCCGGAGGCGATCTTGCCGATCGTCTTTGGCGGTAGCAGCCAGCGCAGTTCGCCTTTCTCTTTACCAATCTGCTTCCATGCCTCGATGTCGAAGTCGATGCGCAGCATCGAACCCGTCGGCACCCTGATCAGGCCACCGCCGATCAGCTTTGCCGCCAGTGCCGACCAGGTCGGCTCGTGGCCGGTCAGCAACAGCGTTTCAGGCGTCTCGTCCAAAGCAGCGATCCACTCGATGATGTCGTGCGGCGTGTTTTCGTACAAGGTGCTTTCGATACGCATCGGGCAGCGCCAGCGGCCGGCGCGTGCCGCCAGTTGCAGCGTGTCTCGGGCGCGCAGTGCCGACGAACTGATGGCGAGATCGGGGATCTGCCCCATTGCAGCGAGCGCACGACCCATAACGCGAGCCGCGTCCTTGCCGCGTGGTGCAAGCGGTCGTTCGTGGTCGGAGGCGTAGTTGGCGTCCCAGTCGGATTTTCCGTGACGAAACAAAATCAGGCTGAGCATCTTCTTCGTACAGGCGGTGTGAGCAGAGACGACAAGCTACCACGAAGCCGCCAGCGTTCACACCGCGGACTGTTACCCGGAATGTGCGACGGCGTTAAGCAGGTTTGCGCAGCAGGTCAACGCGCAGCGGGTTCAGGAACTCGGCAATACCGTCATCGTCGACGTGCGGCGCAAAACGCGTTTTGACCGCTTCGTACACGTCGTCGTTGATCTCGTATTCCGAGTGAGTCGCACCCATAATGCGGCGCTCGAACTCCTCGAAACCTTCGAACCGCGAGGTGCCGGCAAAGTGAACTTCGCGCTTGAGTTCCAGGATGCCTTTCTGCACGGCGCGCTGGATCGCCTCGAAGGCGGCTTCGCGAACGCTTTTCTCGTCGTTGAACAACCGTAGGATCTCGTTGAAATCGCCGGCGTAGACGGGTTCGGAGATGTACGCCAGGCCACCGGGTCGCAGTACGCGGGCGACCTCCGACAGGGCCTTGTCCATGTCCTCGATCGGCACATGATGCAGCGATTTCAGCATGATCACGGCGTCGACGGAGTCGTCTTCCAGCCCGATCGACTGCGCGCCGCCATACACGAAGCTGACATTCGGCAGGTCGGGAATAAGAAGATTTTTTTCGTGTTGGACCTTGTCCACTTCCATCGCCACGATCTCGCGAATCGCAAAGCTCTCGGCGAGCCGACGGGTGGTAAAGGCCGCGCCACAGCCCAGTTCCAGCAGTCGTGCGCCTTCGAGCGGCAACAATTCACTGATCTGTTCGAAATCCGACGAGCGCGGTAAAGCGCCATCGACAGCTATCTGCATCATCAACCTGCTCCAATACAGCTTGTTGTTTTGTTGTTTAGTTTATGCAGTGTGAGGCACCGATGACAATCGGGTGACAAGGGTCCACCGGATGTCATCAGACGGGTACACTGCGTGCCTGATTTCAGCCGTTGCGAAAAAGCATGCAAGATACCGACCCTGCCGTTTTGTCGGTTCTCCGACAAACCTTTGGCTACGACAGCTTCCGTCCAGGACAGGGGGAGGTCATCGCCGACCTGACCGCCGGACACGACGCGTTCGTGCTGATGCCGACCGGCGGTGGCAAGTCGTTGTGCTACCAGGTCCCGGCCCTGGTGCGCTCGGGGGTGGGGGTTGTCGTGTCTCCGTTGATCGCCCTGATGAAAGACCAGGTCGACGCGTTGCACGCCAACGGTGTGGCGGCCGCCTGTTACAACTCGACGCAAGACAGCGAGGAGGCGCGCCGCGTGCTGGCACAGTTGCACAACGGCGAGCTGCAGCTGCTGTACGTCAGCCCCGAACGCCTGCTCAACAGCAGCCTGCTGGAACGCCTGGCGGATATCGAAATCGGCTTGTTCGCGATCGACGAGGCGCACTGTGTCTCGCAGTGGGGACATGATTTCCGCCCGGAGTATGCCGCGCTCGGCACGCTGCGGGAGCGGTTTCCTGCCGTGCCCCTGGTTGCGCTGACCGCAACTGCCGACAAGCAGACACGGAGCGATATCCTGCGCGTGCTGCGTCTGAACGATGCGCGCATCCACGTCAATGGCTTCGACCGTCCCAACATCCGCTACACCGTGCTCGAGAAACACAAACCGTTCGAACAGCTGATCGCGTTTCTGCGCGGACGAGAAAGCCAGTCGGGCATCGTCTATGCCTTGAGCCGCAAACGGGTCGAAGAGATCGCCGAGCGATTGAGCAACGCCGGCGTATCGGCTGCGGCCTACCATGCCGGCATGTCCGCCAAGCGGCGCGCCGAGGTGCAGGAGGCATTCCTGCGCGACGACATCCTGGTGGTTGTCGCAACCGTGGCCTTCGGCATGGGTATCGACAAACCCAATGTGCGTTTCGTCGTGCACTACGATCTGCCGAAGAACATCGAAGGCTATTACCAGGAAACGGGTAGAGCGGGGCGCGACGGTCTGCCCGCCGATGCGTTGCTGTTGTTCGGTGCACAAGATGTCGTCACTGCCCGGCGGTTGATCGAGTCAGGCAACAACAACGATCAGCAACGTGTGGAGACGCACAAGCTCAATGCGATGATCGGTCTCGCCGAAAGCGTGACCTGCCGGCGCCGCGTATTGTTGAACTATTTCGGTGACCGCCACCAGGAAGACTGCGGCAACTGTGACGTTTGCGACGATCCGCCGCAGCGTTTCGACGCGACCAACGACGCACGCAAAGCGTTATCGTGTGTCTACCGTGTCGGACAGCGCTTCGGCATCAAGCATGTCATCGACGTGTTGCGCGGCGCCGATACCGAACGGATTCGCCTGTTCGGCCACACGCAGCTGTCGACCTACGGCATTGGTAGTGACCGAAGTGAGATCGAGTGGCAGTCGATCCTGCGCCAGTTGATTCATCACGGCTACCTCGAGCAGGACATTGCCCACTATTCGGCACTGAAGCTGACCGAAGATGCCCGACCGCTGCTGCGCGGCGATGAGGAGCTGTGGCTTGCGAAGCCGCGCATGCAGGAGAAGCCGGCGGGCAAACGCAAGTCGTCTTCGGTGGTGGCACCCGCCGACGAGGCCTTGTTCGAGGAACTGCGCCAGTTGCGCAAACAGATTGCGCAGGATGCCGGCGTGCCGCCGTATGTTGTCTTTGGCGATGCGACGCTGGCGCAGATGGCGCGTGAACGTCCACTCGACGATGATGCGATGCTGGCGATCAGCGGCATTGGCCAGCACAAACTCGCCAAGTATGGCGCCGAGTTTCTCGATGCCATCACTGCTTACTGCGTCGACAGCAACGATTCGGCGCTCAATCTCACCCCGCTGCACCGTCGCGTCCTGCAGGCTGCGCGCGACGGATTGGATCTCGATCAGATCAGCGGTCAGTGTGCCCAGACCCTGGGTGATACCAGCCGCATCCTCGTCGAGCTGATCGAGGCGGGCGAGGCCGTCGATCCACAACGCCTGATCGCGCCGCGCAAATACGCGATGATCGAGGCGCTGCTGGACGACAGCGACGGTGAACCGGATCTGGCCGACCTGCGCGCTGCGTTGCCGCCGCTGATCGCCGATCACGAGATACGCCTGGTGTGTGCGGCCTGGTAAATGGCGCGACCGGCACGGTGGTAACGTCGGTATCAGGGTAGCGCACGAGGTCGTGCGGAATCGGAGCGAGCAACGGTGACTGTCGAAACGCCCGAACAACATGAAGCCTTGATGCAAGCGCTGATGTCGGCCGAGCACTGGCCGCAAGGTGGCGCAGACCGCCGTCGTATCGATACCCATATCTCCACGGTGATACTGGCCGGGGATACCGCCTACAAGATCAAGAAACCGCTCGACCTGGGCTTTCTCGACTTCCTGTCGCTCGAATCGCGCCGCAAGGCCTGCCTCGAAGAGCTGCGATTGAACGGGCGCTTGGCACCGAGTGTTTACCAGACGGTGTGTGCCATCACCGGTCCGATCGAGTCGCCGCGTATCGATGGTGACGGCGAGGTCATCGACTGGGCCGTGCAGATGCGCCGTTTCGACCCTGACGCCATCCTCTCCAATCCCGCAACGCCGTTGACCGCGCAGATCATCGATGCGCTGGCCGATCGGGTTGCGGAGTTTCATCGCACGGCCGCGGTCTGTGATCCGGACGAAGCATTCGGCTCGCCCGACGCTGCGTTTGGACCGATGCTGCAGAACTTCAAGCAGATCATTGCTTTCGGTGCGGCCGATGAACAGCGTCTTGCGGGGTTGAACGAGTGGACGACGATTCAGCGCGACACACTGACGCCTTTGTTGCAACAGCGCAAACGCGACGGCCACACGCGCGAATGCCACGGCGATCTGCATCTGGGCAATGTCGCTCTGATCGACGGTCAGCCGGTGGTCTTCGACGCCATTGAGTTCAATGCCGGTCTGCGTTGGATCGACACCATCAACGATCTGGCGTTCATGACGATGGACCTGCAGGAGCGCGGCGAGACCGCGTTCAAATACCGCCTTCTCGATCGCTACCTGCAACATACCGGAGACTATGCAGCGCTGAAGCTGTTGGGGTTCTACGAAGTGTATCGCGCCATGGTACGCGCAAAGATAGCCGCGATCCGCCTGCAGCAGCCGCTGAACGATGTGGAACATAGCGAGGTGATGGCGACATTCAATCGCTATGTCGCCCTGGCAGAGACGCTGACCCAGGAGGGTAGTGGCGCCCTCGTGATCATGATGGGCGTATCGGGCAGTGGCAAAAGCTACGCCGCCCAACACTTGGCAGACGGCTTGCCCGCGGTGCGAGTGCGCTCGGATGTCGAGCGCAAGCGCCTGCTCGGTGTTGACGCACGGCAGGATGCGACCGCCTTGGGCGCCTATTCGGCCGACCTGACGGAGCGTACCTACGACTGTCTGAGATCGCGGGCGCGAGAGATCATCGATGCCGGTTACGTGGCTATCGCCGACGCGACCTTCTTGCAGCGGGAAAAACGGGCGCCGTTTCAGGCATTGGCCAAAGAGCTGGGCGTGCCCTATGTGATCGTTGACTGCGATGCGCCCGTCGAAGTCTTGCAGCAACGTATCGTCGCCCGTCAGGACGATGCCGCCAATGTCTCAGATGCCGACCTTCAGGTACTCGAAAAACAACTTGCGGCCCGCGAGCCGCTAACCGAGCAGGAACATCCGTTCAGTATCGCGGTCAGGCCGGATCGGCCGCTGCCGCGGGAAGCATTGCGCCAAATGTTGATCGGTTAATCGATAGTCGTAATCAAGTTGTCATTTTGCGATCACACCCGGTGCCCGCCAAACAGCATTCTGAATCCGTGACATCGTTCATGCTGCGATCGCATATCGCACCGCCCGGATCGAGTAGAATTGGCGATTGGCCATAGCCGGTCATTGCACCCAACCGGTGAGCCTTTCGGCGCAGATTATTCTCGAGCATAGCCGCACCGAAATCTCTGCGTCGGCCGGTGGACCAGGGGTCGTGGCTCGACGACCCATTCGTACAGCGCTGCGACGAAGCGGGTGGTGTCAGCGCCGCGGTATCGCGATATTGCGCCCATTACGCTGGCGTGCGCTGGCCTTGGATTGGTGTGCCAGGGTAAGAACGATTTTGAGGTGGTCGAGCAACGGAACCGAGACAAGCGGGTAGGCGTTCTGAAGCCGACATGAACTCCGGACGCCAGCCGGAGGCAATATGTGGTCCGGCAGGGGTGGGGCGAAGGCATGTCAGCGTCGTGTCTGCTTGCTGCACCACGTTCGTTGGTGGTTGAGCCAGGCAAGCACGGTGATCGTAGGCGCGTTTCGGAGGGCTGGAATCACTCCGGTTCAAGCGGCCTTGGTTGCAGATTACGCGCCGAGAATATAACGTTCCGGCTTCACTTCCTCCATGTGGAATAAAGCCCACCCAGGTTGCAGAAGACAAGCGTAGAAAATTGAACAATAAAAGCTGAGCTTAGCGGTCGGACGGCATGACTGCCTGTAAATGGACATTCGATGCACGTTTCGCTAAAGGCGAAAACAAAGGATTACGATGGCACTTAACGATTGTCGCATCTTGGATTTACCGCGCATCAATGATCGCAGGGGAAACTTGACCTTCATCGAGGGCGGGACCCACATCCCTTTCGATATCGCGCGAACATACTACCTTTATGACGTCCCCGGGGGCGCTGAGCGAGGCGGGCATGGACACAAAGCCCTCTCCCAGTTGATCGTTGCTATTTCAGGTAGCTTCGATGTACATCTGGATGACGGTGCCGAGAAACGGAGTTTCCATATGAACCGCTCGTACTATGGGTTGTATGTGACTCCGATGATTTGGCGGGAGATCGATAACTTTTCGTCTGGGTCTGTCTGCTTGGTTCTGGCCTCCGATCATTACGACGAAACTGACTACTACCGTAACTACGACACTTTTAAAGAGGCTGCAAAGCGCTATTGGGGTCACCAATGACAGTTCCTTTTTTGGATCTCAACCGGATGCACGAGCAATTGCAGCCGCAGCTCGACGAAGCTTATCTAAGGGTAATGAAGAACGGATGGTTCATCCTTGGCGATGAGGTCAATGCGTTCGAGAAAGAGTTTTCAGACTATTGCAACGCGGACCATTGTGTGGCGGTCGGCAATGGTTTGGATGCGCTGGCCCTGACGCTCAGGGCTATGGATATTGGACCAGGCGATGAAGTGTTGCTGCCGGCTCACACCTTTATCGCCACGGCATTGGCCGTCAGCATGTCGGGGGCGACGCCGGTACTGATAGACGTCTCTGCAGACAGTCCGCTGATCGATCCTCGACAACTGGAAAACGCCATTTCCTCAGTCACGAAAGCGATCATCGCGGTTCACCTGTATGGGGAACCAGCAGATATGGATCCGATTATGGCTGTGGCGGAAAAGCACGGATTGAAAGTAATCGAAGATGCTGCGCAAGCGCACGGCGCCCGATACAAAAACCGCAGAACGGGTTCGATCGGCCACGCCGCGTGTTTCAGCTTTTATCCAGGGAAAAACCTGGGGGCGCTCGGAGATGGTGGTGCAGTCACCACCAATGATCCGCAATTGGCGGAACGTTTGAGAATGTTGCGCAATTACGGCAGCCGCACGAAGTATTTGCATGAGGCGCAAGGAGTAAATTCTCGTCTGGATGAACTGCAGGCCGCCTTTTTGCGGGTCAAGCTGCAGCATCTCGACGAATGGAACGAGCGTCGAAATATCATCGCAGAAAAGTTGTCTTCCAGCCTGCGGGACTTGCCGGGTCTACAGTTGCCGCGAATTGCGGAAGACTCGTCGGCTGTTTGGCATCTCTATGTCGTGCGCCACCCCGCGAGGGATGCACTGGTGGAATCCTTGTCGGATAGGGGCATCCAATGCCAGATCCACTATCCGCAGTGTGTACCCGATACTCCCGCTTATGCAGATGGCATTGAAGGTGCCGATCGCGCGATATTCAGTCGTCGCTGGGCAGCCGATTGTTTCAGTCTTCCTATCGATCCCTATCTAACGGATCAGGAAGTGGAAGAAGTCATTGGCGCTGTTCGAGATGTCGTGCGCGCGCATGCAGACAACACCTGCAGCTGAGCGACAGATTCAGATCGGCATGGAACAGGGGGAAGTTCGAGTGGGAACGGTACCAATTTCATCCTGGCTCTTCAGGATGTTGTCGGCTTCCAAATGCCTGCTTGATGAGACGGCAATCCTGATCATTCACCGCCTGTCAGCTTCCTTCATCAAACCGCGTTCTATCTCTCCGAAGAACGGCAGCTGTTGTTCAATCCGTTAGAGGATAAAGTCTGATGCACCAGCTAAGCGATTTCTTCGATGCTGCGCAAAAAAACGGCAAATTCAGACAGACACAATTCGTCAACTCTGACCAACCGGATAGCGTCTGTTTTGTCGGTGCGTCACGTTATGTGCAGATCGCCAACGAGAATCCGGCGATCACTTGTGTGGTAACGACCCCCGAGTTGGCAAAAGAGATTGAACAGAGCAAGGGGCTCGTTGTCGTCGATTCGGCGGAGGAAACGTTTTATCGCTTGCACAACCTTCTGTGTGAACAACAGCAAATGCGTCCGGCACTTGATCCAGGTATTGCTGAAACCGCAAAGATTCATCCTCGAGCTTATGTCGACGAATACGTCGAAATCGGTGAAGACGTCGAGATCGACGTTGGCGCTGTCGTTTTGTCGGGAACGGTTCTGGAAGACGGCGTAAGAATCGGTCCCAACGCAGTTATTGGCGCGGAAGGACATTTTTTCAAACGCTTTCCGTCCGAACTCTTTTGCGTTAAACATGCGGGCGGAGTTCGCCTTCGCAGGGGCGTGCACGTGCTGGCGGGGGCGGTGGTTTCAAAGGCGTTGCATAGTAATTTTACAGAAATAGGTGAACAATCAGTCGTCAGTGTGCATGCCCATATCGCTCACGGTTGTAGTATCGGTAGCCGGACGATCATTGCAGGCAACTCGCAGATCGCTGGCTACACTTCTGTAGGCAACAATGTTTGGATCGCACCATCGGTTACTGTCGGAAATCTCCGCGAAATTGGCGATGATGCCAAGCTGGAGATCGGCAGCGTAGTGATTGAAGACATCGATAAAGGCGAGCGAGTGTCAGGCAATTTTGCAGTTCCTCATGCGCGGAATATGTTCAGCCACGTCCGGCGCAAGAAGGGTTGAGGTGGATTGAGTGTTTTTGCACGATTTAGATCTGAATTTTGCTTACCGTGGCCAGCGTAATTACATCCAGGGTGCTGACTTATTTAATTCAGTATTGGAATCTACAAGTTCCGGTGAGATTTCTGATATTCGAATGACGGCACATGGCTTGATCCTGAACTGTAATTGTCGCGTCAAGTTCTTCGATGCCGACCCCAAACAATATGAAGGTAAGTTCCGCGGACGTTTCCACCTCAATGGAAAAGCCGTTTGGTTTGATTTGCTGGAACTGACAGATGGCTGCGATTGCCGGAGAATACCGTATGACGAACAGTCGATCGTCGATGCATGCCGAATCAATGATGAGCAAATCTACTATGACGGTAGTTTACAATACACATTCATGGAGATTGCTGTTGCCATGAATAAACATCTTTTGTCGCAAACACACCCCGATATCCAAGGACGCTGGATTTTCACCGGTATAGAGCTAGACAGTTTTCGTAAATCTGGCGGGCCGACCAGCTTGCGAGTTACGCACAACTTTCAAAACAAGCTGGTGAAAACCCGCATTTTGGATGACGGCCATGCCGCAGGCACCATTTACTTTTCTTTGATCGACAGATGATCGGGATACAGGACATCGGGATCTACATTCCCGAGAAGAAAGTAGATAATTTGACCCGGTTGAGCGAGTTTGAAACCGACGAGGCTTTCATCCGCGAGAAGACGGGTATGCTTCAGGTCGCGCACAAGTCAGACGATCAGGAGACCTCGGACCTGGGCATTGCCGCTCTCGCCGATCTGGTTGCTCGGACGGGCCTGGAGTTGGACGAAATTCAGTGCCTGGTGGTTTGCACCCAGAACCCGGACGGGCATGGTTTGCCGCATACCTCGGCAATCGTTCACGGCAAAGCGGGCCTATCGCGAGATTGCGCCGTCTTTGATGTATCGCTGGGATGTTCCGGTTATGTCTACGGGCTTTCTATCATGAAGGGGTTCATGGAGGTAAACGGATACAACAAAGGCGTACTCATAACGGCAGACCCTTACTCCAAAGTGGTTGACGAGAATGACAAGAATACTGCTCTGTTGTTCGGCGACGGTGCCACCGCAACCCTATTGAGCGACAAACCAAAGTGGAACATTGGCAAGTTTCTGTTTGGTTCGGATGGGAAACACGCCGGGGCTATCGAAGTTGACGACACCGGTGAGCTGCATATGGACGGACGGGGAGTTTTCAATTTTACGGCAACGGTCGTTCCGAAGAATATCCGCGACACCTTGATGTCAAACGAAGTCGATGTGGACGAAATCGATCTGTTTGTCCTTCACCAGGGTAGCCGGTATATCCGTGACACGCTCGTCAAGCGTTTAAAAGTTGCGCCGGAGAAAGTACCCTTTGCCGCCAATGCTTACGGAAATACGGTGTCCTCTTCGATACCGATGATTCTTGCGGACGTGGATCACGATGTGCCCAGAATTCTGATTTCGGGATTCGGGGTTGGGTTGTCCTGGGGAAGCTGCGTACTTACAACTGCTTTAAGAGACACAAGAGGCTAAGTTTCATGAAAGCCAACGTAGAAGAAATCAAAGCCATCATCAAAGATGTGGAAACTGCCGCTGACGTTGATGCAATGTCAGAAGGTGACGACTTTGCCGACGTCGGGATAGATTCCCTCGAAATCTTCAATATCCTGCTTGGAGTCGAGGAAAAATACGGCATCAGTATTCCGAATGAGCAGGCAGAAAACCTTAACTCAATTGCTGCGATCCTTGGTTTTCTGACTGAACTCGATTGATGAAATCCTAATTATGTGGCTTTGAACACACGCCACGCTACCCGGCAAGTTATGCAAAGAGTTACAGGACACTATTGAAACCACAGTTTACTGCCGAGAGCGGGCGGCAGATTGCGTGCGCCAGTTGATTGTCTCTAGCCCTGCGGAAAGGGATTGGAAGAAGGTGATGGTTTCTATCGTGATGTAGAGCGCGCATATTCAGACAGAAACGACGGTTCACCGATAGGAAGACGCTTGTGCGGAAAGCAGGTGAGATCACTGTCAGACGTTACGAACCCGATTCCAAGCATCGATGGGACGAGTTCGTCGACAACGCGAAGAATGGTCATTTCATGTTCATGCGCGATTACATGGACTACCACGGCGATCGCTTTGCCGATCATTCGCTGATGTTCGAACAAAAAGGCAAACTGATCGCGTTGTTGCCCGCTAATGAGAAGGAAAGCGAGCTGATCAGTCATGAGGGCCTTACTTTCGGTGGAATCCTATCGAGCCAGCGCACGGGCGTAATCCTCATGTCGGAAGTGGTTGCTGAGCTTCGCGCCTACACCTCCTCGAAGGGTTTCTCGCGGATTGTTTATAAGGCAATTCCTTATATCTACGCTGCCTTGCCGTCAGAAGAAGATCTCTACGCGTTGTTCAGCCAAGGCTGCCGATTGTTCCGGCGAGATATCTCTACGGCGATACGTCTGTCCTCGCGCATTGCATATTCGAAAGGTCGTAAGGAGAACATCAAAAAAGCACAGCGGGCCGGCATCGTTTGTACTGAGGCCGCAGATCTGAGTGAATTTTGGTTGTTGCTCAATGAAGTTCTTGTCGAGCGTCACGGAGTCAAAGCGATTCACAGTCGAGAGGAAATGGAACTTCTCCACAAGCGTTTCCCCAAGAATATTCGCCTGTGCGAGGCTCGAGATGCGGATGGCACGCTGCTGGCTGGCGCGCTTCTTTATATAAATCGTGGTGTGGTACATGCCCAGTATTTGGCCAATTCCACAGCGGGCCGCGAGGTCGGTGCGCTGGACGCGGCGATAGAATTCGCAATCGGCTTGGTACCAGATGCGCGGTACTTCGATTTCGGTATCTCGACCACCGATGCCGGCATGTCGCTAAATCGTGGTCTGCAAGCTCAGAAAGAGGGTTTCGGCGGCCGCGGCGTAGTACATGACTTCTACGAACTACAGTTGGCTTGATGCCAGAAACGACTGCAGGCTCAAGAAAACGCAATGAAAAGCCATGTCAGTGATGAAGGGTTTGTTGTTCGACCAATCGCGCACAATCATCCAGCGTTTCTTCTGATTCCGGTAACCGCCGGAGATATGGCGAGCAATGCCGCACGGCTCACGAACAACGTCACCGATAATGGTTGTTCGTTGGTCGAACAACGCTATCCCGGCAAAGTGTGCACACCCACCACAAGTGGCCGTCATGCACTCAAGCTGGTACTCGGGGACATTGGTGTGCAGCGAGGCGACAATGTCGCAATCTACACCACAACCGGAAATCACTACGTTTCTGGTTGTGTTACTCAAACGATCGAATCTCGAGCAGACTGGATCAGAGACGGAATTGACAGCAACACCCGTGCGATCCTGGTCAACCATGAGTTCGGCTATCCATTCGACATAGAACGGCTGCGAGTCCTCAGGCATTACGGATTGCCGATCATCGAGGATTGCGCATATTCGATGGGCTGTCATTACGAAGATGGCGAACCAGTCGGAAGCTTCGGCGATTACGCAATATTCAGTCTACCCAAGTACCTGCCAGTTCAAGTAGGGGGATTTGCCTTATCTGCGCAGTCCTTGCTATCTGAAGCCACGTCGAACAACGACAGGCGATACGTAGAGGTTGCGCTGGCAACCTATTACCCGCAGCTCGAAAGCATTGCCAAAAGCCGATGTGAGAATCACTTGGCTTTAGCTGAACGTTTGCAGGGCTTGGGAATCAGGCCATTGCTGAAACTGAAGCAAGGCGCGGTTCCCGGGGTGTTTTTGTTCCAGTACGAAGGGCCACTCGATTATCCCGCACTGAAGGACTACCTATGGGCCATGGGTGTTCAGTGTAGTGTCTTTTACGGAAAGGAGGCCTTTTTCCTACCGTGCCATCAAGCAAGTTCACGAGCATACATGGACATGATCCATGCGTTGCTCAAGGCCTTCATCGATGCAAACTAACGTTGCTTTGCTTACCGGTTTCGACCGTTCCGGCACAAGTGCCATTTCCAAGGCGATCGCAACGCATCCTCAGGTGGAACTCCTTTGGCGCGTGTTCAATAGTGGCAGCATCCGTCGCAAAATGAACGTGCTGCTGACGGACGAATCAGCCTCGGATGAAGACCGGCATTTTTTCTCCGAACTAGAGCATGGACGCTTGTACACCGACTACATAGAGACGGTTTACCATTGGAAAACCTCGACTACAACAGAAGGCTTGGTAGAAGGTCGGCTTCATGTCTTGATAACAAATATCAATCATCTCGCCGTGCCATGGTCCATGGCCAAGTACCCGAAGATTGGGCACTGGGGGATTTGGCGTGATCCTTACCATATATTGCAGTCATGCGTGGAGAACAAATTTCTAGAGGACTGGTATGAGGGGGCGGTGCTTGAATTGGCGGAACTGGTGACAAGCCATCCTTTCCTGAAGGAGCGGTTTGCTTGGGCATTGTCGACACTTGATTCCGTTACGCGAAAAACGGCTTTTATCCTGGCAGTGAGAAACTATGTGCTCTTCAATGCCGTTGGTGCTGAGAATCTGTTGGATTACGATCTGTTCTGCGAAACCCCCGATCGTGCCTTATTCCCCTTGTTGAATCGCTATGGAATAGCGAACGATCATGATTTCGACAAGGTGCTGGACGTAGATCTGAATACCATACCGGGCGTAGTACCTTACGAACGCGGACGAGTTAAGACGCTATACTTCAGCGATCGCGATATGTCTTTTTTGGCGGATTTGTTCGCGCCATTATTTTCGGCAGCTCGCCGAAACAATGATCATGCTTAAGCGAGCGGTAGTTCAGACCATTGATCTCGGCGTGAATGGCACAATGATCCCACCTTTTCGAATGATCACAGACTTCCAACTCTGCGGAAGCTTCAATCGCAAGCAATAAGTTGTCTTCAGGAATAGTCATGGGCACTCCCTCTACGCTACCACTGATAAGTGTTCGCATCCCCGCATATAACCACGAGCAGTTCGTCACCGAGACACTTGAGAGCGTTCGACTGCAGTCCTATCCGAATAAAGAAATCGTGATCATTGATGACGGTTCGACCGACCAAACTGCTTCGCGAATTGAAGAATGGATTGAACTACATGGCGATCAGATACCGGTTACTTACGTTAGCCGGCCGAACAAAGGCGTATCGGCAACAATCAATGAATTGATTGGCCTGACGAAGGGTGACTATTTGGTCACCCAGAGAAGATGGCTGTATTCGGTGACAGTCAAGTCATTGATATGGATGGCAACGTGATATTTTCTAGCGGTTTGGTTGATTTGCATTCAGCGAGGAAGTCCGAATACCGGACAGATAAGGGATTGAAGCGACAGATCATTCAGAACTGGTCGGTAACAGGCAGCGTAATCATGACCAGGAAAGAGCTACATGAAGAGTTTTTGTTCGACGAGAACCTTAAGGTTGAGGACAGAGATTTCTACTTGAGATTGGTTGCGAGAAACCTGCTCGGGTTCATCGACACCCCTGTCTCTGCTTATCGAGTTCATGATGCCAACACTTGCTTCGACCGACAAAGCAAGTTATCGAAGTCGCTCATAAAGTTCAACGTACTCAAGAAGAACATGAAGGAGTTCTCATGGCGCGACAAGCACCTGTTCTTTGTCCCGCTGTTAAGCTCCTTTGTTGGAATAGTTATCCGCTCGTTAACGTCGAGATAAAAGCCAAGCCCTTACGGGTACCTCGTACGACAGCGCACTATGCGCAAAGCAGCAGTGGCCGGATAGATTGGGTCGAGATTGGATGCAGGTAAGCTTTTTCAGAAGATCGGCGGGCCAGAACTCCGCTCGCATTGTTGGCAAGGGCCGAACCACTGGGCCAGAGGTCTCGGAGTACGGCGGGCATCGCTGTACTCAGCGGACAAGCTCAAGTGGTAGTTTCATGAGCCCGACTTCTTGTTCTTGCGCGCCGAGTATCGGGCGCAGTAATTCCGAGTTATTTATCAGAGTCTTTTATGATCAGTGATTGTTTGCCGAATTTCATTATTGCCGGGTGTTCGAAATCGGGTACCACAACGATTGCGGACTATCTTGCGTCTCATCCCGAAGTGTATTTCAGCCGCATTAAAGAGCCTCGTTACTTTGCGTTTCCCGGCGTGAAGCCGGAATTTGCAGGGCCGGGAGACGAAGGGAGGTTCAACAAAACGACTGTTTGGGACTGGGGTGAGTACAAGAATCTGTTCGCGGAGGCAGCCTCGGGCAACTACAAAGCGATCGGGGAAGGCTCACCTATTTATTGTGCTGCTCACGAGCCTGCAGCGTTGATCAAGAAAACGCTGCCGGACGTGAAAATCGTCATCGTCATTCGCAATCCAATCGAACGAGTCATTTCGTCATATACGCATAATGTTAGGGATGGCTACGAGAATCTGCCTCTGGCCGAAGCGCTGCGTGCGGAGGAATCTCGCAAGAGAAGCAATTGGGCCAGGCATTGGCATTACAAGTCGCTTGGTCATGTTTCGGAGTTTCTGCAAACGTATCTAAATACGTTTGACGCTCAAAATCTGATGTTTGTCTTGTACGATGATTTCAAGGCGAACAACCAACAGGTAATGGACGATATTCATGGTTTTCTCGGCGTAGAAGCGAGGGAGATAGCCCAGTACAGGTTGAATGCCGCCGGAATGCCGAGGTCGCGGCTGTTGGCGCGGCTGGCGTCTAGTGACAACGTACTGAACAAAGTCGCGATGAAATTGACGCCGCCAGCGGCTAGAAAATGGATCAGAAGAAACTTGATAACGAACTCGGCAGGTCGGCCTGATGTTCAGAAACAAGTTCGTGTCCAATTGTTGGAAGAATTCAGCCGCGAAATCGATAGCCTTGCCGGACTGTTAGGGCGAGACCTTTCTCACTGGAAGACAATTGATGATCGCTAGTTCCGGTGGGCGCGATTAGTATGAAGGAGGATTGCGCTGTCACCACTGGAACGATCATTCAGTATCCGTGTAAGACCGGATCGACCGCTGCCTATCGAAGAACTGCGTCAGCGATTGCGTTGCTAGCAAACGCACGTGGCGTCTGCTTTGCAAGAATCACCCGCTGCGTATCACCCTCGTGTAACACGCCTGTAACTTAACCGACATCAAGCAGTTCAGCCCTAAAGGTTGTTTTCGTGTGGCCGATTTAAATTCCGTAGGCGGGTCGAGTGCCATGGAACAGGTCCGCTTTTCGTCTCGCCGCCGCATCCAAATAACAACCAACAAGGGATAACAATGCAGCAGCGCCAAGAGGGGTTGGATGGTGTCCGCGATTTACTCGCCAACGTGGACGCCAAGCTCAACCAACTGCGGTCGATCGAGCCGTTTTTCATCGATCTTTCGTTACGTGAGAATCCGGTCGGAGCGCGTGTCGGCCAGACGCTCGACGAGAAACTCACGATACTGCCCAAGCTTCGCGACTTCGGTTTTCGCAACATTCTGTTGGGTACACTCGACTATTCGATGCCCGACGAGCTGGAAGTCGACGACGATTTCATGATGTACCTGCGCGACCACGACATCGATATGTCGGGTTGCTTCGTGTTCACCGATATCGGGATCAGCGCGGCAGACGGCAGCTTTATCCCGTCCAGCTCGATGATCAAGATGCGTGACTACGGCGTGCCGAACACCCTGCACGAGATCTATCTGAGCGATTCGGGTATGGCAGGGCAGTATGATCTGCCGACCTTGCTGCGCAGCATTCCTGCGAGCGTCGATTGGCTGAACCAACACATCAAGGGCGACGATGGCGGCAAGCCACGCATCCTGATCAACATTGTCGACGGCTGCGATGCGTTTGCCGAGAATCCGCAACGCGTCTGCCAGGTGTTGCGAATGCTCGATGGTCTCGCGATCGAGGGTGTGAGTATCGAGGACGACAGAGGTACCTATCTGCCGCTGCAGGTTGGCGCCTACGTGGCCATTGCCCGGCAGATGATGCCTGCACCGCACAAGATCCTGGTGCACATCCATGCCGGCGGTGGTTTCGAAAACGCATCGGTTATCGAGGCATTGCTCAACGGTGCCGACGGCGCCTGGGGCGGGTTGCCGAAACGCGCTGCGATCATCGGTCATGCCTCGCTCGGCGAGCTGATAGCCAATCTGGTGCGTGTCGGCAACCCGCACATGCAGCAATACCAGCTCGACCAATTGCTGCCCCTGGCAACCAGGCTTCAGATCCTCGACGAGGAAGAGGTCGTGCCCGACGATTTGCCGATCCTCGGTCACAATGCCTACCGTCTGCCGCTGAGCTTCTTTCGTCAGGTGCCGGATCGGCCGATGGACCTGGTACCCGAGGCGATCGGCGGCACTTACCGCTACCGCATCTGTCCGGTGGTCAGCGATGAAAAGGTGATTGCCGGCCGCCTGGCCGAGGTGACGGGCAAGCCTGCCGACAGTTTCCCCGAACCCGTCCTGCAGCAGATGATCCGCTTGATGCGCCGCGAGCTGCGCGCCGGCAAGCGAATCGTCTACGACGAACCCGAACAATTGCTGGCGTTGTATCAGCGGGCGTCGCAAGGCTGAGCTCACCGTGTCGCGGCCGTCCGAACCATGAACCCGGGTATCAATAAACAACAACAAGGTTCAACCATGTCTCTCGATGAAAATTGCATCGACTCCGACAACGCCGTCTATAAAACCCTGCTCGAGTCGACCAAGGCGATCCCGTGGCGGATCGATTGGGCAAGCATGCGCTTCACCTACATCGGTCCACAGATCGAGGAACTGCTCGGCTGGACGCCGGCCAGCTGGGTATCGGTCGAAGACTGGGCGGCGCGCATCCATGCCGACGACCGCGAAAGCGTCGTCAACTTTTGCGTCGCGCAGTCGCAGGCCGGGATCGACCACGAAGCCGACTATCGCGCACTGACCAAGGACGGCGGGCACGTCTGGATTCGCGACGTGGTGCACGTGGTGCGCAACGAGGCCAGAGAGGTCGAGGCGCTGGTCGGCTTCATGTTCGACATCAGCGAGCGCAAGAAGACCGAACAGACGCTGCTCGAGTTACAGCGAGAACTCGAATCGCTGTCGTTCAAGGACGGCCTGACCGGCGTGTCGAACCGTCGCATGTTCGATTCGATCTTCGAGGCGGAGTGGATCGATGCCAAGCGCAATGCGCGGCCGCTGTCGCTGATCCTGCTGGATATCGATTTCTTCAAGCAGTACAACGATCACTATGGCCACATTCAGGGAGACACCTGCCTAAAAACCGTCGCGTCGGTGCTTAATACGGCCGCGACGCGCTCGCGCGATGTGTTTGCGCGTTACGGCGGAGAAGAATTCGTGTTCATCCTGCCCGAGACCGACGGACGTTCGGCGACCAAGGTGGCTGAACGCTGTCGCAATCTGATCTTCAAAGAGCAGATACCCCACGAGGGGTCACTGGCAGGCCAGTTGTTGACGATCAGTCTCGGTGTTGGCTGTCTGGTGCCGACCCACCAGGACGATCCGGTCGCCTTCATCGAGACGGTCGACCGTCGGCTGTACGAAGCCAAGCAACGCGGGCGCAACTGCATCGTCAACGACCATTAGCGGGCCGCGCGAATCCTTGTGCAACACCTGCGGCCGCCAAGCAACGGCGGCACGGTGCTCTACGCAGAGCACCGTGCGCGGCGATTGGCGTCGAAGCGGCGGCGATGTCAGTAAGGTATCGTCGGTGGTTCGACGACAACCGGGTCGGTCAGGGCAGCCATAAAGGCGACCAGGTCGAGTACTTCCTGGCGCGACAGTTCTAACGGTTTGATCAACGCGCTGCGATTGTCGGTGCTGTCGCCGCCACGGTTGTAGAACTCGATAACACCTTCGAGTGTGCCGATCGATCCGTCGTGCATGTAGGGCGCCGTCAGCAGCACATTGCGCAGGCCGGGTGTCTTGAACGCCCCCTGCATCGCCTTGTCATCCACCTTTGCGCCGCGCCCGGGGTCGTTGGATGCGACACCGATGTTGTGGAAAGCGTGGTCTGAGAAGGTTGGGCCGTTGTGGCACAAGGTACAGTTGCCTTTGCCGCTGAACAGTGCCAAACCTCGTTCGGCGGACGGGCTCAGCGCCGCCTTGTCGCCGCGCAGATAGCGGTCGTAGGCGGCATTGTCACTGATCAGCGAGCGTTCGAAGGCGGCGATGGCCGCAGCCATGTTCTGCTGCGTGATGCCTGATTCGGGAAATACCTTGGCGAACTGTTCCTGATACCACTGTACCTTGCTGATCTTCGGGATAAAGGTTGTGTCGACGCCGCGTTTGCCCATCGATTTGAATGCCTGGCTTTCGAGGCTTTCCGTGCGGCCGTCCCAGTGGATGATCGGCGAATAGGCGAGATTCACGATCGAGGGCGAGTTGCGTTTCTGCTGCTTGCCTTTGTGATCCACGCCGAAGGCCGCGCCGTCGCTCCAGCCCTGGTTAGGGTCATGGCAGCTTGCGCACGACTGGCCCTCGTTGGGTACCAGCCGGGGATCGAAAAACAGAACCTTACCCAACTCGATCATCTCGGCGGTTGCCGGTTTACCGCCGGGCCAGGGGATCTGGTCGCGGTCAGGTGTGCCCGGCGATGTGGCGAACGAGGCTGTTGTTGCGGCAGTCAGGATGAAGACTGCGGCGAATGTCGTTGGCAGTGTGTGTTGCAGTGGCATGTGGGTCCCTCCATGTTTTTGATCGGGCCGTGGGGCGTTGCAACGATTGGCAGCGAACCACGGCCGCATCGGCTGGTTGTCGATCCTGCAATAGTCCTGGGCGGATGAACGGCGCCCCCTACGGCCGGCTCGCCGGTGTTCCTCGTGGCGAGCCGCCGATGACTGCGGATGTTGTACGCCGCAAGCCCGGTCAAAAAGGTGGGAAGATCGGCAAACGACGTAGGATCATTCCGACCTTCGATAAGCGTAGCCCGCGAAACCTGCTCACGCTACCGAAGTCGAATTGGAACGCCGAGGTGCGGTGCCTGATCAATCGGCGTAGCCGCTGAGTTCGAGATAGCCAACGCCCCGGTGGCTGCCGCTGACGGTTACGGCACCCTCCCAATAGCGCACGGTCAGTGGCATCTCCTGATCGTCGAACGCCGCTTTCACGACCAGATCGAGATTGAGGGCGTCGCTCACCAGTTGCCATTCAACCGGGTAACGCGTGCCATCGGCCGTTTGCCAGTAACGCACAGGCGTCAGACGGGTATTGTCCAACGTCAGCGGCTGCGTGCTGCCGTCCCGGTCGACCAGAATCCCGGAACTGAAGCGCTGCGCCGCACCTTGCAGGTCGCGCAGTTGATAAAACATCAGGTCTTGCCCGTTATCGAGCTGCAACGCGAACCAATCCCAGCCTTGTTGGTCGGCAGCGAGCGCTGAACTCGACCATTCTCGGTCGAACCAGGAATTGCCGCTGACCCGATGGCGTTCCTCGGCAATCCTGATCTCGCCCTGCGTAGGCAAGCGTGTGAACGAGTAGTAGTAAGAGGCATTGCCCGGTGTCGCACTCTTTTGCGACAAGCCCCGGTCGCCCTGTAGTACCAGCGGTTTAGAACCTGCCTCAAGGGTCAGATCGATAGCGAAGCCGTCGCTGTCGGCTACCAGGCGCAACGGAAAAAACTCGTCACCCTTGCTGCGGATCGACCAGGGGCCCAGCCAGACGCGAAAAGGTTCGGCCTCTGCGCCGGCCAATCCCACCGCAGCGCGCGCGAACCGTTCGGCGCTGTAGTGTCGGCCGTCCTCGATATCGCTGACGGCGAGATGTCCCATGTACATCTGGCGCGTACGCCAATCGGAATCGGCCGTCGGCTGACCTGCGTCGAGCGCGATGCGAAACAGCGTGAGTTGATAGCCGAAGCGGTTGTTGAGATTGCCGGTGAAGTACCACCACTCCGTGGCGAATGTCGGATGAGCACCGTGGTCTTGCGGAAAACGGAATGCGCGAACATCGATGGCGCGCTCGAATCCTGCAGCCGGCTCGGTCGCCATGCGCTCCCCCAGCGATACCGTCGTGCCGGCCGTCGTTGACGGCGATTGGTCACAGCCGGCAGCCAGCAAGCCGACCAGTACAAGGTAGCGCCAACGCATCTTCAGTCTTCCCTCAGCTGCACGGCAGGTGGCTGGTTACCGGCCTCCCATGCCGGGTAGATACTGGCGATCAGCGCGGCGCCTATTCCCAGTACAACGGTAATGGCCAGCGGGGCGGGATCGAGCAGAAACGGCATGCTCCAGCCAAACGCGTTGACCTGTATCGAATCGGTCAACACCCATGCCATCAACATGCCGATCGGCAGTGACATCAGGGCGGCAATCAGGCCGAGCGTCGCAGACTGGATGGCGATCAGACCGCTGAGCTGGAGACGGGTCAGTCCCAGCGCGCGTACCACCGCATATTCTTTTCTGCGCTCGAGCTGCAATGCCATCAGGGCCGTCAGTACGCCGATAAAGGCAACGCCAAGCGACAGGTAACGCAACACATCGGTGATACGAAAGGTGCGGTCGAACACCGCCATGGATTCGTCGAAGATGTCACCGGCGGCGGTCAGTGCGATCCCGTCGATGTCGGTCAACGCTGCGGCGACCTGGTCGCGCAGCGTCGCTTTGTCCGATGCTTCGGTAAACAGCGCAAGGGTGTTGATGGCGTCGTCCTGCCATGCGCTGCGGTAGACCGGCAGGGGCATGAAGATTCGCCCGTGCTCGCTGCCGAAGTCGCGGAACACCGCGGCAATCGAGAACGCTGCGTTGCCTGCCGGCGTCGGCAGTTCGATCTGTTGCCCCGGTGTGAGCCCGAGACGATGCGCGAGCGGTTCAGAGACCAGGATGCCGCCGTTGTCGAACGCCTCCCAGGCACTGCCCGCGACGCTCGACAGCAGCGTGAACCCGCGGCGCGATGCCGGTGCAAGCTCGGCACCGCTGAGCTCGACCCGGTGCCCGTCGAGCCGGATGCGGCGGTGGCGATAGCGACTGGTCGCGTTGACCGCTGCGACCGTGGCGACGCGCTCGATGACTCCGCTCGAGAGTGTGGCGCCGTCGCGGAAATCGTCGCTAGCCACGTACAGGTCGGCCGTCAGCAGGTTGCCCAGCCAGTCGCTGACTGCACCGCGCATGCTGTCGACCATAATGGCAACACCGACGCTGGCGGCAAGTGCGACCATCAGCGCTGCGACCGCGGTGCCGAGGCGCGACAGGTGGCGATCGATATCGCGGATCGCCATGCGCCAGATACCGCGCAGCGGCAGGCGAACCAATACGCGATGGGTCAGTCGCACGGCCAAGGGGCTGAGCATGGCCGCGCCGATCAACAACACGAACAGGCCGGCGAAACCCGCGATGAGGCCCAATCCGCTGAATGCGATCGCCAGGCCGACGATGATCAGCGCCGCGCCGAGGGTGGCGAGTACTGGGACCTGGCGTTGTGTGGATTGCTCCAGTGCGGCACGCGACAGCGTGGTCAATGGCGGTGTGGCCGCGGCCTGGCGCGCCGGCAGCCAGGTCGCGAGCAGGGTGCCGCCGAGACCGAGCGCGACGGCCTTGGCAACCGACAGCAACTCGATGTGCAGTGCATCGACACTGACGCTGTAGTACAGCTCGCTCACCGTTGCGGCGACGATGCGCGTCAGCCCCTGGCCCAACCAAGTGCCGACGAGCAGGCCGATCAGGGTACCGATCGCGCCGAGCACCAGTGCCTCGGTCATGACCAACCGCGCAATCTCGTCGCTGCGCACGCCGATCGCCCGCAGTCGGCCGAGCAGTCGGCGGCGCTGCACCACCGAGAAACTCATCGCGTTGAAGATCAGGAATATGCCGACCAACAGCGCGAGCAGGCTCATTGCCGTGAGGTTGAGCTCAAACGCAGCGGACAGACCCGCGGTGCCGGCGGTCTGCTGTTGAATGTCGACCAGTTCGATATCGGGCGGCAGTCGCTGCTCGAGCCATGTTCGGGATTCGTCCGACAGGATCAGGTCGACATGACTGAGGTCGTTGCCCAGCTTGCCGATAGCCTGCGCCGTTGCGATGTCGGTGATCAGCAGGTCTCTGCTGGCCGCATGATCGTCGCTGCCGACGGCCCTGACTTGCAGACGGTGAACGACGCCTTGCGCGCTGATCTCGAGCGCGTCACCGGTCGACACATTGAGCGCACGCGCAGCCGAGCGGCTGAGTGCGACGGCCTTGTCGCTGGTCAGCCAATCGGAGGCGGCGGCCTGGCCTTGGGTGAGCGAAGACAGGTCATTGCGAAATGCACCCTCGGCGAACAGGTCGACGCCGAGCAGGGTCAGGGGGGCAGGGCGCCCGGCGACGCGCACCCGAGTTTGAATGACCGGTGCCATGGGTGGGTGTCCCGGCGTGGTGAACAATCGGGAGTACAACGATTGCGGTAGCCGATTGCTGGCGGAGAGCAGGCGATGCGTGGCCTTGCCTTGCAGTTGTTCGGCCGACAACAGGAACGATGCCTTGGCGGCGCGGTTGGCCAGGTCGACCGCCATGACGACGGCGACGCCCATGACGATGCCGATCAGTGCCAGTGCCGCCTGCCAGCGGTGGCGGCTCTGATAGCGCAGCCCGGCTCGCGTCAGCAGGTTGCCGGTGGCTGACCTCATGCCCCGGCCACGCGGCCGTGGTCCATGCGCATGACCTGGTCGGCGGCATCGGCGACGCGTGCGCTGTGGGTCACGATCAGCAAAGTCACGCCCTGTTCGCGGGCGAGGGCGGTCAGTAGGCGGATGATCTGCTCGCCGGTGTCTTCGTCGAGGTTGCCGGTGGGCTCGTCGGCCAGCAGCAGTTTAGGGCGGTGCGCCAAAGCGCGCGCGATCGCCGTGCGTTGCTGTTCGCCGCCCGAGAGTGTCTCCGGGTAACGCTCGGCCATGCCGTTCAGGCCAACCTGTCCGAGCAGGTCGTCGACACGCTCTGCGATCTGGTCGGCCGGTTTGCCGATCAGTTCCATCGGCAGCGCGATGTTCTCGCCGACGGTCAGCGTCGGGATCAGGTTGAAGAACTGGAACACGAACCCGATATGGCGGCGCCGGAACTGCGTGAGTTCCGGTTCGCGCAAGGCGTGCACGTCGACCTCATCGATCAGTACCCGGCCTTCGTCGGGCCGGTCGATCCCGCTGAGCAGATTCAACAGCGTGGTCTTGCCGCTGCCGCTGGCGCCGATCAAGGCGGCGATGGTGGCGCGCGGTACCTGCAGGCTCAGGCCTTGCAGAACGGTTTGTCGGCGGTCGCCGGAGCGATACGACTTGCTGAGTTGCTTAACGTCGAGCATGTGTTGTGCGGCGGGCCGGGCGGTTTCCTGTTCAACGACAATGGGGCGCGCCGGTATCTGGAGATCACCCGTTCTGGGGTCACAACGGGGCGCCACCCCATTATCGGGGATCGGTGGGCAGAAGTAAGGGCAGATCAGCCCGCCAGCGTTGGCCGACGTTGCGGGTTGTTCAGGTCAGATTGGCGCCGTTTCCCGAATTCTTCGCTGCGGTGCAACAGAAAAGCGTTAAACCCTACGTTTGCTGTATTGAAATCCATCGCTCGGGGCCCTAGAAATAACCTACCAAATTACTTGGATAAGCAGGTGTGGCATGAGTTCTTCGGCGAAACAAATGGATGATCTGGTCGCGCGCGGCTACGAACACGGATTCGTGACCGATATCGATACCGATGTGATCCCGCCCGGGCTCAACGAGGATGTGATCCGTCTGATATCGGCGCGCAAGAACGAGCCCGAATGGGTGCTCGAGTACCGTTTGAAGGCGTATCGCCACTGGCTGACCATGGATCCGCCGCAGTGGGCGTCGGTGCACTATCCGCCGATCGATCACCAGGCGATCTCATACTTTGCCGCGCCAAAGAAAAAGCCGACCCTGGACAGCCTCGACGAGGTCGATCCCGAGCTGCTGCGTACCTACGAGAAGCTCGGGATCCCGATCGAGGAGCAGAAGGCGCTGTCGGGTGTGGCGGTCGACGCGGTGTTCGACAGCGTGTCGGTCGCTACCACCTTCCGCGAAAATCTCGCCGAGGCCGGCGTGATCTTTTGTTCGATCTCCGAAGCGGCTCACGATCACCCAGAATTATTGCGTGAATACCTCGGCTCGGTAGTGCCGCACACCGACAACTACTATGCCGCGCTGAATGCGGCGGTCTACACCGATGGCACGTTCGTCTACATCCCCAAGGGCGTGCGTTGCCCGATGGAGTTGTCGACCTACTTCCGCATCAATGCGCAGAACACCGGCCAATTCGAGCGCACGCTGATCGTCGCCGACGAGGGCAGCTACGTGAGCTACCTCGAAGGCTGCACTGCGCCGCAGCGCGACGAAAACCAGTTGCATGCGGCCGTCGTCGAACTGGTCGCGATGCAGGATGCGCAGATCAAGTACTCCACGGTGCAAAACTGGTATCCGGGCGACGAAGACGGGAAAGGCGGCATTTACAACTTCGTGACCAAGCGTGGCGATTGCCGGGGCGCGCGCTCGAAGATCTCCTGGACCCAGGTCGAAACCGGTTCGGCGATCACCTGGAAATACCCGAGCTGCCTGCTGCGTGGCGAAGATTCGATCGGCGAGTTCTATTCGGTCGCAGTCACCCGCGGCAAACAGCAGGCCGACACCGGCACGAAGATGATCCACATCGGGCCGAATACGCGCAGCACGATTGTCTCGAAAGGTATCTCTGCCGGTGAAGGGCAGCAGGCCTACCGCGGTCTGGTACGCATGAGCCAGCGCGCCGAGAACGGGCGCAACCACACCCAATGTGATTCGCTGCTGATCGGCGATCGCTGTGGCGCACATACCTTTCCGTACATCGAAGTGAAGAACCCGTCGGCCAAGGTCGAGCACGAAGCGACCACGTCGAAGATCGGCGAAGACCAGCTTTTTTACTGCCGCAGTCGCGGTCTGTCGGAAGAAGACGCGGTGTCGTTGATTGTCAACGGATTTTGCAAAGAGATATTCAACGAGTTGCCGATGGAGTTCGCGGTCGAGGCGCAGAAGCTGCTTGCGATCAGTCTCGAAGGCGCAGTCGGTTAACAAGGGAGGACAAGATGCTTTTAACGATCGATAACCTGAAGGCGAGTGTTGACGGCAAGGAGATCCTCAAGGGTCTCAGCCTGAATGTCGGTGCCGGTGAAGTGCATGCCATCATGGGGCCCAACGGCTCGGGCAAGAGTACGCTTTCGCACGTGCTCGCCGGGCGCGACGGTTACGAGGTCACCGGTGGCTCGGCGATGCTCGACGGCCAAGATCTGCTCGCCCTCGAACCCGAGGAACGTGCCGCACTGGGCGTGTTCCTGGCGTTTCAGTACCCGGTTGAACTGCCGGGCGTAAACAACACGCATTTTCTGAAAGAAGCCTTGAACGCGCAGCGCAAGGCACGCGGCGAACCCGAGCTGGATTCGGTCGCCTTTCTGAAGCTGATCCGCGAAAAGATGGCACTGGTGTCGATGAAGCCCGAGTTGCTGAAACGCCCGGTGAACGCGGGTTTTTCCGGCGGCGAAAAGAAGCGCAACGAGATCCTGCAGATGGCCCTGTTCGAGCCGAAGCTGGCGATCCTCGATGAGACCGATTCAGGTCTCGACATCGATGCCTTGCGCACGGTGTCGGAAGGCGTCAATGCGGTGCGCAGTCCCGACCGCTCGATCATCCTGGTGACGCACTACCAGCGGTTGCTCGACTACATCGAACCGGACTATGTGCATGTGCTGGCCGACGGCAAGATCGTGCGTTCCGGCGACAAGTCGCTGGCCAAAGAGCTGGAGCAGAAGGGCTATGCCTGGTTGACGGGCAAGGATGAAGCGGCATGAACACATCCACAGGTACCGACCTGCATCAGGTGCTCGACGTCGGCTTACGTAAGCTGAACGCGGACATGCCCGGCGATTGGGTACAGGCACTTCGGACGCAATCGGCCGAGCAGGTGTCGAGCATGGCCTTGCCGACACGCAAGGACGAAGCCTGGCGCTACACCTCGCTGAAGTTTCTCGAGGAACTAGCTTTCGTGCCGGTCGACAAAGAACCGTTCAGCGCGTTGCAGCTTGAGGATATCGACGAGTTGCTGCTGACGGGGAACGACGGTACGCGGCTGGTGTTCGTCAACGGTTTTCTGGCGCCACAGCTGAGCCGGCTTGAGGCGGATCGGCCGGGCGTGCTGGTGACCAATCTTGCCAGTGCTTTCGAGCTCGATAAACCGGCGATTCAAAGCGAGTTCGACCGGATTGCGCAAACACGCAACATGTTCACGGCGCTCAATGGTGCGTTGATGACCGACGGCGCCTGCGTGGTCATCGACCAGGACACGGCAGTCGACGCGCCGATCGAGCTGTTGCATATCAGTATCGGCACCGACGATCCGTCGATCTGTCATCCGCGGCACCTGATTGTGCTGCAGCAAGGCGCGCGTGCCGAGGTGATCGAACGCTACGCGAGTCTGGGTAACGCCAGTTACTTCAACAATGCGCTGATCGAGGTTGCGCTTGGCGAGAACAGTGAGCTGATTCACGAACGCGTGCAGGAAGAGAGCCTGAACGCGCAGCACTTGAGCGACCTGCAGATTCGTCAGGCGGCCGGCAGCCGCTATCGACTGGCGAACGCATCGTTGGGCGCGGCCTGGTCGCGTTGCGATGTCCGCCTGGTATTCGATGGCGAGGGCGCGGATGCGCAACTCGACGGCCTGCTGATGGCAGGCGATGGTCAGCTTGCCGATACGCACCTGGATATCCAGCATGCGGTACCGCACTGCAGCAGCCGCGAAACCTTCAAAGGCATCCTCGACGGCAAGGGCCGGGTGGTGTTCGATGGCCGGATTCTGGTCGCCAAGGATGCGCAAAAGACCGATGCGCAACTATCGAATGACAACCTGATGTTGTCGCGCTCGGCCGAGGTCGATACCAAGCCGCAGCTCGAGATCTACGCCGACGACGTCAAATGCAGCCACGGTACGACTGTCGGTGAACTCGACGGCAACATGCTGTTCTACCTGCGCTCGCGCGGTATCCCTGAACGTCAGGCTACGCAGATGTTGTGTCTCGGTTTTGCCGAGGAGATTCTGGCAGCCATGCCGGCGGAGGCACTACGGGCGCGCAGCGCCAGTCTGCTGGCAAGCCGGCTGGGCGGTGGAGCATGAACGCAGGGGTAAGCAAGCAGATGGACGCCCCGAAGTTGCAACCCATGACTCAAGCAGGTAACGCCATGGCAGAGGAGACGAGTGACGACCCGCGTGCGCAGCACATCATCGAGGCATTGAAGACGGTATACGACCCTGAGATACCGACGAATATCTTCGATCTGGGCTTGATCTATGCCATAGATGCGGTCGGCGAACGTGGTATCGCGATCAAGATGACATTGACTGCGCCGGGCTGTCCGGTTGCCGGTACGCTGCCGGGGATGGTCGAGCGGGCGGTGGAAACGGTCGATGGTGTCGACCATTGCAAAGTCGATCTCGTCTGGGATCCGCCGTGGAGCAAAGACATGATCAGCGACGAAGCGAAACTTGAATTGGGGCTGTTGTAAACAACCGGCCCGACGGAGAAATCAGATGGCAGTGCAATTGACCCAGGCAGCGGCGCAACACGTCGCACGAGAGATGGCGAAACAGGGGAAGACCGGAGGCTTGCGCATCGGTACCAAGAAGAGTGGTTGTACCGGCTTTGCCTATGTCGTCGACTATGCCGACGAGATCGGCGATACCGATCACGTGTTTGACAGTCATGGCGTGCGCGTGGTCGTTGACGACGCATCGCTCGCTCAGCTGGATGGCATGGTGGTCGATTTCGTGAAAACCAATCTTCTCAACGAAGGTTTCGAGTTCCGCAACCCGAACATCAAGGATATGTGCGGCTGCGGCGAGTCGTTCAGTGTCTAACCATGCTGACGACGCAGGAAGTTATCGAAAACTTTGAGTTCCTCGACGACTGGGAGGCGCGTTATGCCTACCTGGTCGAGCTGGGCGAGGCGTTGCCACCACTGGCGGAGGCACTGCGCACCAAAGACAACAAGGTGCAGGGCTGTATCAGCCAGGTTTGGGTGTGTCCGCTGCAGGACCCGGGCGATCCCGCCAAGCTGGTTTACGTGGGCGACTGCGATACCGCGATCATCAAAGGCGTATTGGCATTGCTGATCGGACTGATGTCCGCTCGAACACCCCAAGAAATCGACGCACTGGATATCGACGGCCTGTTCGACGAACTCAAACTTGCCGAAAACCTCAGTCCGAATCGTCACTTCGGCATCTATGCCATCGTCGAGCTGATGAAAGCGCAGGCGAGAAAGGTCGCTGAAGGCGACGCGCCGCCGGTTTTGGCATAGGTAACGCCTCCCGCCTCCGATCAAAACGGTTATTCTGTCGTGCAAGACCGGTAGCTGGTACCGGTCCGATAATAGCCTGGAAACCGACATGATCGCATTGCAGACCTTTGTCGATCGGCATTCGCCGTCGATTACCGAGAAAGCTGATTCCGCCGTGGTGGAGCACTATCGCGGTCATCTGCCGAACGCGCTGTTGGAACTGTGGCGTCATAGCGGCTTCGGCACCTATTCGAACGGTCTCATTCAGATCATCAACCCGGATGTCTATAAAGCATCGCTATGGAAATGGCTGATGCGCGACAAGGACGACTACACCCGCCTGCCGATTGCCTTGTCGGCATTCGGCAGCATCTTCTACTACCGCAGGCTCAACAACGAAGGGGTTGAAGATGTCGCCTTTGTCGACCCTCACACCTCCGACAGCTCGGTGCTGTCATGGTCGGCAACGGATTTTTTCAACGGCGTGTTGTGTGACCATTCGTCGATCAACTCGGTGCTCGACCAGGCGCTGTTCAACAAGGTTGTCCCATTGAAAGGCGAGCTGGCGCCGAACGAAATGTACTATTTCGTGCCGGCTCTGAGATTGGGTGGCGAAATGGTTGCGGACAGCACCGAGCGCGGCGATGCCTTGGTGCATCTCGATATCCTGCTGCAGCTTGCGTTGGGGTAGGCCAGGAAGCAGGCGACCGCGCGGTTGTCATCCAAACCCTCGAAGTAACGCGGTATGCTCGGGCCCTCGGTGGCGCTGGAGGCGGCCCCGCAAAGCGAAATTCATCAGATGGCTCAGGAGTCTGTCGATATGCTCGAAGAAGTCAAACACTACTACGGCAAGGTGCTGAAAACCTCGGCTGACCTGCAGACCAACGCCTGCTGCACCGGTGAGCAGATGCCGCCGACGATTCGGGATGTGTTGAACGAGATGGTGCCCGAAGTGGTTGAGCGCTATTACGGTTGCGGCCTGATTGTGCCGGCGCAGCTCGAAGGCCTGCGCGTGCTCGACCTGGGGTGCGGGGCCGGACGTGATGTCTACCTGTTGTCCCGGCTGGTCGGCGAGCAAGGCGCCGTGGTTGGAGTCGACATGACGCGTGAACAGCTGGATGTTGCCGAATCTTACATCGACGAGCATGCCAAACGGTTCGGTTATGCCAAGCCCAATGTGTCTTTTGTGCAGGGCGAGTTGGAGCACCTCGATGAATTGGATCTGGAGCCGGCCAGTTTCGACCTGATCGTTTCCAATTGTGTGATCAACCTGTGCCAGGACAAGGGCCGTGTGTTGCAGAACGCCTACCACCTGCTCAAGCCGGGTGGAGAAATGTACTTTTCTGACGTGTACGCCGACCGTCGCGTACCCGAGAAGGTTGCCCAGCATCCGTTGCTGTACACCGAGTGCCTCGGTGGCGCTTTGTATTGGAACGACTTGGTTTCACTGGCCAAACAGGCCGGTTTTCTCGATCCGCGACTGGTGACGGACAGCCCGATTACCGTCAACAACACCGAGTTGACCGATCTTATCGGTAATGTGAATTTCTATTCCGCGACCTACCGGCTATTCAAGCTCGAAGGCCTGGAACCCGCGTGCGAAGACTACGG